>Ga0214472_10003808_pt1 | contig 15915 bp, 10 predicted proteins | sample RVTome_6_FD_207662 | JGI IMG/M metagenome (GOLD analysis project Ga0214472, IMG submission 207662) | Soil microbial communities from uranium-contaminated site in the Upper Colorado River Basin, Wyoming, United States - RVT140D175 | ecosystem: Environmental > Terrestrial > Soil > Contaminated >... | reverse complement strand
GGCCGAACTCGAACGGAGCGAGCTCACGAAACAGCGCTTCTCGACGTAGATGCCACGGGTTCCAGCACTCTGCTATCGGCCCTTCGTCGCGCTCAAGCGGCCCAAATATGCGGCGCAGCTCTTCCTCCTCGAACGGCAATAGGCCGGCACGCGTCAATATGTGCCGGAGTTTCCGTTTTCGGCGGGATCGCCGTTGGATACTTCGCCTCTGTGACCGCTTGGTGCGACGCTTCTGGTTTTTCGGCGGACCTCGATCGTCGCCAGCGTCTTCCACACCGGCAGGGAAGACGCTTACTCCAACCGCGATCTCCTTGGCTTCTGTATCGACCCAGGCAGAGCCAACGGAATTCGTACCAACGTCCAGCCCCAAGATACGCATGGCGAAAACCCTGGAAATTGTGCTAAACGGTTGACAGGGTGCTGAGAATAATGGACAATTTTAGCAGTGTACCAAATCTCAGCCTACTACTTTTTCGCAACAAGAAACGCACAAGTTTCTTGTGGACAAGTTCGTAGGCACCGCGTCAACCGACGCGACCAAGCAGCAGTCCGAAAACCGCGTCTGCTGCTTTTTTTTGCGCAGGGCAACGCAATGAGCGAAGCGGCGATTCGGTTGAGGATTGAGAAATTGGACGAGGGTGGCTATGTGGCTACCAGCCCGGTTGTGCCGGGGTTGGTGGCGGAGGGTCGTACTCTGCGCGAAGCGACGGAAGTTGCACAGGACGTGGCGCGGAAGATTGCCCAGTCGTGCCGCGAACATGGAGATCCGCTGCCGCCGGCGTTGGCGAAGGTGGATGATTCGTCACCTATCAAATTCCGTGAAACCGTTGACGGGCGAATCGCAGCGGGTTAGACTTACCGGCAGTGTGCCCCATCTCGGCCTGCGGGTCTTTTCGTAACAAGAAGAAACATTCGCAGGCAACGCTCTACGGAGCGACCGGCCGTCATGCTTTGGCAGGGCGGCTTTTTTTAATGGGATGGCCGCTGAATGCTTGCGAATTCAGCTACGAATTGGGCGAAACGGCTTACGTACGGTTCAACGCCGGCTGGAGGGCTCGACCTTGGTCATGATGAGCTTGGCGCTGGCCGGGTCGAGCTTGTAGGTGAAGTGACGCAAGAAACTTTGGCCGAGCAGGGGGGCGGCCTCGGGGAGGTCTTCGCCCATCACGGCGCACTCGACCTTTTCGACGACGAACTTGCCCACGCGCAGCTCGTCGATGGTCACCAGGCGAGCCTCTACCACGCGGCCGTCGGCCAGGCGAAGTTGGATGACGGGATCGTCCTCAGTCGGCTCGACGCCGACTTCCTTGGCGGTGGCCAAGGGCAGGCTGACCACGCTGGCGCCGGTGTCGACGGCCAGCTCCTTCGAGTACTTGCCGTTGAACATCACGGCCACGCTGAACAGGTCGCCCTGGCGGCGCAGGTCGATCGACTCGGAGAGGATGCCGTCCTCCAGCTTTTTCAACTGCGTGACGTTGCGCTTAAACGAAGTCGCCGGACCCAGCGCGTACGTCTTGTCGCCTTCGCTGTTGATCAACGCAAGCGCCGCCTGCACGTCCTTGTCGACGGCCAGGTCGGCGTATTTCTCTTCGACCGCGCGGACCAGTTCGCGGATGTCCAGCAGCGCCTGCACGTAGGCCTCACGGGCGGTGCTGGCCGCGGCGCGGATCTGTTTGACCTGCTCGTCAAGCTGCTTGTCGTTGTGCATCAACGTCACGCGGTCGCCCAACTCTTGCATGACGTCGACGATGCGATTGTACGCGGCGGCCGACTTGGCGTTTTGCAACTGCGCACGCAATTGACGGCGCTTCTGGATGTAATCGACGATCAGTTTGTCCTTGGCCGCCACTTGCCGCTCGGCCGCGTCTTCTTCCTTGACCGCGCTGAGCATGTCGCGCCGCAGTTTCTGAATCGCCCGCAGCCGCTTGCTCAGTTCCACTTCTTCTTCCAGCACAAAGTGCGAACTGATCTTGCGGGTGCCTTTTTCCTTGAGCAGATCCTCGGCCTCCTGCTGATCGGCGGCGGCGAGCGAGCCGGCCAGCAGCGCCGCGGAAAAAACGAGCGCCGCCGGCAAGCGGCCGAGCGGCTTCGTCGTAGGCCCCAAACTCATCTTGATCCTCCGTCGTCGCGTCAAGGCTGATCGAAGATCACCGCGGCGGCGATTCCGGCATTTTCAAACCATCCTTCGACCGCGTTTTATCGTGCGCAGCGAAACCAGCCGCGCAGGCTTGTCACTCACCCGCCGGACTCTTCCCACTATCGATCGGGCGCCCGGCGCTGTCAAGCCGAAGGGCCGGCGGGTTCTTTTTCCAGCAATACGAGGCAGTAGGCGCTGACCAGCGTTTCGCCGCCCGTGGCGGCCACGCCCATCGGCGTTTCGCGCAGCGGCCGCCAGCCGGCCTTGAAGAGCGATTCCAGATTCTCCGGTTCGCCTTGACATAATCAAGGGAGGGGGTCAATCTCCGGGGTTTAGTCAAAGTCCTGACTGGTTTCACGGAAATGGACCGGCCGGAAAATGTCCGCACTTCCGCCATCGAAACGAACGGAATCGACGGGCGCCGATAAACATGAGTTGGCCGCTGTGCTGCGCCGCAGCGGGCTTTGCCAGGGACTCAACCCGGCCGAGGTGCGCTATGTGGCCGACGCCGTGCGCGAAGCACATTACACGGCCGGCCAAGTGATTTGCCGGCAGGACGAAACCGGCGCCAGCATGTTCATCGTGGCCCGCGGCCGGATCAAGTTGGCCGTCGAAGAGGAAGACGGGCAGTACCAGTTGCTGGATTACTTGGGCCGCGGCGAACATTTCGGCGAAATGGCGCTGTTGACAGAATCCCCGCGTCATTCGACCGCGTCGGCCGTCACCGACAGTGAACTGCTGGAACTGGACCGGCCGCACTTTGAACAACTGTTGTCCAACGTGCCCGGGTTCGCCGCCAATTTGAGCCGGCGATTAGGATTTCGGCTGCGTTGGGAGACCGGCCGCCGCAGACGGCGACAACGGCCGGCGGCCATCGCGCTGGTGAACTCGACGCACTGGACACGGGGGCTGGCCCGCCCATTGGCCGTAGCGCTGGTCGCCTCGGGCGATTCCGTCGAGGTGATTACCGACCGGCCGCAGGTCTGGCCCACGGGCGGGGAGTACTTGATTGAACGGATCCCGGCCGAGTTGGAGGCAGAAGCGCGCGTGGCGGCGGTAAGAAAACGACTGAACCAGGTGATGGAGCACCATGACCGAGTGATCGTCGAGGTTTCGCAGACCGGTCTGGAGCGCGAGTTGCCGGCGCTGGTGTCGCCATGCGAAGAAATCTGGTGGCTGGTGGAATGGAGCTATTGGGACCGCATTCGCGACAACCTGAAAAGATTTCTGGCGGCCGAACCGAAATTGGCAGAGCGAACGAGAATCGTCTGGGTGCTGCACCATCGCGAACGGTTTCCGCCGGTCGAAAGCCGCGATTGGGGTTTGGCCGGCCGCGACCTGCAGATCGTGCTGGACGAGGGCACGGCCGAGGCTTCGCGCGATCAGCGCGAGGGAATCACCCGGATTGTGCGTCATTTGCAGGGCATCCAAGTCGGCGTAGCGCTCGGGGGAGGCGCGGCCCGCGGGATGGCGCACCTGGGCGTATTGCGGGCATTGGAGAGCGAAGGGATCTTCTTTGACTCGATCGCCGGCACCAGCAGCGGCGCGCTGATGGGTCTGGCCTACGCCGGGGGTTGGGAGCCAGGCGAAGCGCTGGACGAGTTTGCCCAGGCACTCACGCCGCATCGGTTCATTCGCGCGTTGCCCGGCGGCAGCCTCTGGTACATGTGGACCATGTTCCGCCTGCGCGCCTGGGACCGCATGTTGCGTGCTTATTTGGGCGAGGCGACGCTGGAACAATTGCGGATTCCCTTTTATACCGTGACGGCCGATTTGGTCACCGGCAAACAAGTGGTCCGCGACTCGGGCGACGCCATCCACGCCGTGCTGGAAAGCATCAACATCCCAATCGTCGCCCGGCCCATCTTGCGCGACGGCATGGTGCTGGTTGACGGCGGCATCCTCAACAACCTGCCGGCCGAAGTGCTCATTGCGCGCGGGGCCGATCTGGTCGTGGGAGTCGACGTCGTGAACCGTTTGTCTCAGCAATTCGCCGGCAACACGCCCACCACTCCCACCGAGCGCATGAAACGTCCTGGACTGATCGAGACGGTCCTGCGGATCAACGAAGTGCAAGACTACGGGGCCACCGAGTCGCGCACCGGCGGCGTCGATCTGATGATCACGCCCGACACCTCGGCATTCGAATACGCCGACTTCAGCCGCGCCCACCAATTGGCCGACGCCGGACAGCGTGCCGCCGAGGAGGCGATGCCACAGTTGAAGCAGTTGCTGGCCGATGTAGAAGGGCGGCGTTGACGTGCGCGCGCCAGACTTGGAGCGCGGCTTTGATTGAAAATGTCGAAAGACGCAGGATGAATGTCGAATAAATGACGAATGCCAAAAGCACGAAGACCGTCTTCCAACGTGTTCGGTAATTCGTGCTTCGTGCTTTTTCTTTGCTCTCGCCCGGCTCCACCTTGACGCCGCGCCCCTTGGTGTAATAATTACACTAACTTGTCGAGGAGGTCTGCCATGCAGCCGATCTTGGGCGTATACGGCCAGTCGCTGGCGCTGTTGACCGATCTTTATCAACTGACGATGGCCTACGGCTATTGGAAGTCGGGACTGGCGGACCGCGAGGCGGTGTTTCACTTGTTTTTTCGCCGTAACCCCTTCGGCGGCGGATACGCGATCGCCTGCGGCTTGGACTACGTGATCGGGTGGCTCGAGGCGTTTCACTTCGACGGCGGAGATCTGGATTACCTGAGCCAATTGAAAGGCGCAGACGGCGCCCCCCTATGGGAAGCCGCATTCCTGGACGTGCTGCGTGATCTGGAATTCACCTGCGACGTCGATACCATCCCCGAGGGCACGGCGGTGTTTCCACAAGAGCCGCTGGTCCGCGTCAAGGGACCGCTGGCGCAATGCCAATTGCTGGAATCGGCCCTGCTGAACCTGGTTAATTTCCAAACGCTGGTGGCCACCAAGGCGGCGCGGATTTGTCTTGCCGCGGGCGGAGACCCGGTCGTGGAATTTGGTCTGCGCCGCGCGCAAGGCGTGGATGGCTCGCTAGCGGCCAGCCGCGCGGCCTACGTCGGCGGTTGTGCTGCCACCAGCAATGTGCTGGCCGGCAAGCTGTTTAATATTCCGGTGCGCGGCACGCACGCCCATAGCTGGGTGATGTCGTTCGACAACGAGTTGGCCTCGTTCCAAGCGTACGCCGACGCGATGCCCAACAACTGTGTGTTCTTGGTCGATACGTACGACACTCTCGAGGGGGTGCGTAACGCGGTGACAGTGGGCCGCCGCTTGCGCGAACTGGGTCATGAGATGATCGGCATCCGGCTCGATTCGGGCGATTTGGCCTACCTGAGCATCGCCGCCCGCCGCATCTTGGACGAAGGCGGCTTCCCGGAAGCCACGATTGTGGCCAGCAACGACCTGGACGAGCGGCTGATCAAAAGCCTGAAGGACCAAGGGGCGAAAATCGGCCTCTGGGGCGTCGGCACCAAGCTGGCCACGGCCTTCGACCAGCCGGCGCTGGGGGGAGTTTACAAACTGGCGGCCATCCGCGACACGGCCGGCAATTGGCAACACAAGCTGAAACTGTCCCAACAGCCGATCAAGATTTCCACCCCCGGCGTCATGCAAGTGCGGCGCTTCCGCGACGGCGGCCGGTTTGTCGCCGACGCCGTTTATGACGAACTGATCGGCGTGCCCGACGATTGCACGATCGTCGACCCGTTGGACATGACCAAGCGCAAGACGATCGCGGCCGGCGCTCCGTTCGAGGATTTGCTGACCCCCGTGTTTCGCTCCGGCGACTTGGTTTACCGCCGCCCGTCGGTTCACGAGTCTCGGCAGCGCACGGCCGAGCAATTGTCGATGCTGCACGACGGCATCAAGCGGTTCGACAACCCGCACGTCTATCCCGTGGGTCTGGAAAAAGGGCTGCACGATTTGAAAACCCAATTGGTGCTCGAGGCCCGCGGTGTGACGGCATGAAACCAGTCCAAGTAGCGGCCGCCGCGTTGAATCAAACGCCCTTGGATTGGGACGGCAACCAGCGGCGCATCCTGGCCGCCATCGCTTCGGCCCGCGACGCGCAAGCCAGCATCGTCTGCCTGCCCGAACTGTGCATCACCGGCTACGGCTGCGAAGACGCGTTTCAGTCGGCCGCCGTGCAGCGCACCGCCTGGCAGATACTCGAAGAGATCGTGCCGGCGACGTCCAAGCTGATCGTTTCCGTCGGGTTGCCCGTGTTTCACGCCGGGGCGCTATTCAACGCAGTCGCTCTGCTGGTAGACGGCCGCATCGTCGGACTGGTGGCCAAGCAATTCTTGGCCGGTGACGGCATTCACTACGAGCCGCGCTGGTTCAAACCTTGGCCGAACAATCTTCGCGCCGCATTGACCGTCGACAAAGTGGACTATCCCTTGGGCGACCTTTACTTCGACGTGGGCGGAGTGAAAATCGGCTTTGAAATCTGCGAGGACGCCTGGGTCGCCTCCCGCCCGGGCAGCGAGCTGGCCGGACGGGGCGTGGACGTGATCCTCAACCCCAGCGCCAGCCATTTCGCCTTCGGCAAGGAACAAATCCGCCAGCGATTCGTGCTGGAAGGCTCGCGGGCATTCGGCGTCAGCTACGTGTACGCCAACCTGCTGGGCAACGAGGCGGGCCGCGTGATCTACGACGGCGGCGCGATGATCGCCTCGGGCGGGAAATTTTTAGCGCACGGCCCCCGTTTCTCGTTCGCCGAACAGATCGTCACCACGGCCGTCATCGATCTGGACGCCACGCGGATGGTTCAGGCCCGCCTGGGCAGCTTTCAACCGGTGCTGGAACCGGGAGAAGATTGCATTCGCTCGCCATTTGAGTTCCCGCGGATTTCGCCACGACCGCCGCGGACGGACGTGCCGGCTTGGGAAACGGGTCCGCACGTCAAGCAAGAAGAATTCACACGCGCCGTAACACTGGGGCTGTTCGACTATCTGCGCAAAAGCCATTCGCGCGGGTTCGTCGTGTCGACAAGCGGCGGCGCCGACTCCTCAGCGGTCGCGTCGCTGGTGGCGCTCTCCGTCCGGCGCGGCGTGTCCGAGCTGGGGATGCAGGCGTTTTTACAGAAGATCGAGCACATTGCGGAACTGGCCGACTGCCAGCAAGTGAATGAGGTTGTCGCCCGCCTGCTCACTTGCGTCTATCAGTCGACCCGCAATAGTTCCCAGACCACGCGCGACGCCGCCCGCCAGCTTGCCGAAGCGCTGGGCGCCCGTTACCTGCAGTTGGACGTGGACCCGCTGGTGGAAGGTTATGTTCAACTGGTGTCGGAAGCCATCGGCCGTTCCTTGACCTGGGACACGGACGACTTGGCCCTGCAGAACATTCAGGCCCGCGCCCGCGCACCGGGCGTGTGGCTCTTGGCCAACCTGCAGGGAGCACTGTTACTGTCGACCAGCAACCGCTCGGAGGCCGCCGTCGGGTACGCGACCATGGACGGCGACACCTGCGGGGGCCTCAGCCCGATCGCCGGCATCGACAAGGCGTTTCTCCGGCAGTGGCTCACGTGGCTGGAACATCAAGGACCGGAAGGTTTGGGACCGGTCCCGGCGCTGGCGGCGGTGAACATCCAGCAACCGACCGCCGAGCTGCGACCGGCGGCGTCCGGTCAAACCGACGAGCAGGACCTGATGCCCTACGATCTGCTGGACGCCGTGGAGCGTGCGGCCATCCGCGACAAGCAGTCGCCGCTGGAAGTTTTTCAAGTGCTCGAATCCGATTTCGGTCAATATGATCGCCGGCAACTGGCGCTTTGGATCGAGCGCTTCTTCCGCCTTTGGTGCCGCAATCAGTGGAAGCGAGAACGGTACGCCCCGTCGTTTCACCTGGACGATGAGAATCTCGACCCCAAGACCTGGTGCCGGTTCCCGATTCTCTCCGGAGGATTTGAGCGCGAACTGGCCGAACTGTGGGAGTATGTCAATCAGGAATGAAAATCAGCATCACATCGGGTGCCCCAGACGACTTGTCGTCTGGGTGCCGCAGGCACAAGAGGGATTAATACGCAACAGAGGCGAATTTCAAACGGATACCGTGCCCCGCCTCCTGTGGCTGCGCCACCCAGACAGTTCTGCGAACTGTCTGGGGCACCCGTTGATCTCCTTGTTTTGCAGGCTCCTGAAATATCCATGCCTTTCACATATGACTTTCCCCGCCCGGCGCTGACGGTTGACTGTGTGGTCTTCGGGCTGGACGGGGCCGAATTGAAGGTGCTGCTGATCCGCAGAAAAGCCGCGCCGTTTGCGGAACTCTGGGCGTTGCCGGGCGGGTTTGTTGAGATGGAAGAAACGCTCGCGCAAGCCGCCGCGCGTGAATTGCAGGAAGAAACCGGCATCCGCGACGTGTTTTTGGAGCAACTCTATACGTTTGGCGCGGTGCGCCGCGATCCGCGGGGCAGAGTGGTTTCGGTGGCCTACTATGCGCTCGTGCAGTCGGGAAAGTACCCGCCGCGGGCCGCCAGCGACGCCGACGCCGTCGAGTGGTTCCCCGTGTCGGCCACGCCGGCATTGGCATTCGACCACGCGGAAATCCTTTCCGTGGCGCTTGTGCGGTTGAAGAACAAGGTTCGCTACCAACCGATCGGTTTCGAATTGTTGCCGCCCAAGTTCACGCTCACGCAACTGCAACGCCTGTACGAAACGCTGTTGGAACAGCCGCTCGACAAGCGTAATTTCCGCAAGAAAATCCAAAGCATGAGCCTGCTGGTCGAATTGGACGAAGTCCAAAAAGAGGTCGCCCATCGCGCGGCCCGGTTGTATCGATTTGACAAACGAAAATACCGCCAACTGGAGAAGCAGGGGTTTAACTTTGAACTTTGAAGCCCTCCGACGCAAGAGCCCGATGATACGGCCAAGCAAATCTTCAACAGACTCTTAATCCACCGTTTGGCAGATGGCGGGGCCCGCGATGAACGCTCTGATCCTGGTCGACCTGCAGCGCGATTTTCTCCCCGGCGGAGCGCTGGCCGTACCGGATGGCGATCAGGTGGTTCCGGTCGCCAACCGGCTGATACCTGCATTCGACCTTGTCGTGGCCACCCGCGATTGGCACCCGGCGGATCACGTCAGCTTTGCCGCAAATCATCCGGACAAACGTCCCGGCGAAGTCATCTCATGGCAAGGCCTGTCGCAGATTCTGTGGCCGGTCCACTGCGTCGAGGATTCACCGGGGGCCGAATTCGCGCCGGGTTTGGAAACGGCCGGGATCGACCACGTCATCCAGAAGGGAACGGACAAAAACCTGGACAGCTACAGCGGCTTCTTCGACAACGGTCACCGGCACGCCACCGGCCTGGGTGATTACTTGAAAAAACACGGAGTAACCGACGTTTACATCATGGGGCTGGCGACCGACTACTGCGTGAAGTTCACCGCCCTGGACGCCCGCCGATTGGGCTTTCAAACCCATCTGATCGCCGACGGCTGCCGGGGAGTGGAACTTGCGCCCGGCGATGTCGCCAGCGCCCTCGACGAAATGCGCGCTGCCGGCGTGGAAGTGGTCGACAGCCGCGGTTATTGCCAATCGAGAAGGAAGTAGATAGTGACGCACGCGAAGTCACGCCTGAACAATGCATGACGATCGAATCGATCGAATGTACGAAGGAATCGATAATCCCTTTGCCGCCTGTTAATCATTGCTTTTCAAGCGCGCTGCAAATTGTTCAAATCCATGTAGTTGGACAATTCCTTGTACAACGACTTCGATGCGAGGTGAGTCGCTACGCATCCCTTTCCAATACATTAACGCAGCGGTCTGCCAGTTTTGCCGCCGCGAGTCGAGGTGCTTTCCGTCAAATCGACCAAATGTTCCCTCAACGATTTCTGCTTCCAAAATGGAGCGGCTGCCTTGCCACCATTGCAGATTGCATTCCTCGGCCTTCGTCCGATCATCGAATAGAAAAATACTTCCAAGCCTAGAGGGGCGATGTGGACATAACCGCCCTCGAATGGATTCAAAGCACTCCTCTTTTTCCTTTTCGACGTTAAACATCTCATACAGGGATTGAAACCCGTGATTCAAATGTCCACTGCCTGGAATTCGCTTGTAGGACTCGGCGATCAGTTCACCGTTGTTCAAGGTCAAATTGTGACAGAAAACCAGACTGTCGGGCGTAGTACGATCAGTTGGTACTGCGTGATAAAACTTGAATGCCAACCGCACAACCCTCGAACACGTACGAACCAATGGTCGTCACCCCACTTCTCTTTCAGTTAATCTCCCGGCTGGGCATCACAACTTTCGCCCAGAACGGATGCTGGCGGTCGCCGCGGCGGCGGACGTCTTCCAGGAGGACGGTGAGGCTGGGCCGCACGTCGCCGGTGTTGAGCCGGGTGCCGTTGACCTGTAGCCGCATGCGATGGTCAAATTCGACGATCTCCGGCGACAGCCATAAGGTGACGCGGCCGGCGCCGGTTTTTACGTACAATCCGTTCGACGAACGGATGCTGGCCTCGGTGGCCGTGGCCCGCACGTTGCGCTCCGGCGGCCACATGTGCGGCTCGACGACGCTCCGCGACGGCAGTTGATCCAATTCGACCCACCAGAAGAAATTGTCCCAGGTGCGCATGGTCTGGCACTCAAACTCGCGCGGGAAGAAGTTGCGCCGCTTGCGGCCCATCCAATCGAAGAGGTGGATGATCTCCTCGAAAAAATGTTCGTGGCCGCGGCCGAGGTACTCGACTACCGTGACGTCGAAATTGCGCGTCATGTAGCGGTCCAAATCCTGCGCGTTGTCGATGGCCTTGGTGCCGTCCAATTCGCCGCTGACCACGTACATCGGCACCAGCTCGCCGTTTTCCCAGTACCTGCCGCAGTATTTTTCCGACACCGCGACGATCGGAATCGCCCCGGCCCACAGGTCCGGATGCGCCAGTGCCAGGTCCCATGCCGCGTTGCCGCCCATCGAGTGGCCGGAGATGAACACCCGGTCGGTGTCGATGGCAAACCGCCGGCAGGCGTCGCGCAGCGGGTTGAGCACCGCGGCGTGTTCGCGGGCCGAGAAGCCGTACTTGGTCTGATGCGCGATTGCCCAGGCGGGCGAAATCACGATGTAGCCGTTGCGCGCGGCGTGGCCGTTGCGCGCGCCGTCGTCGCCCGGCGAACCGGCCCACCAGTCGATCTGCTGCACCGGCGTGGTGCCGGCGCCGTTGAGCGTGACCACCGCCGGGTATCGGCGATACGGATCGTACTCCGGCGGCAACTGCACGTAATAAGTCACCGGCGGTTCGGGCGTCAGCCCGGCGACCTGCAACTGGTAAAAGCCCGGCGACAGCTCCAGGTTGGTGTCCGTCGGCACGGGCGGCCGCATATGTTCCACCAGCGCGGCGACGTAGCGCGGCGAGCCGCCCTCTTCCGACTGGATCCGCCCGATGATCTCATCCCGTTTCAGTTTGGTCGGCTCGTTGAGATATTGCCGGATCAACTTGCGGGTGTCGAACAGCGAGAGGGCGACGGCCACGTTGGGCGTGGAATTGGCAGCGCCGACCAGCCAACCGCTTATGGCCAGCGCCAACTTTTCCTCGGCCAGCAGCGTCGCGTCATCCTGCAATTGGTCGAAGGCGACCATCCGCCGCAACGTGTTGATATTCAGTTCCGCCGCGATCTCGTCGGTCGCCGTGTCCAGCCTGCCCTTCAATCCTGCGTCGCCGATTTCTTCGGTCAACACCTCGAGCCGGTCGAGCACCGCCTCGTACCGGGCTTGCTCGTCGCCGTACTGCGCCAGATGTTCGCGGACTTCCTGCAGGATTTCTCCGGAGACGCCTTCGGTGGGGAATTGATCCAGCGAAGCGTAGGCCAGTTGGTGGCGGCCCGCTTCACGCAGCCGCAGCACCTCTTTCAGCAGCTGGCGGGCGCCCTGTTGTTTGATCATCGTGCGGGCCGGCTGTTCTAGCTGCTCGCGCAGATCGGGAAAATCCTCGATAATCTCGCTGAGTTCCTGTTCCGCCTCGCCGTAGCGTTCGGCTTGCAATAACAAAAGCACCAGCTTCAGCCGGTCGTCGGGGTTGTCTTGCTTGATATGTTTGCTGAGCACCGTGTGCAGCGTGTCGCGCGGGATGCTGCTGGTGGCGATCCGCATGTCCCAGCGCACGTCCTTCAGCGCCTCGACCTTGGTCCAGCGCGGCGTGATCAGCGTGATCCCTTGAATCACGTCGGCCCGCCCGCCGATGGTGTTCATGGCGAACCGCCGCCGGCCGAATTCGTCCCACGGCCGGACATCGATAATCGGCCCCACGCCAGCCACCGTCCGAGTGCCGCGGATCAGCGGCTGGTCGATGTGGATCCGCTCTTCGACAATCGAGTCGCCTTCCAGAACTTCCTGAATACGCCGCATCGGGATGAACAGACGGCGGAGTCCGTCGTCGACGATCCGAATGGGCTGGATGTCCGGCGCCCCGTCGGCGGGCGGCGCCTTGAGCAGGTTGCTCATCCCAGAAAGGGGAGACGTTTGCCCTTCGATAATCCGGCCGTCTTTCAACACCAGCCGCGCGGTCCATGCCGGCTGAATCGGCGCCAGACAGACGGTAAGCATCAAAAACGCGATCAGCAGTTTCGTCCGCAAACCGCGTGATTGACCGCGCGCGGCGAAGTCGCGAAAGGGTCTCATGGCTCGGCTCCTCGCTCTGTTGCTCAGCCCCGAGTGCCTCGAACGTGGCGGCCGCCCAACTGCCACCCGAAGTGGGTGCGATAGACCGAATAACGCGGCCGCCTTAGCCCATTTTCGCCAAGGCGCGGGGCAAGTCAATCAGTTTCCCAGGTTTGCCGGCTTTGCCCGGTGCATTGACGGCAACCGGTGCAATCCTCAAAAATGGCGAACTTGGGAAAACTATCACGCGCATCGCGAGGCGCCATCGTGTCCACTCGTTCGCTGCTGGCGCCGCTTTTGGCCACCGCCGTCATCGGCCCGCTGGCCGTATTGGTGCTGTTTGGCGTGGGCCGGCTGCTGGCGGCTATGGGCGATCAGCCGGGCGGCGATTTCATCTGGCGGCTGGCCTGGATCGGCATCGCCCTGCTGGTCGTCGACGTCTTCGCGCTGGTCATCCTCCTGGCCGCCGATTCAATCCTCCGCGACCGGCGGCCGCCGGATGAACCACCGCCGTAGCTCGGGCGGGGCACGTCGATTGGGGAGACTGCCCGTCAACGGGAACCGAAGGTTTTGATCCAATCCCCAATGAGATCCGACAAATCCGCGTCGCTGAGGAGTAAATCAGTGGCTGCTGCGGGCGAAACCGGTGTGTCGTCGATCCGATTCGCCTCCGAGACGGCGAACAATTCGAAGGCCACGGGACGGGCGACTGTGGAAACGCCGCCGTGGAGTGGTTCACCAACAGATGGGATCACGGATTTCGTTGCAAGTTTCGCTGGCGGTGTTGCCCGTCGGATACTGTTTTGCCCCGGCGAAGTAATGCTTGTTGACAACTGCGGGTCGGCGGCCGCTGAAAAACTGCCGCGAGTGCTCTCGGCCGTTGAGATATTTGCTGAGATGTTTTGAGACGACAGCGTCGGTCGATCGACCGCCCGGTCTGTGTCGCGAATTTCCGCCACGTCGGCGGTGACTGGATGCTCGCCATCCGCGGCAATTCCAGGGGACTCAACCGGCGGCGGTTCGGGGTGCTCGATCGGCGCCGGTGCGGCCGGTTCCCGATGGACGGGCTGTTCTTGGATCGGTTCGGGGGTCACGGGTTCCGCGCGGACCGGCTCGTCGATGTTCGATGGATCCCGATCTTCTACGGGCGACGGTGTGGGAAAGGCCACGTCGCCGACGACCACCGTCACCGTTGCCACGGCCGTGCGGCCGCTGCGTGAAGTGATGGTGTACGTGAAGGTTTCGATACCCTGGAATCCGGCCGCGTGTGTATAGACCAAACGCAGGCCGTCTTCCGATAGCCCGACTGTCCCTCCGTTGTCGGCCGGGCCAATCGAGGCGATCGTCAGTCCGTATGGAGTCAACCGAGTGACGGGTGTAAGCGAGGGCGGATCGGAATCGTATATCTCGGCTCCTTGCGTGACGATCGTCAACGAAGAGTTCCACAGCGACGTTTGGAAGTCCGGCTGTGCAAAGAAAATGCCGGGGTTGAACGGCGCGTCCGGATCGAAATCGTTGGCCAGCACGTCCAACGGATTTTCGCTGCTGTCGGGGTCCACGCGGAACCGATCGTCGACGGCCACGGGGTCATCGGGGACGTTTTCCACTTGGACGGTTACCCGCGCCGTTTGTTCGCCGCGGAGTTCGTCAAACACCGTATACGTGAATGTCAAGCTGCCGAAAAAGTCCGGGCGCGGCATCAATCGCAGCGCGCGGCCGCCGTCCACGATTTCAACGGTTGCGGGCGGGGCCGTAAGCAACGCATCGCCTAAATAAAACCCCCGCGGCGATGACTGCGGATCTGAGACGGAGATGATATCGGGCACAACTCCGCTGGAGCCGGCGTGATCATTGGCAAGCACGTCGAGATTCTTGGATTCACCCTCTTGGATGACGAACGCATCGTCGCGTGCCGTATTCCCGATCCGCACGGCGCCCAACGGGACTTCGGGGTGATTGATGTCGTGCACTTTCACGTCGTCGGCCGATACGGTCAACAGCGCGCTGCCAATCCGCACGCTGCGGCGCATTTCCGCGTCGTGGTCAATCCGTCCCGCGAATTCGAGCGAGCCGGTGGCGCCGTCCACGTCGAGACGAAACACCCAGGCGGCTGAGTGTCTCTCGTAAACGTCGGTCGTCGTCCGCCAACTGACGGGAATCGACAGGACTTGCTCTTTCGGGAAATACGAAACGGCATGGTGGTCGCGGGAAACCTCGGATCCGGCCCAAGCAGTCCCCGCGAGCGTCATGCGGTCGACCAGCCGCGGTTGGCTCAAATCGCCCACGTAGAACAACGACACCTGCGGCGCTTGCACGACTCCGGTCACGGGGTCGGCGTCGTGGCCGATGCCGATCAGATAGTCATCCCCGACGGGATGCAGGTAGTCGGAAAAACCAGGAATGTGCAATTCGCCGCGAAGTTGCGGAGCAGCCGGGTCGGCCAGATCGATGGCCAGCACCGGGTCGACCTGACGAAAGGTGACCACGTACGCGCGATCGCCGAGAAAACGGACACTCCGCACGTGTTCCGTGGGGGCCAGATTGATCAGACTGCCGACCACTTGCAAAGTGGTCCCCGTTTGCTCGAGCACGAACAAATTGTTGTGCATCCGCCGCTGGTGGCCGTACTCTTGTCGCACGACTTCGTTGGTGACCATCCGCAGCCGCCCGTCGTGTTCGTCGGCGGAAAACTGGTTGAGCACCGTCCCGGGCACCTGCCCGACGGCTTCCAGGTGGGCCGCCCCAGATTCTCCCAGCGCGAACTTCAAGATGCCGGTGTGATGGGTCACAAAGTTCTGGCCCAACGTGTGTTCCGTGACCGTTCGCATCACGTAAACGCCGGTCGGCGAAACGTAGATTTGCCCGGCGTTGTCGGTGAACATGCCGACCGACGCCAGCCGCTCGGCCGTGTCATTCGCCAGGTCCAGCGACACGATCGACAACAGGTGATCGTCGTTGACGTCGACCGGTTGATGGATCTGCGCGGCGTCGTTGATCAACCCGGTCTCGATCAACTGGCCCTGGCCGTCGTAGGTGCGAAACATCGGCAGCGTCGCTTCGGTAAGGCTGCCGCCCACGCGCGCCACGTATTCATCCAACGTTTCGTAGCGGGAGTCGACCGTGCGAACCCGGCGTCCCGGAACATGAGGGTCATCTTGCCAATCGGACTCCGAGAGCACTTCGGTGGTCACACCCG
>Ga0214472_10003807_pt1 | contig 15924 bp, 14 predicted proteins | sample RVTome_6_FD_207662 | JGI IMG/M metagenome (GOLD analysis project Ga0214472, IMG submission 207662) | Soil microbial communities from uranium-contaminated site in the Upper Colorado River Basin, Wyoming, United States - RVT140D175 | ecosystem: Environmental > Terrestrial > Soil > Contaminated >... | reverse complement strand
CCTCTTCCCCGGGGCGGACGTGGCGTCGGGTCCCGAGGAGGCCACCGAGGACGCCGGCGTGGTCGTGGTCCTCACCGAGTGGCCGCAGATCGTGGACGCGGACTGGGAGCGCCTGGCCAAGGGCATGGCCTCCCCCAGCCTGGTGATCGACGCCAGGAACTGCCTGGACGCCGGGGCCCTGGCCCGGATGGGCCTCCGCTACTGGGGGATCGGGCGGGCCTCCGCCGACCAGGACCCGAACCGGGAGGAGGGGTCATGAGCCGGGAGCTGGACGTCTCGATCGTCCTCCCCGTCTACAACGAGATTGGGCACGTCCGCCAGGAGGTCGACCGGATCCGGGCGGGCATGGACGCCTCGACCTACTCCTACGAGATCGTGGCTGTGGACGATGCCTCCACAGACGGCTCCCCCGAGGAGCTTGCGCAGATGGAAGGGGTGCGCCTGATCCGCTTCCCCCAGAACAGGGGGGCGGGCACGGCCCGGAAGGTGGGCACCCGGGCGGCCAGGGGACGCGTCGTGGTGTGGACGGACTGCGACATGACCTACCCGAACGACGAGATCCCACGGCTGGTGAAGGAGCTGGAGGGGTTCGACCACGTGGTGGGGGCCCGGACCTCGGAGCAGGGGACGGTCAAGGCCCTGCGCGTCCCTGCCAAGTGGTTCATCCGCAAGCTGGCCGGCTACCTGGTGGAGCACAAGATCCCTGATCTCAACTCGGGCTTCCGGGCGTTCCGCCGGGACGTGGCGCTCCAGTTCGTCCATCAGCTGCCACCGGGGTTCTCGTGCGTGACGACCCTGACGCTCTCCTTCCTGTCGAACGGGTACGCGGTGAAGTACATCCCGATCGAGTACCACCCCAGGGCGGGCGAGTCGAAGTTCCACTGGTGGCGGGACACCAAGCGCTACATCACGCAGGTCGTGCGCATGATCCTGTCGTACAACCCGTTGCGCATCTTCCTGCCCGCGGGATTCACCCTCCTGGCCATCGGCCTCGGGAAGCTGATCTTCGACTGGGCGACCAAGGACCTCCGCCTGGCCACCAACACCCTCCTCGTCCTGTTCGCGGCGTTCCAGGTCTTCGCCATCGGACTGCTGGCGGACCTGGTGGTTCGGGCCAACCGGCCCCGCGACGAGGTGGATCCGGCATCGGGATGAGCGCACCTCCCCGGGGCCGGCTCCGAGCGTCGTCGGCCGGACTCGCCGCGCGGCTGGTGGCATGGAGCCAGCGACGAGTGGGGCGGCGTTCGCCTGGGATGGAGCGGGTCCTGCTGTTCCTGGCCGTTGGACTCTTCCTGCTGGTTACGGCCCTGGCGCTGATGGGGTTTCCCGACACGGATCGCCCTGTCCGCTGGTTGTTGCTGGTCGTGGGCACGCTGCTCACCGTTCCCCCGATCGCCGTGCTCAACGCGGCCGAGTACAGGATCTCAGGAGAGATCCTGGGGCACCGGATCTCGATGGTGGACGCGTTCCGTGTCAGCGTGATCGCGTCGGTGGTCAATCAGCTCCCCATCCCCGGGGCGGCCCTCGTTCGGATCCGTGCGCTCCGCCGCCAAGGCTCCACATACGGGAAGGCCACCGGCTCCACGGCGACGGTGGGCCTGGCCTGGATCGGCACCACGGGGGTGGTTTCCGGGATCTGGCAGCTCCCGTCCGATCGGTGGAGCCTGGGCCTCGCCCTGGCCGGAGCCGGAGTGGCCGTCCTCGCGCTGTCCTACTCGCTGATCCGCCGGCAGAGCGGTGCGGGCACGGCCACCGGGCTCCTGGCCCAGCTGGTCGCCGTGGAGACCGGCACGGTCATGCTCTCGGCCGTGAAGTTCTGGGTCGTCCTTGCCGCGATCGGATTCCCCATCAGCTTCGGCCAGGCCACCGTCCTGACCGTCTCCATGGTGGTCGCGGCAGCCACCGGGTTCTTCCCGGGGGGCCTGGGCATCAGGGAGGTGGTGGCCGGTGCCCTGAGCCCGTTGATCAGCCTCCCGGTGGCCGTCGGTCTGCTGGCCACGGCGGTCAGCCGGGTGGTGGGGATGATCGGCTTCTCCGTGGTCGCGGGTACATTCCTGCTGCTGGGCCCGAAGAGCGCAACCGGGCCCCCTCCGGAGCCCGCCGTGGTTCCGCACGACTAAAGGTGGACGCTCGTGTGCCCGTCGCCGGACGCCGTGGTCGGCCCCTAGCAGCCGCGTTAGGATTGGGGCCATCGTGACCGACAGGGATTTCGTCGTGTTCGGCCAGCCGGACATCCGTGAAGAGGACATCGAGGAAGTCGTGGACACCCTCAGGAGCCTGTGGATCGGGACCGGTCCCAGGACCCACCGCTTCGAGGAACGCTTCGCAGCCTACGTGGGTGCACCGCATGCGGTAGGCACGTCGAGCTGCACGGCGGCGCTGCATCTGGCCCTGGTGGCCATGGGCGTGGGCCCCGGCGACGAGGTCGTGGTTCCCAGCCTGACGTTCGCATCGACCGCCAACGTGGTGGTCCACGCCGGCGCCACCCCGGTGTTCTGTGACGTCGATCCGGCCACCGGGACCGTCACACCGGAGACCGTAGCTCCCGCGACCACCGAACGGACCAAGGCCGTGATCCCGGTGCCCCTGGCCGGGTATCCGGTGGATGTGGAGGCCCTGCGCGCGACGATCGGGGACCGCCAGATCGCCCTGATCGTGGACGCCGCCCACGCCATCGAGACCACGGTCAGGGGCCGGCGGCTGGGGGACGTCGGCGACGCCAGCGCGTACAGCTTCTACGTGACGAAGAACATCACCACCGCCGAGGGAGGGATGCTGACCACGAGCGATGCGGCCCTTGCGGAACGCGTCCGCGTGCTGAGTCTCCACGGTCTGTCCGCCGACGCGTGGAGCCGCTACTCGGACGCGAGGACACGCACCTACGAGACCCTCGAGCCGGGGTACAAGTACAACCTGACGGATCTTCAGAGCGCCCTCGGTCTCAGCCAGCTTGCTCGGATCGACGCATCGCTGGACCGGCGGAAAGCCATCTGGTCCCGGTATGACGAGGCGTTCGGGGACCTGCCCCTGGAGCTCCCGAGCCTCCCCGACCAGGCGTTCGGCACGTCCGCCATGCACCTGTATTCACCACGGCTGGATACGGAAGAGGTGCCGTTCGACCGGGACGAGGTCCGGGACCGTCTCTGGGCCGAGGGCGTAGGCACAGGGATCCACTTCACGGCCCTGCACCTCCACCCCTACTACCAGAAGCGGTACGACCATCGGGTAGGGATATTCCCGAACGCCGAGCACATCTCGACCCGCACGTTCTCGCTTCCGCTCTCGTCCGGCCTACGCGACGACCAGGTCGACCACGTGATCCGAGCGGTGCGCTCCGTGCTCGAGGGCAAGGACCGGATGCCCGGGCATCAGCGGGACTAGCCGGCTGATGCGGGTCACCGAGCAGCTACAGGCGAGCGATCCATCAGGTCGGGGCGAGGAGCCCGGGCGATCCTCCGCCTTCGAACTGCCGGGCGTCGTTGCATTGGCGGGACTGGCCGTCGTGGCCACCGGGCTGGTCCGTGCCGCGGCCGTGCCGCCCGGCCGGGTCACGGTGCTCGTCCTGGCCACCGGGCTGGCCATGATGGCGTTCGGGGCTGGTCTGGCCGCGCGACGTGCTCGGCAGGAGGGGCTGCCGCTGACCGAGCTTCCCCAGCTGCTCGCCCGGCCATGGTTGCGCCCACGGCGCCCGGCCTTCATGTTCGTGTTCGGCGTGCTCTTGGCCCTGCCCGTGGCCGCCCTGCACAGCAAGGTGGTAACCGGGGTGGATGCTGATTCGGCCAACCTGACGATGATGATCGGCGTGGTGCAGCGGGAGGGACTCTCGTTCCTGGTCGATACCCAGGCGAACTTCCTACCGTTCATCCTCCTGGGGCCCTTCGTGGCCGTAGGGGGGATCGGCGGCGCCATGCTGTTCAGCATCCTCTCGGTCCAGTTCCTGGCGGGGACGATGGCCTACGTGACCTGGAGCTTCAGTCGGTCGTGGCTGGCCGCGGCAGCAGCCGTCCTTGGAAGCCTTGCCTTCCAGGGGATCCTGGAGCGGGCCACGCGCCTGCCGATGTACGCGCCCATGCTGGCCTTCGGCATCTTGGGCGTCTATCTGGCATACCGTGCGGTCCAGAGCGAGGGCCGCAGACGATGGATCGCGGCCGGCCTGGCCGGACTGTGCTTGAACCTGTCGATCGAGTCGCAGACCGTCGGGCAGCTCCTCGTTCCGATGCCCTTCCTCTTGGTGCTGACCACGCGGCCGAGGGCAGCCATCCAGGGGCTGGTGCGGGTCTACGCGGCCTTCGCGCTGTTCTATATCCCCCGCGCTGTGGTCAACCTGATGGAAGGAGGCTTCTCCCACTTCCTGGGGAACCGCGTCGACTTCTGGATCACCAAGGGATACTTGTCCACGATTCAGCACGAGTTCTTCGGGTACCCGAGCCGTCTTCCGCTCCCAGGCTACCTGCGCGAGTTCGGGGGCGACGCACTCACGATCGTCAACGGGTTGGTCCTGTTCGTGGTGGTGCTGGCCATCCTGTCTCTGGTGCTGAGCTCGGGGCGGCTGCGATGGGCGGGGCTGCTGGCGGTCGCGTTCGTGGTGGGAGCCATCGTCTACCAGCGGGCTCCTGCGTTCTCGCGCTACCTGTCGCCCCTCATGATCGCTGCCGCGCTGGGAGCGGGGGGCGGCGTCACCGTCCTCGGCCGGCTGCGCGCCCGGTGGTGGCGGGTCGGCGCGATCGCGTCGGTGGTGGTGCTCGTGTTCGGTGTGGCGTCGAACCTGGTCAGCAACGCGCGGTACGTCCGGATCAAGGAGGGCGAGCTCCTGAGCGGGCCGTTGCCCCGTCTCGCTCGGATCGCGGACGACGGCAGGGGACTGATCGGCGCTCGCTCGAGCCACCTGGGGTTCGTCGACGCGGACATCCCGAGGTACGCCGGATCGGTGCTCTCGGAGCGAGAGTACGTGACGTTCCTGACCTGGCCGTCCGATCAAGACGTGATCGGGGTCTTGCGCGGGCGGGACATCGGCTGGGTCCTGATCAACCCCGACCAGAGCCTGGAGCTGGCGTATAACGATACGTGGCTCCTCCCCGCCTACGGAACCATCGCCCGCCATGTGAGCCGGATCGAGGCCTCTCCTGGGTTCTGCCGGGCCGGCGCGCTCGAGGGGTACCTCCTCTACCGGCTGGGTCCATGTCCAGCATGACCCTGCCGGCCTCCGCCGTATCGGCGGTGCCCCGATCATGAAGAAGGTCATGCGCTTCCTGGTCCGACTCTTCGTGAGCAGCCGGCGGTGGAGGAACCGGCAGCTCAGGAGGTTCGCGGCTGCCGTTCGGGGGCAGCGGATCCTGGAGATCGGAAGCGGACGACCCGGCCGAGACGGCGAGGGGCAGTCCGTCAAGAGCATCTTCGATCCATCCAACGATTTCCTGCAGACGGACATCGTTCCGGCGTTCGGCCACCGCATCCTCGACGTCACCACGATGGAGCTCCACGAGGAATTCGACATCATCATCTGCTTGAATGTGCTCGAGCACGTGTACGACTTCCAGGCGGCGGTGCAACGGATCTACCGGGCCCTTCGCCCCGGCGGGAAGACCGTGATCCACGTGCCCTTCGTGTACCCCTACCATGATGAGCCCCACGACTACTGGCGATTCTCGGAGCACGCCCTGCGGCTCATGCTGAGCGACTTCCGGCACCTCGACCTGGAGACGCGTGGGGTGTCCAAGATCCCGATCAGCGTACTCGCGGTGGCCACGAAGTAGAGGAGCGGTGAGACGATGCGCATCTGGGTGATCAGCTCCTCGTACCCGCGCCATCCGGAAGAGTCGGTCAACGCGGGGGTCATCGCGCGGGACCTCGCGCTCTCCCTCGCCGAACAGGGCCATGAGATCACGGTGGTCACTCCGCGCAAGCCGGGGGGCACGGAGTTCGATCCGGTCCTTTCGGGGATCGAGCTTCCCTGGCTCAGCCCGACATTGTCCCTGGCCGACCTCTCACCCAAGCGCCCCGCCGATCTGCTGCGGATGGTCTCTCTGTTCCTTGCGGCCCGTCCTCGCCTCCGCCGGGCCGTGCGACGTGCGCCGCCGGAGGCAACCATAGCGCTGTGGGCACTGCCCTCGGGCATCCTGGCGCGGTGGGTCCACCGGATGGCCGGGGCTCCCTACGCGGTGTGGGTGCTCGGATCCGACGTGTGGAAGGCTCCCCGTTTCCCCGGCGGCAGCCGGATCCTGACGACCGTCCTGCGGGATGCCGAGGCGGCATTCGCGGACGGCACCGCCCTGGCCGAGGAAGCGGAGCGGCTGACCGGCGTCAGGGTGGCCTTCCTGCCCTCCTGCAGACGGCTCCCACCCCCTCCCGAGCATCTCCCGGAGGCGACGGATGTGCTGTTCGTCGGCAGGTATCACCCGAACAAGGGGCCCGATGTCCTGATCGAATCGGCTGCTCTCCTGCGAGCCGCCAGGCCGGACGTGCAGGTTCGCATGTACGGCCAGGGGGAGATGCGCCCCATGCTGGAGCGGACGGTGATGCGGCTGGGACTGGAGGGTTCGATCCAGGTCAGCGGCCCGCTGTCGGCCACCGCCCTCAGCGGGGCGATGGCCCGAGCCAAGGTCCTGGCCATCCCGTCCCGCATCGAATCGATCCCGCTGATCCTGGGTGATGCCGTCCAGGCCGGCCTCCCGGTGGTCTGTTCCGCGGTCGGCGACCTCCCGTCCGTGGTCGATCGGTACGGGCTGGGGACCACCGTTCCCCCGGGACGTCCGGATGCCCTCGCCGCAGCCCTCGACCGATCCCTGGCCGACCCCAAGCGTCTTCCGCCGGAGGCCGGCCCGCCTTGGCTATCCCCGGACGGCCTGGCCACGGAGATGCTCAAGGTGTTCACCTCATGAACGATCGCGCGAGGATGCCGGCTGCCTCGGGCCGTCCGGTCGCGCCGCCGGTCAAGGTCCTGTACGTGGCGGTGAAGGGACGGAGCGGAAGCACGCTCGTCGACTCGGTCCTGGGCGAGGTCAGCGGCTTCCTTGCCGCGGGAGAGGTGCGGTTCGTGTGGGACGTGCTCGATCAGGGATTCCTGTGTGGGTGCTCGAAGCCTGTCCGTGAATGCGAGCTGTGGTCCGTGGTCCTGGAGCGAGCCTTGGGCGCGGGACCCGACGGCTCGTACCTGATCCCCCCGTCGGCGGTCTCGACGTGGTACAGGGACATCTATCGATGGAGACGGGGTCGACGGCTCCTTCGCATCGCTCGTGGCCGGTCCGCGCCGTGGCCTGCACTCGACAGGTACACGGAGGTAGTCTCCCGCCTCTACGCGGCCCTGGCCGATCTCACTGGCGCGCGGGTCATCGTGGACTCATCCAAGTGGGCGACGGACCCCGTCCTGCTTGGACTGGTCCCAGGCGTGGAGCCCTATTGCCTGCACCTGGTCCGAGACCCGCGCGCTGTTGCCCACTCTTTCAGACGGCGGAAGAAGTGGCCGGACCGCCAGACCTCGATGCCTCGCTACCCGTCCGCCTACAGCGCGCTGAGCTGGCTGGTCAGGAACATGCTTCTGGAGCGCGTGCGGCGCCGTCTTCCCCTGCGGCACTACCTCCGGATGCGCTACGAGGACTTCGTGTCGGATCCGGTGACCTGGCTCGACGCGATCACGGGCTTCGTCGGGGAGCGCCAGGCCTCGTTCCCGTTCCTGGAGGGGAAGCTCGTTCGGGTTGGGAGCAACCACATCGTCTCCGGCAATCCGGACCGGCTCTTCACCGGCGAGCTCGAGCTGCGGGAGGACAACGAATGGGTGCGCCGGATGGGCCGGTTCGATCGGGCCCTCACCACCCTGCTCACCCTTCCTCGGCTTGGACGGTACGGGTACCCGCTCCGCGCGTCGGAGCGAGGGGAGCACAGGCGGTGACCCGGTACGGGGAAGGAGAACGCGGGGTCGCTTGGGACCCGGAGATGCGCCGGGCCAAGGCCAGGAAGATCACGACCCTGCTCCGCCGGTTCGGCGACCTGGAGGGCGCCCGCGTCCTGGACGTCGGGACGGGCTCAGGCATCATCGCTGCGACCCTTGCCGAGCTGGTCGGCCGGCGCGGAGAGGTGGTCGGCGTCGACGTCACCGATCAACGCATGGTGCGCGATGGCTACGTGTTCGTCCCTGTGTCGGGGACGGAGCTTCCTTTCGGGGACGGAGTCTTCGACGTGGTGGTGTCGAACCACGTGATCGAGCATGTGGGTGACCACCGGGCCCAGCTCCATCACCTCCGAGAGATCCGGCGGGTGCTGCGTGACGGCGGACTCTGCTACGTGGCCACCCCCAACCGATGGACCATCGTCGAGCCCCATTTCAAGCTGCCGTTCCTCTCGTGGTTGCCGTCCGGCCTGCGGTCGCCGTACGTCCGGCTGGCCGGGAAGGGGGACGAGTACGATTGCCTTCTGCTCCGTCGGCCGGAGCTCGAGGAGCTCTTCGTTCGGACGCCGCTCATCCACCGGGAGCTGACCATCGACGCGATGCGCCTGATGGCGAAGATCGAGCGTCTCCCGGGCCTCAAGCGGCGCCTCCTCACGGCGCCTGGGGGGATCCTCAGGGCCCTGCGTCCCATCCTCCCGTCGATGGTCTTCTTGGCCAGGAAAGGGCCGTGGACGAGCGAGCCCCAGATGTAGCTGGGCGGTCACCCCTCCAGCCGGATGGGCTCCACGCGCCCCTGGCGCAGTATGAACAGCGAGAGGTCGTTCCGCCCCTCACGGAACGCGGTCGCGGGGAGGAGGGTGGCGTCTGCTCTGATCCCACCATCCTGTCGGGGACCCGGATCCGTGACAGGGACGAGGTGTGCCCCCCGCCGGGCGGAGGACCCGGCGACTCCGGTCACCGCCCCCACCGCCCAGATGCCCAGCGCGGGGATCAGCGTCACGGCCATCGCGAACAGGACGATGTCCATCCGGCCGACGGCCGCGAACGCAAACGTCTCCAGACTCTTCCCGAAGACGTCGAGGGGAATCCTATCCGGGCCATCCGGGCCCGCCCGGCGCATCGGGTATCCTGCCGGGGACATGAAGGGGCTCATCCTGGCCGGGGGCGTGGGCAGCCGCCTCCGCCCCATCACCCACACCCAGTCCAAGCAGCTGATCCCGGTGGCCAACAAGCCCATCCTGTTCTACGGGCTGGAGGCGCTGGCCGCCACGGGGATCGAGGACGTGGGCATCGTGGTGGGGGACCTGGAGGAGGAGATCCGCGGAGCCGTGGGCGACGGCTCGCGGTGGGGATGCAGGGTCACCTACATCCATCAGGAGGCGCCCCTCGGCCTGGCCCACGCCGTGCTCACGGCGCAGGAGTTCATCGGTGACAACGACTTCGTGATGTACCTGGGCGACAACCTGGTCCCCGAGGGCATCGCCACGTTCGTCCAGGCGTACCAGGAGCACGGGCCCGACGCCCAGATCTTCCTGGTCAAGGTCCCGGAGCCCGAGCGCTTCGGCGTGGCCGTGCTGGAGGGGGACCGCGTGGTCCGCCTGGTGGAGAAGCCGACGGAGCACATCTCGGACCTGGCTCTGGCCGGCGTGTACCTGTTCAATCCCTCGATCTTCACCGCGGCGGCGACCATCGAGCCCTCGGCCCGCGGGGAGCTCGAGATCACGGATGCGATCCAGTACCTGATCGATCACGGCTACCGGGTCCGGGCGGAGATGATCACCGGCTGGTGGAAGGACACCGGGAAGCTCGAGGACCTCCTGGAGGCCAACCGCATCATGCTCGACCGGCGGGGCCGCGACGTCCGCGGCGACGTGGATGCCGAGAGCCACCTGGTCGGCGAGGTCGTCGTGGAGGAGGGCGCCGTGGTCCGGGCCAGCGTGATCCGGGGGCCTGCGGCCATCGCCCGGGGGGCCGTGGTGGAACGGTCGATCGTCGGCCCCTACGTCTCGGTGCACGAGGGGACCCGCATCGAGGACACCGAGATCAGGAACTCGATCATCCTGGAGGGCTCCGTGATCTCCGGGGCCCGGCCCGTGGCCGACTCCCTGATCGGGAAGAACGTCCGCATCACGAAGGGCGATGACCCCCCCGCCTACCGCCTGATGCTGGGCGACCACTCCGAGCTCCAGCTCCCCTGAGGGGGTGAGGGCCATCGGCGAACCCACCCCGGACGCCGGCCCGGCGACGTACGACATCGAGGTGGACCTGGACAACCCGAACATGTCCCAGACCCATGTCGTGCTCCTGACGGGGGAGGGCAAGGACGTGCTGGAGGTGGGCACGGCCACGGGAGCGACCACGCGGGTCCTCAAGGAACGCGGCTGCCGGGTCACCGGGGTGGAGGTCGATCCCGACGCCGCCGAGCGGGCCCGGCCGCACTGCGAGCGCATGCTGGTGGGCGACATCGAAGCGATGGACCTGGCCGAGGCCTTCGGCGCGCAGCGCTTCGACGTGATCATCTTCGCCGATGTGCTGGAGCACCTGGTCCACCCGGAGCGGATCCTCGCGGACGTGCGGGGCCTGCTCTCGGCGGATGGCGCGGTGGTGGCCTCGATCCCCAACGTGGCCCACGCCAGCGTCCGGCTGGCCCTGCTGGCCGGGCGCTTCGACTACACGGACCGGGGCCTCCTGGACCGGACGCACCTCCGGTTCTACACGCGGGGAACCGTGGACGAGTTGTTCCGGGATACGGGGTACGCGATCGAGCGGTGGGAGCGGGTGGCGCTGGATGTTGTGGATTCCGACGTCGAGGTGCGCAGCGACGAGATCCCCCCGGCCATCGTCCGGCGCGTGGTGGCGGAGCCCGACGCGCTGACGTACCAGTTCGTGGTCCGGGCCCGGCCCGGTGTGGGGCCGGCCCTCGAGCCGCCGGTGGGTCCGCCGCTGGCCGCCCTGTGGGACCTGCGGGAGCCCGGGCCGGCCCGCCGGGCCGCGCGGCGGCTGGCCTCGGTGCGGCGCCGGGAGGGATGGAGGGGCATCGCCCGGCGGGCGGCCACGCCGTGGCGGTGGCTACCCGGCCTGCTCCGGGGCCGGGTGGGCCGCTGACGGGGGCGCGGCCCGCACGGCCAGCCAGGTGGTGATGGGCACCGAGGCCACCAGCCCCACGCTCCCGACCAGCGTGCGGATGATCTCCGTGGCCACCACCTCACCGTTGGCGATCGACCCCAGCGACTGGTGCGACAGCACGAACAGGATCAGGAGGGGCATCGAGGCCCCGGCGTAGGCCAGGGCCAGCGTGTTCACCGTGGAGGCCACGTGGTCCCGCCCGATCCGCATCCCGGCCGCCAGGAGGCTGCGCGGCGGCATCCGGGGGTCCGCGGCCCGGAGCTCCCACACCGCGGAGGCCTGGGTCACGGTCACGTCGTCGATGGCCCCCAGGGCCCCGATCACCACCCCGGCCAGGGTCAGCCCGGCCAGGTCGATCTGGGCCGCCCCGATCCGGACGATGGTGGACTCCTCGGTGGCGAACCCGGTGAGCTCCGCCAGCCCCACGAACGCCTGGGCCAGCACGGCGGTCAGGGCCAGGCTGGCCAGGGTGCCCAGAAGGGCCACCGTGGTCATGGACGTGAAGCCGTGGGACAGGTACAGGGCCAGGAAGGCGATGGCCGCCGCCCCGACCACGGCCACGGCCAGCGGGTCCCGCCCCCCGACGATGGCCGGGAGGATGAACCACAGCAGGACGCCCAGGCTGGCCGCCAGCCCGGCCAGGGCGGCCAGCCCGCGGAGCCGGCCCAGGGCCACCACGGCCAGGGCGAAGAACAGAGCCAGCCACACCAGCACCGATCGCCGCTCCCGGTCCACGAACGAGTACCGGAAGCCCTCCTCGGCCTGGGGGGTGTAGCCGAGCACCGCGCCGTCCCCGGCCTCCAGCGGGGGGACCGGCGCGTCCACCGGGAAGTCCACCGTGGTCCGGGCCCCCGCGTCCGGGCCCTCGGTCAGCTGGAACGTGACCCGCAGGCACCGGACCGGGCTGTCGGCCGCCGCGCCCTGGCACGGGCCCTCGGAGGCCTGGGTCACCGCGGCCCGGTAGACGTCGCGGTACACGCCCAGCTCGGTGAGGTCCCGGGACTGCTGGCCTCCCGGTCGCAGGACCAGGATCCCGGCCACCGTGGCCACCCCCAGCAGGGCCGCGGTGATGGTCAGGATCCGTCCGGTCGAGGGGCCGGCCACCGCCTCGGGGCGATGGGCCATGGGCTAGATCAGGCGGCCGGAGAGCACCAGGGCCACCGGCATCAGGAACAGGATGGCCACGAACGCCACCAGGCGGGGCGTGGTGGCCACGATCCAGTCGTCCAGGGCGATCACGGCCCGGGATACGGGCCGGTAGGCGAAGGCCAGCATCAGGATGGTGATCACGGCCACGGCGATGGCCTCGGCCAGGACCACCTGGACCCCGATGGGATTGCGGAGGATCATGGCCGCGAACAGCGTGTCGGCCAGCGTGGTGATGTTCGCCCCGGCGATGTAGGGGATGGCGTGCTCCCGCTTCACGTACCCCTTGCTGGCCAGCGGGACCAGGATGGTCAGGGCCACCGACACGGACAGCGTCAGCAGGGCGGCCAGGCTGCCCAGGAAGAACATGGGCCACGGCCTGCGCATCCAGTGGCCCCGGCTGGTGGCGTGCTTCTCGCCGTCCAGCGACGGCAGGACCATGTCCAGCAGCTTGAACGAGCCCAGGATCAGGGCCAGCCCCAGGGGGAACAGCAGGGGGCCGGGGAGCAGCTGGTCGGACAGGCGGACGATGGGGCCCCACACCACGTCGATGGCCCCGCTCAGCTCGGCGGAGGCCGTCCAGTTCACCCCGTCCAGGGCCCCCGACCGCAGGATCCCGTAGGCCAGGAACATCCCCGGGATGTACACCAGGGCGGTCATCGACAGGGCCAGGACGCCCATCCCCACGCTCTCCCGGCGCTTGTGGACCCGCACCGCGTAGATGAACCCCACCAGGAGGACGATGAACGAGGCCCCCAGCCGGGAGCCCGTGAGCATGGTGAAGGTTTGGATCCGGGTGGTGGCGTTGGCCGCGAACAGGGTCAGGGCCACGGCGGCCACGGGCGAGCCGGACAGCACCAGGTACGCGCCCAGCCACCCCAGCCCCAGGGTGCTGACCCCGTTGTCGAAGGGGAACGTCCCCTGCAGGCGGGGGGCGATGGCGTCGGCCCCTCGCTTCATCAGCTGGATGGCCAGGATGAACAGGAACAGCGCGGCCACGAAGTGGAAGATCTTCAGCAAGACGTCCGCGCCGTCCCGCACCGGTCGCGCGGGCGGGAGGCCCCGCTCGGGCACCGTGGGATCGCCCCGTTCGACGGCAGGGGTGTGTGGCTGTGTGCCGGGATCCGATTCCATGGTCATGGAGGGGACTGCGCTCGTGGAACCGCTACCATATCCACAGGCCCAGGCACTGTCCACGGGCCCGTCCAGACCGAAGGGGAGCCGTGCGTCCGTACGACCCGAGCGAGATCGAGCCCCGGTGGGTCCGGGCCTGGGAGGAAGAGGACCTGTACCGGGCCCGGGACGATGACCCGCGCCCGCCCTTCTACGCCCTGGACATGTTCCCCTACCCCTCCGGCGACCTGCACATGGGACACGCCGAGGCCTTCGCGGTGGGCGACGCCATCGCCCGCTCCAAGGCCATGCAGGGCCACGCCGTGCTCCACCCCATCGGGTGGGACGCGTTCGGCCTCCCCGCCGAGAACGCGGCTATCAAGCGTGGGATCCACCCCAAGGAGTGGACCTACCACAACATCGATATCCAGCGGCAGTCGTTCAAGCGGTACGGGATCTCGTTCGACTTCTCGCGGCAGTTCAACACGTGCGACCCGGAGTACTACCGGTGGACGCAGTGGCTGTTCCTCCGGTTCTTCGAGCGGGGGCTGGCCTACCGCAAGCAGGCCCCGGCCAACTGGTGCCCAAAGGACCAGACCGTGCTGGCCAACGAGCAGGTGGTCAACGGGGCGTGCGAGCGGTGCGGGACCCCTGTGGTGCGCAAGGACCTGACCCAGTGGTTCTTCCGGGTCACCGACTACGCCCAGGAGCTCCTGGACGACATGGCCTCTCTGCCCGGGTGGCAGGAGCGGGTCCTGGCCATGCAGACCAACTGGATCGGCCGGTCCGAGGGCGCGGAGGTGACCTTCGAGATCGCCGAGACCGGCGACCGGGTCACCGTGTTCACCACCCGGCCGGACACGCTGTGGGGGGTGACGTTCTTCGTGTTCGCCCCCGAGCACCCGCTGGTGGACCGGCTGGCGTCGCGCGGGGACGCCGCCGCGTCGGTCCTGGAGCTGGTGGACCGGATCAGGGCCACGCCGCTCAGCGAGCGGGAGCAGTCCGAGTCGCGGGAGGGCGTACCGCTGGGCGTGCACGCCGTGAACCCGGTGAACGGCGAGAAGATCCCGTGCTTCGTGGCCCCGTACGTGCTGATGGGGTACGGGACCGGGGCGGTGATGGGCGTCCCCGGCCACGACCAGCGCGACTTCGGGTTCGCCCGGGAGCACGGCCTGGAGGTCCGGGTGGTCATCAAGCCGGAGGACCAGGACCTGGATCCGTCGGCCATGACCGAGGCCTTCCCCCACGAAGGCGTGATGGTCAACTCCGGGCCGTTCGACGGCATCCCCTCGCCTGGCTCGATCGCCCGGGTGATCGCGTGGCTGGAGGCCGAGGGCAAGGGGAAGGCCGCGGTGTCGTACCGGCTCCGGGACTGGCTGATCTCCCGCCAGCGGTACTGGGGGTGCCCGATCCCCATCGTGCACTGCCCCGAGCACGGCGAGGTGGCCGTGCCCGACGATGACCTCCCGGTCCTGCTCCCCGAGGACGTGGACTTCTCGCCCACGGGCGTGTCCCCGCTGGCCGGATACGCCCCCTTCGTCAACGTCACCTGCCCGACGTGCGGCCGGGAGGCCCGGCGGGAGACCGACACCATGGACACGTTCGTCGACTCCTCCTGGTACTACTATCGGTACTGCTCGCCGGCGGAGGACGGCCGGCCGTTCGACCCGGAGAAGGTGGAGCGGTGGATGCCGGTGGACCAGTACACCGGCGGGGTGGAGCACGCCATCCTCCACCTCCTGTACTCGCGGTTCTTCACCAAGGTCCTGAACGACCTGGGGCTGGTCCCGTTCCGGGAGCCGTTCCCCAACCTGCTGAACCAGGGCATGGTCATCATGGACGGCGCCAAGATGAGCAAGGGCCGGGGCAACCTGGTCGAGCCGGCCCCGCTGATCCGGGAGTTCGGGGCCGACGCCATCCGGGTGACCATGCTGTTCGCCGCCCCGGTGGAGGACGACGTGGACTGGGCCACCGTCCAGCCCTCCGGGGTCCGGTCCTGGCTGGGCCGGGTGTGGCGGGCCGCCCACGACGTGGCCCGGCAGGGTGACGGGGACCCCGACGACCTCCGGCGGCTCACCCACCGGACCATCCAGCAGGTCACGAGCCTGTACGAGCGCTTCCGGTTCAACGTGGCCGTGGCCCGGCTGATGGAGCTGACCAACGAGATCCGCCGCACGCTGGACGGGGGCCGGCCGGCCGCCGAGGCCGTGCGGGCCCTGGTCCTGATGCTGGCCCCCATGGCTCCGTTCATCACCGAGGAGCTGTGGCGGTCGGTCCTGGAAGGCGAGGGGAGCGTGCACCGGCAGACCTGGCCGGCGTTCGACCCCGCGCTGGCCCGGCAGGAGACGGTGACGCTGGTGCTCCAGGTGGACGGCAAGGTCCGGGACACGGCGGAGGTGGACCCCTCGGTCACGGCGGAGGAGGCCGAGGCCCTGGCCCGGGCGTCGGAGAAGGTCCGCCGGGCCCTGGGGGATCGGGACGTGGCCCGGGTGGTGTCCCGCCCGCCCCGTCTGGTGAACCTGGTTACCCGCTGAGCCCCCGCGGCCACCGCTACGATGGGGCCCGCCATGCGGAAACGACTGTTCCGTCGCTCGCTGCGTCGCCGGCTGCGTGGGATCCTCACCCCCGGGTTCCCGGCCTTCCTGGTCCTCGCCGCG
>Ga0214472_10003806_pt1 | contig 15925 bp, 15 predicted proteins | sample RVTome_6_FD_207662 | JGI IMG/M metagenome (GOLD analysis project Ga0214472, IMG submission 207662) | Soil microbial communities from uranium-contaminated site in the Upper Colorado River Basin, Wyoming, United States - RVT140D175 | ecosystem: Environmental > Terrestrial > Soil > Contaminated >... | reverse complement strand
TACCGGGTTAAAAGGAAAGTTGGTCTTCGGATTGTGTGGAATTTTTACTTATGCGTAATTTTCAAATGATGGGGATACATGGTGATGTAAATAAATGCGGGAAGAATCATCATTGTGCCATACGGCAAAATGATGGAGTATATACATTGATGTAAATTTTCAGGAGATTAAATGAGATTTTGTTCCACTTGCTTGTTTTATATCTGCAGTTTCTGGTTTATTGCCTTACCCACACCTCTGGTAAATGCTGAAGAAAATAGTGTAGAAATCAGGGAATGGCTGGTGCCATGGGAAAAGACCCGTCCCAGGGATCCTTATGTCGATGGAAAAGGGCGTGTATGGTTTTGCGGCCAGGCAGGTAACTATATTGCTTATTTCGATCCGGCTACCGAAAAATTTGAAAAGTTTGATCTTGGTGAAGGTTCTGCGCCGCATAATCTGATAGTGGATAAAAAAGGATATGTCTGGTTTGCAGGTAATTTGCAGGGATATATCGGCAGGCTTTCACCCAAGACCGGAAATATTAAAAAATTCCAGATGCCTGATCCGGCGGTTTCTGATCCGCATACTCTCGAATTTGACAGCAAGGGTGATATCTGGTTTACCGCACAGTTCAGCAATACAGTAGGAAAACTCGAAGTAGAGACCGGTGAGATAACGCTTGTTCCATTAACTTCTGTTGGTTCGCGTCCTTATGGTGTAAAAGTGGATTCAAAAGACAGGCCCTGGTTTGTGTTATTTGGAACCAACAAGCTGGCGACAGTTGATCCAAAAACTTTCAAATTAAAGGAATATGAATTACCACGCGAAGAAATACGCCCGCGCCGCCTGGCAATTACCTCATACGATAAAATATGGATTGTGGATTATGCTGCCGGTCAACTGGGGCGCTTTGATCCGGTGACAAAAAAATATACTGAGAGAGCGTTACCGGGTGGCGAAAATTCAAAACCTTACGCTATGGCAGTGGACGACAAGGACCATCTGTGGTTTGTCGAAACGGGATTCAATCCAAATCTGATGATCAGTTATGATCCGTGGAAGCAGGAATTCAACACTGTTTCAGAAATTCCCAGCGGCGGAGGATCAGTCAGGCATATGTATTTTCATTCCGAAAGCCACGAGATCTGGTTTGGAACCGATACCAACTTTATTGGCCGTGCTGCCATTCCCTGATATGACAAAAGAATTTATCCACATTGATTATTTTTCAGATGTATTGTGTATCTGGGCATACATCGCCCAGATCAGGATAGATGAACTGACCAGTCAATATGCTGACCAGATTAAATTCAATCAACACTTTATCCCTGTATTTGGCTCAACTGAAAAACGTATTACCAACCAGTGGAAAGAGAAGGGTGGATTCCAGGGTTATCACGATCATGTGATGGGAGTGTGCGCGAAGTTTGATCATATTGAAGTCCATCCAGAAATCTGGCTGGAAAATATTCCCAAAAGTTCTGCAAGTTGCCATCATTTTCTGACTTCTGTTTATCTTCTCGAAAAAAAGAACCTGATTACCTGTGAACGGGATAAGCAATGTAAGGGTAGAACATTGTTTGAAGAAACCATATGGCAGATGCGTTTGCATTTTTTCCGTGATTGCCAGAATGTTGCTGATTTGGACGCGCAAACGAAAATAGCACGGGAAATGGATTTGCCTGTGGAGCAAATAATAAAGCAAATGCATACAGGTGAGGCCATGGCGGCAATGTGCAGTGACCTGGAACTGCGCGATGAGTACAAGATTGCCGGCAGTCCGACTTATGTATTGAATGAAGGACGGCAGAAATTATATGGCAATGTCGGTTACAAGATTATCAGCGCCAATATCAGGGAGATATTAGACAATCCTTCCAATCAGGCGAGTTGGTGTTAGAAACTATTTCAAAATTACTGCGCCCGCTACATTTAGCGACAGGTTTCTGATCAGTTATTCTATTTTTCCCAGGGAAAAAATTTCAGGTTATCCATAAAACTTTCTTCTTTCTTCATATCCGCAGGACGATATTCATCCAGGTGTATGCAGGCTTCATGTAAACCAAGTTCACAAGCATGGCTGACCAGTTCATATGCTTTATGGTCGTCACGATCAATACCACGTCCGTAACGATAGGCTGAGCCAAGTTTGGCACATGCCAATGCATTTTCCCGATCACATTCATTGGCTAAAAGACCATGAAGATTCTGACAACCACCCCTGAGATTTCTGTCACACGCATCCTCCCAAAAGGATGATTGCCGCCCCGGATGGGAACTCCCTACATGACCACTGAGATACCATACTGTAAATATCACTATCCATAATCCCATATGAACCAGATTAAGATGATGAGCATTTAATTCTTTACCGAATAATTTTCTGGTCAAGTTGGTGTAATCAAATTGACGCGCAAATTTATCGATTAGTTTTACACAAAGATTTAACAGGGGGACAGCCAGCAACTTGTCATAAAAACTTGGTGCGCCAAATGCTTCCAGTATTTCAAACAGGATCATTACACTCAACGCATAAAAGATACCAAATAATATCCTGCCCAGATTTGTTTTTGGTGAAGTTACCGGATCAGTAACAAGCAGGTGTAAACCCAGGAAAACAGCTATGGGAATATCAGAAGTAAAAAAGAAATATACCCCGCTGAATTGATAGTACACAGCACCCAGCAACAGCAATGTAATCGCTGTGGCTACTGTAACCAAAGTGACATGAAAAAGGTATTGCACAACCAGGCCAACTGCAAATATCCAGATATATATGTATGGAGGATAGGAAAGTGTGTTAGCAATTTCATTTCCCCAACTGATTTCTGTCGTTCCGGTAATCAGCAAAAGAATTGAAGCCACGGAAAGTGAAATTGCTGAGGGATTAAATATATGTGTTCTGCGGCCGTCCCGTTCCCAGGTAAATATTTCTTTAGCCAGGACTCCAAAAGCGATCATGATAAATTGCAGATAAAACCAGTCATCCCTGAACCATAAAAAAAGATTGGTGCTGAAAATTATTGGAAACCTGCCAAAACCGGCAATCCAGGTTTCGCTGCGTAGCCAGCGAATGAGGATATCGAATACATGTACGAACACCAGCTGGGCCAGAATCAATATGGCTTGCTGATAGACCTGGTCCCAGTACCAGCCCCAGTAAGCAAAAATACTGAGGTGCATGGTCATTTGCACATAATGCGCTTTAACTAAAATTGTTTTTGATTGTGGCTGGTAACCCCGTTTTGTAATCATGATTAATGTGATGATATACATCAAAACCAGTAATGCGGTGAGGCCCAGAAACGTATTATAAAGCACCTCATTTTGCTGAACGCGGGACGTGAAGGAAAGCAAAAAGAAGAGGATTATTAAAATTGGGGGAAGGAAATGTATTCTTTTTCCGGACATTTGGTTTCTTTATTACAGGAGTATTTCTTTTGCAATATATTTGATTCGGTTTTGAATGTAAATTAAATATAAAAACCACCATATGGAGATATCCATTACCCTGGTTTTAAAGTTAAAATAAGGCATGTCCGGAAAATTACAAAAAAAACAACTTACGATTGAATCTTTCAATTTATCGTCAGGCAGGATTATTGCGAAGAAATATGAAATTAAATCCTTACTGGGCACAGGTTGGGAGAGTGAAGTTTACCTGGTCAGGGAAATCACAACAGGTATAGAAAGGACTGCAAAATTTTTCTTTCCCCAGCGTAATCTGCATGATCGGGCATTAAAATTTTATGCGCGTAAATTGCACAAACTTCGTAAATGTCCAATAGTGATTCAGTATTCTACACAAGACACCATTATTTTCCGCAGGACACCCATTTCATTTCTGGTTTCAGAATTTGTTGAAGGGGAATTGTTATCTGAATATCTGGATCGTCAACCTGGTAAGCGGCTTCTGCCATTCCAGGCTTTACATCTTTTGTATGCATTGGCACGTGGTATTGAATGTATCCATACAGTTGGCGATTATCATGGCGATCTGCATACTGACAATATCATTGTACAGCGTGTCGGTCTCAATTTTGAATTGAAGCTTCTGGACATGTTTCACTGGGGCGCGCCAAGTGCAGAGAATATCCGGGATGATGTGATTAATCTTGTCCGTATATTTTACGATGCATTGGGTGGACAAAAACATTATGCAAAGTTGCCTGAAGAGGTAAAGCAAATTTGCTGCGGACTTAAAAGAACGCAAATCACAAAGAAATTCAGGACAGCAGGAAAACTGCGTAAATATCTTGAATCAATGCAGTGGGACTGAAAATGACAGGTGAAATAATTACAACGCCTGTCACCTTTTTCGAAGGTTGTATGGATCAACCTGAATATTTCAACTTGCACGCAGGATTTGCCGCCGCTTTTACTGCACGTGCGCCCGGCAAGAAAACTGCTAATGAGGATGCTCTGGCGATAATTCCGGTTAACCAGTCTTCGCTGGTATTGGTGGTTACAGACGGGATGGGCGGTTTTCCGGCAGGCGAAGATGCATCCCGAACTGTTATCAAGCGATTGATAAAATCACTCATGCGCGTAAACAAAGAGGACATCAACGTACGAGAAGCAATTCTGGATGGTATTGAGCAGGCCAATAATGAAATCATCGATAATAAAACCGGTTCAGGAACGACGCTTGTTGTTGCAGAAATACAGGAAAATATCCTGCGCACATATCATGCCGGAGATTCGATGATTATGTTGATGGGGAACCGGGGCAAGATAAAATATTCAGCAATAGCACACTCACCTACAGGGTATGCGCTGGAAGCAGGCATCATTAACGAAACTGAAGCTATGATGCATGAACAACGGCATTTGATTTCAAACTACATCGGCAGTACAGATATGCGACTTGAAATAGGACCTAATATTGAAATGTCACCACGTGATACGTTATTGCTCGCCAGTGATGGTTTGTCAGATAACCTCTATGATAACGAGATAGTTGATATTTGCAGGAAAGGTCCAATACAAACTGCTTCAGAAAAACTGGAAACTGAATGTGCAAGATGTATGGTGCAACCGGTTGCCAATCGTGGCTATCATCCGGATGATTTAACTTTTATTATGTTCAGATCCAACGCACACTGAAAAAATCCATCTTTATTTTGTTGTTTCCGGGAAGATAATATTTACCTTATTGGTAATAAAATCACTACCCGGGCTTCTGATAGACAGGGTTTGTTCTCCAGGATTCCAGTCTATATGTTCCCCCGTATAAGGATTTAAATATTTGTTCTTCATTTCTTTTACATATTCTTCAATATCATCCGGCCCCAGGTTTTCGCGTTTGATATGACGTTTCAGATTTATCATGCTGATTAATCCATCCATATCATGAATGCGAATAATATATTTGCTGTAATCAGGTATGGATATACTGAACAGTATGCATCCAATCGGATTGTACAAATAAGACAACCATCCGGGTTTAAACTCCCTGTCATTATTCTGAACAGAATATCGCTGATAAAATTCAATTGCTGTTTTCTGGTTATTTTTGAGATTTTTATTTAGTACTTTCTGGACCATGTTGATGGAGTGATTTGCTCTGAACATTGGAAACGGCAACCAGTACGGGACCCCGAGATCGCCTGTTATCAACTGTGGATAAGTCTTGATTTCATAAATCAGGTTTGTATTCATCCGGAATTCATATTTTATTGGTTCCTCAATTGATCTTTCCTCGCTTGTTAAAGCCGGGAGTTCATCAAACAGATATATTTCATCCGGGCGGGTGTCCATGAGAGATGAGTATAGATACAGATCATGTTTCAACATGGATAATGCGACCATCTTTATGATCAGAGTATCTGCCTGACTGATTAATCTGCGCAGGAAGGCAATATCATTATTCAAATCAGTTAATGTTGCAGCACGTTCCGGATCTGAATAACGAAGTGCGATTCCAGCACCATGAAGCCGGTTCAGGGACATTAATATGGAATAATCAGGAACCGGAGATCGTACGTCTGTTAACAAAGTATTTCTGTATTCGGGATATTGTTTTAAATCCTGATACCGGTTTAACAAAATGCCGTTTTCGTTTATTAGCTGCTCAATGGTATTTTTTTGGGACAACCAAATCTCACGGCAATCCTGCGCTCTGGGATCACACAGTATATTAATTCCTTCTGTCGGGACCAGCGCCGGGGTAGTCCAGTGGCTATCAAAATCCGGTGAGTTACCGGATTGTAAATTTTCTTCTGAATTGAGAAATTCAGTCAGTTTGATGTTTGCCGCATTTATCTGGTTAATCCCTGATGCTGTCATATTTTCATCAGCGGCCACGGTCAGTCCGGCGATTGCATTGAACAGATTATCGTGTTCGGCAAGTGGAACACTTTCCTGTGCAATCCACTGTTTGGAACCCTGTGATAAGTCCACATCCGGGAGGAGTAGATATACTGTCAGAATGACCAGGAATAAAAGTGCGAGTTTCTTGAACATATTAGGTAGAGTGTATACCGGTTATTTACTATTAATCATGACTTAATCGTCATACAGATTCTATAATTGATTTCATGGCCAGAAATCTTTTTATTTTATTATTGGTTGGCCTTGCCGGCTATTACCTGCATGAGCCTCCGGAGAAAGTTGTTGTAAACATTCAGGAAATCCAGGAACTCGGAATTACTTATGACAACAGGCTTTCCATCGATAAACCTCCAATACAGACGCCGCTGAAAAATTCCATACAGCCATTTGTAATAGGTGATTATACCTTTACGCCACTTGCCGGGTTTCAGGTTGCAGCCCGTGTGTTGAGCACAAAACAATATCGATACGATCGGGAAGCCAGCCTTGCACCTGTCGATTTGGCATTGGGATGGGGGCCGATGGCACAAGTTGAAATACTGAAGGATATATTGATCAGTCAGAACGGCAGGTTTTATCATTGGCGTACAGATGATTATCCCATACCAAGGCGTGATATAGAAACCAACAGTGCCAACATGCATTTCATACCGGCCTCAACCGCAGTTGAGGAAAAACTCCGGAAAATCAGAAAAAATGATGTAATAAAATTCAAGGGTTATCTCGTCAGGGTGGAAGCACAAGATGGTTGGCGCTGGATTAGCTCGACTACGCGTAATGATACCGGAGGTGGCGCCTGCGAAGTTATATTGGTTGAGGATATCAGCCTATTGTGAATATATTAAGGTTATGATTTTGTAAATCATTCATAAAAAAACCAATCCTGTATAACAGGATTGGCTCTTGTTCTGAATTAAATCTGGTTTTAGCGGAAAGTCAGGGAAATCCCTGCAAATACATTTAACTCTGGCGCCGGTTCAAAGAATCTGGAATTGCCTTCATTCACTCTTACATTCCCGATATATTCCTGGTTAAAAATGTTGTTCACTCCAAAGAAAGGTGTAAATTCAGTATCGCCAATATTGGTTGTATAACCCATCCTGAAATTAGAAAGCATATATTTGTCAGCAGCGAGTGAGTTCGCATTATTGACAAACACTTTGTCCGCAAACTGGGTATCAAATGCAGCATGGAAACCTGACGGGGAGAAATAGGCAACTTCGATATAACCAAATTGTTCAGGAATTCCCGGAATATGATTTCCGGCGAATGATGTGCCGCCAACAGTAAAAGTTTCAAATTCAAAGTCAGAGTAAGTATAAGCGAGCGAAACATCCAGTCCGGGTAATGGCCTGAAAGTTAAAGCTGCTTCAATGCCTGTACGTTTGGTTTCGCCGGCATTACTGAAGAAAGTAGCAAACGTATCCGGGTTGGTGCCGGCCGGTAAAATTTCATCAGTAACATCCATGGTAAATAATGAAAGCTGGTAACTGGTCCTGCCGGGCAGCACACCCTTGATACCGATTTCATAGTTGGTTGCTGTCTGTGCAGTCAGTGCCTGATTGAAACCACCGCCAGCACCACTGGGTGCCGCAAATTCGGTGCTGGTAGGTGTTTCAAAAGAAGTGGATACTGTGCCATATACATTAATGGCATCGTGGGCTTTCCACAGTAATCCCACCTGTGGACTCCACTCCTTGAATTCTATCGTGCCTGAATCATCAGGATTTAAACCCGTAATGAAATAATCGGTAAAATCAAACTTTACTTCGTCATAACGAACACCAAAATTCAATTCCAGATTTTGGGTTATGGCAAATTCATTTTGTAAAAAAACACCCCAACTGAAAACATCTTCATCCTGATGCAGTCTTAAAGCCCCAATCGAACCACCAGCGTTCGCGAAATTCTTGCGTGTATCCATTTGTGAATCGATATCAAACCCGGCAACCAGACGGTTATTGTGGCCAAAAAACTGGTCGGTATAGTTATGTTGTATGCCGCCACCGACAAAGTAGCGGTCGAGAGTTACTGAATTGAATGGAACTTTATTATCGAATTCCCTGATGACATGGTAATTACGAAAGATGGTTTCATGATTATCATTAAATGCCTTGCGGTAAAGTAAACCTATTTGTTGCTGGTCAACAGTTTCACCAACATCATTGCTGAGATTAACTGGTTGGGCTTGCCGGCGGTTGGCTTTTACTTGAGCTGCTGTCAAGCCGCCAGGATCATCGGCAATGGGTTTATCCAGCACATTAAAGGTCAACGTAAGATCAGAAGAATAATCGAACTCGTAGCGCAATTTGGAATTGAGCATGGTTCTTTCAATTTTACTGTGGTCCCGATAGCCTTCATTATTCATTCTGGATAGATTGAACAGGTAATTCAGGGAATCTTTCTGACCTCCGGTTTTAAGCTGAAATTGGCTGAAGTCATAAGAACCGGCAAGAACACGCGCTTCTACATAAGGTACGGCTGGACCATCTTCGGTATAAAGGTTAATAACACCGCCGGAAGCTGTACCATAAAGAGAGGAAGAGGGCCCACGAATGACCTCGGCACGGTCAACCGAGCCAATATCAATACTGTCGATACTTCCCTGTCCGTCCGGCAGGGTATTGGGAATGCCATCCACGTATACTCTGATACCTCGTAAGCCAAATGCTGAGCGCTTGCCGAATCCGCGAATGGAAATACTCAAGTCCTGGTTAAAGTTATAACGATTTTGCATCCACAGGCCGGGAATCTTGTTCATCCCTTCATCCAGGCCAAGTTGCTGGCGGCCAAATTGAATATCGTCCTTGTCAACGAAACCGACAGAAGCCGGGATTTCGTAAAGTGATTTGTCGACCCGGGTGGCCTGTACAGTAATGTCTGTAAGTTTTTCTGTCTTTTTGCCGGTTTTTTCTTCTGTTAATGCGGCTTCTTCTGTCACAGCTTCTTCAGTTTCTGTTTCTTCAGCAGCGGTAATATTATTGAAAGGCAACAGAAATATACCTGTAACCAATATCGTGTACAGTAAATTTGATTTCACTACTAACCCCCGATGCAATATTTTTGTAATCCATATATACAGCATATTTAATGCCAATTTCAGATCTGTCTGGAATTGGCGATTTACCGTTTTCTTCGCAAAGAAACTGGATCATTACTGGTTCATATTAAACAGTCTGCAACCCAGTCTGTGCCATTTGGTGCAAGGTTTGCGTGTATATACAATCGCCATAATGAACATGAGCGCCAATGGAATAAGCTTTTTATACACCAGCAGTTCCACTGCCTGACTGGGTAATAATTTTATCAGTGATGATGGCGAGTTCCAGTGCGGTCTTGACCGCTTTCTCCATCATTTCTTTATGGTTTTTATCATTTAATTGATTGCTGATAATGTATGCAGACAAGATGCTGGTGGCAGCCTCATAAATTATCGGGGAAACGACAATTTCACTGCGCAGATATTGAATACGTGTAACATCAGACATATCGCGGTACGTCATGGTAATCTCTCCTGTTATTGATAATTACGGATTTTATGCCCCCTGTTTTTCCATCAGCCGTTCCAGTGCCTGTTGTGCTGATTCATCCCCCTGTTCAGCGGCCTTGCGATACCATTTTATTGCATCTGCCATGTCCTGCTTTATGCCCCGGCCCTTGGCGTAAATGACCCCAAGGTTATATTGCGCATTGGGATGGCCTTGTTCCGCTGCTTTAAGATACCAGTTAAATGATTCAGCATCATTACGCTCCGTTCCTTTCCCTTTGCCATACAAATATCCAAGTGTGACCTGTGCATTAATATGGCCTTTTTCAGCAGCGCTATGGAACCATTCAAATGCTTCCACTTCATCCCGCGGTACACCGCGCCCTTTCAGAAACATATTGGCGAGCATGAATTGTGAATTTACATGATCCTGCATGGCGGCACGGTGATACCAGTTCACTGCCTCTTTTTCTTTTTTTACTGTACCGACACCTTTGGCACACATCATCGCTACAGTAGACTGGGCGGATATATCCCCTTGTTCAGCGGCCATTTTGTACCATTTAAAGGATTCATTGTAATCCTGTGTTACACCACGGCCTTTGGCATAGATAACACCGAGATTATATTGGGAATTCAGATGTCCTTTTTCTGCTGCATTTTTATACCAGTATATGGATTGCTTTTCGTCTTTTTCCACCCCAATGCCTTTTGCAAACATAAAAGCAAGATTTGACATGGCAACCACGTCTCCCTGATCGGCTGCTTCCTTTGCTACCTGGTATGCGGTTTTTCTTTCTGCTGTTGAATCAAGATTGATTTTTTCATTCGGCAGGGTGAAATCATTTTCTGGTTCACCGAATTCCAGCTTCCAGTCTGAAATGGATTGCGGCCTGTCTTGCTGCTTGAATTGCAGGGCATGATCAATTGCATCAAGCAAAGACCTGGAGTATTTCCCCTTGCCTATGATAACAGCAGGAACATAGGTGTCTCTGGAGGTATGACTGATGGCAGCACTGCGGTCCACTGCATCTGAAGGCGGCACACCGGTAATGGCCCTGTACAAGGTAGCTCCCAGCGAATAAATATCAGTCCATGGTCCCTGTGTATCTTCCGAAGTATTATATTGTTCAATAGGTGCGTAACCACGTGAAAATATACTGGTGAGTGACTTATTAGAATCTTCCAGTGATTTGCGGGCTGAACCGAAATCAAGCAGTACGGGATCACCATCAACACGAATAAAAATATTTGCCGGTTTGACATCCCTATGAATAAAACCTGCGGCATGAACATGGCGCATACCTTCGATGATAGGCAGAATTACACTTTTAATATCTTCTTCATCAAGGGTTTTGCGACGGCTTAGTATCTCCTGCAAACTTTCCCCCAATTCATAATCCATCACCATATAGGCAGTATTATTGGCCTCAAACACATTCCTGACACGCACAATATTCGGGTGTTTGAATTGGCCAATGGTGCGTGCTTCATCAAGAAAACGGCTGAGACCCCAGTGATATCTCTCGGCGTGCTCGGATGAGACAGGCTGAACATTGCTGGCATCATCACGTGTGGAAAGATCAACCGGCAGGTATTCCTTTATAGCTACCTGGTGATCAAGATTGAGATCATGTGCCAGATAGGTAATACCAAAACCACCCAGACCCAGAATATCACTGATCTCATACCAGTGTATTTTATGACCCCGTTTGAGTGCATTAAGGTGCCTGTGTTTTTTATCAGTTGCCATCTGTCATCGCATGTGGGTAATTCAGGGCACAGCCGGTTTTTTTATAGTTTTAATCGGTTGAGATAATTTCTTGATATACTTATATTTTACGTTATTAAGCAGAATTACAAGATAAATGACGTAAATATCTAATGAAATTACAGAAAATCGTACTGAAAATTGCTATTTTCACTAGAAATTTACAGATTACGGCGGATTGGAAGCTTCAGTTAATTCGCCTAATAGCAAGGGTGAATATATGGCATTTGTGACTGGCAGGGTACAACATCCGGCATGGAAGGTATTGAAAGCTATCATTTGGGTGCTTGTGATCCTGGCAATTGCGGGCGCTTATCTTTATCTGAATCCTGAAAAATGGAAGAAGTGGGTCAAGGGCACACCACTGGAACCGCCACCTGCAGTGACACAAATGTATAAATGGAAGGACGCCAACGGGCAATGGCAAGTCTCCGATCGTCCACCTGATGCAGGCACCAAGTATGAAATGCTGCAATACCGCAGTGACGAAAATATCGTGCCGTCATTGCCAGAAGAAAAAATGAAATAATTTTTCCCATCAACCTGCCGTTGTTCAGGTAGTTAATAGTAATTTATTGTTAATACACAAGTTTTATTTTGTTTGGCCTGTACCGGTTCCAGGCTTAATATTCTTATCATGATTCAGCAGACCCAAAACTGGCCCAGCGCGATCGTGTTCATTGATATGGATGCTTTTTTTGCATCTATCGAACAGATGGACCATCCTGAACTGCGCGGGAAACCGGTCGGTATCACCAACGGCGCACAGGGTACCTGTCTGATCACATCATCTTACGAAGCACGCGCTTACGGCATACACACCGGCATGCGACTCAGGGAAGCACGAAAGTTATGTCCGGATATCATTCAATGCCCGGCACGGCCGCAGCGTTACGCACAAGTATCCACGGCAATCATGGCTGCATTGCAGGACATCAGTCCGGATGTGGAAGTGTTTTCCGTTGATGAAGCATTCATCGATGTTACACATTGCCAGCGCTTCTGGAAAAAAGGTCCGGAATATATTGCACAGCTTGCAAAAGATCGTGTGTATGAAGCTGCAGGTGTTCCCTGTACCGTCGGATTAAGTGGTGATAAAACCACAGCCAAGTTTGCAGCAAAACAGGTCAAGCCGGATGGTTTCAATGTGATCCCGCCGTGGGAAGCGCGGGAAGCATTGCGCGAAGTGCCGGTCACAAAGTTATGCGGGATCGGAAAGGGCATCGGTGCATTTCTTGCGAAATATGGTGTGCATACCTGCGGTGATATGGCGAAATTGCCGATCGGTATTCTGGCGCAGCGCTTTGGTAATCCCGGGCGGCGCATCTGGCACATGTGCCAGGGAATGGACCCGGACAAGGTGGAAACCCGTATTGCCGCGCCGAAATCGATGGGACATGGCAAGGTCATGCCGCCGGACACCCGCGATGAAGAAGTGATACGCACTTATCTTATGCACATGAGTGAAAAACTTGCCACGCGGTTACGGCGCCATCAGCTGCAGGCAAAATATTTTTCCATCAAACTGCGCGTCAATGATGGCTGGCTCGGCGATCATTTCTGCTGTGCAGTTCCCACGTATGACAGTCATGTCATCATGGATTTCTGTGAACAGCTCATAACAGACTACTGGCGAGGCGAAGGTGTGCATGGTGTGCAGGTCACCGCACTGGATCCGATGCCCGCACAACAACAGATCGAAATGTTCACGGATGATCCGGTAAAGGAAACCAGACAACAACGTGTTAATACTGTCATGGATGCAGTGAATATGCGTTATGGAGAATTCGCACTGGCACCTGCGCAATTACTGAATCGATCCTCCATGCCGAATGTGATTGCGCCAGCATGGAAACCGTATGGGCACAGGCAGTTTATTCCGTAACATTTGAATCAGGTTTCACCACTTCGTCATTCCGGAAATCACGAAGTGATTATCCGGAATCCAAATGAACTAGAATTCCTTATCGTCATACTGGCGTATGCCAGTATCCAGTCAATTAATTTTTTCTTTTAACATTTGTTTCGCCTTGTCCGGCGAGTGCCTTTTCTTTGAAGAAAAGGCACCAAAAGAACTTTTCCCCCGCTGTCATGGCCTGCGGCTCCCCTCGTCTGCAAGCAGTAATGACGGGCCGCGCTTACATGACATCCTGTCATGAGCGCGCTCAACTTTTCATCCTGAAAAGTTGTCCCTATTGCTGCTTGCCTCCTCGGCATGACAAAGGGGGATTAAAAATTAATCGACATTGACTCTATAGATTCTAACGCTCCGAAGCGGCAAATACAGAAACACTTTATGCATGGTGCGCGCTCGCTGCATGTGGTTGTTATGTGGCGGACGCCAGATACTTCGGCTCGCTCACTGCTGCGTGCACTTCCTCATGACTTCGGAAGGGCCAAACGTTGTCGATATCCTTGAATTCAAATCTCCGATCGAGGGCCCGCACACCTAAGCCGAGTGTTATCAGCGCGACCAGCGGGCGAAGCGCCGTGTACCACGCCGGTACGGTAGGCCATCGATATTCGCAATCGCTCTTCAGAAACACAATCACCCGAAGAATGATCTCCCGCTGCGCTGCTGTTGGCCGCCAACTGTCCTTGGCCCTATGTTCCCGAAGGTCATCGTAGATTAGCCACAACTGCTCTCGGACAGCGTTGATAGCGGGGTCGCGGGATTTCAGACGGAAGATAGCGCGATCGAAAACGAAGTTCGTGGAGGTCCCCGCTAGGTAGTGCCGGATGGCCTCGGCGAGTGCGTCTCTGGCGGAACGATCAATCATGGCGCCACATAACGACCCAAGCTCAGCGACCCGGCGCACGAGACGCAACGATTGCAACCGCGACGCTCCCGCCGGGTTCGCTGCAGCGCATGGTTAGGCCTAGGCGACATATTCATACTGGTAACTCTCCCACTGTCTTGGCAATGACAAAGCCCTCAAAACCAATCGCGGAATCTAAAAACCAAGCTCTGTAACCCTCTTTCTCAAGAATCACTCGATACTCGGAACGGTCATCTCTCCAATGTATGTAGCCGCCATGCTGCCGCCACCGTTCCGCGAGGCTGTCCCCGACGCGTTCCAACAAATTTTCCAATGAAACCTCTTCGATGTCCGTCATAATTGCGCCGCCCGTGTGAACGAAGTGATATGCCGCAACCTCCGAAAACTTTATGTGCGATTCAATCTTCGGCTGGTTCGGATAATCGTAAACCAAATCCAGAACAATCGTCCCGCCAAAGTCGGAAATGCTATATCCCGCGATGTGAAAATCATGAAAGTGCATCGGTTGAGGCCTAACAGTTGATTATACGAATGCCGCTTAACATCATTATTGATATGCTATGCGGCGTTCGTATAGCATAAGAATTAAGGAATATTAGGTATGGGTTCATGATGGTTCCCTGATTTCCTTCCTGTATCGATAGAAAAGATTAGCACATGGCTATGTGATCAGCGAGATTTGGTATTTTGATCCCCCTTATGACTTGCCGAAGAGCCAGGCTGTTTTCAGGTCATCTGGCCCGGATGCCCAGATGAGCGGCTCCACGACAGGGATGTTGTGTAGGCGCGTGCCGCAAAAAACAGGATGGCTCTGAGGGAATCCCGCAGGGACAAGTCATCGGGGAAAAGTTCTTTTGCCTACTTTTCTTCAAAGACAAATTCGTCTGGAACGAATTTGAACAGCCGGAGGCTGGCCCGAAGGGCAAGCTACAAGGATGTAGCTTGTAAAAGTAGGTCGCCATCGGGCGAAAACAAATGTTTAAAAAGAATCGGATAAAATAAAAGCAGATCCCTCGCTTCGCTCGGGACGCCTACGGCGGATTTCTCGCTACGCTCGAAATGACATCAATCGTTATCAGACAAAGCCTGATTCGACAAAACTATCCTTCCATCCTCCAGTTCGAGATTGACTGGTGTCAGGCTTTTCCCTTGGCAAGGCCCATAAGTGCAATAACCATCCCTGATCCTGAATAATGCACCATGTGTAGAACACTGGATCTGGTAGCCGGTTAAATCCAGAAACTGGTCTTGTTGCCAGTCGAGATTGATTCCGGTGTGTGGGCAACTGTTGATGTATCCAAAAACTTCACCACCTTTGCGCACGATGAAAAAATCTATTTTTTTATCACCTGAATTCAGTGTAAATCCTTTTGCCTTTTGATCAGGAATATCATCCAGTGCGCAAAAATCATGATGTGCAGGCATGGTTTATATTTTATTCGTATGTAACCACTCAATGACCTGAGTGGCATTACTATCAGGTGGAAAGACCGGGTAAAAAACCTTTTTTATGGTTCCATCATGCATGATCATGGTCAATCGTTTAATCAGTTTCATGTTGTCTGTTTCGAA
>Ga0214472_10003805_pt1 | contig 15930 bp, 13 predicted proteins | sample RVTome_6_FD_207662 | JGI IMG/M metagenome (GOLD analysis project Ga0214472, IMG submission 207662) | Soil microbial communities from uranium-contaminated site in the Upper Colorado River Basin, Wyoming, United States - RVT140D175 | ecosystem: Environmental > Terrestrial > Soil > Contaminated >... | reverse complement strand
CATGGGGCGCCTGCGGGAGGCGGCCGAGCTGTTCGGGCAAACGATTGCAGCTGCGCTCGCCGTGGGCGACCGCGAGTACCCCGCCAAGGCGGGTCTCAACCTCGGGAACATCCACGCCGACTTGGGAGACTTCGGGCCGGCACGCACCGCGTTCCTTGCCAGCCTGACGGCCGGGCGCGAGCTGGGGTTGGCGCCTCTCGAGCTCCGCTCCATGGTCAACCTGGCCATGGTGGAGAATCGCACTGGCCATCCGGCCCGTGCGCTGGCCTGGCTGGACTCCGCTGCGAGGCGTGGGGTCGAGGAAGATCCGCCCGCCGCAGACAATTATCGCAGTCAGCTGGCCCACGCCGCCTGGGCGTTGGGGGAGCCGGGCCGGGCTCTCGCGGCGCTCGACAGCGCGCTGCACCGGACCGGCTATGGGAACCTGCGCCAATCGCAGGCCGCGAATCTCACGCTCATGGCGGACATCTACCGGGACGCCGGGGATCTGATGCGCTCTCTCGATCTGTACGCTCGGGCCGAAGCGATCCACGGAGAGTTGGAGCTCACGATCGAGCGGGGCAACAATCTGGCGAGCCAGGCCGCGATTCTGGGTCTGTTGGGCCGAACCGACGCCGCCCTGGTCTTGGGGGAACAAGCCCTGGCGCTGCACCAGCAGTCCGAAGCGCGATCCGAGGAGCTGAACGACCACCTGCTGATGGCGGAGCTGGCGGTCCTTGCGCCGGACCGGGCGGGATCGCCGGAGCATCTGGCGCGTGCCCGGGAGCTTGCCCGCGCGATCGACAGCCGCCGGGCGCGGCTCGAGTACCGGCTCGCCGCCGCCCGGATCGCCGACCGGCAGGGACGCGTCGCCGACGCCCTCGCATCGCTCGAGGGAATCGACCACGACCTCGAGGCAGCGGCCTACGCCCATCGAGCGGAGGTGGAGGCCCTGCGCGCTCGCGCCTTCTCGCGGTTGCGGAGCTGGGATTCCGCGATTGCTGCCGGTCGGCGAGCGGTCGCGGTGCTCGAGAAGGTGCGCGGTCGTCATCGATCAGGCGTCCTGCGGGCCTCGTTCGCGGGGCTCCGGACGAGCGTCTACGGCGATCTGGCCGCCGCGCTTCTGGCGACTGGCCGCGCCGACCAGGCCTTTGGGATCACGGAGGCGGCGCGCGCCGTCCCACTCGATCTCGGCGCCGGCGGCGCGGAGGACCCGCCAGGTCGAGATGCTGGCGCCGACGGTCGGCGAGACGACCTGCTCAGCCGCCTCACCGCATTGACGGCCGCGATTGCCCAACGGGAAGACGATGGGCTGGAAACGGCCGAGCTGGTCACGGAACTGCGCCGCGCCGAGCGGGAATTCGAGCTCGCGACGATCAGCACGGCAACGAACGCCGCGGCCACGCGGCGCGGCGCGGCGGACGCGGCGGCGATTCGCTCCTTGCTCGAGCCTGGCGAAGCCGTGATCACCTACCTGGTAGCCCCGGAACGGCTGATCGTCTTCGTCGTGACACCAGACCGCGCGGTGGGCCGGGACCTTCCTGTTGCGGCCTCCAGCCTCGAGGGTCGCGTGCGCCTGGCCCGGGAGATGCTCGGCGACCCGGCGATCCCGCCGGAGGAAGCCACTCGAGTGCTGCGCGCTCTCGCCACGGAGATCTTGCAGCCGGTGGCGGGAGAGTTGGACGGCGTTCGCCAGTTGGTCGTGGTGCCGCATGGGGTGCTCGCCTATTTGCCCTTCGCCGCGCTCCCCGCGCCGGGGGGCGGGTACCTGGCTCAGCGGTACTCGCTGCTCCACCTCCCGGCCGCCGGATATCTCGCCGAACTGCGCGGGCCAACCCGGGAGGGGCCCGATGGTACCGCCGGCGTTTCCGTCACGGCCCTCGCCCCGCTTCCCCGCGCGCTTCCCGCGACCAAGAGCGAGGTCGAGGCCATCCGGAACGCGAGTGCCGGCGCGCGGATCCTGGTCGGCCGGCGGGCCGACGAGCCGGCGCTCCGGAGCGCGCTCGCCGAGCCCGGAGTCGTGCACGTGGCTTCACACGGCGTGCTCAACCGCTGGAATCCGCTGTTCTCGCGCGTCGAGCTTGCCACCGGGCGCGGCGCCGCTGGGTCGGAAGACGGGCGCCTCGAGGTCCACGAGGTGCTCGCGATGCACATCGGGAGCGCGCTGGTATTCCTTTCGGGCTGCGAGACGGGCATAGGGCCGGGCTCCGCCGGGCCGTACGCGCCCGGCGAGGATTACGCCACACTCGCCTCCGCATTCCTCCAGGCCGGAGCGCAACGGGTGATCGCGACGCTGTGGCCGGTCGCTGACGTCGGCGCGGCGGTGTTCGCGGAGCAGTTCTACCGGCGCCTGGCAGGTGACGGACCGGCCGAGGCTTTGGCCAACGCCCAGCGTGAGATGCTCGGCCAGCCGCGGTACCGTCACCCGTACTACTGGGCGGGCTATCGGCTGACGGGAGGCGATCTGCTGGTGAGCGGCGTCGCGGCGGCGGATGGGCCGGGCGGCGGCCGTTAGGGCAATTGATGGGCGCGCCGGCGTTCCATTAAGGGAAACAGGGCCGTGACCGGCCCCAGGGGGACATTATGAAGAACTCCACCATCAGATTCCTCGCTCGCGCCGGGGCCTGCCTGGCCCTCCTCATGGCGTGGTACGCGTGTGCCGATCAGCCCGTGCCGACCGCCCCCAACTTCAAACCCGCGGCTGGCAGCGACACCGTGGTGGTGGACAGCACGGTCCCCGACAACGGACCGCTCGGGGCCACGATGGATGTGCGGGTACTGGGGTCGGGCTTCACGCGGGGCTCGCAGGCCGAATTCGCCCTCGATGGGATCGTGGGCGCCGATGTGGTCACGAACTCCACGCGCTACGTGAAAGCCACGGAGCTGGAGGCCAACATCACGATCGCCCCCGACGCCACCCTCGACCTGTACGACGTCATCGTGACGACCAGCAACGGACGCAAGGGCGTGGGGATTGAGTCGTTCGCCGTTACGCCTGTGCACGAGGATCTCGGGACGCTCGGAGGCGACCGCACGGAGGCCACGGCCCTCAACTCGGCCGTTCAGGTGGTCGGCTACTCGCGGACCGGAAAGTGCACCAGGGGTGGTCGGATCTGCCCCCCAACCCATGCTTTCCTGTGGGAAAACGGCGTTATGAGGGACCTCGGGACACTATCCGGCCATGACAACAGCTATGCGCGCGACGTTAATGATCAGGGCATCGTCGTCGGGTCCGGCTCGCCCGGCGACGGGACGACCGAGGGCGCAGTCTGCTGGGCCCAGGGTGCAGGTCCGGTCGCTCTTCCACCTCCGCCTGGCCACTCGATCGTCCTGGGCCGCGCGGTCTCGAACGGAGGCCTCGCGGCAGCACAGGTAGGGTGGAACCCCACACAGGCCGCAGTCTGGACGCTCGCGTCCGGAGGCGCGTGCGCAGTCGCCGCCACGGACCTGCTCGGCCCCCCCGCCGGCGCCGCAGACGTGAGCGAGACCGGACGGGTACTGGCTTGGAACGCGTTCTTCGAGCGGGATGCCGCGGGACAGTGGCAGCGGTTCGAGTTCGCCGACAGCGGGAACGTCGGTACTGCCATGTCTGCCGATGGCAAGACGATCGTCGGCAACCGCTCTGGTCCCATCGCCCCGGTCTGGACGGAGACGTCGCCGGGAGGGCCGTGGCACGAGGAGCTGCTGCCGGACTTGGGAGGTGGCCGGTCGATCGCCTACGGAGTGAACGCGAACGGCACCTTGGTGGTGGGTACCAGCCGTACCGGGGGGGAGGGCAATACCGACCTGTCGGTCGCCGTCATGTGGACGCGGCAGCCAACCGGCTGGAGGCTGCTGCGACTCGGGGAGCCCAAGGGTCACGGGAGCAGGGCCGTTGATGTGGTCGTGCTTGGTGATGGGACCATCAAGATCGCCGGTTTGGCGGCACCATTCCCGGCGACCGGTGCGGTGAAGGCGCTGCTCTGGACGGTGCAGTAGCGTCTGCTCGCGGCGCTCCGGCGAGCGGGGAGCGAGGGCAGCCCATGCCCTGTGCTTGAGGACCTGCCCGTTCAGCCGCAGGCGCCACCGCCCCTTTGCTTGCCGATACGTGGCCTCGAGGGCTAACGCCTCGGCTCAGCGGAGACCTTAGCCCACACCGCCGGAACGGTTTCGTCACCTTCACCGATCCACACTTACGTCACGGCAACCCCGACTTCTACCTCGACCACCTCGCCACCAGCGCTGAACGGCGAGCTGGTGGAGTCGGTTCGGCCCGAGACGCGGGGCGTCGTTCGGTTCCTCCAGCCTCGCCTCCACGACATCTGGGAACACTCCGTTAGATCGCCCAAACGTCACGACGCCCCCTATCCAAAGTCGATCGGGGGTACGCGCACCTGGCCTGAGGCGCCAGACGCACCGTGCGATGGCGGCGGTGTCTGAGCCGGCGGACAGGTGGAGCCGGAGCCCCAAGCAGTCGCTAGCGCGTGACGGATGGGGCGGGGACCTGCCGTTCGGGCAATTGGTGCGCGCGCCAGCGTTTTATTAGGGGTAAGCGGTCAAGACCGCATAACGCACGATGAAGGGGCGGGGCGTCGCGGCCGCTTCAGCGATGGAACGGGAAGGGCCATGAGCACGGCTGCAACAACCTGTGGAGGTTACACGATGCGCACAGTCATTCCAGTCGCGCTCGCAACTGTCGTCGCGAGTTTCATCACGGCATGCGGGCACGACACACCGACCGAAGTCGACGACCGTACCGCTCAGTTCGCGAAAGGGGGCGGCGGGAGTGAGGAGGGATACGTGATCGAGGTTCTCGTGGCTGGCGGCGGCCAGGACGCGGACATCAACCGCTCCGGGACGATCGTGGGCAACGCCGGCGACGGCGGGTTCGCCTGGCGGGCCGGCGTTGTCGAGCCGATCGCGCCACCGAATGGCGCGTCTTCGGCAAGGCTGCAGGGAATGAACGACGACGAGCTCATCGCCGGTTACGCCATCTATCCCGTAAGCGAAGGGGTTGCGCGTCAAAGCGCTACGCTCTGGACGCCGGGGGCACAGGGCTTCACGGCCCTGGACCTGGGCGCCCAACTGAACGCCGGGAGCGAGGCCAACGGGGTGAACGCCGCCTCGGCCGTCACCGGGAAGCACGGCAACAACATAGACAACCCCTGGCGCGCGTTCGTCTGGCTGCCCACCGGTGAGGTCCGGGACCTGGAGCCGTTGCCGGGCGCCGTAAATGGGAGCATCGGCAACAGCATCGATGACCTCGGGTACGTGGCCGGAGTCTCCTCGGGCCATGACGGCAACAACTCGGATCATGCCGTGATTTGGCTCCCCGGCGGAACGACCCCCGTCGACCTCGGGCCCGGAAACACTCGGGACATCGTCACGGACGCGGCCGGCGCCCGCGTGTACGTCGTCGGGTGGACGTTCCAGACCGTCCGCAACAAGACGGTGCAGACCGCCACGCGTTGGACGGTGAACGCCGGCGACGGCGGCATTGTCGAGACGCGGCTGCTGGGACCGGGCGTCGCCCTCGGCGTCAATCCATCGGGCGACGTGGTGGGGACCGCAGACTCCAAGGCCGTTCTCTGGACGGCGGGCGGGGAGACCGTCCGGCTGTCCTGCCTGGCGAAAGCGGCCTCGTGCGGCGCGACGGCCATCAATGGGGACGGCGTCATCGTCGGGTGGAGCGGGGGGAGTCACGTCACGGGCGGGGGAACCGTCCGGTGGGTGCCCGTCGGCGGCTCCAACTGATCCCACCCCAACGCAATGCGCGAGCGACGCCCGTCGCCGCCGCGCGGCACAACGCGAGGCCGTGCGCTCTCCGCTAGCCACAGGCGACGCACGACCCCGCGTTCCGAGCCGGCTCCCGAGGTATCCATGCGCGCGCGATCGGTTTCACGATCGAGGGAGATCTTCATGAAACGCACCGCCCTCGTGCTCCTCGCCACAGTCACGACCGTCGCGTGCGAGCGACCCACTGCGCCGGAGGTCGAGGCTCAGGTTCCGCTTCCCAGCTTTTCGCTCGTGCAGGATGTGAGCGTCACGGATCTGGGCGTCCCGGGCGGAGGAGCGGACAGTGATGCCCGATTCGTGAGCAGCCTCGGCCACGTCGTGGTCCAGAGCGCAATCCCTCCGGACGCCAAGACAGGTGAGCCTGCCTATCGGGCCTTTCTGTGGGAGACCGGCACCATCACTGACCTCGGCACGCTGGGCGGCGCGTCCACGTTGGCCCTGGGGCTGAACCAACTCGGTCAGGTGGTGGGCTGGAGCGCCAATCTCGACGGCCTGCCCCAGGCCTTTCTCTCGCAGGTCGGGGAGAAGGTCAACATCGTGGCTCTTGGCGTGGGGGGAGCTGCGGAGCAACTACCTTCGAGTGTCGCCACCGCCATCAACAGCCTCGGTCAGGTGGTGGGCGCCTGGGCGACGCCCCGCCGCGGTGCCGCATTCCTTTGGGAGGCTGGCAGGGAAACGGATCTCGGTGGGATTCAAGGCGGCCCTACCTATCCAACTGCCATCAACGATCTCGGCCAAATCGTGGGCTCCAGCGGGCCGGCCGGCGGGGACATACACGCCTTCCTCTGGGAGGCGGGTAGCATAAGGGACCTCGGCACCCTGGGCGGCACGTCCAGTGAGGCCGTCGCCGTCAACAACCTCGGCCAGGTTGTGGGCACCGGCACCACCGCCGCCGGCGAGCTGCATGCCTTCCTCTGGGAGGCAAACACCATGACGGATCTGGGCACTTTGGGCGGTGGGTTCAGTCAGGCAGTCGCCGTCAACCATCTCGGCCAGGTCGTGGGGTCAAGCAGAACGGGCGGCGGCCAGCTACACGCGTTTCTGTGGCAGGCGGGCACCATGATGGACCTCGGCACGTTGGGCGGCGGCTCCAGCCGCGCGCTCGCCGTGAACGACCTCGGTCAGGTGGTTGGCGGGAGCACGACGGACCGCGGAGACGTCCACGCCTACCTGTGGCAAACTGGCTCCATGACTGACCTCGGTACTCTGGGTGGCCCGTCCAGCGAGGCCCTTGCGGTCAACGACCTCGGCCTGGTGGCTGGGTGGGCCACGACGGCCGGCGGCGATGCTCACGCGGTCCTGTGGACCGTGACGCTGCGCCCGGCAACGCCGGAGGAAGAGGTCACCGTGCTCGAGGATGCGGTGACGAATCTCGTCGGGGACGGCTCCCTGTCTGACGCACAATCTCAGCCGCTGCTCGCGTCGCTCGACGTGGCTACCAGGCTCCTGAACGCTGGCAATGCCGCCGGCGCCGCGCGCTTGCTCGAAGCCTTCGTGCGCCAGGTCGAGGCGTTGGTCCGGGCCGGGATCCTCCCGGCCGAGGATGGTGACCGTCTCATCGCGGCCGCCCGGAATGCGATCGGGCAACTGGGTGGAACGCCGTAGACGCTCGCCACCGCCTGTCGAAAAGAAGTGACACAATAATGAAGCTGAGCACGGGGACGAAGCATCGCCGTTGACCGGGGACAGATCAGGTATTACCATGTTGGCAAGGAGTAATACCAATGGAGCCCCTGACGCTCAAGATCCCCCCCCGCCTTGCCGCACAGCTCGAGGCGTTCGCGCGATCGCGTGGGGCGTCCAGATCGGCGGTCGTCCGGGAGGCGATCACGCAGTACCTGGCTCGCGGCGAGCCACGATCGTCACGAGGGTCGTGCCTGGAGCTCGCGCGTGACCTCGCCGGCATCGTCGAAGGTCCGAGCGACCTGGCGACCAACCCCAAGCACGTCAAAGACTACGGGCGGTGACGACGGTCCTGCTGGATACCGGGCCGCTCGTGTCCTTCATCAACCGCCGCGAACGCCACCACGAGTGGGTGGCGGCCCGCTTCGGCGAGCTGGCGCCTCCATTGGAGACCTGCGAATCGGTCCTGTCAGAGGCTTGCTTTCTCCTTCGGCGATTCCCTGGTGGCACCGAGGCCGTGATGGCGCTGGTCGAGCGCGGCGTCGTATCACCATCCTTCAGACTCGTGGAGGAACAGGCGCGGGTCGGTCGGCTCCTCAAGCGTTATCACGAGACGCCGATGTCGCTCGCGGACGCATGTCTGGTGCGGATGAGCGAGTTGATTCCGGATAGTGCGGTGATGACCCTGGACGCAGACTTCAAGATCTACCGGCGCCACGGGCGGGAAGCGATTCCCGTGATCGCGCCGGCGCAGCTCTGAGAACGTCGAGAGAGGTGTGGAGCACGACCGCCCAGGAACCGGCTCACGTGCGCGGCCAGACTGGCTGGGTCGACCACGGCGTGATTGTAGCTCACGTCCAGTGCCTCGAAGCAATGCCGTGCGGAGCACGCGCCGGGGTGGGCCACGACGGCCGGCGGCGATGCTCACGCGGTCTGTGGACCGTGACGCTGGGCCCGGCGACCCCGGAGGAAGAGGTTACCCCATAAAGCGCGAGTGGAACCGCGCGCCGGGCTCCACAGGCTCGAGGATCTCCGCGTTCGCCGGCGGCTACCCGGTGGTGATCGTTCCCTTCGGCCTGGTGCCCCGTCAACCCGATGAGCGGATGCCGGGCTTCGACCCGAAGCCGGTGCCATTCGGAGTGACCTTCGCCGGGACGGCGTGCAGCGAGCCCCGCCTGATCGAGCTGGCGTACGCGTTCGAACAGGCGACCATGCGCCGGGTGACACCTCCAGAGGGATGGCTTGATAAGACATCATGATGGCACTAGAATACCATCATGCTGAGATCCCAGATCCAGTTGACGGAGGCACAACACCGCGCGCTAAAGCGGTGGGCGGATCGGTTGGGCATCTCGTTCGCGGAGGCCGTCCGGCGATGCGTGGCGGACCGGCTGGCCCGCGAGGAAGCCTCGGCCAACCAGGCCGACCGCGTTCGTGAGGCCCAAGCGGTGGTCGGGAAGTACGGCTCCGGGCGGCCTGACGTCGCGGAGCGGCACGACGACTACCTGATGGACGCATTCGACGCGTGAGCATTTTCGTCGACACGTCCGCCCTGTACGCCCTGTTCGACCGAGATGATCGTGGCCACGCGGTCACGGCGGCCGCGTGGACAGACCTGCTGTCAGGCCCGCGCCCGCTCGTTACCAGCAACTACGTCTTGCTCGAGGCCGTCGCACTCCTCCAGCGCCGGCTCGGTCTCGCAGCCGTGCACGATCTGGAGGACCGAATCGTTCCGCTCCTGACGGTCCGGTGGATCACGGAACCCATCCACCGCCGCGCGATGACGCGGCTGCGACGGACCGACCGGCGCGAGGTGAGCCTGGTCGACTGCAGCAGCTTCCTGCTGATGGAAGCCGAGGCGATCCAGGAGGCATTCGCGCTCGACGACGACTTCGCTGCGGCGGGCTTTCGGCTCCTTCCGGTGCCGGGCTGACCCGGATACCATGGTGGCGGAGGACAATTCCATGGCACCCTTGCCGCTCAAGACCCCCCCACACCTCGCCGCACGGCTTGAGGCGCTCGCGCGGTCGCGTGGCGCGTCCAAGTCCGCGGTCGTCCGCGAGGCGATAGCGTCACCAGGGTCCTGTCTGGACCTTGCGCGTGACCTCAGCGGCATCGTCGAAGGTCCGAGGTCGCCTACTCGCGGTTGCGGTGGAGGGCGGGATTGACCACGGCGGCCATGGCCCGGACATCGAGGTCGCCGCCCAGGAACCGGGCCACCCGCGTGGCTTCGCCGCTCGGGTCGGCGACGGCCTGGTTGTAGCTCACGTCCAGCACTTCGAAACAGCGTCGACCGCAGAGGACGCGCTCGACCCGGCTGAGATCATCTTGGAGCTGCCCCGCCAGGACCGCGGCATCCGGGCCAACGGACTCGCTCCGGCTCGTCAGCATCGCGTTTTGCGAAGCGATCACTTCGCGCAGATCCCGCCGCATGAAGATCACACGGTAGTTATGGCCTTCGGGCAGATACGGCAGCAAGAACGAAATGATCTTGACGGATCTACCCCGGCAATCCGCCAGCCAGGGATGCCGGCCGGTCTTGTCGAGGGTCTTGACATGCTCGAGCTCGAAGTAGCCCTCGGGATTGCTCGGGTCGGCGGTGCGGGCGCCATCGGTGACCAGGTCCAGGCCAGCGGCGCGCAGCATTCCCATCATCATGGACGTCCCGGAGCGCGGCAGCCCCGAGACGACGACGATGGGCGGTCCAAAGCGGAGCCGGCGATAGAGCCTGGCGGGGGAGATTCTCATCGCGGTAGCGCAGGATACGACCAGGTAAGCGGATGCCGCCAGGCCGCCTGACCCGCACCGCGCTGCTCGCGACAGCCGCAGCCGGCATTCTCCTGCTGCTGACACCCTCGGTGGCCACTGCCTACGTGGGTCCCGGCGCCGGCTTCGCGTTTATCACCTCGTTCCTCGCGGTATTCGTCTCCGGGCTGCTGGCCCTCGCCTCGCTCCTGCTCTGGCCGTTCCGAGCGCTGGTCGCGTTGATCCGCGGGCGCCGACGACCGAAAGCGCGCATCCGCCGCCTGATCATCGTGGGTCTGGACGGACAAGATCCCCGGCTCACCGATCGGTTCCTCCACGAGGGCAAGCTGCCGAACTTCGAGCGACTGGCCGGCCTCGGCTGTTATCATCGCCTCGCGTCGACGTTCCCGTCAGTCTCGCCGGTGGCGTGGTCGTCGTTCAGCACCGGCACCCATCCCGCGCGGCACAACATCTTCGACTTCCTGGACCGAGACCGGCGCACCTATCTGCCGGTGCTCTCTTCCGCGGAGATCGGCAAGGTGAGCCGAGTCCTCCGGTTGGGCCGCTTTCAGCTGCCGTTAGGCCGGCCACCGCTGCGACTTTTGCGCAAGTCGGAGCCGTTCTGGACCATCCTCGGACGCTCACGTATCTGGAGTACGGTCCTGCGCGTGCCCATCACCTTCCCGCCGGACCGGTTCTACGGCGCGCAGCTCAGCGCGATGTCGGTCCCGGATCTCCTGGGCACGCAAGGCACCTTCACGCTGTTTACGACCCGGCCCACCGACGGTCGTTTCAAAGAGGGCGGCATCCGTGTCCCGATTACCCTCGAGGGTGACCGCTTTCGCAGTGGCCTCGCCGGCCCCGGCAACCCCCTGATCTCCGGCGAGCCGCCGTTGAGCGTGCCACTGGAAGTCCGGCTCAACCGGCAGGCCGCCACCGCCGATGTTCGCCTTGGCGCATCGCGTCTCACGCTGCGGCGCGGCGAGTTGAGCGCCTGGGTGCCGGTCCGGTTCCGGGCGGCACCTGGCATCGCGGCGCAGGGGATTTGCCGCTTACTCCTCACCGAGCTCGATGAGCACGTCTCGCTGTACGTCACGCCTATCAACATCGATCCAGAGAAGCCGGCCATGCCCATCTCCCGGCCGGCGTACTACGCGCCCTACCTGGCCAAGAAGCTTGGGCCGTTCGCTACCCTGGGTCTGGCAGAGGATACCTGGGCCCGCAACGAGGGCGTGATCGACGACGGCACCTTCCTCCGTCTGAGCTATGATATCGACCGCGAGCGGCAGGACATGTTGTTCGCCGCCCTGGAAAAGCTGCGCCGCGGGTCGCTGGTCTGCGTGTTCGACGCCACGGACCGTATTCAGCACATGTTTTGGCGCTACCTGGAGAATGGACACCCGGACGTCATCCCCGAGCACCGCGACGCCATCGAACGGCTCTACACCCACAATGACGCCCTCGTCGGTCGGGTCCTCGACAAGCTCGGGAAGGACGACGTGCTCATGGTCATTTCTGACCACGGGTTCACCTCCTTCCGCCGCGGCGTGAACCTGAACCGCTGGCTGCTGGAACACGGCTATCTGGCACTGCGGTCGGGCACGGACGGCTCGGCCGAGTGGCTGCGGGACGTGGATTGGTCGCGCACGCGCGCGTACGCGCTGGGCCTCACGGGGCTGTTCCTGAACGTGAAAGGCCGGGAAGCGCAGGGGATCGTCGAGCCGGGGAAGGAAGCGGCCGCGCTCAAGGCCGAGCTGATCGCGCGACTGACCGGACTCCTGGACGGTGAGTCCAGCGACCTGGCGATCCGTGAGGCGTTCGATCCCACGAAGCTCTATCATGGCCCGTACCTCGAGAACGCGCCGGACCTGCTCATCGGTTATAACCACGGCTACCGGGTCTCCTGGGACTGCGCAACCGGCGTGGTGGCGAGGCCTGTCTTCGAAGACAACCGCAAAGCCTGGAGTGGCGACCACTGCGTGGACCCGCGGCTGGTACCGGGCGTGTTCTTCTGTAACCGCCCGATCCAGGTGGCCGACCCCGCGTTGGTGGACATCGCGCCCACCGCGCTCTGGCTCTTTGGCCTCGAGCCGCCCGCGCACATGGACGGCAAGGTGCTGTTTCACGATGACGCGTAAGACACCGATCCTGCCGCTCCTCGCGGTTGCGACCACGCTTGCCACTGCGGGCTGTGACCGGAGCGACGACGTCGCGCCCGGCACGCGCGTCGTGATCCTCGGCTTCGACGGCATGGACTACGGGCTCACCAAGCGGCTGCTCGAAGAAGGCAAGCTGCCGCATTTCGCCCGACTGGCTGAGGAGGGCGGCTTCCAGCCGCTCACCACTTCGGTGCCTCCCCAGAGTCCCGTCGCCTGGTCCGAGTTCATCACCGGACTCGATGCCGGCGGTCACGGCATCTTCGACTTCGTGCACCGCGACCCTGCCACGATGTTCCCCTATCTCTCCACCACGCGCACCGAGCCGCCGGGCCGGGTGCTGCACCTGGGCAAATGGCAGCTGCCGCTGAGCGGCGGGAAGGTGTCGCTGCTGCGGCACGGCACACCGTTCTGGCAGGTGCTGGAAGAGCGAGGCGTGCCCGCTTGGATCCTGCGCATGCCGGCCAACTTCCCGCCCTCGGGGCAGGCGTCACGCGAGCTCAGCGGGATGGGCACGCCGGACATCCTGGGCACGTACGGCACCTTTTCCTTTTATACGACGTCGCAGGAGCCGGTCTCTGAGGATTTCGAAAGCCAGGTCCACCGCTCGCCGCTCGAAGGCGGTGTGTTCCGTGGCCGGCTGCGCGGTCCGCCGAATCCGTTCCGCAGCGACGGGGTCGAGGTCACCGCGCCCTTTACCGTCTACGTGGACCGGGAACGGCCGGTCGCGAAAGTCGTGTTGGGTGATGCCGAAGCGTTGCTGGCCGCAGGTGAGTGGAGCGAGTGGTTGCCGGCGGAGTTCGATCTGTCGCTCCCGCTGCAAAAACTCCGAGCCGCCGTCCGCTTCTATCTGCGGCGAGTCCAGCCGGAGCTCGAGCTCTATGCGACGCCAGTGAACATCGACCCGTCTCGCCCGGCCATGCCAATCTCCACGCCGGCAGGCTTCTCGGGGGAGTTGGCACGGGCCACCGGCGCGTTCTACACGCAAGGCATGCCTGAGGACATCAAGGCGCTCAGGGCCGGCGTGTTCGATCGGGACGACTTCCTGAAGCAGGCGTCCATGACCGCAGCGGAAAACCGGCGGCAGCTTCAGTGGCTCCTGCCCCAGTTCCGGCGCGGATTGTTCTTCTACTATTTCGGCCACATCGACCAGGTCTCCCATATGATGTGGGCGCCGCGCGATCCCACGCACCCAGCCCACGATCCGGTCGGGGACGCCCGCTACGCCGGCGTCGTCGAGAATCTCTACATCCAGGCCGACAGCATCGTGGGTGAGGTGCTCACCCTCGGCGGCGATGCGACCGTCATCGTGATGTCGGATCATGGTTTTGCCTCGTGGAAACGAGCCTTCAACCTGAACACGTTCCTGAGGCAGCGGGGCTACCTGGCGGTGAACGAAGGTGCGCGGGACAGCGGCGCCGCCTACTTCCCCGGCGTGGACTGGTCCCGTACGCAGGCGTACGGTCTCGGGCTGAACGGTCTCTACGTGAACCTGCGCGGTCGTGAGCCGTTCGGGTCGGTGCCGCCGGACCAGCACCGCCTCATAGCGGACGAGCTGGCCGCGGCGCTCTTGCGCGTGACCGATCCCGCCACGGGAGAGCCGGTAGCTGCGCGTGTCTACCGGCGGGAGGAGATCTACCGTGACACGGGCCACGTGGCGTTGGGACCGGACCTCATCGTGGGGTACACGACGGGGTACCGCACGTCGAACGAGTCGGCGCTGGGCCAGGTGACGCCGGACATGATCGCCGACAACGTGAGCGCCTGGAGCGGCGACCACGCCATGGTGCACGACGCGGTCCCGGGCATTCTCTTCAGCAGCCAGCCGCTCAAACAGCACGTGACATCGTTGCGCGAGCTGGCGGCAGGGGTGCTGGCCGAGTTCGGCATCGAGGGGTTTCCAATCCGAAGGAGGTAGTCAGCATGTTCGGAAGCAACGTCAAGGTGGACAAAGCCCTCCTGGCCAAGGCAAGGCGCTACGCCAGCATCGCCGGCTATTCGTCGGTCGAAGAGTTCATCGGTCACGCGCTCGAAAAGGAGCTGGCCAAGCTCGACGACGCGCAGACGGAGGATGAGGTCCGGCGTCGGCTGAAGGGCCTCGGGTACATCTCGTAAGACGATGTGGATGCTGAACCGCCTGATCGGCGGCCTGCTCGATGGCTTGCTGTTCCCCTTCCGCGGGCTGCCGGCGGCCGTAGGCCTCACGTTCATCTCGGTCATCGCCTCGGCGGGAATGTTGCTGGTCTTCAAGGCGACGTCGGACCAGCCGCGCCTCGGGGTGACCAAGCGGCGCATCCAGGCGGCCATCCTCGAGATCCGGCTCCTCAACGAAGATCCCCGTTTCGTGCTGGCGGCGCAGCGCGATGTCCTGCGGCACAGCGCCGCCTACCTTCGCCTCACCTTGGTGCCGCTGCTCTGGATGGCGCTCCCGTTGGTGATCCTCATGGCCCATCTCCAGGCGTACTACGGCTACCGCGGACTCGAGATGGGCGAGACGGCGATCGTGAGCGCGAAGTTGCACCACGCAGAGGCTTCCTCGGCGGCGCCATCGCTAGCGGGCGATGCCGGCGTGAGCGTAGAAACGCCGGTTCTATGGATCCCTTCACTGCGGCAGGCCGACTGGCGCATCGCGGCGACGGCATCCGGCGAGCACGAACTGCGACTCACGCTGGGCGACGCGCTGATGACGAAGACGGTGCTGGTCTCCGGCGTGCCCGGGCGCCGATCGGCCAAGCGGCCATCGGCGGGCCCGCTCGACCAGCTACTCTATCCCTCCGAGGCGCCTCTGCTCAGCGGTGCGGTGGCCGCGATCGAGGTCGCGTATCCGGCGGGCGAAGTCAGCCTCCTGGGCTGGAAGACTCACTGGATCATGGCCTTTCTGATCATCACGCTGCTGGCGGCGTTCGCGCTGCGCGGCCCCCTGCGGGTCACGTTCTGACGCCGTGGTGCCGTCCCCCATCCCAGCGTGGGCGCCGATGAGGGTTGCGCCGTTGCGTGGCCACCGGATGACCTTCTAAGAAAGGCTTCCCCCGGGACATGCTCAGGAGCTGCGTGCCCCAGGGTGCGGGCGAGGCGCAACCAAGACCTTGGGCTCGGCCGGGGTTTCCCGGGCGGTAGGAGACGGGTACATTCGGGGAGTTTGACCGTGAGCCGTGAGCGCCGTACTCACGCCTCACCGCTCACTCCTCATCCGCCGATGTGCCCAGCCACAGCGCATTCCGCCCAGCCGCTGGTCTCGCTCGACGATGTCCGCACGGCCTCCGGTCGGCTCCGCACCCGGGTGCATCACACGCCGATGGTGGCAAGTCGCACCCTTGCGACCATGACACGGTGCCACCTCAGCTTCAAGGCCGAGCTGTTTCAGCGTACCGGCTCATTCAAGGTGCGCGGCGTCTTGAATCGGCTCCTCACCCTGCCGCCGGACGCGCTCCGCCGGGGGCTGGTCACCCTGTCCGCCGGGAATCACGGCGCCGCGCTTGCCTGGGCCGCGCAGTCAAGCGACAACCGGGCTACCGTGGTCATGCCCGCCACCGCGGTACCGTCAAAAGTGGCGGCAGTCCGCGCCTACGGCGGCGAGCCGGTCCTCACCCAAGGCAACCTGCTGGAGCAGTGCGAGGCGCTCCAACGTGAACGCGGCCTGACGCTGGTCCAC
>Ga0214472_10003804_pt1 | contig 15930 bp, 14 predicted proteins | sample RVTome_6_FD_207662 | JGI IMG/M metagenome (GOLD analysis project Ga0214472, IMG submission 207662) | Soil microbial communities from uranium-contaminated site in the Upper Colorado River Basin, Wyoming, United States - RVT140D175 | ecosystem: Environmental > Terrestrial > Soil > Contaminated >... | reverse complement strand
GGCCAGTGTCGCGGTGGTGAGTCCGGCCAGCAGTCCGATGCTGAGCAGGCTGATGGTGAGTGTGCGGCGGATGGAGCGCATTCAGTTTGTCCTGTCGATCATGTACCCCACCCCGCGCACGGTGCGGATCACCGTGGAGGCCAGCTTCTTGCGCAGATGGTGGATATGCACCTCCAGGGTGTTGCTTTCGATCTCGGCTCCCCAGCCATACAGCGTCTCCTCCAGGCGGGCGCGGGTCTGTACCCTGCCCGCGTTTTCCACCAGCGTCAGCAGCAGACCATACTCCCGACGGGACAGCGCAACCGCCCGATCCCGGTATCTCACGCTCTGCGCCTGGGTATCGATCTCGATTTCACCCAACTTCAGGGTCGTGTCGCTGTACCCCTTGTAGCGGCGGGTGACGGCGCGCAACCGCGCCCTCAGCTCCGCCAGGTCGAAGGGTTTGAGCAGGTAGTCGTCGGCGCCGGCATCGAGCCCCGCGATGCGATCCTCCACCGCGTCGCGGGCGGTCAGGATCAGTACCGGAAGCTCATTGCCGCTCTTGCGTAGCGTGCGCAACAGTTCAAGGCCGTCCATTCCCGGCAACCCCAGGTCCAGCAACAGGCAGTCGAAGTGCTCCAACTGCAGGGTGTGCAAGGCATCCTCCGCACAGGTCAGCCAGTCGGCGGTATCGCCCGCCTTGTTCAGCGCCGACACGATGCCGTCGCCAAGCAAGCGGTCATCTTCGACCACCAGTATCCTCATGGATCTACCTCAATCCAGCTGTTCGATCAGTCTTTGTATCTCGCCCCTGCGCCCGGCATCGGCCTTCGGGCGCAGGGGGCGCGGCGGTGCGGCCAGCGCCTTCTGCAGGGCCTCGCGGGCGGCGGCCTTGTCGCCCCGGTCGAGCAGGTAGCTGCCGTAAAAATAGTTCGCATCCATCCCGGTCGGGGCGATCTCCAGCGCCTGGCGGAAGAGCTGTGCGGCCCTCTCCTCGTCACCGAACCCCAACGGCCAGCCCGGCACCTGGTGGTAGAGGGTACCAAGGCTGGTCAGTGCCGAGCCGTCCAGCGCGGCGGGATCCCGCTCTATCGCCTGCTCGAACAGCGCGCGCGCCTGTTTTGCCAACTTCAACGCACCCAGCCCACCCTTGGCCCCGGCCTGGGAACTGAGCACTATCCCTTGCCAGATCATCAGTTCGGTATCCTCCGGGGAGGCCTCACGCGATGAGGCGATCTCGTCTGCCAGTGCGCCAAAGGCATCGGCCCGCGCCTTCTCCGGCAGATCATACTGGATTTCGGCCCACTGCTGCTGAATGGGCAGCAGTTGTTCGCTATCGGCGGCCATGACCGGCAGCGCAAGGCCGCCCAGCAGGAGGAACAACAAGGGACGAAGAGACTTGATAGGGTTCATGTCAGACTCCTGTTTCGGTAGTACGGGCGAAGGGTTTGATCTTGGCCAGTTGTCGGCGCAGCACGGCGCTGATCAGCTCGGGATACAGGCCGTTCAGGCGCACCAGCACCTTCTCCGGCCAGCCGACGGCGGCCCGAGCCCTGCCTGACGAGAGCAGATCGATGGCGGCCCGAGCCACGGTTTCCGGTGAGTCGCTACGCCCGCCGGTGGCTTCGAGCATGGCCTGGGCCCGGTCGGAGTTGATCGCGGTGCGGGTGGCGCGGGGCGCCAGATACTGCACCCGCAGCGGCGTATCGCTCAGCTCACGCGCCAGGGCTTCGCTGAACAGTCGCAGGGCACCCTTGCCGGCGCAGTAGGTGGTGTAGCCCGGATAGCCGATGGCGCCGAAGGCGGATCCGATATTGAGGATTCGGGGTTCCGATGCGGCGAGCAGCCTCTCCAGCAGTTGCCGGGTCAGCAGGATCGGCGCGCTGATATTGGTGGCGATCAGTTGCTCGATCCGCGCCGGCGTCTGCTGCTCGAACAGTTCGAAACAGCCGATGCCTGCGTTGTTGATCAGGGTGTCGAGTTGCGCGAAGTCGGTGGCGACCCGATCGGTCAGTTGCTGCCGCCCCTCGGACGTTGCCAGATCGGCGCAGCAGATCCGGACGTCGGGCGAACCCAGTGTTTCGCACTCGCCGGCCAGTGCCTCCAGCGCCTGCCGGTTGCGGCCGTGGAGCAGCAGCCGGGCGCCGCGACGGGCCAGGGCTTGCGCCAGCGCGGCACCGATGCCGCCGGAAGCGCCGGTAATCAGGATATGGCGGTGTTCGAACTTCATGATGCTGTCCCCCTCACCAGTTGGGCAGGCCACGGAAAATATCGCCGTAGAGACGATAGAAAACCCGCGCGCTGTGGATGATGCACCGCTGCTCGGCCGGGGATTCGATACGGTTCATCAGCCCGGCAAAAAACCGTATATGCTCCTGGTCGAGCGAGCCGTGGGAGCGCAGGTAGCTGAACGCGGCATCCGGCAGATCCAGTGTCCTCTGGATAACATGCGACATCGGCGTGGCCAGTTCGACGCTGGTGCCCTCGAGGACCTGCACCATGCCGAAGAAACCGACCGGGTTCACCCGCTGGATCAGATCGTAGGCATAGGCGACCATCAGTTCGGTTTCCAGTGCGGGGCGGCCCTTGCGGATCGCCTCCCGGTCGGCACCGCAGGCTTCCAGGTCATCCAGAATCCACTCCTGGTGCCCGGTCTCCTCCTCGATATACTCGGCCACCGCCTCACGCAGCCATTCGTGGCTTTCCGGCAGCCGACTGCCGCAGGCCATCAGCAGCGGCAGCGTGTGCTTCACGTGGTGATAGGCTTCCGTCAGAAAGGCGATGTACTGGTTCAGGCCGATCTCGCCGCGCTCGCAGGCCTGGATGATCGGCGCTTGCAGCAGCCCGTCGCGGGCGGTTGCGGTTTCCTGTTGCAGGGTCTGGTAAAAGGACATGGTTAACTCCGTGCCGGGGATTCAGTGGGGTAAAGGGGATCGATCAGGTCGCGGTAACGCGCTTCTATGGCATCGCGCCGCGGACGGCCGTTGGCGGTATAGAGGCCGTCGGCGGCGGTCATGGGGTGCGCCACCCGACACCAGGCGCCGATACGGGCGTAGTCCGGCAGCGCGCCGTCAAGGCGCCGCCTGATCGCCTCCACGGCGCGGTCATCCAACTGCGGCGCATAGAGCAGCAGGGTATTGAAGGGACGCGACTCGCCGAACAGCACGGCCTGATGGACACCAGGCTGGGCCAGCCATTCGGACTCGACCCACTCCGGGCTCAGGTTGCGGCCGTAGCTGCTGATCAGCACATTGCGGCGACGGCCCCATACGGTGATAAAACCATCCTCGTCGAGCCGAACCAGATCGCCTGTGGCCAGATGCCGGCCCTGTGGCGGCTCGCCCAGATATCCCAGCATCAGGTTGCCCTCGACGATCAGTTCGCCGTCGTCGCCCAGCGTCAGCCGGTTGTGCGCCAGAGCTGTCCCCGCCGTGCCGGGGCGGTCGCGATCCGGCGTGTTCAGACTCACCACCGATGCACACTCCGACAGACCGTAGCCCTCGTAGGCGGGTAGTCCGCAACGGCGTGCACGCGTCAACAGATCGGCACCGACCCGTGCCCCGCCCACGGCGATATAGCGAAGCGGCGGCAACTCGACACCGGCCTCGCAGGCGCCGATCAGGGCCGAGAGGATCTGCGGCAGGGCGATCAGCGAATCGGGGCGGAAGCGGTGCAGTGCGGTTGCCAAGCGCCTCACATCGAGGCCGCTGGATCCCTGCAGCCCCAGCGTCGACAGCGAAGGCGCGAGCAGCGTGCCACCCAGCATCAGCGCGGTATACACACCGGCGATATTCTCCAGCAGGGTGGCCAGCGGCAGCAGGCAGAGATGGCGCTTGAGGTCGAGGCCGTTCAGTCGCTCGACCAGCGATCGGGCGACCTGCAGTTGCTGTTCGCCGCTCAGGCAAACGCCTTTTGGCGTGCCGGTGGTACCGGAGGTGAAGGTGATCTTCGCCGTGCCGGGGTGCAGGGGTGTCGGCGTGCCGGGGAGACGCCCGATCGACAGGCGGTCACCGTTCAGGGTGAGCAGTGAGTCGATACCGCTGCTTCGCAACAGATGGTCGCGCTGGCCGGTGCTGAAAAAGAGCGGAACCGGTACCAGCACCCTACCCGACTTCAGCGCCGCCAGGTCGGCCAGAACCCAGTGGCGGCCGTTGTCGGCCAACAACGCGAGGCGCTCGCCGGCTTCGCCCTCAAGGCGTGCGACCATCTCGTCGATGGCGGCAGGCAGATCGCGCCAGAGCAGTGTCCCCTGCTCGTCAAGCAATACCGGCGTATCCGGCTGCCGACGTGCCCGGCGCTCCAGTTCAGCGAAGAAGTGCGATGTCATGGGTGTTCTCCAGTGGCAACAGGGGGGAGGCCCGGCCTGCGCGCGCGGTTTCGAGCCGCTCCAGCTCCAATAGCCGGGGCGTGTTGAGCGCGACATCGATCGCCACGACCTGAGGGTTGAGGTCGTAATAGCGGCCCCAGTGGCTCGCCGATGCGCTCAACCGCTCGGCACGCGCCGGTGCCAGAGGATTCATGACGAAACCAAGGCGAGTGAAGCTGTTGATCAGCGTGGGGGTCAGGGTCAGCACCGCCCAGGCCATGCCGCGACGCCGAAAATAGCTCGCCAGCGACAGTATCAGGCCACGGATCGCACCGGGCCGGACGGTGGCCAGATTGCCGAATTCGATGATCTGTCGGCGCGAAACCGGCGCGCGGCTCAACGCACTCAGATACGCCTCGACGGGGGCATCCAGGTACGCCTCGAGAAACAGCGGAGCACCCTCGGCCATCTGAAACCCGGCCGCTGCCTGCAATCGCCGAGTCGCGCTCTCGGAGCTGATCAGGGTCGGCAGGAAATCGCATACCCTGGCGGCATGTACGGCGGCAAAACGCTCGCCGATGAACGCCTCGACGCGGGGACGTGTGGGGGACAACCGATCGTGCAGATATAGCCTTTCGATCTGCCCGATGCAGGGTGCGCTCGCTGTCATGCTCCGGCTCCTATTCAATAGCCCGGCACTCTAGAGAGCGAAACTTAAAAGACTCTTAACAGGTGGGGAAAACCAACAGCTGGGGCAAACGCGGATCCACATCGACAACCCCGTCGGCGGTCAACGGATACGCAGTATCCACTGGCTGATCACCGCCCAGATCAGCTCTCTGACCTTGCGATGCCAGGGGCGTCGCGCCCACCCAGTGGCGGTAATCTCCTGGCTCTGGCCGAAATCGGCGATGAATAACTGTTCGACATCACGCACAAGAGCGGGGTCGCGTACCTCGATATTCGCTTCCAGATTCCAGCGCAGGCTCCAGTGGTCCAGGTTGCAGGAGCCCATGGAGACCTGATCGTCGATCAGCGCGATCTTCGCATGCAACATGCGTGGCTGATATTCGTATATACGCACACCCGCCTTGAGCAGACGCCGGTAGTAGCGCTTGGAGGCGTGATAGATCCAGCGCTGATCGGTCAGCGGCCCCGCCACCAGCACCCGCACGTCGATGCCGCGCCGCGCCGCGCGCCGCAGCGCCAGACGTGTGGCAAAGGAGGGCAGAAAATAGGCGGTACAGATCCACACCCGCTGTCGGGCGGTACGGGTCATGCGCAGGATGCTGAACTTGATCTGCTGGTTCCGTGGCCCGGCGCAGGTCAACACCCGTACCTGCGCTTCGCCCCCCGTCCTCGGATCCCGGTTCGGCGGTAGGGGCGCATCCTCGGAACAGGCGCGCGACCACTGTTCGGTGAACAGGTTGACCAGATCATCGACCACCGGTCCCTGCACACGGCACATCAGCTCATGCCAGGGGGTATCGGGCCGGTCGGGCAGATCGACGCGATAGCGTTCGGTAAAACCGGTGCCGCCGATATAGGCGACGCGTTGATCGACGACCAGCAGCTTGCGGTGGTCGCGAGAGAAGTTGGCAAACAGCTTGCGGAACGCGACGGGGTTGTAGAACGCCAACCGGACCCCGGCGCGGCGCAACCTCTCCCGGTCGGCCTGGCGCAGCTCTCGGGAGCCGTAATCGTCGAGCAGCAGGCAGACGCCGACACCGCGCTCGGCACAGGCACCGAGCGCGGCAATGAAGCCGTCCATTACCGCCCCGCTGGTGCAGAGGTAGAGCTCCAGCAACACACTCTCGCCGGCCGCCTCGATCGACTGCAGCATGGCGGGGAAGAAGCACTCGCCATCGACGAGCAGTTCGACGCTGTTGTCCGGATGCCAGTTCGGATAGCCGCGCATCTCCCGCTCCGATCAGTGCTGCCGAGTGCCGTAAAGGCGGGCATAGAGCCCCTGCTGGTCGATCAGCTCCTCATGGCTGCCCTGCTCGCTGATCTCCCCGCCCTCGAACACGTATACCCGATCCGCCTGGCGCACGGCGCTGAGGCGGTGCGCGACGATAATGGTGGTACGCCCGCGCAGGAAGGCTTCCAGCGCCCGGTGCAACGCGTATTCGGTTTCCGTATCCAGCGCCGAAGTCGCCTCGTCCAGAATCACCACGTCGGGGTCGCTCAGCACCATCCGCGCCACCGCCAGACGCTGCCGCTGACCGCCGGAGAGACGCACCCCCTGACGACCGACCAGGGTATCCAAGCCGTCGCCGAGACCGGCGACGAAATCCCTCAGTTGAGCGACCTCCAGCGCCTGCCACAACCGCAGGTCATCGTACTCTCGGCCCATCGCCAGGTTCTCGCGCACCGTGCCGTTGAACAGCGCCGGTTGCTGCAGCACCGTGGCCACGTGTTCGCGTACCACATCCAGGCCAATCCGGTTGACCGGTACGCCGTTGAAACGCACCTCGCCGTGCTGCGTCGGGTAGAGGCCCAGCAGCACCTGCACCAGCGTCGACTTGCCACCGCCGCTGGCACCGACCAGGGCGATCTTTTCACCGGCGTCGATGGTCAGGCTGATGCCGCGCAACACCTCCTGCCCCTCGATATAGCTGAAGTGGATATTGTCCAGTTCGATCGATACCTGCCGCTTGTCGGCAAAGGGGTCCTGCAGATGCGGATAGGCCGGTTCCAGATGCAGGTCGAGCAGGCGGTTGACGCGACCGAGCGCGGCCCGCGCGCCGAACCAGGCGAACTGGATCCCCAACACCTCCTGCACCGGGCTCATCATGAACCAGAGATAGCCGAACACCGCCATCATCTGACCGATGCTGAGATCGGAGAACACCACCATCAGCATCGATACCGAGCGGAACAGATCGACGCCCGCCATGAACAGCATGAAACTGGCACGGCTGGTGGCGTCGGACTGCCACTCGAAGGCGGTGGAGTGATCGCGCACCTCTCGGGCCCGGTCCACCAGGCGGACCAGATAGTGGCGCTCGCGGTTGCCGGCACGGATCTGCTGGATCGCGTCCAGGGTTTCGGTCAGCGCGGCCTGAAACACCTCGAACGCCTTGTTCTCCCGTCGCTTCAGCTTCTTGACCCGCTTGCCGATCGCCGTGGTCAGATAGATCACCATCGGATTCAGGAACAGGATGAACAGCGCCAGTTGCCAGTGCATCCAGAGCAGGATCACCGCGGTACCGATGATCGACAGCGTCGCCACCAGCAGCCGACTGACCGAGCTGCCGACAAACCTGTCCACCGTATCCAGATCGGTGACCAGATGCGACGCGACGGTGCCGCTGCCGAGGGTCTCGTATTCGTTCATCGAGATCCGCTGCAGCCGCTGCAGCAGTTCCGACCGGATACGGAAGATCACATCCTTGGAGATGATGGTGAACTGGCGCGTCTGCCAGACGTTGAGCGCCAACGCGACGACTCGCAACAGCACGGTGACCAGCAGCACCGCGCCGATGTAGAGCACCGGCCCGTGCCAACTTTCCGGTACCAGCGGATCGATCAGGGAGACGACGATGCCGGGCTGGTCGAGCAACACCTCATCCACCAGCAGCGGCATCAGCAGCGGCAGGGGTACCGAGACCAGGGTCGCCAGGATCGCGATCAGATTGGCCAGCACCAGCTCGCGGCGATGCTCCAGGCCTATGCTCAGAATGTAGCGCCAGTCATATTGGCGGTTCAGATCACCGTGCAAGCGGGACTCCTTGATTGCCATCCGTCTGTTGCGTATCCAACAGCCACTGAATGAAATGCCGTTTCGCGTTCACCGGTTCCTGCGGCTTGGGTTCTATTAAGAAGTATCCCCCTTTAGTTTCGACCGTAAAGCGATCGATCGCCACGAGCAAACCCCGATCGATCAGATCGTCGACCAGAGTGCCCCACCCCAGACCGACCCCCTGGCCGGCCAAGGCCGCCTGTATCAGCAGCGTATAGTTGTCGAAGGAGAGCACCGGCTCGCCCGGAGGCCGAGCGGCGCCAAGCGCCTTCATCACCGTCGGCCAGTCCAGCCAGCCCGAGCCGCTGTCGGCCCGCAAACCGAGCAAGGGGGCATCGGCCAGGGCATCGGGTGAATCAAGCTCTCCGAGTCGAGTCAGCAGCGCAGGACTGCACACCGGAAACACCGTTTCGGCAAACAGGCGTCGTGCGCCGGGTACGGCGGGAGCCCGACCGAAAAAGGCGATCGCCACATCCACATCCTGAGTGTCAGCCCCGCTCCACCCCTGGGAGGTGATAATACGGACATCCACCTCCGGATGGCGTGCACGGAAGTCGGGCAGGCGCGGCATCAGCCAGTAGGCGGCCAATGCAAAATCGGTGGCGACATTGAGGCGCTGGTGCTGCCGATTGAACTGCAACTGCTCCAGCGCGGCGGCGATGCGCTGAAAACCCTCCTCCACCGCCTGCTGCAGCACCCTCCCCTCGTCGGTGAGTTCGACGCCTCGATAGACGCGTATGAACAGAGGCAGGGCCAGCAACTCCTCCAGCGCCCGAACCTGCTGGCTCACCGCCGATTGGGTCGTGCCCAGCTCACGCGCAGCGCCGGTAAAGCTGAGATGACGCGCAGCCGCCTCGAACACGATCAGGCTCTGCACGGGGGGTAGACGCTCTGAAAATAACATTAGCCACACTTATCACATGTATCATTTTTTAGTCAGTTTACACCGTTTTTTCGCTATGAAACCATGGATCCACGGTAGAGAGACCGAAAAAGAATAAACCGAACTAATACCTAAACCCCTTATGGGGTCGATCAATGTCAAAGGTGCACCATGCAGTCGCAACCCAACATCCTGTTTATCATGGCCGACCAGCTCGCCGCCCCGGTACTCTCCTTTCTCGGCGGCAAGGTGGCCAGGACACCGCATCTCGACCGCCTCGCGGCCGAGGGGGTGGTATTCGAATCCGCCTACTGCAACAGCCCCCTGTGCGCACCGAGTCGCTATGTACTGATGACGGGACAGTTGCCGACCCGGATCGGCGCCTGGGACAACGCCGCCGATTTCCCGGCCGACTACCCGACCTTTGCCCACTACCTGCGTCTGGCCGGCTACAAGACCGCCCTGTCCGGCAAGATGCACTTCTGCGGACCGGATCAACTGCACGGCTTCGAGCAGCGCCTGACCACCGATATCTATCCGGCCGACTACGGCTGGTTTCCGGACTGGGAGGATTTCGACAACCGGCCCAGTTGGTACCACAACATGTCCTCCGTCACCCAGGCCGGCCCCACCGTGCGTACCAACCAGCTGGATTTCGACGACGAGGTGGTGTTCAACGCCCGTCGCTACCTGTACGAACATGTACGCGCCAACGATCAACGCCCGTTCTGCCTGACCGTCTCCATGACCCATCCGCACGACCCCTACGCCACGCCGCACGAGTACTGGGAGCGCTACACGGACGACGAGATCGACATGCCCTCGGTCAGCATTCCGGACAGCGAGCAGGATCCGCACTCCAGGCGCCTGTACCACGTCTATGACAAGAACGCTCAGCCGATCACCGAGCAGCAGATCCGCAACGCCCGCCGCGCCTATTACGGCAACGTCAGCTATGTGGACGATCAGATCGGCAGTCTGATGAAGGTGCTCAAGGAGACGGGGCTGGAGGAGAACACCATCGTCGTGTTCTCCGGCGACCACGGCGACATGCTGGGCGAGCGCGGCCTCTGGTACAAGATGAGCTACTTCGAGTGGTCCACCCGCGTGCCGATGCTGGTCTGGGCGCCGAAGCGCTTCTCGCCACGCCGTGTGCGCGAGTCGATCTCCACCCTGGACCTGCTGCCCACCTTTGCCGAACTGGCCAACGACGGCCGGGAGCCCGAGTACGCCATGCCGATAGACGGTCGCAGCCTGATGCCGCATCTTGACGGCGAGGGCGGACACGACGAGGTGATCGGCGAATACACCGGCGAAGGCGTGGTCGCACCGATGTTCATGATCCGCCGCGGCGATTTCAAGTACATCTGTTGCAAGGGCGACCCGGAGCAGCTGTTCGACCTGGCGCAGGACCCGAAGGAGCTGGTGAACCTGGTGCTTGATCCGGCCCATGCCGAGATGGTGAGAGCGTTCCGCGAGGAAGCGGAGGCTCGCTGGGATGTCGACGCGATAACGCAGCGCGTGCTGATCAGCCAGCGCCGCCGACGTCTGATCGCCCAGGCACACAAGCTGGGCATCGAGCCGAAATGGGATCACCAGCCCATCGTCGACGCCAGCGTCAGCTACATGCGCAACAACATAGATCTGGACGATCTGGAGAAGCGGGCACGCTTCCCTCAGGTCGACTGACGCGACACCCGCGATCGAAAACAGACAATAATCGAGGAGTAGCCAGACAATGAAAGCCTTCAGCAAACAGCTTACTGCAGCGATCCTGAGCACGATGATGCTGGGAAGCCTTGCACATGCCAACGACCCCGCCGAGTGCAAGGAGGTCCGCTTTACCGACCCGGGCTGGACCGATATCAACTCCACCAACGGCATCGCCTCCGTGCTGCTCAACAGCCTCGGATACTCGCCCCGCGTTCAGACCCTTGCCGTGCCCATCGGCTTCGAGGGGATGAAAAACGGCGAGATCGATATCTTCCTCGGCAACTGGATGCCGGCGCAGCAGAAGTTCATCGACACCTACAAGGACGATCTGGATATCGTCGGCGTCAACCTGACCGGCGCCAAGTTCACCCTGGCCGTGCCCGCTTACGCCCATGCGGCAGGTGTTCACGACTTTGCCGATCTGGCCAGATTCCCGGAGCGGTTCAACAAGCGTATCTACGGCATCGAGGCCGGCGCGCCCGCCAACCAGTTGCTGCAGAAGATGGTCGACGCCAATGATTTCGAACTGGGCGACTGGCGCGTGGTAGAATCGGGGGAGCAGGGTGTCATGGCTCAGGTGCGCCGTGCCGTGAAGCGTGACGAGTTCATCGTCTTCCTGGGTTGGGAACCGCATCCGATGAACTCGAACCTGGACATGAACTATCTCACCGGCGGTGACAAGTACTTTGGTCCGAACTTCGGCGGCGCCGAGGTCCACACGGTCACGCGCAGCGGATATTCCGCCCAGTGCGCCAACGTGGGAAAATTGCTGAGCAATCTGACGTTTACGCTCGATATGGAAAACCGGATCATGGGTCTGATCCTGGATGAGGGGATGGACCCGATCGTCGCCGCCAGAACCTGGATCCAACAGAACCCGACACCTGTGGCTGCCTGGCTGGACGGTGTCACCACGTTCGACGGCGAACCCGGTCTGGCGGCAGTGCAAACCGCGCTCGGGATCAACTGATTTCACACCGTCTTGGCCCGGCAGGACACCGGGCCTTTTTATCCTTACAACCGGCTGCGAACCGACAACATGCTATTCGACTGGACCCGGGAACTGACAGGGCACAAGATCCGCGCCGACCTCATGGCGGGGCTCAGCGGTGCCGTGCTGGGACTGCCCCAGGTGATGGCCTACGCCATGATCGCGGGGATGCCCCCCGAAACAGGGCTCTATGGCGCGATCATCATCACCGCGCTGGCCGCGCTGTTCGGCTCCTCTTGGCACATGATCTCAGGACCTGCCGCCGCGATATCCATCGTGATCCTGAGTGTTGTCAGCCCCCTGGCCGGGCCCGGCAGCGACACCTTCGTCGCCCTCGTCCTCGCCCTGACCCTGCTCACCGGCCTGATCCAGATAAGCCTGGGCCTGTTTCGGCTCGGCTCGCTGGTCAACTTCATCTCCCATACCGTCGTCATCGGCTTTACCGCCGGCGCCGCGTTTCTGATCGCGGCCAGTCAGCTCAAACATCTATTGGCCATCCCCGTACCGAGCGGCGCCAATCTATTCGATACGCTGAAGAGCATCGCCGAGCGGATCGATCAGCTCAATCCGACGGCGCTCGGTATCGGCCTGATCACCCTGGCCACGACGATACTGCTCAGAGCGGCCAATCGCCGTTTCCGTATCCGCTTGCCCCACCTGCTGCTCGGTTTGATAGCCGGCAGCGCCGCCGGTTACCTGCTCGACGGCGAGGCGAAAGGGGTCGCCATGCTCGGCGCCCTGCCCTCCGGGCTGCCGGCCCCCGCTCTGCCGGCCATCGGTCTGGATACGGTCGGCACCCTCGCCTCCGGCGCCTTCGCCCTGGCCCTGCTCGGACTGATCGAGGCGGTCAGCATCGCCCGCGCCATCGCCCTGCGCTCGCACCAGCAGATCGACGGCAACCGTGAGTTTCTCGGCCAGGGGATAGCCAACGCCACGGGCAGCCTGTTCTCCTGCTTCGCCGGTTCCGGCTCCTTTACCCGCTCCGGCATCAACTACGACTCCGGCGCTCAAACACCGCTGGCCGCCCTGTTCGGCGCGCTGGTGGTCGCCTCGATCATGTTCGGCATCCCCGAGATCACCCGTTGGCTGCCGCTGCCCGCGATGGCCGGCACCATTCTGCTGATCTCGTGGAACCTGATAGACCGGCCCCATATCCGCCAGATTCTCAGCGCCGGCCGTACCGAAAGCCTGGTGCTGATCGCCACCTTCGCCGCGACCCTGCTGGTCAACCCGGTGTTTTCGATCTACGTCGGCGTCGTCCTCTCCATCGCGTTCTACCTGCGTCGCACCTCCCGCCCGTCGGTGATTCAGGTGGCACCGCTGCAGGATACGGAACGGCGCAGCATCCGCAATGTGGAGCGCTACCGGTTGCGGCAGTGCCCGCAGCTGCAGATCATCCGCATCGACGGCTCCATGTTTTTCGGCTGTGTCGATCACATTCAGCAGCACCTGCGCCGCCTGGTTCGGCACAGCGAGGGGCCACCCAGAATCCTGATCCTCGGCAAGGGGATCAACTTCATCGACGTTTCGGCGGTGGAGATGCTGATCCAGGAAGCGGAGCGGATCGAAGCGCTGGGCGGCCGACTGATGTTCTGCGCGTTCAAGGGGGTACTGCTCGACGATCTCGAGCGTACCGGCCTGCTCAGCCGATTGGGCGCGGCACGCTTTTTCGGCAGCACCGAGGAGGCAATTGCGGCGACGGTACCGACGCTGGACAGCGCGATCTGTGCCCGCTGTACGGCCCGCATATTCAGAGAGTGCCCGCCCCCTCCGGAGGAGGCGAACCGGTAGGGCGTGCTGGACTGAACACCCGGTAACGGGTAGTTTATGCCTCCCCCAGACTAACGACGACGCACACAAGGCACGATGGAAACACTGACCCTCTCCCCCCTGACCCACGCCGCGGGCGAAGTACAACTGCCGGGCTCGAAAAGCCTCTCCAACCGCATCCTGCTGCTGGCAGCGCTGGCCGAGGGCGAGACCCAGGTCACCAATCTGCTCGACAGCGACGATGTGCGCCATATGCTCAACGCGCTGAAACTGCTCGGCGTCGAATACGAGTTGGCCGAGGATCGCCGCAGTTGCACGGTGCAGGGAGTGGGCGGCGCGTTCAAGGCCGACAGCGCCGAGCTGTTCCTCGGCAACGCCGGAACCGCCATGCGCCCGCTGACCGCCGCGCTCTGCCTCGGCAAGGGCGAGTTCACCCTGACCGGCGAGCCGCGCATGTACGAGCGTCCGATCCGTGACCTGGTCGACGCCCTGCGTCCGCTCGGTGCCGATATCGAGTACCTCGGCGACGAAGGCTTCCCGCCGATGCGGATCAACGCCAAGGGCCTCAACGGCGGCAAGGTCGGCATCAAGGGCAATATCTCCAGCCAGTTCCTCACCGCCTTGCTGATGGCCGCGCCGCCGGCAGGCGACGACCTGACGATCGTCGTCGACGGCGAACTGGTGTCCAAACCCTATATCGATATCACCCTGCACAGCATGAAGCTGTTCGGTGTCGAGGTGATCAACGACAACTACCAACGCTTCGTGGTCAAGGCGGGGCAACGCTACCGCTCGCCGGGCGAAGTGATGGTCGAGGGCGACGCCTCCTCCGCCTCCTACTTCCTCGCCGCCGCGGCGATCGCAGGCGGTACCGTGCGCGTCTACGGCGTCGGTTCCGACAGCGTCCAGGGCGACAAGGCGTTCGCCGAGGTGCTGGGCAAGATGGGTGCCCAAGTCAGCTACGGCCCGACCTGGGTCGAAGTGACCAGGGGCGAGTTGAACGGCGTCGACCTGGACCTGAACGCCATCCCCGACGCGGCGATGACCATCGCCACCACGGCGCTGTTCGCCAAGGGGCCGACCGCGATCCGCAACGTCTACAACTGGCGCGTCAAGGAGACCGACCGTCTCAGTGCCATGGCCACGGAACTGCGCAAGGTCGGTGCCGAGGTGGTCGAGGGCGAGGACTACATCGAGATCACCCCGCCGGCCGAGATCCAGAGCGCCGCCATCGATACCTACGACGACCACCGCATGGCGATGTGCTTCTCGCTGGCCGCCTTCGGCAAGGCGCCGATCACCATCAACGACCCGGGCTGCACCCGCAAGACCTTTCCGGAGTACTTTGAGCTGTTCAGACAGATCACCGACTGATCGAACGGGGCCGGGCCTCCGCTCTTGGCGGCCCCGGCCCTTCCTCCCAATCGGCCATCGAAGGCAAGTGTTCCAATCGCATCGCAAAACATCCCAAACCTTCCCGTTTGCGACATACAGTCATCAATTAGCGACACTTTCGTAGAGTTAACGGCAGAAGACGACAAATCCGATCTGCGCAGAATGGGATCGACTTTGACATCTCCATCGAACTGCGTATTTTTATTTAATCGCTCAATTAATTACACAGGTAAATTATGCCCAAGGTGGGAATGGACAAGGTCCGCAAGCCGCAACTGATCAAAGCGGTGATGCAGGTGGTCGACGAGGTCGGTTTCCATAGCGCCAGCGTGGCGCTGATCGGCCGAACCGCCAATGTATCGCCCGGCATCATCAACCACTACTTCGGCGGCAAGGATGGCCTGATCGAGGCCACCATGCGTTCCGTACTGCAGGCGCTGTCGCTGTCGGTACGGCGGGAACTGGCGCAGACCGCCGACGAGGATATCGTCGGTCGCCTTCAGGCGATCGTGCGCGGCAACTTCGACCCCCACCAGCTCGACTCCAGCGTCGTCAAGACCTGGCTCGCGTTCTGGGCCTATGCGATGCACCACCCGGTGTTGTTCCGTTTGCAGCACGTCAACGAGAAGCGGCTGCTGTCGCACCTGAGACGAGAGCTGAAACGCGTTCTGCCGACCGAACGTGCCGACTTTGTCGCCAAGGGGATTGCGGCATTGATCGACGGTATCTGGTTGCGCGGCGCACTGAACCCGGAAGGGATCGATTCCGATCTGGCGCTGGCGATCATTACCGACTATCTCGAGCGTCAGTTGCCCGCCGAACTGTTCGACCTTCATCAGCGCCTGAGCGCTTAGCGAACGGAACGCGGCAGACACCGAGCGATACGTATATCGCCAAGCAATGAAGCAACGCCTATATCGAAAGCCAAGAGACCGATTTCCAATGCAGCAGCACGCCCTCTACATCCACGGCCAATATCGCAACGCCACGTCGGGCGAGACCTTCGTCACCCGCAACCCGGCCACCGGCGAGGTGCTGGCCGAAGCGGGCCTGCCCGACGGCGTGTTCAACGTCGTCCAGGGCGACGCCCGCGTCGGCCGCATGCTCACCGCCCACCCCGGTATCGCCAAGGTCTCCTTCACCGGCGA
>Ga0214472_10003803_pt1 | contig 15930 bp, 15 predicted proteins | sample RVTome_6_FD_207662 | JGI IMG/M metagenome (GOLD analysis project Ga0214472, IMG submission 207662) | Soil microbial communities from uranium-contaminated site in the Upper Colorado River Basin, Wyoming, United States - RVT140D175 | ecosystem: Environmental > Terrestrial > Soil > Contaminated >... | reverse complement strand
AGGTCGATCCCGAAGGGATAGTGGAGCGTCTCGCCGGTGAAGATCGGGTTCTCGGGCCAGAAGCGCCCGCCCTTCACGAAATGGGCGATGTAGGTGAGATGGAGCGGCAGGTCGCCGTAGTTGTTGGGGCTCAGGGTGCGGACGACGCCGTCGCGCTCGAAGTAGAGCCAGAGGAAATGGCGAAGGGCAACAACAGCGAAGGCGGCGAGGGCGAGGATGTCGAGGATATTGGGACGGCTGAGGGAAGGCATTGAGAGAGACCGGCAGACGCGCCAGGAATAAGACGCGGCAGACGCGCCAAGGACAACGCCGCTGGCCGCCGCGACGATGGTCAGGGAACCCAGGACCGACGCCAGCGCCGCGGCGCCCAGCGTTGAGATACCGACGAAGACGAGAAGAGAGGCGAGGACGGCCACGCGCCGGGGTCAGCGCTCCGATGACGTCGCGCCAAGCCGCCCCGCGGCGGGACGCAGCACGCCTGAATCGTAGGTCACCTCGCCGCCCACGACCGTCAGGACGCTCTCGGTCTTCGGCAGGTCGGCGAGCGCGACCGTGAAGATGTCCTGCGAGAGGACGGCGAGGTCCGCCAGCATCCCCGGAGCGAGCGTCCCCTTTTCCTTCTCGGCGAACTCGGCGTAGGCGGAGCCTCGCGTATAGGCGGAAACCGCCTGCTCACGGGTCAAGGCCTCGGCGGGGTTCGCGGGATGGGTCACCGCGAACAGGATGTTGAGGTACGGGCTCAGCGGGCCGTCGGAGCCGAGGGCCACCGGCACCCCCGCCTTGAGCAGCGACTGAAGAGGCATGAACCGGGCCGCGCGGGCCGCGCCGAGTCGCTCGACGATCAGCTTGTCGAGGGTGAAGTGGGAAGGGTTCTGGACCACCACGATCCCCAGCCGCCGAGCCCGGTCGAAGTGCTCCGGCAGCATCCCGTCCCCATGCTCGATCCGTGGGCGCAGGGCGTGCCACACCGCAGCGCCGCCTTCCTGCTCCAACTGGGCGAGCACGACGTCGATGGTCCGGTCGCCCACGGCGTGGAATGCCAGCGGGTCCCGGCCCGCCCTGGACTCCCTCATGAACGACCGGATCGCCGCCTCGTCGAAATTGAGGAGGCCTGTCCACCCTGGGCGGTCGGCATACGCCTCGCGCATGGCGGCCCGCCGTTCGACCGGCGTGCCGTCGAGGATCCACTTGGTCCCCGTCCCTTCGGCCGCGTGCGCACCGAGGCCCATCGGGAAGCGAAAGATCCGCATGCGGACCGGAGCCTGGGCCACGGGGAGCAGCCGCGCGAGGGTTTCGGCCGAAAGCGGCACCGACATGTTCTGGGCGGAGGTGATTCCCAGGCGCGCGGCGGACTTCCCGAAGTCACGCAGCGACCCGACGTTCACGGCCTCGGGCTGCGTCTCGGACAGACGGCGCATGAGATCGAATCCGGCGTACTCCTCCGCCAGGCCGGACAGCTTCCGCGTCTGCGCCTCCCGGCGGTAGGTCCCGCCCGGGGGATCCGGCTCCTCCTCGGAAAGGCCGAGCGCTCGTAGCGCCGCGGTGTTGATCAACACGCCGTGCGCAGTCCACGCCCTGAGGAACACGGGATGGGCCCGCGCCACCGCGTCCAGCGTGGCCCGCGTCGCCCTGTCATCCTCGAGCACGGCGTGGCCGATCGACCCGGACAGCCAGGTCCCGGCCGGCTCCTGCTGCGCCGCCGAGGCGAGCGCCGTCAGGACGTGGTCGAGGGAGGGGTTCATGCCTTCGGTCTCGATGCGGCGTCCGGCCATCTCCGGCCCGAGATGCAGGTGGGCGTCGTTGATGCCGGGGATGACCAGGCGCCCCGCGAGGTCGAGGCGCCGGGCGCCCGGACCGGCTTCCCTCTCGACGGAAGCCGAGGTGCCCACGGCCTCGATCCGGTCGCCGCGCAAGGCCAGGGCCTCGGCCCAGGGCCGCGCCGGGTCGCCCGTGAAGACCTTGCCGCCGATAAGGACCAGGTCCGCTTGCGCAGGGCTCGGCGTCGGCGCCGGCGTTGGTCCGAACACCGCCAGCGCCGCCCCGGCGACGACACCCGCCAACATCTTCATACTTTCCCCCTCCCCACGGAGCGCATCCGGAACGTCCCGAGGTCGATCTCCTCGACGAGCCGTTCCCGGAACTCGCCGGCCTCGATCGACGCGGCTTCGCGGCCGGTCTTGAACTCGATGGCCTCCATGGCCCGCTCCCAGACCCGCTCCCGCCGCGCGACCTCATCGGGGTCGCGGACCCGGCCGTACTCCTGCACGTAGCGGTTGTGCCGGCACAGCATCCGGAAGGCGTGGTCGGTCTGCGGCCGGCGCAGCGGCAGGCCCAGTATGCGCACGTCGTTGCCGACGTCGTGGATGGGCTGACCCCACTCGCCGTAGGCGCCGAAGATCGTCCCCAGCTTCTGGAGCGCGCCCGCCAGCTTGGGCTGGCCCATGACGTTCAGGGCGGTCTTGACGATCGGGAGCGTCACGTTGCGGTACAGGGTGGGATCGACCAGGCGCACGTGGACGCCCAGCTCCTCCCGGGTGATGCGGACCATGTCCTCGGAGCGGATGCGGTTGTCGGTGGCGAGATGTATCCGCGCGCCGATGGCCTCGGGCACGTGCAGGGCGGCCAGGATGCCCTCCACCACCCGGTCCACGGGCACGAGGTTCAGCTCCGCGGAGCGGTCGCCCGGGAAGCTGGCCGCGGCCAGCGCGATGAGCCGCGCCTTCAGCCGGGAGAGCGGCTCCGGCCCGGCCTTCTCCACCGCCTCCTTCGAGCGGCCGAAGGCGTTGATGGGAGCGTTCACGACCTTGGTGTCGCCGCGGTTCTTCCCCGTGCGGGAGTGGCCGATCACGATCGAGGGCAGGAGCTGCGCCACGCGCACGCCCTCCTGGATCATGGCCCGGTCGGTCTCCACGGACGCCATGGCCTTCGTCAGCTCGTAGAAGTTGTTGTAGAAACGGCGCGGGAAGGCCAGGGCCCCTTCCTGCGCGATCGAGCTCTTCTTGCGGCCGTGGATGTAGGACGTCTCGATCGCGATGTGGTTGACGAAGCGGGAGCCGGGCGCGCGCTGCATGCGGCGCGAGAAGGCCAGGGCGTTCCGGCTGCCCAGGACGTTCGCCCGATAGGACGCCTCGTAGGGGTCGTCGAAGGAGACGCTGGCCGCGCAGTGGACGACGTGGCTGAGGCTCGTCTCGAGCCGCGCCAGCTCCGCGGCCGCGATCCCGAGGTCCGGCTGCTCGATGTCGCCGCGCACGAAGCGGAACTTCCGCGCGCGGGCGCCGGAGATGTGCAGCCGCTTGAGGAGCAGCGCCCCCCGCTGCTCGGGGGACAGGACCTTCACGACCTCCTTCGTCTTCGGGTCGCGCACCGTCTCCGGCCGCACCACCGCCACCACCTGCTCGATCCGGCGGTCGCCCGAGGCCTGGGCCACGATCTCCTTGCCGAGGAACCCGGTGGCGCCGGTCAGGAGGACGTGCAGCCGCGGGTTGCGGCCGCGGGCGCGGAGCATGGCGCGGCCGTCCTTCTGCAACGCCTGCATGCGCTCGCGCGCCTCGCGGTCGGACAGCCGCTTCGGCTCCCGGAACTGGAAGTAGAAGTCGCGGCCGACCACGCCCAGGACCCGTTTGGCCTCGCGGCCGAAGGCCTCGCCGCCGAGGAGCGTGCCCGCCGCGGCCAGCTTGCGCGCGGCGCTGTTCAGCAGCTTGAGCCCCGCGCGGACCCGGTCCTCCCTCACCGTGAGCTGGACCGCGCGGCTGGCCAGGAACTGGACCGTCACCTCGAGCGGGTGCTTGTCTCGCCAGGCGTGGACGAGCAGCTCCTCGGGGTCGATCGGCCCCGGGATCTCCTTGCCCGTCTTGCGGCTGATGCGGGCGATATAGCGCGAGGGCGAGCTGTCGGGCACGGCCTCGGGCTTCGGCCGCTTGCGGCGCGCGGTCCGCGGGCGGGCCGTGGGGACGGCCGCCGCCGCGCCGACGGACCTGGGGCCGCGCGTCCTCTTCGCCAAGTCACGCCCTCCGGAAGCGCCTATTGTCGCCTGTTTTCAGTGGAAGTCCCGCGAGCGGCTCACCGCCTGCGCCGTCTCCACCGGCCGGGCCCGCAGCGCCCGCACCGCCATCCCCTCTTGCGACTGCAGGAAGCCGTGGACCTCGAGGACGGGCGAGGTCACGAGCACGTCCTTCCACCTCTCGAACTGGTCGGGACGCACGATGATGTTCACGAGACCGGTCTCGTCCTCCAGGGTCAGGAACATGAAGCCCTTGGCCGTGCCCGGCCGCTGGCGGCAGATGACCGCTCCGGCCACGGTCACGCGGGAGCCGTCGGCCACGGCCGGAAGGTCCGCCGCGCGGAGGATCCCGCGGGACGAGAGGGCGGGGCGCTGGAGGATCAGCGGGTGGGGGCCGACGGTCACGCCCGTGCCCTTCACGTCGCTGGCCAGCCGCTCCTGGAGCGTCATGTCGCGCAGCGGTGAGGACACGGCGTCCTCGCCGCCGGCGTCGTCCAGCAGCGGACCGCGGGGCCGGCCCGCGCGCTCCACCTGCCACAGCGCGCTGCGCCGCGTCAGGCCGAAGGCGTTCAAGGCCCCGACCTCGGCCAGGGCCTGTAGCTCGTCGCGGTGCAGGCCGGCGCGGTCCACCATGTCCTGGAGCGACGCGAACGGCGCCTCCGCGCGCAGGGCGGCGATACGCTCCCCCGCCTTCTGCCGCAGCCCCGCCACGTAGCGCAGGCCCAGCCGCACCGCGCCGTCCTCCAGCGTGCACGGCCACGCGCTGCGGGTCGCGTCCACCGGCCGGAAGACCGCGCCGTGCCGCTGCGCGTCCTTCACCAGCGTGAACGGGTGGTAGAAGCCCATGGGCTGGTTGTTGAGGAGCGCGCAGGTGAAGGCCGCGATGTGGTGGGCCTTGAGGTAGGCGCTGGCGTAGGCCAGGAGCGCGAACGACGCCGCATGGGACTCGGGGAAGCCGTAGAGGGCGAATGCCGTGATGGAGCGGACGACCTCGTCCGCGGGCGCCCCCGTGATGCCGCGGCGCGCCATCCCCTCCCGCAGCTTGACCTCCACCGCGGCCATGCGCCGCTCCGACCGCTTGAAGCCGAGGGCGCGGCGCAGCTCCTCCGCCTCGCCCCCCGTGAACCCCGCCACCGTCATGGCCATCTTCAGGAGCTGCTCCTGGAAGAGCGGGACGCCCAGGGTGCGGGCCAGGATCGGCTCCAGGCTCGGGTGCGGGTACGTCACCTCCTCGCGCCCGGCGCGGCGGGCCAGGTAGGGATGGACCATCTTCCCCACGATGGGGCCGGGGCGGATGATCGCCACCTCCACCACCAGGTCGTAGAAGTGGTCGGGCTTCATGCGCGGCAGCGTGGCCATCTGCGCGCGGCTCTCCACCTGGAAGAGGCCCACGGTGTCGGCGGCCTGCAGCATCGCGTAGACCTTCGGGTCGTCCTGCGGCAGGTGGGCCAGGTCCACCTCGACCCCGGTCTCGCGCAGCAGCGTGAGCGAGTCCTGGAGCGCCGACATCATCCCCAGGCCCAGGAGGTCCACCTTCACGATCCCCAGGTCCGCGCAGTCGTCCTTGTCCCACTGGACGACCACTCGCCCGGGCATCGACGCCGGCTCCAGCGGCACCACCGCGTCGAGCTCGCCCTGGGCGATGACCATCCCGCCCGAGTGCTGGCCCAGGTGGCGCGGCAGGTCCTGGATCTCGCGGAAGAGGCGGGCGAAGAGCCGCACGCGCCGGTCCTCCTTGTCGAAGCGCGCCTCGCCCAGCCGCCGGTCGAGGGTGTCCCCCGGGTCCACGTACTCGAACCGCCGCAGGTGGCGGGAGAGCCGGTCGATCTCGCCCGCGGGGATGCCCAGCACCTTGCCGATCTCCCGGTTCGCGCTGCGCTCGCGGTAGGTGATGACGTTGGCCGTCATCCCCGCGCCCCGCGGCCCGTACTTCTCGTAGACGTGCTGGATCACCTTCTCGCGGCGGTCGCCGCTGGGGAGGTCGATGTCGATGTCCGGCCACTCGCCCCGCTCCTCGGAGAGGAACCGCTCGAACAGCAGGTCCATCCCCACCGGGTCCACCGCGGTGATGCCCAGGCTGTAGCAGACCGCGCTGTTGGCGGCGGAGCCGCGGCCCTGGACGAGGATGTCGTTCTCGCGGCAGAAGCGGACGATGTCCCAGACGATCAGGAAGTAGCCGGCCAGCCGCAGCTTGGCGATGAGGTCCAGCTCGCGCTCGATCTGGCGGCGCGCGCGCTCGTGGTAAGGGCGGTAGCGGTCGCGCGCCCCGGCCTCGGTCAGTTGGCGGAGGTGCTGGTCCACGGTCACGCCCGGCGGCAGCGGGAAGTCGGGGAAGCGGTAGCCCAGGTCCTCGAGCGTGAAGCGAAGGCGGTCGGCCAGGGCCTGGTTGTTCCGGACGAGGTCGGGGCGGTCGCGGAAGGCGGCCTCCATCTGCCGCGCCGGCTTCAGGTGGCGCTCGGCGTTGCGCGCCAGCAGCCGCCCCGCCCCGGCCAGCGTCCGCTTCTCGCGGACGCAGGTGAAGACGTCCAGCAGCAGCCGCCCGCCGGGCGCGGCGTGGCGCACGCCGTTCGTGGCCACTGCGCGCACGCCCAGGGCGTCGGCCAGGTCGAGCAGGGCCTGGTTCGCCGCCTCCTGGTCGCGCCGCCGATGGCGCTGGACCCCCATCACGACATTGCGAGCGCCGAAGACCGCGAGCAGGCGCGCCAGGCGCTCCGTGTCCGGCGGCGAGCCGAGAGTGGCCAGGCCGGGCATGGCCACCAAGCCGTCGCTCCGGTCCTGTAACGCGCCCAGGGCGAGGACGCCCTTGCCCTTCAGGGCACCCGCCTTCATCTCCGTGATGACCCGGCAGAGGTTGCGGTACCCGGCGCGGCTCTCCACGAGGACCGGAAGGCAGCCGCCGCTTTCGAGGGTCAGCTCCGCGCCCACGATGGGGCGCAGGCCCGCCGCCCGCGCCGCCTTGAAGAAGCGCGGGGCCCCGGCCACGCCGTCGCGGTCCACGAGCGCCATGGCGGGGTACCCGAGCCGCGCGGCCCGCTCCACGAGGTCTTCGGGAAGCGAAGACCCCCGCAGGAACGAGAAGGCCGAGGAGGCGTGGAGCTCGATGTACATCGGGGAGCCCTGAGGTTCGCTTTTATTTCGCTATTCTGGTCGGGGCCCTCCGCTGGAGTCAAGCCCCGCGAGATCCCCGGCTACTTTTCCGCGACGGTGGGGGGGACCGAGGCGCCAGCGGACAGGATCAGGCTCACGCCGTCCTCGATGGAGAGGTCGGTCTCGATGACGTCCGCCGCGGGCAGGACCACGACGTCGCCCACGTAGAGGTGGTTGGTGGGGATGTAGACCGTGCAGAACGACTCCACGGACTGGTCGCGGCGCTTCAGCGTGAAGGTCCCCGTGAGGAAGCCGGGCGTGGTGCGCCCGGGCAGGCGCGCCAGGACGAACCGCTGGAACACGCTCTGCGACTCGGGCTTGCCGAAGCCGGCCAGGACCTTCTTGGTCGTGCCGTAGACCGTGCCCACGAACGGGACCGCGTCCAGCAGGTCCTCGAAGCTCTCGAGCACCCGGCGCAGCGGTCCCCGCGAGAGGAGCAGGCCGGTCAGGAAGACGATGGCCACCGTGGTCACGAAGCCGATGCCGGGGATCGGCCGCCCCACCATCCGGACGGCGAGGGGCCGGGCGAGCCCGTCCACGTAGGCGAAGAGCCACCACAGGCCCTTGGCCGTGAGCACGATGGGGATCAGGATCACGAGCCCCGCGATGAACGTGTTGCGCAGGGCGCGCGTGAGCGGGCGCCGGGCCTTCACCGGTCCGTCCACGATGTCCCTCCTTCGCCGGACCCGGAAGCGTCGTGGCGCCGTCTATCATAGAGGAACATGACGCGGCCCGGTCCGCTGCCAGGGACGATCGCCCTCCTGCTCGCGACGAGCGTGGCCGCGACGGCGCAAGAAGCCGGGACCACCTCGGTGCGCCGTCCCCGCGACTCGTGGACCCTGCAGGTCGGACTCGCCCACTCTGCCGCGGACGACAATCACTATGCCGTATCCGGGTTCCAGGCGCGCTTCCCCATCTACACCCTCGATCGCGGCGGAAAGAGCGACCGGCTGGGGAGCATCGGCCTCGAGGTCGGCGCCTATCCCTACCCGGTGATCTCCAGGGCCTATGTCCCGGGGCCGGACGCCGACCCCGAGACGCCGGGCAAGCACAACTTCTGGGAGGCCCTCGGCCTGAGCTACTACACTCCGCGGATCGGCCCGACGCAGCTGGAGGCCGGGGTGCGTCTGGCCTTCATCAACCCGGCGGAGCGCGTGCTGACCTCGCCCGACGGGTGCGGCGTCGCCAACCGCGAAGAGGCGCGCTGCAACGAGTACATCAAGCAGTCGCTCAAGACCCTGGACTCGATCCTCTTTCCCAGCTTCCGGGGCGATCGCGGCGTCGTGACCTTCCTGGCCGCGGCCGTCATGTACAAGAGGGTCGGCGCCCGCGTGGAGTTCGCGCAGCTCAACAGCGGCGGAGCCCGGATCAACGCTCGCGGCCTGCGCTTCGGCATCACCGCCCGCTGAGCGGTCCCTCTCCCCCGCCGGCCTGATCAGGATCGGTTCGCTCGGCGCGAGGCTGCCCCAGCCAACGCATCAGCCTCGCGATCTCGTCCGGCCGCATGGGAACGCCGGCCAGCAGGCCAAGCTCCAGAACTGCGCACAGGACGAGCGCACGCCATCGAAATCGTCGGATCCACATGGTTCGACACACTCCCGCAAGAGCATTTCCGCCTTCGAGGGTCTATCGTCGGGACTAGACGAGCGGCGGGCCGCGAGCGGGGGCGCAGCGCGGGAGGAGGGTATCGCGCGGGTCGTCGATGACGCAGACGAACGGGAGTCGGACGCCAGCCGGTGCGTCGAGACACGTGATGGAGGCGAGGACGCCGGGGAGGGGCTCGCCGGCCGCCGGCACCATCGCGGCAGCCAGGACCGCCACGAGACAGAACGTGGCGACGAAGCCCAGACCGCGGCGCGACTTCGGTGTCACGGCGGCAGTGTAACCGAGAGCCGGCTCACGTCGGAAGCCGAGAGCGCTTTCCCATCGACGCGGCCCCGCGCTTCCCTCTTTTGCACGCCCGCATAACACGGCTTGCAGCGCACCCGCCGGCGGTGCCACCATCAATCCAACCCGTTCAGTACGTGTTGTGCGGACAAGCTGGGAGCGACCGGCGTGGAATGGATTGAGGAGCGCACTGAATTCCAGAATGTCGATCTGGACATCGCTTCGCACCAAGATCTCGCACCCTTGGTCGCTGCCCTCGGCTCGGCCGTGGTCGCACTCCACGTCGGACGTCATGGCAAGAAAGGGCGGTACTGGGCACGGATTGAGCTTTCGGTCCAGCCGAAGTCGTGTGGAGAGGCGATACGGCGTTTCGCTGCACTCCTGAACAGACTTCCCAGGCCAGCCAGGCGCCTTTGGTCTCAGGCGAGATCGAAGGAGCTCAACGTGGGCGTGCAGGTCGGCCGCCAGCCTCACGCCTCAGAGCTCGTGATCGACCCAGCAGTTGTCATCGCCGTCGCTCGCCTCGGCGCCCGGCTGGCCTTCACGATCTATTCCCCTTTCGTGTCGAATACCCTAGGAGCCGCACAACCCTCGGATGGAACTGATGGCGCCTCTCGGCGGCCGCGATCGTGATAGAGGCTGCCTCGCGCGCATTTGCGCGCCGGCGGCGCAGCCTATCCGCGACCGGCAACATCCAAGGCTCAGCTCACACGCCAGGCGAGCTTTGTGCATGTGCATGCCACGTCAGTGCTGACGTGCTTCACCCGGCGCCCTGCTGTAGCGCCTGCGAGCGGTGTGGCCTGGCCATCCCAACGGGTCTTACCCACGAATGCTTGGGTCCCTTACACCGCACCACCCTGGCGACGCATCGCCGTGCGCTGTTTCGTGGGCCAACGAGATTCGACCTCATGTTCTCGGCGTTCATTACCATCGTAGTCATGGCCCTGGCCGTGTTCTCGTTGCCCCTGCAGGGCTCGTTGGTGCTGCTGGCGGCTGGTCTGGGCGGCGCGGCATTGGGGGTCGGATTGATCCTCTGGCGCAGGGTACGCAAGAGGGGAGCTAGGTGATGAAGCGCGGAACCGTGGTCGGTGTCGTCGCTCTGCTCTGCCGCACCGCCGACGCGCAGACCGTTGCGCCTCTGGGCCCTACGGTGGCGCAGACTCCGCCCGCCTCTCCTGCGCGGCACCCGGGTTACGACAAGCTTCAGATGTTCGTGGGCGACTGGACCATCGAGGGGCGTGAAAGCGCCTACCGCGAGAAATGCGACTGGTTCGACGGACGCTTCCATGTGGTGTGCCACACCCAGAGCAAGCGTTCCGATGGGACCGTGGGGCGGGGCATCAGCATCCTCGGATACCTGCCGGACGAGGATGCGTACACGTACCACGGCATCGGCAGCCGCGGGCGAAACGAAACGATGCGCGGCACCTTTGAAGGCACCACGTTCAAGGCCCATGGGGAGTCACGTGACGGTGGCAAGCTCGTGAAGTCCCGCGTCACCGCCACCCCGGCGGCAGGCGGAGAGTTCACGTTCCGGGCGGAGACCTCGACCGATGATGGGCCCTGGATCGACGAGGGGACGATCAAGTACAAGCCGATGCGCTGAGAGGCACCAGAAACTCCTCTCGCCCTACTCGATCAGCTATGAGACGCGGTAGACCCGGCCCGTCTGGGCGCCCTCCACGCTCTTGGAATAGGCCAGCGCCGCGCGAGCGGCGGGCACGGTTTCGAAGCCCCTGAAGTAGGACGCCAGCGCCTCCGCCGACTCCGTGATGAGGCCCGGGCTCACGGCGTTGATCCGAAGGCCCCTCGGCATCTCGATGGCCGCGGCCATGACGAACGCGTTGACGGCGCCGTTCACCATCGACGCGGATGCGCCGCCACGGATGGGGTCGCTGTCCAGTACGCCGGTGGTCAGTGTGAACGAGCCGCCGTCGGAGACGGATTCACGCCCGATCAGCACGAGATTCACCTGGCCCATGAGCTTGTCCCGGAGCCCGATATCGAAGTCGGCGGCCTGCATCTGCTCGAGCGGCGCGAATTTCACGTGGCCGGCCGTGCAGACGACGGCGTCCACGCGGCCGACTTTCTGGAACGCGGCCCGGATCGAACCGGCATCCGTCATGTCCATGCGGATATCGCCCGAGCTTCGTCCCACGGCGATGACGGCGTGCCGCCGACCCAGCTCCGCCGCAACCGCCCGACCGATCGTCCCTGTCGCTCCTACGATCAATACCTTCATTCGCTCACCCGACTCATTTCGTCTTGCGTTTGGCCCCGGCCTTACGGCTCGACCTGGGCTTGGCCTTGGGCTTGACGCGCTCGGGAAGCTTCTTGCCCCCGGTCTCGCGGTTCCACTCCTCGAAGGTCTCGTTCGAGATCTTGCCCTCGACGAGGAGCTGCGCGAACTTCCTTCGCTGGGCCTGGCTCTTGAAGGGCATCGCTATCTCCGCGCCCGGTTCCAGGCCTCGATCTCGGCCTGGTGCGAAGCATCGTGCTCCGCCATCATCGAGGGCAGGTCGCAAAGCGCAACCCGGCCCACGCCTTCCTGACTGCCCTCACGGGACCATTGCTCGGACGCGATGGTCCGCAATAACGCCAGATTCGCCGCCCGTCCGGCGCGAAAGGCCGAGAGCCCATCCTCCAGCGAGCGGGACCGATAGTCTCGCTCCCTGGCGAGCCGTGCGCCGTCGAAGTCCGGCAGGAACGGATCGTCCTCGTCCAGCAGCCGCCTGATGCGCGCGCCGAACCCTTCGCGCTCCAGGTCCGCCAGGTGCCAGCACTGCTCGACGGGCGAAAAAGCCTCGTCCGGCCCGCGCCGGAGCGCCTCGTCGGTGGACAGCGAGGCCAGCCGCTCCGCCAGGAAACCCGGCATGGCTTCCAGCCGGGCCATGAGGGCCTGTCGCTCGTCTCGGTTGAGCATCAGGCACTTCATCGTTCTCTCCGGGACCGGTCCTTCGACTGCGGGCGCGCCATGGGATTCGGTTTCCAGAACTCGGGATCCGCCGCGATCCACTCCTTGGCGGCCATACCCCAGTATGGCCGGACGGCGAACACTCGCGTCTCGCCGCCCCGTGCGGCCGCCGTCGATTCCGCCTCGGCCTGGGTGCCCACGGGAGTCAGGAAGTAACGGGTTCCATCGGGCGCCTCGAAGACGGGCGCCTCTGCCTCAACGGTGCCCTTGGTCAGGGTCACGACGAAAAAGCGCGCGCCCGCCGGGCTCCATGCCTGGCCGCGACCGAGGTCAGGCCTGTAGTTCGCCAATACGTCGATCGGTGCTCCGATCAGAGCCTGCCTCTGACGCGTGATCTCCTCAAGGGCGGCAACCAGGGGCGGGTTGGCCTGGTAGTCGCTCACGACCTGTTGCCTCGCGGCTTCGGAAGCAAAGGCGTTCAACCACCAGACCTCTTTCGGCCCGGTCAGGGACTCGATCGCCAGGTGGGGATTCGGAAAGTCGTGGCGGGCGCAGATCCGGGCCGCATCCTCCTCGACAGTCCGGTAGGCCTCTTCCTGGCCGGGCGTCACCGTGTCGCGATAGATCTGCAGGATTTGCATGCGGCCGTCCTCGGGCACGGATAGTCCGCCAAGAGCAGGAGAGGGGCTACGACCGTCACCCCCGACATCTTAAGATCCCCGGCTGCGTCAGAACCACGTCCTCTCCCTGTATCGCCTGTACTCCTCTCCGAAAGCGGCGTCCAGGACGTGCTGCTCACGCCGCGCACGGACCAGCGTGATCGGAACGAGGGCCACGCCGACCACGAAGACGGGCCAGATCTGCAGGGCCAGCAGGGCGCCGAGCGCCGCCATCGTCCCGAAGACATACACCGGGTGCCTCATCTTCGCGTACAGGCCGGAGGTTACGAGCCCGCGCGCCTGGGGCCGGAACGAGAACGCGGAGCCCAGCTGCATCCTGGCCACGATCCACAGCGGGAAGGCGATGGTGGCAATGAGGATACCGGCAACCCACGCGGCCGTTCGCGGCCCACGGACGATCGCCGCGACGAGAACCGCCAGCCAGAACGCGACATCACCCCAGATCAAGACCTTCCCCATGCCCGCTCTAGCCCTTGTCCAGCCGGTCCAGCGCGCCACGGATTCGTTCCTGCGCGTCGCGCATGGTCTCCGGGCTCTCGTAGCGCAGTCGCGGCCAGAAGAAGCCGCGCAGGCCGTCCTTCTTGCGCCGGGGCACGACGTGGATGTGGAAGTGAGGGACGCTCTGGCTCACCCGGTTGTTGATGGCCACGAACGTGCCGTCCGCCTCCATGCCCGCCTCCACCGCGGCCGCCAGGGCGCGGGCCCGCAGGAAGAGCGGGGCCACGCGGTCGGGCGGCAGGTCGGCCAGGGTCTCGAAGTGCTCCTTTGGGACCAGCAGGCAGTGGCCGGGGAACACGGGCCGGTGGTCGAGGAAGGCCAGGCATTCCTCGTCGTCGAGGACGAGGTGGGCTTCGCTGCCGGCCACGATCGCGCAGAACGCGCAGCCCTCCTGCGGCGCCATGAGTCGAGCCTAACGCACCCCGGCCCGCGCGAGCGTGATCGTTGCGATCGCGGCGGGACGGACTTCGTGCGGACCATGGCCGCGCATGCGGCGGAAAAGAGGCGCTCGGTCGAAGCGCAGGACGAGCTCGTTCGTGCCCGCGCGTGCCACCTGCGCCGGCACCGTGAAAGGGTAGTCCGCCCACGCTGTGGTCATGGGTTGGCGCCCGACCAGCGCCCCGTTCCAGTCCACCTCCATGAACTGCGGCTCCACGGTCTCGAGCGCGCGGGCGCGGATGGTGACCACGAGCGCGGAGGGCCGCGACAGCGGCAGGAACAGGCGGGCGTCCCGGTCGCGGACCCAGCGGCAGGCGACGCCGTCCTCGACCTCCGGCTCCGAGAAGTTCCGCGCCCGCTGCGGAAGCCGGAGCACCGCGGGATCGCCGCTCAAGTCGATGCGCGCCGCGCCGTCCTCGAGGAGCGGCTCGCGCGTGAAGGCGCCGAGAAGGCGGGCCGCGGCCCGCGGCGCTCGCGGCTCGATCAACCGGTACCCGTCCGCGGCCAGGCTGCGGGAGACCTCGGCCATCGCCGCGCGCGCGGTCACCGGCTCTCCGGGGAGCGGGCGCAGCGAGTCGACGGCCAGGTCGTATCTCAGGACCATGAAGGCGAGCAGCGCCGGCAGGACCAGGCCCGTCCGGGTCACGGGCGCGACCAGCGTCGCCAGGCCGGGGGCCAGGAACGGCACCAGCCCCGTGAAACGGCGCACGTGGTACCAGTCGAAGATCGTCGAGTTGACGTACCACCCGGCGAGCAGCGCCGGCAGGATCATGGCTACGTAGCGCCGGTCGCGAAAGGCGAGGAAGGCCAGGCCCAACACGGCGGCGAGCATCGCGGGGTAGTTCAGGAAAAGGCCGCCGCGAGGCGAAAAGAGCGTTCCCAGGAGCTCGGGGCGGTCCAGGTGCATGAACTGCGCGCCGTGGAGGACCTTGTGCGGGATCAACAGAGGGACGCCGAACATGGCCTGCCAGACAAAGATCTGGGGCAGGGCCGTGAGGGCAAAGGCCCCGATCATGACGAGTAGCGCCCGCGTCGGACCGCGGCGGTCGGGACCTCGGGCCGCGCGCAGGCCCAGCTCCAGGGCCGGCAGCGTCAGCAGGATCCCGTCCTGCGAGCGCACGAGGAAGAGGAGGCCACAGGCCGCTCCCGCCCAGGCCGCGCGCGCGGCGTCGGGCCGGTCCCGCAGCGCGAGGTACGCGCGGAGGACCAGGACGGCGGCGAAGAACTCCGCGCCGTGAGCAAAGCCGGGCAGGACCGAGAGGTAGAAGCGCAGCGGCGAGCCGATCCAGCACAGGACGGTGGCCCAGAAGGCGGCGGCCGCGAAGGCCCAGCGCCGCAAGGCGCCGCAGAGGAGGAACAGGCCCGCGGCCCCGTAGAAGAGCGTGGCCAGGCAGGCCGCGCCCTGGTAAATGGGCTCGACCCCGTTCGGCGGCGCCGCGCCGAAAAGCCGCGCCGCCTCCCGCGCGGCGTGCACGAGGAGCACGAGCGGGCTCCACAGGATCGGCGCCCCGACGGGCAGCACGTTGCGGTGCGCCGGGTTGGGCCATCCCAGCAGCTCGTAGTCGTTGCGCAGGTCGAGATCGCCGTCGAAGAGGATCGAGCGCAGGTACGAGTAGTAATGGATGCCGTCGCTCTCCATGTCGCGCGAATGGTCGACGTAGGTCGGGGCGAGGAAGGCGGCGAGGGCCAGGAACGGCAGGGCCTCGCGGAAGCGCCATCCTCGCTCGCGCAGGACGCCGGCCAGGGCGCCGATCGTCGCGAGGGCCGCCGCCCACTGCCACGGGCGGAGCCCCGGACCGGCGTAGGGGCGCGCCAGGTCGAGGACGGCGAGCAGGACGACGAGCGCCGCGAGGAGGAGGCGGCGGGTCAGGGCCGGAACTTCTCGGACCGCAGGATCCCGGAGCGGTGGAGCAGGAAGCGCGCGGCGGTGGCGAGGGTCCCCAGGCCGTAGACGACGCCCGCGCCGAACCCCACGGAGGAGGCGTCGGCGAAGTAGCGCGTCGAGATCGGGACCTCCGCCACGGGCAGGCCGAAGTGAACGGCCTGGAAGATCACCTCGGTGTCGAACACGAACCCGTTGGAGTTGCGCAGGAACGGCACCGTCTCGAGGAACCGCCGGCTGTAGGCGCGGTAGCCGGTGTGGCACTCCGAGAAGCGGCGCCCCATGGCGAGGTTCTCCACCGCGGTCAGGAAGCGGTTGGAGACCCGCTTCCACCAGGGCATCCCGCCGCGGGCGGCGCCGCCGGGGACCATCATGCGCGAGCCCAGCACCATGTCCGCGCGGCCCTCGCGGATGGGCCGGATCATCTCCGGGATGATGGCGGGGTCGTACTGTCCGTCGGGGTGCAGCATGACGACGATGTCGG
>Ga0214472_10003802_pt1 | contig 15932 bp, 9 predicted proteins | sample RVTome_6_FD_207662 | JGI IMG/M metagenome (GOLD analysis project Ga0214472, IMG submission 207662) | Soil microbial communities from uranium-contaminated site in the Upper Colorado River Basin, Wyoming, United States - RVT140D175 | ecosystem: Environmental > Terrestrial > Soil > Contaminated >... | reverse complement strand
CGAGCGTGATGGCGATGATGCCGCTGGAGCGTGGCCTGCTGAATGCGACCATGGGCGTCTTCTTAACCGTACCGTTCTTCGTAGCAAAGAAAACATAAGCCTCTTCGAATTCCTTGACCGGCAACACCGCGCGGTGGGATTCGTTGGGCTGCATGTTGAGCAGATTGGCAATAGACCGGCCGCGCGATGTTCGACTCATGACGGGTAGATCGAACACACGTGCCCAATAGACACGTCCGCGATCTGTGAAGAACAAGAGATAATCGTGCGTGGAGACAACGAACAGGTGTTCGAGGAAATCGCCGTCTTTCGCGGCGCTACCGCGCACACCCCGTCCGCCGCGTCCTTGCTTACGGTAGGAATCCATGTCGGTGCGTTTGATATAGCCTTCGCGCGAGATCGTTACGACGACCTGCTCGTCGGGAATGAGTTCTTCCATGCTAAAGTCGCCGACGGCGTCTACGATTTCCGTCCGGCGCTTGCTGGAGAACTTCTCTTTGATTTCGTGAACGTCCTCGCGGACGATGTCGAGCAGCAGTCGCTCATCGCTGAGAATTGCTTCGTAACCTGAGATTTCCTCGACCAGCGTAGCGTATTCGCCGCCCAGCTTTTCGACCTCCAGCCCGGTGAGTTTTTGGAGTTGCATGGAAAGGATTGCACCGGCTTGCGTGGACGTCAAGAAGCTGTCAGTCGACGTATGGAGCTTGACAAACGCGTCTGGGAGCAGACGGAGCAATGTTCCGTGCTCTTTCAATCGCAGCGGGCGCGCCATCAAAGCGTCTCTCGCCGCGGCCGGGCTGTCCGATTTCTTGATGACATCGATAATTGCGTCGATGTCGCCCACCGCCAGAATCAAGCCTTCGAGCAGGTGGGCACGCCTTTTGGCCCGCCGCAGCAGAAACGACGTTCTCCGCCGAATGACTTCCTTGCGGTGATCCACATACAAACTGATCATGCGCTTGAGGTTCAGCGTTTGCGGCTGACCACCAACCAGCGCAATGTTCATGATGTGGAATTTGGATTGCAGCGGCGTATACCGGAAGAGTTGGTTGATAATCACGTCTTCGTTGGCATTCGCCTTGAGATCTATTTCGATTCGAACGGCCTGTTTTCTATCGGAAGCGTCGTTGACGGCCGCGACTTCCTTGATGATGCCGGATTTCACCGCGTCGGCGATTTTCTCCGTGACCGTGCAGCGCAAAACGCCGTACGGTATCTCCGTGATGACGATCGTGCTTTTCTTGCCCCGACCTTCTTCCACATGACACCGACCACGCATCGTGACGCTGCCGCGACCTGTCATAAAAGCATCAACGATTCCGCGGCGACCACAAATCTGCCCGCCGGTCGGAAAATCCGGACCCGGTATGACCTGCATCATTTCCTGAATCGTGACTTCGGGATTATCGATATACAACAGGATCGCATCACAAACCTCGCCCACATTATGCGGCGGGAGATTGGTGGCCATGCCCACCGCGATTCCGGTGGCTCCGTTTACCAGTAGGTTGGGGAACTTGCCGGGGAGAACCGTCGGTTCTTCGCGGGAGTTATCGTAGTTGGGTACCAAATTAACCGTTTCAAACTCGATATCCTCGAGCAGTTTGGTAGCCGCAATCGCCATGCGCGCTTCGGTATACCGCATGGCCGCAGGAGGATCACCATCGACGGAACCGAAGTTGCCCTGTCCATCGATTAGCGGCTCGCGCAGGTTCCAAGGCTGGGCCATACGGACCAGCGTTGGATAAATCACAGCGTCGCCGTGCGGGTGGTAGTTACCGCTGGTATCGCCACTGATCTTGGAGCACTTTTTGGTCTGGGCGCGCGGCCCGAGATTCAGGTCGTTCATGGCGACGAGAATGCGGCGTTGGGACGGCTTTAGCCCGTCTCGCACGTCCGGGAGGGCACGCGAGGTGATGACGCTCATCGAATAAGTCAGGTAGGAATCCTGCATCTCTTCGATGAGCGGATGATCAATGATCTTTTCAGTTGGAGCTTCTGGTGATTGGGCCATGGGTCAATCCGGTCCTCACTATGATCCCTCAACGCTTGGAATAATCGATCCAGGTCGCTATTGTATCTCTTTTCTACGAGTCGGCAATCGAACCCAGAGAAAGGCTGTTTGCATGAAGCACCCCTCCCCCCCGCTTAAGATTGTACCGGTTAATAACCAGGAGCGGTTGGATCAGGTATGTGCACAATGCCGCCGGGACGGACAATTCGCGTTCGATACGGAATTCGTCATGGAAGATCGTTTCGAGCCGGAAGTCTGCTTGATTCAGATCGCCGTCGGCGATACCTCCTATATCATCGATCCTTTTTTGGAACTGGAAATCGCCTGCGTGTGGGAGCTGGTTTGTGACGCCGAGGTCGAGACGGTTGTCCATGCCGGACAGGAAGATCTTGCGTTCTGCATGCAGCATCTTGGACGCACGCCCCGGCGGATTTGCGACGTACAAATAGCGGCCGGTTTCGTGGGATATGATTACCCGCTGAGCTTGCAGAAACTCGTTCGGCAATGCGTAGGTGCGCGGTTGCATAAGTCCAAAACGTTGACCGATTGGCGACGGCGGCCACTTACCGAGGCACAGATACAGTATGGGGCGGAGGATGTCTGTTATCTGCTCGCGGTCTGGCGACAAGTACAGGAACGGCTAAAGCGAAGTAAGCGGCTGGAATGGGTTCGGGAAGAATTCGCCAAGTTTGAGGATGCGAATCTCTACGAACGCCCGGAGGAAGAGAAGCTCGCGCGCCTCAAAGGCGCCGGCGGACTCAAGGGGCAAGCCCTCGCCGTTGTTCGATCCTTGCTAAGTTGGCGTCAAGTATTGGCTGAACGTAGAAACCGCCCCGCCCGCGTCGCCCTTAAAGACCATCTCTTGGTGGAGATTGCCAGACACGGACTGTCAACTTTTGAGGAGGCCCGCGATCTTCGGGGGTTGAATCTCGCCGACCGAGATATCCATGACCTCTGTCGCGTCGTGCGCGAGGCACTCGATTCGCCGAAGGAAAAATGGCCGGTGCCCCGTCGCCAAGACACGGAAACGCCGCATGAGTCCGTCTTGATCGCGCTTTCGACCGCGGTGGTCCGAGCATACTGCTTGGAAGAGGATATCGCCTACGGTTTGGCCGCGTCGAAGAAATCCATCATGGAAATGGTTCGATATTGCGTCAACGGCAGTTCAACTCGAGAAAACGTCGAACTCTTGCGCGGGTGGCGTCGCCAAACGGTCGGCGCGATCCTGGAGGGTGTGTTGCGCGGACAACGAGTCATACAGGTTGATGGCAAGTCGGGCCACAATTTAATCTCAACGCCGTCGGCCTAAGGTCGTGCGACATCCCCCCCACCGATATCAATTGGATCGCGCATTACTTGGCCTTTGCGGTTTTGACGTCCCCTTCGCCGGGCTTTTTATAGGTGATGACTCTTTCGGTTCTGAGCGTGAGCGATCCGTCGTACGTCTTCACGGATGCCTCGGAACTATAGAAATCGATTTTCGCCAGAGCGGGCGCCAGCTTCATGGCCATGCCGCCAAGCTTCGAAGCCATCTGCTTGATCTGCTTGCCATCCGGCGTATCGGGTATGGACGCCGTCGTCATCGCAACGACCATACCGGCCATTCCCGCGCCTTGGGCTAGGTTTTGGCCAAAGGTAGAGGTGTCGGAAAAAGAACACGACAGGACCGGTCCCTTGGGGCTTAGGCCTTCTTTCTTAAATCGCTCGTTCGAGGTGATCGACGGCGCCTCGCCTTTCGAAACGTCTAAACATCGCTTGATCGTCGCGGCCGATGAGGCAATCATCAACCAATCATCCTTGACGCCGAAGACCGGACGGACCATGGCCATCATGAGCATGGGGTGGTTAATCTGAGAGAATCCGTCGGCTTCGGGCCCCGCGGGCATCACCGAGAGGCCTTGCCCCTGGCCGCCTACCTTTTCGCTAATGAAAGAGATGCCACTACCGATCTTGGTCGAGGCGAGCTGGGCATCTTTCACTCGAAACATCAGCACCCAGTCCGCACTGCTCATGGGCGTGACCACGGCCGGCGGAAGCGTGACACTAACCATTTCTCCGCCCCACCAACTGAACAAATCACGCTGGGGATCGAACCCCACGGTGGCCAACCCACCATTCCACGCTGCGATATAACCCTCTCCGCCGGGAACCGATTCTTTCACAAAATCGATAACCATCTTGTACAGTTTTTCAAGATCGATGAGCCCGGAGACGTTAAAGCTCGTGGCGTCGGCGGGGATGAATTCGTCGAAGCGCTTAAATGGTTTGCGGTCGAGAAGGCTGCAGGCCAAGGAGCATTTGCGCTTGTCCTTCTGGAATCGAGTTACGTCGTGAATCAGATCGCGTCGACCATCCATCTCGAAGGTGACAATGCTGTAGTCCATCACGTCGCAAAGCTCTATGCCCTTTTTGAACGCGGCAACGATAAACTCGCCTTTCTCTTTCTTGGGTGCATCGGCGTGCGCTTTCTCTTTCAAGTCGGTGGCCACGAGATTGGCCAGCCCACTCAATCCACCGGCGAGCGCCTTGAAATCAAAGAAGAGTAGACCCTGTTCCGGCGCCGAAACCGATCTTAAGGCATCGGCCAATCTGGGACTTCCGGCGACGGATTGTTTAGCGTCTCCGCCGGTCAAGAGACTAATCATCTCCGAAGCTTGTTGCGCACCGCTGGCGACCCCAATAATGTCGTCTTTCCTAAATAGCTGTAGGCTAAACGGAAAGGCATGCGCTTTCTTTTCACAGCACCCCAACACCCACACGTCAACGCCCTTCTGATTTCGCTTGGTGACGCTGACTTTTTCGCTGAGCGAGGCAAGCTCTTCCAACAATTGGGTTAATGCTTTGATGTTCGGCTCGCCGGTTCCCTTTTTTCCGCGCATCAGCAAGAAATACTCGGCGGGCATTTCTTTCGAACGACCCAGTCGTTCAGCGAAGGCGATTTCTTCGTGGATTAGGTCGCCCCAACGAACGCTTTGGATCAATGCACCCCATTTGTCGAGCGTCGCCTGGGTGTCATCGCGATGCTGTTCGCCGACGGCGGACATAACCAACGAAGCGAGATCCTGCTGGACGCCACTCTGTTTGATCGCCTCGAATACTTCGGCCCATTGCTCATCCAGCCATTCGCGCTCGGGGTTGCGTACGTGATGAATGTACATCCAGACATCGGAGGGCAAGTATTGCCCGATTGTGAATTGCTTGGGCAAGGGGCCTGCCCATCCCACCGAGGGGATTAAGCCCGTTAGCAACAGGACGGCGGCACGTTTGCAAGACAGCATTACAGATTTCCTTCGCGCGTGGAGCATTCGTTCGGCTCGATTACACTTCAACTCCGGTAACAACCCGGACATGTATTTCCATTGATGGACCATCGCTCAAGATGCACTCCCGCAAGCAAGCGATGAACCACTACTCTAGCTTACTTGTCGGGTCGTCACAGAGCTAGCTCTAGTGTGTCATTTCTTGTGATAAGTTGTGCATAAGGCGGTTGTATATCGAATAGGCAGGCGCATGACCGCTTGGGTTGGTGGGAAGGCCCGATAGGATTACAATGACACCGATATGAAGGTGGTCGAATCGATCGCCGCAGACCCAAAACTGAAGTGCTTGAAGGAGGCGATCGCTCGTTCCAAGGGCGTGGTCGTCGCTTCAGGTCTGTGGGGATCCTCTGCGCCGATGGTAACGGCGATCGCGATCGCCCCCCACCGAACTGTCCTCTATGTCACTGCCCATTTGGAGCAGGCCGATCATGCGCGCGATGATCTCGAGTTATTCTCCGATCGATCCTGCCAGTTATTTCCAGCCTGGGAAACGCTTGCCGGCGAAGGCGCGGCCAGCAGTGAAATCGAAGCGGAGCGGCTTAAGTTAGCCATGCAGCTTACTCGCCCAAGGAGCGAGGACGGGCGAGCCTCCGTCCCTCAGCAGTTCATCGTCGCGCCGATTCAGGCGTTGATGCAACCCACGCCCACCCCCGCGGCACTGACGGAACACACGCTGACCTTGAGCGTCGGCGAGTTCGTCGCGGTCGATCGCGTTGAAACGGGCTCGCGTGAAGTAGCCTCGGACTCGGCAGAAGACAAGCGGACCGGACCCGCTGCGCTGGTTTCCTGGTTGCTCGATCGCGGGTTCACCCGGCTCGAGCTCGTCGAGTCGCCCGGTGATCTTGCGCAGCGCGGTGATATTGTAGATGTTTTCATGCGCGGCGATACTTGCCCACTCCGCATTCAGTTTTTAGGAGACGACGTCGAATCGATTCGGCGATTCGATGTCGGCAATCAGCGATCCCTCGATGCGCTAACCACTGTTTCTTTGACGGCAATGACCCCGCAATCGCGAACGCTCGCCGGATCGGTCACTGATTTTGCGGCCTATCTTCCGGGCGATGCACTGGTCGTCTTGGACGCCCCGGACGCGATCCAAACCATGGGCGAAACACTTCGATCGCGCCTGGGAGAGACGGACAATGTATTCGACGTAACCGATGTTCTCGCTCGATTATCCGATTTTCCCCAACTCCATCTCACAGCGTTTGGGCCAAGTGCGGTTGCCGATGATGCTTCCTTTGACATGAACGTCACAACGTTGGCACGGTTTGAGACGACGGCCACCGATGCGGTTGCGGAACTCTGTCGCAGCGCCCGCGACCACCACGTCCATGTCTTTTGCGATAGCGAAGGTGAGAAACTGCGCTTATTGGAAATGATCGCCGACGCCGGCGCGCCCCCAGCGCATGCTCAACAGGGAATCGCCGTTCATGTGGGCGTGCTGCACCGCGGATTTGAGTGGACCTCCACCGGAACGATGGTGATTCCCCACCACGAGATTTTCCATCGCCACCGGCAGCGGCGCCGGGTGCGAAAGCTTCACGCGGGGCGCTCACTCGATTCTTGGGTTGACCTGAAACCCGGTGAGCACGTCGTGCATGTCATTCATGGAATTGGTATTTTCCGTGGGCTCAAGAAAATGGGTAAGGGCAACTCGGATCAACACGAGGAATTCCTTGCGATTGAGTTCGCGGAAAAGGCTTTCGTCTATGTCCCTTGTTCGCAGATTGATCTCGTTCAGAAATACATCGGCGCCGCCGGACGCCGTCCGCAGCTTTCCAAGATCGGCGGGAAACGCTGGGACAAGACGAAGCAGCAGGTGGCCGACTCTGTTTCGGAACTGGCGGAATCATTACTTCGTGTTCAGGCGTTGCGCGAGCGTGCCGCGGGGATCGCCTATCCGGGTGATACGCAATGGCAGCGCGAATTCGAATCGGCCTTTTCGTATGAGGAAACCGAAGATCAATTGACCGTTGCGGAGGAGATTCGGGCGGACTTGATTCGACCGCGCCCGATGGATCGTCTCGTTTGTGGCGATGTGGGGTATGGCAAGACCGAACTCGCCATGCGCGCAGCATTCAAAGTGGTGGAGTACGGTCGTCAGGTGGCCGTACTGGTTCCGACCACCGTACTCGCCGAACAGCACCACGAAACATTTCGGGAGCGCATGGCGGAATACCCGTTTGCTATCGCGTGCCTTTCGCGTTTTCGCACGCCTTCGGAGCAGAAGAAGATTATTGATCAGCTCAAAAAGGGGCAAATTGATATCGTGATCGGCACTCACCGATTGGTCAGTCAAGATGTTGCCTTTGCCGATTTGGGACTGGTCATCGTCGATGAAGAACAGCGTTTTGGCGTCTCGCATAAAGAACGACTCAAGCACATGCGCGAGACGGTGGACGTCTTGACGCTGACCGCGACTCCGATTCCGCGCACCCTTCATATGTCGCTCATGGGTATTAGAGATATTAGTTCGTTGCAAACGCCGCCGATCGATCGCCGCGCTATTATGACGCAAGTCGTGCCGTTCAGCCGGGATCTAATCCGTTCGGCCATTCTTCGGGAGCTGAGCCGGGACGGACAGGTCTACTTCGTCCACAACTTCGTGCACTCCATCGCGAGCATGGCGGATACGGTGCAGACCATCGTTCCGGAGGCGCGTGTAGTGTTCGGTCATGGGCAGATGAAAGACACGGAGCTTGAACACGTCATGCACCGTTTCGTGCGGCGCGAAGCGGACGTCTTGGTATCGACGACGATCATCGAGAGTGGCCTTGACATCCCCTCCGCAAATACCATATTCATCAACCGCGCCGATCGATTCGGCTTGGCCGATATGCACCAGCTTCGTGGACGTGTCGGCCGATCAGACCACCGGGCCTATTGCTACCTGCTTCTCCCGCCCGACCGCCCACCAACCCCCAAGGCAACCAAGCGTCTCAAGACGATCGAGGAGTTTAGTGAGCTGGGGGCGGGATTCCGAATCGCGATGCGTGACTTGGAGATTCGCGGCGCGGGTAATCTATTGGGTCAGGAGCAAAGCGGCCACATTGCCGCGGTGGGCTATGAAATGTATTGCCGGCTCTTGGAAGCTACGGTGCGGCGCCTAAAAAACGAGCCGGATCCGAATCCGCCTCCGGTTCAGGTGGACCTTGACGTCACCGCCCATATTCCGCGACACTATATTTCGGCTGATCGATCACGGATCGAGATTTACAGGCGGATCGTTGCCTGCCGGATAGAGGCCGACTTGGATTCGCTCGAGCGCGACCTACAGGACGCGTTCGGTCCGATTCCCAAAGAAGTCGAAAAACTTGTCGAGCTGGCCGAGATTCGCGTACACGCTCGGCGTTTTGGCGTGCGGTCCATCAGCCTGAGGCCACCGGACGTGGTCTTTTTGATCGATGAGCTTTCCAAAGCGGAACCCTTGTTTCTGGACGCGCCGGGAAGTGTGCGAATGGCGGATGCTCAGACAATACACTTGCGTCTTCCGCCTAACTACCTGGAACCCGGCACGCTGGTTCCAATTCTTCGGAGGATGTTCGTTCGTGCGACTGAGCGTATCGGCGCTGCAGTTTAGTGTCATCCAAATTCGTGAAGTCGGCGCCAGTGCAACACCGATTCTATCCGGTTGAATGGCACCCTACTCTAGCCTTGGGGGAGGCGGACTCGGAATCCGTTAGAAGCCCAACTTCTTCAGGGGCGAGCCACTCGTCGGTCGCTTCGAATAACTGGAATAGCACAACCAAGGTCAAATATGATTAGACCATTGAACGGGAGATTGAATCTAAGACGTCGCGCCGGGCACAGGACATTGTGCCTCGTCAACTTCTTACTCGGCGTGCTCTGTGGTTGCGCCGGATCGATTCAATCCAATCCGAAACGCGTCGAAACGAGTTCGATCAGGTCACGTGCATCGGTTGTGCCCCGCGATACCGATGGGTTAGAGGTGGTTGCCAGACTTACGGTCAACGACAGTGTCGTAGAGGCCGATGAACTCTGGCAAGAGATGCACGAAGAGCTGAAACTTAAGGCGGTCGCGCTCGCTCCGTCGGCTTACACAGCCTACATTCAGCAAACCGCGGCTCGGTTGATTACCGACCGGATTGCCGAGTTGCTGCTCTATCAGCGCGCGAGCCTGCAACTTCCACCAGAGGCGGAAAAACGCATACAGCAGCACGTCACGAGCGCGATTCGAAGGATCGTCGCGACTGAGCACAACGGCGTTGAACGCCTATTCGAAAAGCATTTGTTATCGCAGGGGCTCTCTCTGGAGGCCAAACGCAAGTCGCTCAGACGCGAAATCATCATCTCAAGTTTTCTCGAACAAGAGATCAAACCCAAAATCCCCGAACCCACGCGTGCCGAGCTGCTGGCGACGTATGAGGCCATCCGCGCGGAGGCAGAGAAGCAACGGCCGCGCAGGCGCATGTCATTGATCGACGTACGTACCGTGTCCCGCTTGCCGAAGGGGCTGGAGAATCCCTCACGCGAGCAGCAAGCTGCGGCCCGGACCGACGCGTTGAGTCGCATCGAAACCGCTCGCACCGAGCTTGAAAGCGGCGCCTCGTTTGCCGATGTGGCACGGCGTTATTCGGATGGCTTGCATGCGAAGGAGGGTGGAGCGTGGGGCTGGATCACTCAAGGGAGTGTGCGAGAAAGGTTCGCCCCGGCCGTGGATGTGCTGTTTAGTTTGAAAGCAAAAGAAGTGAGCCAGGTCGTCGAGAGCCGGGATGGTTTTTTCTTGGTACGCTGTGACGAGATTGACGAAGCATACGTTCAGGACTTTGAGCACCACCAGCCTGAGTTGGTTCAGCGGTATTTTCGAGACGCGTACAACCGCAACGTGATGCAGTTGGTGTCCGACCTCCGTTCCAAGGCACACATCACGCCTGCCAACCTGGAATTGTTTCACCGAGCTGTCGTCAAGGCCGCCCCCATGCCGACGAACAAAACCTCGCGCTAGCAAACCAACCGAAGAGCTTTGTCGGCGATGTCGCGGCGGCAATAGGATCCTTCGAACTTGATCCGATCTACGGCCGCGTAACTTCGCTCTTTGGCTTCAGCAATCGTTTCGCCAACGGCGGTTACACCCAGCACGCGTCCCCCGTTTGTTACCACCTTCGAGGCCAGGCGGCGCGTCCCCGCGTGAAAGACTACAACTCCGTCCATCTGTGCTACGTCACCGAGCCCCGTAATCACCTTTCTCTTCTCATACTTTCCAGGATACCCCCCCGCCGCCATCACCACACACACCGCCGGTTTCGGGTTCCATCGAATTTCGGCTTCGGCCAGTTGACCGTCAACGACCGCTTCCAAGAGGTCCGCAAGATCGGATTCCAGGCGCATGAGGACGACCTGCGCTTCCGGATCTCCGAAGCGGCAGTTGAACTCCAAAACCTTGGGCCCCCCCGCCGTTAGCATCAAACCCGCATAAAGAACACCGCCATAAGGGGCGCCGTCCCTTTGCAGAGCGGCTACGATGGGTACAAGCACGTCGCGTTCAACCTTGGACATGATGTCGGGCGTGGCGATCGGCGCTGGGCTGTAGGCCCCCATCCCGCCGGTGTTTGGTCCGGTATCACCTTCTCCCAGGGCCTTGTGGTCTTGAGCCGTCTCCAGCACGTAGATCGTATTGCCGTCCACCAACGCGAGCACGGAAAGCTCTTGCCCCTTCAGCAGTTCTTCGACAACCACGGTCTCGCCCGCTTCGCCGAACTCACGATCCACCATGATTCTTTCTAGTGCTAGCAGTGCGTCAGCCGGATCGGCGCAAACGCATACGCCCTTCCCGGCCGCCAGCCCGGCCGCCTTAACCACCAAGCCCGAATCTCGCGTGGCCACATATTCCCTCGCTTCTTCGTATCGAGTGAACACCCGCCCCTCGGCCGTTGGAACATGCGCCGATTTCATGAGCTTTTTGGCGTACGCTTTGTCCCCTTCAATTCGCGCTGCGGCAGCCGTCGGACCGAATATCCGCAATCCCGCCTCTTGAAACCGATCAACAATCCCCGCGCACAACGGCCCTTCAGGTCCGACGATGGTCAGATCTATTTTTCGTTCGCGCACGGCCGTCATGAGTGCGCCAAAGTTGTTGACGTCAATGGGTAGGTTCTCGGCCATCGCAGCCGTTCCGGCATTACCCGGCGCGCAATAGACTTGGTTCACCCGTTTTGACTTGCTGAGCGCGTAGGCCAGTGCGTGTTCACGCCCCCCCCCACCGATGACTAATACATTCATTTCGTAGTAGACCTTTTTTCGATAGTGTAGAATCGGTTTCCAACCGGTTAAGTGTTGTGCTGGTTTGTCACCGATCAAGACGAGGCCTATCCCCTTCTCCACACTTTACCACACAATGCTCGACAGGACTCTAAGTGCCGATCGCGTTGAAAACAAGTACGGCACAGTTCGGTCGCTGCTGTCCCGTCCGGGATTTCGCATTCGTTTCGTATCTGACGAGAAAGCAAAATTAGGGTAGTAGACTCCCCAAAAGCCACCAGAGCAGTTCCACTTCAACCCTAACGCATCGCCCGTCGAGATTCCGCCGTCCCAATACGGCCCCACGGGGGAAGGCCGCTACATCTGGAAAGAGACCGCGCTAGCCGAAGCCTGGAGCGCATTATGTGGCAGCGGAAGGTCAATCGCGGCCAAGGAGTTGGATCAAACGATGCGCAGTCTTTCGTCGCGCAGTCTTTCGTCAATAGGATCGCTTTCCTCTGCCGGGGATGCACGCTCGGATTCAGGTGCTTTCCAGCCGGGCTTGACGTATCTGAGGGGTCAGCGTAATGTTCCGCCTTGACTGCGGGGTAGAGCAGTTGGCAGCTCGTCGGGCTCATAACCCGGAGGTCGCAGGTTCGAGTCCTGCCCCCGCTATTCTTCGGGCCGTTGCAAAACGCACTGGCCCCGTGGTTCACGGAAAACGCCGATGCCCTCAAGCGGCGGCGTTTTCGCTTTCTACGCACTGTCCGTAAAGGGGTTACGATCCCCTTCCACCTCGGCCAAGGTCTCTGATCCACCACCAGAGATAACCGCTCCCGCCGGCCAAGCCGCCCGCTCGGCCCGACTTCGCCCAAAGTCTCTCCACGCCGGAGAGAACCGTCGGCTCGGGTTATCAGGTGGTTGTCTCCGCCTAACGCTCGCAACCGGGGTGGTTGCGCCCGCGACCTTCGCGTAACGCTCGGCCAGTGGTCAACGTTTGCGGGCGCGGCGGCGACGGACGGCTACTTCTCGATGACAAGCTGCGCGTGCAGGTCGCGCCAAAGAGGTTTCAACTGGGCACGAATTGCGTCGTCCTTGAACACCTTGCGGGCGTCTGCAGCGTAGCCCGTGATGAAGTTTCGAGACCCGAGATGCGTGTAGCGGGCGTAGAGCCGCTTCCGTCGCGGGTGCGGGTCGCCGCCTTTTTCTGCGCGTACCTCGGCAAGATGCTTTTCCCGCCGCACAGCTTTACGCATGCGGCGCAAGAACCTGGCCAGGGTCTGGGACCGAATCCGCACGGTACGACCATCAAAGGAAAACCCAAGGTACTGCAACGGCGGGTGACACGTCAGCACCCCTTCGGCATCGCGGGTTGCTTCGCATACCGAACGTTTCCCAAGGCCGTCATGCAGTTCGAGCTTTGAATCACGAATCGCCTCTTCGAGTGCGGTGGTCAGCTTCTCGCGGTCGTCGGGTTTGCAGATGACCAGGATGTCGTCGCTGTAACGGAGGTAAAGACCTCCCCGTTCGCGAGCGAGCGCCGCCATTCGAGTGTCAATCGGAAGCATGTAGATGTTCGACAATAATGCGCTGATCGGCGATCCCTGTGGAATGCCCTTTCTGTCCGTTTTGGTTTGGATCAGCCCGCCTCCTGGGCATTCGCCACGAACAAGCCTACGGAACTGCTGCGGCGTGCAGATGGGCTTCCCCCAGTCCTTCTGCTTTTTCTTGGTGATCCCGAATGCCTGAAACAGTCCATCTCGTTCTACCCATGAGTACCGCGTGATCGCCCTAAAAACCGCATAATGGTCCGCGGGAAGCTCATCGGTTCCCAGGACGACCTTCCATTGCTGCTTGAGAATCCTATGATCGAGTGATTCAAAGAAGTCCTTCACGTCGAACGTCAGTGCGACGCTTGGTGCATTGGACTCGATCCATTCGAAGGCATCGTTTGCGAAGTGGATATTGCACTTCGGAGGGTCCACTCGCCTGTAGGCGAGCACCGATGCGGCAATGTCTTTATCGGAGATGACCTCCTCGTAGCGTTCGGACACGAGTTGAGCATAGTGCCGAAGGATCTGCGAATCCACGTGGCTGGCGTATTTGAGGTCGCGCGGCTTCTTCTTGAACGCGCCTGCAATTGTCCCGTCCGGCTGCTGCTCGTTCTTATATTTCCGTCCTGTTCTCTCGAACCTGATAAAGGGCAAGAAGGCCCGGGTCGCCACTGCTTCCGGGCACTCCACGATCGACCGGACTTGGTCGGGACTACGCACCGGCTGATCAAAATGCGGATAACGCTTAGGCACGAACCAGTCGGGCCATTCCACAGGTCGTACTCGTCGGCGATGTGACTTCATGACCATAAACAGCAGAGCCGAAGGGGTGTCGCACCTGCGGCATGCGTCCGGTGAACCGGAACGCCCCTTCGGCTGAAGCCTAACTCAGCTTTCGCGTTGTCACCACCCGCCCTTTTTGGGGCAGGGCCGCAAAGAGTAATCGCTATAATCAGGAGAGTCCCGATATGTACAGAACGAGCCGAATAATCGGTCGCCTGCGTCTCGCTGTCAGGATTGGCCTTATGGCCGCACTTGACACGAGTATCAGTAATATCTCACCCTCCACGCCAATTCGTGGAGGCACGGCTCCACACTGCATCCTGCGTGCCAACCAGTCTATCACCGGATAGCGGCGAGAAAACCGGCGCCAACCGTAGCTGCGCCCGCAAACGACCCCGTTCGCGGGTCACGTTCGATCATTGGACACTGCCGATTTGGCGCCACCGAAGAGCAAATCTGCCAATCTGACAGAACCGACGGCGCCGTTTCGATATGCCAAGGGGCCCCGGGACGGGTGCCGCCAGCGCTCGCAACCGGAGTGGTTGCGCCCGCGACCTTCGCGTAACACTCATCCAGCGGTCAACGTTTGTGGGCGCGGGCGGCGACGGACGGCATAGGTAACCAGAGAGGGCACGAGCATGGACGCCCTCACGGAAACCCTGCCATGATCTCGACGACCGACCCGCGGGTTATATCGAAGGGTTGCGCTCGCCCGACCGAACGACACCTTCCACGAACATCGACCGTTCCGACCCCGGACCCGTGGGTTATGAGATTCCGGACACCTCGCGATCAAGCCGCGTGTCCCGCGCGCGGTAGACCTCGCCCATCCCGCCCGCGCCCATCGGAGCGAGGATTTCGTAGGGTCCGAACTTGGTACCACCGGTGAGCGTCATGGCCGGTCCTTGAACTCCGCAAACCAGTTTTCGATGACGCCAATGGCAGACGTCCCTCCCGCGCGCCCGGTTCGAATCGCTATCATACTCTGCCCGTCGGCACTGATCGCAAACCCCTGATAAGCGTTGATCCCCAGTGCGCCGCCGTCGATCGTTCGCTGAGGCTGGGTCAACATCACCCGCGGGTCCGTGGTGATCTGCACGTCATAGATGCCGGCCGCTGCATCGACGTAGTAAAGGCGCGATCCGTCCGTGGACCAATAGGGGAGTACGCCGACCCCTGAGGAAACCTGCCATTTCCCCTGCCCGCTCGGAAACCGTGTAAGGTAAACTTCTTCCATACCCGATTCGTTGGACGTGTATGCGAGCCAGCGGCCGTCCGGCGACAGGGCGGGATCCTCCTCAGAAGCATGAGTCCGCAACAGCGGCTTGGCCTCCGATGTTCCGTCGAGGGGCATGAAACAAATGTCGCGCCCCGTTTCGGCGTCCGTGCGGACAAATGCGATATAGGTCCAGTCGCGGTCAAACGTCGGGTACCCGCCTGAGATCGGCTGGCGCGTTTCCCCGCTTCCGTCGGGGCTGAGGAACCGGATTGTATCATCCGCTGCGATCCGCTCGAAGCAGGACGCAGTGGTTTGGGCGAAGGCGATTTCCCTTCCCTCAGGTGACCATCTCGGCAGGACCGCATTCGTGCGCTCATCAAACGTCATGCGCGTTCGCGTGCCCCTTCGGGGGTCAGCAAGCCAGATATCGGACATCCCAATCCCGAACCCGGCCACCGCAATCGTGGTTCCGTCGGGTGAAAGAGCGGGATCGTAATAAACACCTTTGGTCTGAAGGAGGGAATCGACTGTTCCCGCGAGCAGATTGACGGACACCAACTCACCGCCCTCGAGAGTGCTGGCTCGCCGCGTCAGGGCAAGGGCACCGGTTTCGCTGACGCTGGGGTCGCCGTCGCCGGCGGCCACAAGAAAGGGGCTGCCGGTGGGCTCCACCCGCTCGGCGGAGAACGGAAGCGCCCACACGCTCACATCGTTGCGGAACCGTTCGAAGAGAATGTGTCCCGTCGGTGAGTAAGCCGGCGCGCGGACGGGTTGATCAAGTTGCAGCACGACCTTTCGTTCTTTTCCATCCCACGAGGCCAGGTACCAGGGCCGCGTGCGGG
>Ga0214472_10003801_pt1 | contig 15933 bp, 4 predicted proteins | sample RVTome_6_FD_207662 | JGI IMG/M metagenome (GOLD analysis project Ga0214472, IMG submission 207662) | Soil microbial communities from uranium-contaminated site in the Upper Colorado River Basin, Wyoming, United States - RVT140D175 | ecosystem: Environmental > Terrestrial > Soil > Contaminated >... | reverse complement strand
TCTGCAACGCAATCGCTCCGCCGTCAATGTCAGCGATTACCGCTCCCGCCCGGCCTCGTGGGCGATCTTTTGAACGGGCGAGAGCAGGTACTCGAAAACCGTGCGCGTGCCGAGGTGGATCTCGGCGCTCACCTGCATGCCGGGGACGAGGCGCAGCTGCGTGCCGTGGCTTTCGAGGTGGCTGCTCCCAAGGCTGATCAGGGCACGGTAAGCGGCTTCCTGCGCTGACTTGGATATCGGATTCCCCCCCTCCTGCCGATCCTTGGCGTCCGCTCCCACCTGCTTCACGGTACCGTCGAGCATTCCGTACTTCTGAAACGGATAGGCCGCGAGCTTCACCCGCGCCTTCTGCTCGGTCTGCACGAATCCCGCGTCGGCATTGCCGACCCAGACTTCCGCGACCAGCGGCTCATCGTGCGGCACCAGCGTGAGCAGTATGGTACCCGGAGCAACGACGGTACCGGGCGTATGAGTCGCGAGATCCTTGACGATGCCCGCTTGCGGCGCTTTCAGCTCGAGCAGCGAATGGCGGTGCTGCTGCTTGACCCAGTCCTGCTGCAGCTTGTGGTAGAGCGCTTCCGCTTCGACGCGCTCATTCTGCAGCTGCTGCCGGTAATTCGAGGAGATCTGCGCGATGCGCCTTTCCGATTGCCCGATCAGCGCTCTCAGGCTTGCCAGGTTCTGCGTCTGGGCGCGAAGGTCCTGCTCGCTCTCCATGTAGATGCGCTGCCGTTCCTGCGCGAGCAGCCTGCCCGCATAGCCCTCCCTGGCGAGCTTGTCCCAGGATTCCGCCTGTTCCTTGTAGATGGGAACGGTCATTTGAAGCTTTCCCTCGATCTCGGCCGCGCTCTTCAGGTCATGATGGGCCTTCGTGAGCATTGCCTTCTCCGTTCCGAGCGCGTCGAGATAAGCCTGGCGCCGCGCCTGGAGCTGGGCTTCGGTCTGGGCGTAGATGTCGTCGGGGTCATCAGCCTGGCGATTCAGAGAGATGCCGGCCAGTTCCGAATCGATGCGTCGCAATTGCAAGCGTTTCCTCTGCATTTCGGCATAAAGCGTCTTGCCGTCGGCATCGGAGAGCCTCGCATCCATCCGTACCAGCACCTGGCCGGCCGCGACTTCCTCTCCTTCCTTCACCAGGATTTCGCGCACGATGCCGGACTCGGCCGGCTGGACAATCTTGAGAAAGCTCTGCGGCACGAGCTTCCCTTCCGCCACCGCCACCACGTCGAGCCGTCCCGCGAAAGCCCACAGCAACGCCACTCCGAAGAGCGCGAGCACGGCGTAGAGCACCGCGCGCGGCAGCGGGGAAGGTGGCTGTTGCTGAGTCTTGATGATGTCGGGCGCGAACTCCGCGCCGTCGCCTTCCCCAATTCGCAGCCAGTTGAAGGATTTTGCCGATCGATTCATGTCCGCCTTCCCCTATCAGGAGCGCAGCCGTTGGAAACCTTCTTCCAGTCCCTGGAGCGCGCGCAGGCTTGCATTACCACGCGCCATACCGGTCGAGCCCGTATAACCGAAGCCGCCGCCAAGCGCACCGCTTCCCAGCAGCCCTTGCTCGTTGAAGCGGTACACCGCCCCGCGCTGGGCGTCGTCGTCGTTCTCGTTCGAAAGCCCGTTCCCGTAGCGCCCAACAACTTGCCAGCGGTGCGCGATATCCTGCTCGCTCAGATCCTCGCCGCGCCGATCCGAGCGCTCTAGTTCTCGCACGAATGCCTCGAACTCGTATTGAGGTTTCTGCGCCAGGTACGACTCGAGCACATCGGCAAGGGACTCGTGCTTGTCCTTGCTGTAATCGCGATCATCGCGACCTGCGTCGCGCTCGTGCTTCGACCCGCGGTGGGGATCCTCGCTCGTGGACAACGTCAGGGGCGGGTCCCAGTCCCCGCCCGGCAGCGCGGCGCGCTCCTCCGCGTCCTCGTCCGCGAGCGGATCATCACCCAGCACGGCGCCACTCATCGCATACTCTTGTGCGATAGCGCCACCCAGGGGTGCGCCGCTCAAAGTGAGCTGGACTTGCGCCAGCGTCGGCGCTGCATTCCAGCGCCCCGTGCTGGAGCTGCCTTGCGTTGCGGCGTCAAAGCGCGCAACCAGCTCCTTGAAGTCGTGGGTGACCGCCGTGCCGCCATCAAAGAGCTGCAAGGTGGCCACGGTCTGATGATCGCCCGCGTCCTGGTACCAGTCCTTGAGAATGACCCTCGCGCGGTCGTCGTAATTATCGGCATCGCGCGCCTCCACCATCAGGTCCCCCTGATCACGCTTGAGACTGATATCGACCGCACCGATGCCCCCACCCAGGGATAGCACGTCGTGGTTACCCTCCAGGACAGCGCCGGTGAGGTGGAGCTCGTCCTGGCCGTCGTCGAGGTTCACTAGAAACACTTCAGCTCCAGGCCCGCCGGTGATCGTGTCGCGGCCTGCGCCCCCGATCAGGAGGTTCTCGCCTGCGCCGCCCGTCAGGAGATCGCGCCCCGCTCCGCCTGAGAGCAGGTCGGCTCCCGCGCCTCCCTCGAGCGTGTCGCCTCCTCTACCCCCATAAAGGAGGTCCTGACCAAGGCCGCCATAGAGCTGATCTTCGCCCTTGCCCCCATAGAGCCGATCGTTGCCGGCCTCCCCATGCAGGAGGTCTTCGCCCCGGCCCCCGAACACGATGTCGCGCCCCGCGCCGGCGTGCACGATGTCGTCGCCCCGGCCCGCATCTATAAGGTCGTTGGCAATGCCGGTGACGATCACGTCGCGGCGGCGTGTGCCGACGTGTGTTTCGTTTACCTTCGATGCGTCGGAGACGGAAAGCGTAAACGTGTCCGCGGCGGTGGCGCCCGCGTTGTCGGTGGCGGTGACGCGGACGTTCACGTCGCCCACATCGAACTCGCTTGGCGTGCCACTAAAGCTGCGGGAAAGCGGATCGAAGGCGAGCCAGGCGGGCAGCGCCGAACCGTCCGCAAGTACTGCACTGAAGCTGAGCGCGTCGCCCGCATCAACGTCGGTAAACGTGTCAGCGAGGACAGCGAAGCGGAAGAGCGCGTTCTGGTTTCCGAATTGATCGGCAAGCAAATTGCCAAGTTGCGGCGCATCGTTGGTGTTGGCGGCCAACATATCGAAGGTATCGAACGCCGAAGCACCGGCAACATCCATGGCGGTCACCTTGACACTCAAGGTGCCGACATCCCCATTCAGCGGGGTGCCGCTGAACGTGCGCGTGGTGGTGTCGAAGAAAACCCACGACGGCAACGCCGTCCCGTCGGCTTGCGTCGCCGCCAAGACAAGCGTATCCCCCGCGTCCACGTCGGCAAAGGTGTTCGCCGGAAGCGTGAAGCTGAATGCTGCATCCTCGGTTGCGGTTTGATCGGCAATCGCATTGGCCAGCACCGGTACGTCATTGGTGTTCGTAACCGTCAGATCGAAGATGTCTGATACCGACGCATCCGAGTCGTCTGTCGCGGTTATTTTCACGCTGATCGTGCCCACATCCGCGTTGACAGGCGTCCCACTGAAGCTCTGAGTTGCGCCGTCAAAACTCAACCAACCGGGCAACGGCGAGCCATCCAAAAGCGCCGCGGTATAGGCAAGTGTGTCCCCAGCGTCCGCGTCCGTAAATGTTTCGGCAGGTATGGCAAAGCTGAAGCCCTCGTCCTCCTGTGCGCTCTGATCCACGATGAGAACACTGAGGACCGGCGCCTGATTGCCGATGCCGGGTATCGCGATGCTTTGCGTCGCTGTCCCGAATCCAATGTCGGCAAGAAACTGGCTGATCGCCGCGTCGCTCAGCACACTCACATTACCCGTGGTCCCGTACTGATAGGCTAGCGCCCCGCCGTAGGCATCCGTTTCGCTGACGCTCGTTTGGTGGCTCTGCAAGACACCATCGAGGGGGAAATTAACGAGCGATGGATTCGTCGCGATTGCCGCTTGGAAATCCGCGATCACAGCATTGAAGTCGTAGAGGTGCACCGACCCAAACAGCTGGAGCGTAATCGCCGGCCACGCTTGCGGATTGGCCTCGAACTGGCGGGTCAGCCGGATCGAGTCGCTTGCGCCGATCGCGAGTACCAGGTCGGCTCCGTCCTGGCTCAATGAAAGTGCAGAAGGCGCGATGCCCCCGCCCAGCGACAGCGCAAGCGCAGTGACAGCGTAAACCGTGTCCTGGCCGTCGCCCGTGTTAAATGCAATGACGTTCTTGGTCGCATAGGAATAGATCCAGTCATTGCCCGTGCCGCCGATGACGAAGTTGTTGCCGCCATCCGCGAAAATGGGCATTCCGTACGCGAAGATGGCGTCATCGCCTGCACCGCCATCGAGGAGGTTGTTTTCCTGCCCATCCAAGAGAGTGTCCGCCCCATCGCCGCCTTTCAGGATGTCGTTGGCGCGCCCTCCCTGGAGGTCATCGCTGCCGGCGAGGCCATCAATGCGGTCCTCCAAGTTGGTGCCCGAGAGCCAGTCGCTATTTTCAGTCCCAATAATGTCGAACCCGCGCGTGAGCAGCTCGCCGTACGTAATGCTGAGGCCGTCCGCGAACTGAAACAGCTCGATGACAGGCGAGCCGAGCGCGTCCCCTGGGTCGAATCCCTCGATGTGGATTCCATCGCCGTTTTCGCCCACGCGGATCAGGAGCGACCCCACTCCCAGAGTCACCATCTCGGACGTGATTCCGGCGCCAAAAGAAAGCGTGTCGAACCCATCGGCTTCAATGATCGTGTCCACACCATCCCCGAGGTTGAACACGTAGGTATCGTTGCCAGCGCCACCAAATATACGATCGTCGCCGCCTTCAGCGGAGATCTCGTCGTCTCCACCCAAGCCACGGATCGTGTCGGTGCCCGCCCCGCCCGCCAGAACATCAGCGGCTTCGGTCCCAACGATAAAGCCCGCCAACCTTTCCACCGTTAGCCAGTCCCACACCGTGCCATCGGCGAACTCGAAGCGCTCGACGACAGCCGCGGCGTTGGTCGCAGCCTCGCCGAGGAACAGCGTATCGCCGTCTCCCGTGTACTCGAGAACAAAGCTATCGAACCCGTCGTACGTTGCCGTCACGGTCTGCGGGTCGATACCTGCGCCAAACCGCACTGTATCCACGTTGCCCGGGGTCAAATCGAATTCGAAAATGAGGTCGTTTCCCGCACCCGGACTCAAGAGATAGACATCGTCTCCCTCGCCGCCAGCGAGGTCATCATTACCCGTACCCCCATCCAGCACATCGATTCCATCGCCGCCACCAAGGGCGTCATTGTCCGCGCCGCCCTCGAGCAAATCGTCTCCGTCATCGCCATCGAGGAAATCGAAGCCCGCACCACCGTCCAGCACGTCGTTGCCCAGCCCCGCGTGAATCGAATCGTCACCGTCCAGGCCGCGAACCAAATCGGCAAAGCGCGAACCCTCAATGAAGTCCGAATCCGCAGTGCCGAGGATGGGCAGCACCGGCTTGGGGGGCGCGAAGGCGAGCAACGCGTTCATGCTAAGCGCCGTGCCATCGGCGAAGGAAAAGCGCTCGACGCCGTAGCCATATTGGGAATTGCTGACCGGAAACGCGATCTGCGCCGTGCCCCCCGCCCATGAAATCTCCAGTGCCGCCCGTTCGACGTTCCAGGCAAAGGATAGATCGGCTAGGCCCACGCCTGCCCCGAATTCCACGACGTCCACGGGAAAATCATTGGCCGCAAAAACCGGTTCAATCGCGGCGAGGTCGCCCGGCCGCGGGAGATCAGGAAGGCCGAACTGCTCGATGATGTCGTCGAGGCTTGGGCCGCCCTCTTCGTCGACGATAAGAGAGAGGACCTCTTCTGGCACGCCGATTGACCGGTAGTAGAGCTCAGCGAAATCGGTAACACCCATGCCATCCACGTCACGGATTGCATCCGTACCGTTTCCGTCCGTCGACAGCCAGAAGCGGTTCGCCCCGAAGCCGCCGGTCAACTGATCGTCGCCTGCGCCCCCGAACATGAGGCGACCGTTCAATAGCGTGTCGTTGCCGGGCCCTCCATCTATAAACCCGAAACTGTCCACGGTGTCGTTTCCCGCTTCTGCCTGAACGATGTCACCGCCAATGATCGTGTTGTCGCCTGCGCCGCCGATCACCTCATAGAAGATCTGGGTGATGCTCTCTTCCGTGATCGAGGCAAATGCGATCCTTGGAAAGAGCTGGCGAAAGTGAGGAAACCCCAGCGGCACGCCGTCCGGCACCGGGCCGATTTCGCCGCGCGCAAAGTTATGCTGAAAAAGGAACTCATCGTGTGTCTCGATCGTGCCCAGGAAGGTTGGATCCCCGGTCACCGGGTCAAACGGGGGCCCGAACCGGGGTTGGATATTGGTACGGAAGTCATGAGTGACTGACCCGTGTGAGGTCACCGTCCAGTCGAGTCCCACCCAATCAAAGTCGCTGCTGCTTGTCTGAAATCGCGTCGCGGTCGGCGCGAAGATAAGGGCCGAATCACCAAAAATCATCTGGTTCTGAATTTGCGCCAAGCTGCGAACGAGGCTCCCGCTTGCGTTATAGTTCCAAGCGTCCATCGGAAACGTCTCTGAGCGAGTGCTGGTAATTTCCCCGGTCGTGGACCTGAACACGATAGTGCGGTACTGTGCGCCGGCGATATAGTCCGCGCTGAAGGGTACGGCCAGCGTGCGGCTGAACGCGCCTTGGCCTTCTGCGACAAATCCTTGTGCAACCAACTCTCGAGACGCTTGAGCATTCAGCCCCGCGATGTAGTCATCCCTCAACGCGGCCGCCCCCTGCTGCGCACGGGCCTCTGTGGCGGCGATAACATCCTCGATCGTCACTTCCACGCCCGCAACGTCGCGGCAACGCCAGAATTGCGGCGTGACGAAGTAATCCGCGAGCGTGAGCCCCTCTTCGCTCCCGCGGATTGAAACGAGAAGATCAGGTCCGCGCCGGTTCGCGGCGAGGTCAGCGGCTATCAATTCCGAGCGCAGCGCGATGATGTTGACACCGCTATCCATCGCTGTGTCCTGGCCCATGCCGTAGTCAAGGACGTAAATATCTTCTCCGTCGCCGCCTTGCAGGACGTCGTTTCCCCCCTTGCCGTCGAGCGTATCCGCACCAGCCAGACCCATAAGCACTTCGTCAAACGGGCCACCAATCAATTCGTCGTCACCTGCGCTTCCCGTAATCGGCGATACGGTCAGAGTTTCGAGCTCGCCCGCGGTGACGATCCGACCATCGGCAAATCGAAACTCCTCGATGCGGTTTGCGGAATTGGTGTAGTGACCGGTGATCGTGATCTCATCGACTTCATCGACGGTCACCGTGAGATCGCCATTCGCCAGTCGAGCGAAAGTAACCGCCTCGGCCGCGATCCCGGCGGAGAAATCCAGCGCATCAGTTGATAAGGAATCACCCCCGTCGACGACGGTGTCGCGCCCCGTCCCCGGCCCGATGAGGTAGACATCCGCACCCTGGCCGCCAACGAGCCTGTCGGCCCCGGCGCCCCCGTCCAGCCGATCATCGCCCACCTCGCCTTCCAATGTGTCATCACCGGCGCCGCCGAAAAGCTGGTCGCTCCCCTCGAGCCCGACCAGATGATCCGCGCCGCCGAAGCCGCGGAGCACGTCGTCGCCCGCGGTGCCTAAGAGCTGAAGCGGGTCGGTGAAAGCGAGATTGAAAAAGGCCTCGCTCGATAGCTCTTCGCCCGAGAAATCGAAGCGCACGTTTTGCGTGGTGATGTCTCCAAGAAGCGTCAGCCCCCGCGTCGCGCGAGTGGAGTCGGCATCCGCCGCGCGCGAAATAATGACCGCCGCTCCCCCTTCGACCAAAGCACGGGAGACGATCACGTCTTGGACCGAGGCGACATCGAGATTGATGAGATCGCCGCCCGAGTCGTCATTGATGATGTCGTCGAAATCAGCGAGATAGGTGTCTGCACCTGCCTCGCCTTGGAGCACGTCAACGCCCTCTCCGCCGATAAGGACGTCATTACCTTCCCCACCTTGAAGGTGGTCCTCACCTGCGCCGCCGTCCAGGATGTCGTCGCCAGCCGCGGCCAGCAGAATGTCGTTCCCGCCAAAGCCGCTGATACGGTCCGTAACGGCGGTGCCGATGAGCATCGGATGCTCGGCATCGTGGTCGTCGTCATCCTCCTCGGTGCCGTCAACGTCGAACCCCTGCGCGAGGATGTCCTCATAGGTCATGCTCTCGCCGTCAGCAAAGCGGATTTCACCGAGAACTGGCGTCGTGAGCGGATCAAATTGATCAAAGCCCTCAAAACGAATCTGGTCGCGATCTGAATTCGGATCGGACGGATCCACTGGGCCTAAATCCACCAGCAAGCTGCCCAGACGGAACTTGATGTCTCCTTTGGAAAATCCCTCCCCCAGCACCAATATGCCCGCTTCCGGGTGGTCGATTCCGAACAGCGTATCGACTACGATGTCGCTGCCGTCTCCCTTATTGAAGACGTAGATATCCCTGCCGGGCCCGCCGTTGAGGAGGTCGCTGCCGGGGCCGCCGATCAGGATGTCACCCCCGCCGTTGCCAAAGAGCTCATCATCGCCCGCGCCTCCGTCGAGGTAATCTCCCCCTTCCTCAGCCGCGGCGACAACGCCAGGGTTATCTCCGACGAGCACGTCAGTGCCCGCGCCTCCAATGAGGATGTCAGAACCGGCGTCTCCGAACGCCACGTCGTCACCGGTGCCGCCATCAATGAAATCATCCCCAGTGTCGGCGAACATCCAGTCCGCGCCTCCGCCCCCATAGATGACATCAGGGGCGCCGGTCGCGCCATCGGCGACCGTCGCACCCGACACGCGAGCTGTGTAGACCTTCCGGGCCTCCTCTATAGTGACGGTCCTCTCGACCTGCCAGCCGCGTGTGTAGGCAATCAGGTTGGCATCGCCCCAGATGTTGTCGTCTCCGGCACCGCCTACAAGCAAGTCCTGATCATTCCCGCCTAGTAAGAGGTCGTTGGCCCGGTCGCCAATGATCCAGTCGTCCCCCGCGGCTCCCGAAAGTAGATCGCCCTTCAGACCGCTCGGTGTGGCCGAGTCAACGGCGCGCAGAGCGCCCGCCAACGCGATCTTCGCTTCGGCATAGATTTCATCGTTGCCCGCCCCGCCATCGGCGATGTCCCCACCCGCTTGGCCGTCCAGCACGCCATCGGGACCGGCCTCGATGAGATCGTTGCCGGCCCCGGTCTCGATCACGTCTTGGCCCGCCCCGGCGAGGATCCAGTCGGCGTCACCGAGCCCGTTATCCGCCTCACCTCGTGGGCGGTCCGAGAAAATCTGGTCATGCCCTCCACCGGCCTCGACCTTCTCGCCGGACACAGTGACATCGACGGCTACCTCCGGCCGGCTCCCGAAAAGAAAATCGTCCCGGTCAACCTCCACTTCGGCGGTGACGATGACGTTGCCGAGTCCATCGGTCTGTGTTTGCACGCCGGGCGTCGCCGGATCGAAGTCCTGGGGCTTAAGATCGCCCGAGATCGTGGATGCGGTTTGGACCGTGGGGCGCGCTTCCCATAAGCGGATGCCGAAGTCGCCGTCCTTGAAGTTCTTAAGCGTGAGACTGCCTCCCGCTGGCGTATTAACCGTGATGACCAGATCCTCCTGGCTCCGGGTGTAGGTAAACCTGCCGTCCGCGCTGTTCCACTGAAGGCCGGAGACTCGCACACTCGCATCGACGATTACGGTGCCCTCCGGATTGGCAAACGTGCCGTCGCGGAAGACATAGCGCACCATCCCCTTACCATCGGTGTCCTGTATGACATCCGCCCCGTCGTTTCCGGACAGCAGTCCGCTGAAGGCGCTGTAGTTATAGAGGTCCAGCCCTGATCCACCTTCTAAGTAATCACTGCCTCCCTTGCCGTCTAGCCAATCGGTACCCGCGTCACCATATAGACGATCAGAAAGGATGCCCCCCGTCAGCACATCACTGGTTGTGTTTCCGAACAAGACCTTCACGGGATTGGCTGCTGCACCACTGTTGCCACTGGCCGCGAGATTTCCCACTACGGTAAGACTCAAGTCGGTTACACCTCTGCTCGTCCGATTCTCAAACACCACGTTTTCATTTCGGATGTCACGAAGAACTGTCTGTCCGTCAGCAACAAAGTACTGATTTTCCCTCGTCAGGAACTCCGCCCGGTCGGCGATCCACTGGACGCTTAGACTGCCCGTCCGACTGGCTGGATCGTAGAAATTAAGTTCGCCGCTCGCGTTGTGCGGGCCATATATCGAGTTGTCGCCCAAGATCACAAACGAATTCAGTTCTCGAAGCGCGTAGCGGTAACCAAGCGCTTCTGAGCCTTGGGAAATGTTCGAAAGATCTAACGCCGAAATACTTACCAGAGAAAAAAGCTGTAACTCAGGCTTGCTCGTGACTGCTTGTCCGATTCTGAGCACCGCATCATGGAACGCCGCGCGTGCGGCAATGTCACCTCTCCCGATAAGCGGAGCGATTACCGAACCCCTATTTTCCTGCGGCAGAATTGCATCCGAGATTGGCAAACTATCGACTAGCCCTCCACTGCCATTGGAAAAAGTCTGCCCCTTGAGAAGCACCTTGAACAAGGATTCCGTCAGTTTTTCCTCACTGTCGCGCGGCTGAGCCGATGCTGACTCGATGAGCTTGCTGGTATCGCTCAGCGTCAACGAATTGTTCATGCTGTAGAGCAGCGCATGCAGCGCGAGCGAATCCATAAACGGCTCGATGACGTGGCTGTTGGGCTCCGTGGTGACGAAAATCTCTTGACCAAGGACTTGCTGTCCCGTGATGACACTGGAGATCAAGCTGATATCGTTCCCGGGCGCAACGTCTTCGCTTTCGAGATTGAAAATGTTCAAGCCACTGAAATCGCTACCGGCCTGCGAAAGCAGTGATTCCTGGCCGAGGGCGGTCCTGAAAAGATCTACCAGCTCGTCGGTCAACTGATGTGCTGAGGAGTTGAGATTGTTTATTTCTGGCCCCATCGCCGGGACCAGCCTATCCCTCATGAGGGTTGGCAATACTGGAATGAAATTCGCCGCCGTCGGGTCGAAGCCCGGCGAATTGAAGACAAACGCGTCGGGGTTGATCAAGGTGGGAAACAACCTTGCGGCAAGAACTGCGAGATGTCCTCCGAGGCTATGTCCGGTTACGGTGACCCTTTCGCCGGCCGCAGCACTTATCAGTCCGAGGCCGACGCCATCCTGCGAGGCTTGAAGGTCTATGTAAACGGTCGTAGGGTTCCCTTCTGAATCCGGCAAGCCAATAGCCGCAACGCTGTTTGCCGAAATCGATGTTAACGATGTCACAATGCGCAGCTGGAAAACCTGCGAATTCTCGCGCGCTGCCAAACGAAGAATCAGGTTGACCATCGATACGGCCTGAGTAAACGCCATACCGAGTAGGCCGATACCTGCGAGATCCGCTTGGAAAAGATCGACGCCCCTTTGAGCATCGGGTTCGGTGCCGCGGAGCGCAAGTACTTTTTCAGTGCCCTGTTGGAACAGCGTGGCGGCAAATCCTGTTACGGGGTCGTTCGGTTGGTAATAGTTGACTGTCCAGGTTTGGGGCGGCCCGTATGCTGTAAAGTTCGGGTTAAAGAAATAATTTGCTAACGGCAATGGTAAACGACGTTGGTCATCCGCCGCTGCGGCTTCCGCAAAGGTAGCTCCGTTTACCTGGGTCAACTCCGCCGGCCCGAGATCCACATACGAAGCTGCAGCCAGCCTCGCATACCTGTAATAGTCGAGTATCGTAGCCATGAACTACCCTTTCTTTTTCATAGCAATGAAGACGTCGTCTGTTAGTCGCTTCGGTCTGTTCACCGGACAAACTCGAGCCGGATTACCCAACATTGACATCCACCACAGATCGACCTGGTTTGGCCAACTGGTGTACTTGATTTCACGCGCGACCGTCTCCCCAGTCTGTGAGTCGATGATGGCGTACTCAGTTGCTGAAATCTTGTATCCCACCGCTTCACCGTAGCGCAGTCGCGTAAAGTGGTAGCGTGCGAGAGGTTCTTTGAGCAAGGTGCCAGTCCATTTATCGCGCTCTTTCTCATAACGCACGACCCGAAGTTCAGGATTCAAGATTTGCTTGCCATAGGCATTGCGACTAAATCGATATTCGTAGAACCGAAAACCTTGCTTCTCGTAGACCGCTGCACCTTGTGGACTGACCACCTCAAGACCGTTCGGGATCGTATCGTCATAAAACCCGTCCACCTCCACTTTCCGCACGATCTTCACCCCGGCGTCCTTGCATAGTTCGGCGAATCTGGTCTTGATATCGCGCTCTTCGGCATTAGGTGCGTAGGCGAGCCATCCCACGCCGAGCAGCATGGGCGCAATGGCCACCCACTTCCACCGCCAACCGCGCATGAGGAAGTAGCACAATGCTACGGCCGCAAGTATCAGCGTGCTGTAACAGACAACGATAAAGGTCCCGATCCCCGTCACCGTGTTCGCCTTTCAATCACACCCCCCCTTAAGTGGTTAAGGAGTCAGGTTGAGGTAGCCCGGATATTGATCTCACTTTCCAACATACGGCAAACGCCGAGTTGCCTGATGCTATGCCCTCCTGCAATCTTACTTGACGATTGGAGGCGGCCCAGGGTTTCTTACGTCGATCATATTCATCCGATTGCCGTTGTCAGCAATAAGGTCACCGGCTCTTTGTCCCGGCTTACAATTACCCAAGTACCTCGCTTTGACTTTGCCTCTCAACTCCGCAGTGCCCTGATGCGGGGGAGATACGCGAGTCAGAAAATCTGCCTCATACGCGCGGGAAAGATCACCGCGAATTACAGCCGTTGCCTTCGTCTTTGAGTTGCCAATTTGGCATTCTTTTTCCATCTCAAGTTTTCCTTTTTGCACTCGTACTACGGCTGCCGCACAAGCACCACCAATGTCGCGCATTTCCAAGTCTAAGCGGTCAAGCTTACTGTCAATGCAATACGCTGACCTCGTCGATACACCAGGAAAATAGCTTGACGTTTCAGTCAATTCCCACAAACCGCTTTTTCGTACTGGCATTGACTCTTGAGCCAAACAAGTACCCGGCAAGAAACTTAGGGCAAGAACTGCCAATAAATGGATGGTCATTCGCATCTTGAGCCTCACTCTATTACCGACAATATAAAAGGTGACGTATGGCGTCAATGCGGACGGAACCTGGTTTTGGGCGCTGCTTTCGATTCCTCTTGCCAAGAGGCCGAAGCGCGTTGTCCTGTCTTCACGATCATGTGTCCCGAAGGCCGAACATTGCTCTCAAGTCACCGCGCGCCGTCCGTCCGCTTTCCTGGGCCGCCCGCCCCTCGACGGTCGGACGCGACGCGCGATCACTCGTTCGATTGCGTCCTTGAAGCGATCCCCGCCCAGCACTAAGTCCCCATTCACCGACGCCCTGAATTCGTCGAGTTCCATGTCGTCCACGGGCTGCCGGAAAAGCTTGCGGTATGCCCGCTGTCGCTCGTGCGGAGTCCTCCCCAGCGCAACATAGATCGGGTGGTCCTGGACCACCTTGTTCTCGCGACCCTCAGCGTGGTAGCCGTAACTCGACCATGGATACTTCGCCGGGCTTTCCACGATGCGCGCGCGGACTGGGTTTAACTCGATGTAGCGGTAACACGCCAACAAATAGCGCTCGCTCTCGATGAGGTTCGACCTGAAACGCCCCTCCCATAATGTTCCGGTACGACTGTAGACATAATTGACGTATTGAACGTAGCGGCTGCCGACGTACCGCATCATCAGCGAAAGCCCCTCTTCGGTGGACGGGCTCACGAGCAAGTGCACGTGGTTGGTCATGAGCACATAGGCGTGAACGGCGCATTGGTAGCGCGTCGCCCCCCTCTGCAGGCACAGGAGGTAGAAGCGATAATCCTCATCGGCAAAAAAACAAGGCGAACGATTGTTCCCGCGTTGAATCACGTGGTGCGGAACGCCCGCCACCTTAAGTCGAGGTCTACGCGGCATAACAAACGGGGCTCAGCTCAAGAAACGCCTTCTATCGACCACGAAAACCGGGCTCCGTCCCCAATTTCGCGAAAACCGGGCTCCGTCCGCACCTAGGCATCTTTGCTCGCGTCACCCACCACCTCCATACGCGTTCCCCTCTCTCCCAACGTGATCACGCTGTCGACCTGCAGGCCCTTGGGAAGCTGGTGGGTGATGAAGAGCATGGTCACCCGCCCTCTGAATTGATTGACCGTGCGCGCGAACTGCTCGGCTGTAGCGGCGTCCAGGCTGCTCGCCGCCTCGTCGAAGATCAGGATGCGCGGGCGCTTGAGCAGCGCGCGGGCGATGGCGATGCGTTGTTTCTGGCCTCCGGATAGTCCCGCGCCATGCTCGCCGACTTCCGTCTGGTAGCCCTGCGGCAACTGCTCGATCGTTTCGTGGATCTCAGCCAGCTTGCAGGCTTGAATGATCTGATCAAAGGTGGCGTGCGGGTTCGCCAGCACCAGGTTGTCATAGATCGTGCCGCTGAATAACACGGTCTCCTGCGGCACCACGCCGAAGTACTGGCGCAGTTCGTTGGCGCTCAAGTAACGGGTGTCGCGCCCGTCGATCGAAATGCTGCCCTCCTCCCCTTGGTAGAACCCTTGCATGAGCTTAGCGAGCGTGCTCTTGCCGCTTCCCGATGGGCCCATGATCGCCACGCACCTCCCGGGTTCGATCGTCAGGGTGAACGTCTTGAAGAGGAACGGTAGATTGGCCGCGTAACGGAAGCTGAGGCCGCTGATTTCGATCCAGCCGTCTCCCTTTGTTTCGCGCGCGGGCAGCAGCGAATAGGGCTCGGCAGGCGCATTCATTACGTCCCCCAGCCGTCTGACGGCGATATCGGCCTGCTGGAACTGCTGCCACAAGCCGACCAGGTGCAGCATGGGCTGTGACAATCGCCCCGCGAACATCTGAAACGCAACCAGCATGCCGATGGTGAATTCCTGGCTCGTCATCACCATCCAGGCGCCGAGGCACAGGATGATGAGCGTCAGCAGCTGCTCCAACGTGTGGGCGGCGACGTTGTAGCTATTGGAGAGCTGCCGCGTGTTGAAACCCGCTTGCAGGTAGGTGGCAAGGTAATCGCCAAAGCGCCGCCTGAGCTGCGGCTCCATCTGCAGCGATTTCACCGTCTCCATGCCGGAGACGTATTCGGTCAGGAACGCCTGGTTGCGCGCGCCCAGCAGAAACTGCTGGTTAAGGCGTTGGCGCAGCAGCGGTGTAATGGCCAGGCTCAACCCGACGATCAGCAACAGTATGGCAACCGTGATCAGCGTCAGCGTCACGCTGTAATAGAACATGATCGCGAGGAAGATCAGCAGGAACGGGATGTCCATAACCAGGGTAACCGCAGCGCTGCTCAGGAACTCTCTGATCGTTTCGACCCCCTGCACGCGCGCGACCAGCACCCCCGTCGGGCGGTGCTCAAAATAGCGCGGCGGCAGTTTGAAGAGGTGCTCGAAAACCTGCGACCCCAGCACGGCGTCTATCCGGTTGCCGGTGTGCAGCACCAGGTACTGCCGCACCCAGCTCATGACGGCGGTAAAGATGATGAATACGCCAAGCGCGATGCCGATGACAGCCAGCGTGCTTAGCGTGTGATGAACGATGACCTTGTCTATAACGATCTGGGTGAATACCGGAGTAGCCAGCGCCATCAACTGGATCGCAAGGGACGCCAGCAGCACGTCGCGCCAGATCGCCTTGTGCCGGATCAGCTCGGGGATGAACCAGCGGAAACCGAATTCACGCGGCGCCTCCGAGGCAGCATCCTCCCCTTTCAATGCGGGTGCGGCCGGGGCAAATAGCAGGACCTTGCCAGAGAACTGCGTGTTGAACTCCTCGAGTGGGGACGTTGATGGATGCTGCCGGCTCTGCTCGAAATACGAAACGCTATTGCCGTCGCACCTGACGACGATCGCAAGGCGACTCGGTCGGGGATGATCGTCTGTAGCTGAGGAACTGCCCGGAATTGCTACCGGCCTCAACACCGCAAGAAAG
>Ga0214472_10003800_pt1 | contig 15934 bp, 14 predicted proteins | sample RVTome_6_FD_207662 | JGI IMG/M metagenome (GOLD analysis project Ga0214472, IMG submission 207662) | Soil microbial communities from uranium-contaminated site in the Upper Colorado River Basin, Wyoming, United States - RVT140D175 | ecosystem: Environmental > Terrestrial > Soil > Contaminated >... | reverse complement strand
GGAAACCAAGCTCTTCATCAAATCGCGCTTCGCGCGGCGCGGCATCTATTGGCTGCCCAATCTGCTCACCACCATCGCGCTATTTTCCGGGTTTTACGCCATCGTGCAGGCGGTGGGCGGGCGCTTCGAGCAGGCCGCGATCGGCATCTTCGTCGCGCTGGTATTCGACGGGCTCGACGGGCGGGTGGCGCGGCTCACCCGCACCCAGAGCGCGTTCGGCGCGGAGTACGACAGCCTCGCCGACATGGTGGCATTCGGTGTCGCGCCGGCGCTCGTGGTCTACGTGTGGGCGCTCAAGGATTTTGCGGGGATGGACAAGATCGCCCTGCTGGGGCCGTGGCTCTCCACCAAGCTCGGCTGGATCGCGGCGTTCGTCTATTGCGCGTGCGCGGCGTTGCGGCTCGCGCGCTTCAACACGACGCTCGACTTGGCTGACAAGCGCTTCTTCCAGGGACTGCCCAGCCCGGCGGCGGCCTGCCTGGTCGCGGGGCTGGTGTGGGCGGCAAACGAATACCAGCTCAAGGGCGCGGACGTGAAATGGCTGGCGTGGGGATTGACCGTGTTCGCGGGGCTCACGATGGTGAGCAACCTCAAGTTCTACAGCGGCAAGGATATCAACCTGCGCGCGAGCATTTCGTTCTCCGTGCTGGTGAGCACGGCGCTCGCGATGGTGTTCCTGATGACGGTCGCGAGCACGCTGCCCGAGATGCTGTTCTTCCTGTTCGGGGCCTACGCTTCATCCGGTTACCTCATCTGGTTGTGGGAACGCGTCAAGCGCCGCCCCAGTCCCCCGCCGGCGCCGCCCGCCGCGGCCTGACGGCTCCCCCGCCCGGACTTGCGCGCCCTGGAAAAAATCTCTATAGTCAGCCTCCATGTGTCCATACCAACAGGCCAACCTTCCCGTTCCTGCCGCCAGCCTCCTGCTGGCGGGCCTGCTGCTGCGCGTTCGCGCGCGCTGACACCCACCACACATCCAAGAGTTGTTCATGCCCGGGCGCGGCGGCACCGCTTCCGGGGCCCCGGAATTTCCACGCGCGCGGCGCTCATGCTCCGCGGCGCGCGTTGAGCGGAGACGACAATGGCTAAAGAGAAATTGATCATATTCGACACCACGATGCGCGACGGCGAGCAGAGCCCCGGCGCATCGATGACCAAAGAAGAGAAGATCCGCATCGCGCGCCAGCTCGAGCGCATGCGGGTGGACATCATCGAGGCGGGGTTCCCCGCGGCGAGCGACGGTGATTTCGCGGCCGTGCAGGCGGTCGCCCGCGTCATCAAGGACAGCGTGGTGTGCGGGCTCGCGCGCGCCAACGAGACGGACGTCAGGCGTTGCGGCGACGCGGTCAGCGTCGCGCGCTCTCCGCGCGTGCACACCTTCATCGCCACCTCGCCGATCCACATGGAAAAGAAGCTGCGGATGGAGCCCTCGCAGGTGATCGAGCAGGCGGTGCGGGCGGTGAAGTGGGCGCGCGAATACACCGACAACGTCGAGTTCTCGCCCGAGGACGCGGGGCGCTCCGACATCGATTTCCTGTGCCGCATCCTCGAGCGGGTAATCGCGGCGGGTGCGACCACGATCAATGTTCCGGACACGGTCGGCTACACGCTGCCCGAGCACTTCGGGGCGTTGATCCGCGACCTGCGCGCCCGCATACCCAATTCCGACAAGGCGGTATGGTCCGTGCATTGCCACAACGACCTGGGACTTGCGGTGGCGAATTCGCTCGCGGCAGTCATGAACGGCGCGCGCCAGGTCGAGTGCACCATCAACGGACTGGGCGAGCGCGCCGGCAACGCCGCGCTGGAAGAGATCGTCATGGCGGTGCGCACGCGGCAGGACATGTTCCCGTGCGACACCCATATCGACACCACCCAGATCGTGCCTGCGAGCCGGCTCGTCTCCGGCATCACCGGGTTCCCGGTGCAGCCCAACAAGGCGATCGTCGGGGCCAACGCCTTCGCGCACGAGTCCGGCATCCACCAGGACGGCGTGTTGAAGAGCCGCGACACCTACGAGATCATGCGCGCCCAGGACGTGGGCTGGCACGCCAACAAGCTGGTGCTGGGCAAGCACAGCGGGCGCAACGCGTTCAAGAACCGGCTCCAGGAGCTCGGCGTCGTGATCGAGTCGGAGGAAGCGCTCAACGCCGCCTTCAAGCGCTTCAAGGACCTCGCCGACAAGAAGCACGAGATCTTCGACGAAGACCTGCATGCGCTGATCACCGAGGAGGATCTCGAGCACGTGGAGAACGAGCACTTCCGGCTCGTCTCTCTCACCGCGCATTCCGAGACCGGCGAATCACCCTACGCGCGCGTGGTCATGTCCGAGGACGGCAAGGAGCGGCGCGCCGAGTCCGAAGGCAGTGGTCCTGTCGATGCCTCGTTCAAGGCGATCGAATCGATCGTGAAGAGCGAAGCGGAGCTGCTGCTGTACTCGGTCAACAACATTACCAGCGGCACCGACGCTCAGGGCGAGGTCACCGTGCGGCTCGCCAGGGGCGGGCGCATCGTGAACGGGCAGGGCGCGGATACCGACATCGTGGTCGCCTCCGCCAAGGCCTATATCAATGCGCTCAACAAGCTGCATTCCAGGCTCGAGCGCGTCAATCCACAGGTCTGAAAAGCAGGATCGAGGACTGAGGATCGAGGGAAAATCCACCGACGAACCGGTGGCGCCATTCCCACGAGCGCGCTGACTGAGCAGCGGTCATCCAGCCGGCGGTTAACCGCAATGCCGGTCGTGCTCGCGCCGGCGGAAACCGTAGTCAGCGCGCGCGAGCCGACCGCACCTTGCTCTCGGCTGCGGCACACGCCTCATCGGCCCCGGGCATGCAACGGTCGAAATCAAAGCGCAGGATGTCGCCGTCGGCGCGCATATCGAAGCCGTCGCAATCGATACCGATGATTTCAACCTGCTGTGGATTGTTGTCGCGGTCGCCGCACAGCGCGCGCAACGCCTGCGCCGGCAGGGAATTGAGTTGCGCCACGACGGCTTCCTCCCGTGCGGCGAGATCGCCGTCCGGCGGGGCGTAGGCTTCGCGGCTCACCCAGTGCGCCTTCGCGAAGCCGGCGATAACGCGCAACGTGACCGGTTCGATCCGGAAAAAATCGAAATCGAGCTGGCTGCGGTACTCGCACGCCGCGGGAAAGAAGCGCAGGTAGCGGTTCTCGACGACGCCCGGAGCATCGAGGCGCAGCGCGCGCCCGAGATAGGTCACGCGCGCGTTCTCCTGCACCTTGCCGCCCGCGGCGAGCACGATGAGACTCACCCTGGGATCTGCGCCGATGTTGCGGGTGTGTTCGGCGAGGCGGCTCACCAGCACGATGGGATACGCCTGCGCGTCGAGCACGTACGGCACGACCGAGCCGAACGGATATCCGGGGAGCGCCTGCGAGAGTGTCGAGAGCACCGCGTGGCGTCCCGCCCGCAGCAGGCACCGCGCCTCGCGCGCAAGGTTCATGCGGCGAGGCGGACCGCGACCTCGGCGAGTCTTCTCCCGAGCACGATGCAGGTATTCTTCTCGTGCTCGGTGACCGGCCGGTCGCTCGCCGCGCCGGCGTGGTGGCTGGCGCCGTATGGCGTCCCGCCGCTCGCAGTCGTCATGAGTTCCGGTTCGGAATAGGGCACGCCGACGATGATCATGCCGTGATGCAGAAGCGGCAGCATCATGGAGGTGAGCGTGGTCTCCTGCCCACCGTGCAGGCTGCTCGACGAGGTGAATACCGCGGCGGGTTTCCCGGCGAGTTCTCCTGCGAGCCACAGTTCGCCGGTCCTATCCCAGAAATGCTTGAGCGGAGCCGCCATGTTGCCGAAGCGCGTTGGCGAGCCCAGGGCGAGGCCGATGCATTCCCGCAGGTCCTTGAGTTCCGCGTACGGCGCGCCCGAATCGGGAACAGCGGGCGCCGTTGCCTCCGGCAGCGCTGACACGGGCGGAACCGTGCGCAGCCGGGCGGCGACGCCTGCGACCTGTTCGACGCCGCGCGCCACGTAGTGCGCCATCTGTTTCACGGCGCCGTGGCGGCTGTAGTAGAGAACGAGCAGTTCCTGCATGGCACGCCTGCCGCGCACGCGGTGTCCTGGGTGGGTTGCGGGAGTCGCGAGTATTATATAGGGCATCTCCCAGTGCCCCGGGGCATCACCGTGCCGAGAAGGCTCGCCGAGTTGATCCAATTCATCCGTGCGGTGGCGCGGCGTTTCGACGACGACCACTGCATGCAGATCGCGGGCAGCCTGACGTTCACCTCCCTGCTCGCCCTGGTGCCGCTTGCGACGGTGGCGTTGACGCTGATCTCGGCTTTTCCGGTGTTCCGGGATCTGAACGAGGCGCTCGAACAGTTCGTGGTGGAGAACCTGATGCCGGAATCGGCGGATGCGATCGCGAACTATACCGAGCAATTCCGCGCCAACGCCGCGAAGCTGACGGCGCTCGGACTCGCATTTCTGACCGCAACCGCGGTCATGCTGATGCTGACGATCGAACACGCGTTCAACCAGATCTGGCGCGTGACGCGTCCCCGCTCCGTCCTCCAGCGCGCCATCATCTACTGGATGTTGCTCACCGTCGGCCCGGTATTGATCGGCGCGAGTCTCTCGCTCACCTCGTGGCTCGTCAGCCTGTCGCTCGGGCTGGTGCGCGATATTCCGGGAGCAGGCGTCACGCTGCTGAAGACCGTGCCCATCGTGCTGACTTCGCTCGCGCTCGCGCTGCTCTATCTCACCATGCCCAATCGCCGCATCGCGTTGAGGGACGCCCTGGCTGGGGGCGTGCTGGCGGGTCTCGTGTTCGAAGCGAGCAAGCGCGGGTTCGCGTGGTATCTCACCCAGTTCCCGACACACAAGCTGGTCTATGGCGCGTTTGCGAGTGTGCCAATCTTCCTGTTGTGGATCTACATTTCGTGGCTGATCGTGATCTTCGGAGCAGTGGTGGTGGCGGTGTTGCCGGAGTTGCGCGCCCGCGCGGTGCGAGGCCGGCCCGCGCCCGGGGTCGATTTTCTGGACGCCATGCGGATACTCAAGGTGCTGTGGGAGGCGCAGCAGAAGGGCGAGGTCGTACGTCTTGCGCGCTTGCACGCCAGCGTGATGGCAGGCGTCGAACGGGTCGAGGCGCTGCTCGATGCCATGATGGCTGCGTCATGGGTGAGCCGCGCACCGCCGGATGGCTGGGTGCTGAGCCACGACCCCGCGAGCATCACCCTGGACCAGGTCTACAACCTGTTCGTGTTCCGGGCAGACGCGCTCGTTTCAGTGCACGAGGCTGATGCCAACCTCGACCGGCTGGCACTGGAACTCGGCGCACAGGTCAGCGCGCACATGCGCCTCTCACTGGAGCAGTTCTTCCGTTCCGGCGAGCTGGTGGCCGTTACGGCCGCGCCGGAGCACATCCACGTCGCGTGATCCGAAGCCGTCCCGGTGAACCGCAACGGTGGTTCGATGAACCGCGCTTGCTGCGCGGATGCAGGGCGATCAGGTGCGGGGATCGTTGCGCGGCGCACTGCGCGCGGGGGGCAGTGTGTAGGACCACTGAACCCGCCACGCGTGCAGCACCATGCCGGGATACTCGCCCTTGCCGAGGCTGCCGTTGTAGCGTCCCAGCGCCCGGAACAGGTCCCCCGCCTCGATATCGAGATAGTGCCGCAGGATCACGCAGCCGAAACGCAGGTTGGTGCGCAGATGGAACAGGTTGTGCCGGCCGTGGCCGATCAACTTGACCCAGAACGGCATCACCTGCATATAGCCCCTCGCGCCGGCGGCGGAAACCGCGTACTTGCGGAAATTGCTCTCCACTTGGATCAACCCCAGCACCATCTGCGGATCGAGCCCCGCGCGCTTGGCTTCGTAGTGCACCGTCACCAGGAACTCTTCCCGCGCGCGCCGGTCCGGCATGCGCCGGGCAAGGCGATACGACATCGCCGCAAGCCACGCGCGCGCTTCCGGCTCCGTGTCGAAGGCGAGATGGGGCACCGCCTGATCGCTGATCGCCTCGGAGAGCGCCGCCCGCACCGAAGCCGAGAGCGGCTCGTAGATCTGCCCGCCGCCGTGGGCCGGCGGCGGCAGGCCGAGCACCATCGCGAGCAATGCGCTTGCGAAAGCAGGCGCGCTCAGCTGGCGCATAACCGTGTTTTCACGATGTCGGCCACCTCCGCGAGCGCGCAGGTCTGCGCCGCCGCGTCGCGCCGGCCCTGAAATTCAACTTGTCCCTGCTTCAGTCCGCGCTCGCCGATGACGACCCGCTGCGGGACGCCGATCAATTCCACATCGGCGAACATGACCCCGGGGCGCTCGTCGCGGTCGTCGAGCAGCACGTCGATGCCCGCCGCGGCAAGCTCGCCATGGAGTTGCTGCGCGGCTTCTTTTACCCGCGGGCTCTTGCCGTATCCGATCGGCGTGATCGCGACCTCGAACGGCGCGATCGCCCGCGGAAAGATGATGCCGCGCTCGTCGAAATTCTGCTCGATCGCGGCCGCAACGATGCGCGTGACCCCAATGCCGTAGCAGCCCATCTCCACCACCGCGGGTTTGCCCTTGTCGTCGAGCACCGTGAGATTCATCTTCTCCGAGTACTTGGTGCGCAACTGGAAGATGTGCCCGACTTCGATGCCGCGGCAGATCTCGAGCGCGCCCTTGCCGTCAGGACTGGGATCGCCCGCCACGACGTTGCGGATGTCGGCGCTCAGGGGTTCGGGAAAATCGCGCCCGATGTTGACGCTGACGCAATGCTGCTCATCTTCGTTGGCGCCGGTCACGAAGTCCGACATCGCCGCGACGGTCCGATCCACGACGACGACGCCCTTGAAACCGACAGGCCCGAGCGATCCCGGATCCGCGCCGAAGGCGGCGCGGATTGCCGCCGGAGCGGAGAACGCGACCGGCTTCGCAATCTCCGGGAGCTTGGCGGCCTTGGCGAGATTCAGATCGTGGTCGCCGCGCACGAGCAGCAGCACCGGCCGCCTGTCGGCGCCATCGACGACGACCGCTTTCACCGTCTGCTGCGCGGGGACGCCGAGGAAGTGGCACAGGTCGGCTATCGTTTTCACGCCAGGCGTGCGCACCTTGCGCAAGTCGTGCCGCGGCGCAGCCCGCGCCGCCGCAGGCGCCACGGCCTCCGCGAGCTCGACGTTCGCGGCGTAGTCCGAGTCCGGACAGAATGCGATCGCGTCCTCGCCCGAGTCGGCGAGCACGTGGAATTCGTGCGAACCCGTGCCCCCGATCGCGCCGGTGTCCGCGGCGACCGCGCGGAACTTCAGTCCCAGCCGGGTGAAGATGCGCGAGTAGCAATCGTACATGGCGTGGTAGGTTTGCTCGAGGCTTGCGAGGTCCGCGTGGAACGAGTAGGCATCCTTCATGATGAATTCGCGCCCGCGCATGACGCCGAACCGCGGCCGGATCTCGTCGCGGAACTTGGTCTGGATCTGGTAGAAGTTGAGCGGCAGTTGCCGGTAACTCCTCACCTCGCGGCGCACGATGTCGCTTACCACCTCCTCGTGGGTGGGCCCGAGGCAGAAATCGCGCTGGTGCCGGTCCTTGAAACGCAGCAGTTCGGGCCCGTATTCGGCCCAACGGCCCGATTCCTGCCACAATTCCGCGGGCTGCACCGCGGGCAGCAACAGCTCGATCGCCCCGCTCGCGTTCATTTCCTCGCGGATGATGGCCTCGACCTTGCGCAGCACCCGCAGGCCCAGCGGCATCCAGGTGTACACGCCGCTGGTGAGGCGCCGGATGAGCCCGGCGCGCAGCATCAGCTGGTGGCTCACCACCTCGGCCTCCGCGGGCGCCTCTTTCAGGGTCGAGGTGAAGAACTGCGAAGCGCGCATGTCTGTTCCGCCCGGGCGAAAACCATTATTCTACCGAACGCCCCGGGACAACCGAAGAAAATGCAATGAAGTTCCTCGCGAAGTGGCGCGTGCGCAAGCCGGCCGAAGACAGCGAAACGGTCTACATCAGCGAAAAATTCGGCGTGCGCTCGCTGCACATCGGTAGCGACACGATACAGAGCGCGATGCGCATCGCCAGGCCGGACGAACTCGAACTCGCCTACACCCGCAGCATGATGGCGTTCCTGCTGTTCGGGGCCCGTCCGCAGCGCGCGCTGCTGGTGGGCCTGGGCGGGGGCTCGCTCGCGAAGTTCATCTACGCGCGCATGCCGTGGGTGGCGATCGAGGTGGTCGAAATCAACCCGCGCGTGCTCACCGTCGCGCGGCGCTATTTTCACGTGCCCGAGGACGACGCGCGCTTCACCGTCACCCTGGGCGACGGCGCCGAGCACGTCGCGCGCGCGGACCCGGCGGTCGACGTGCTCGCGGTGGACGGCTACGACGCGGAGTCGCACGTGGCGGCGCTCTCGGACCGGGCGTTCTACGCGGCATGCCACCGGCGGCTCGCGCCCGGGGGCATCCTCGTGGTGAACCTGTGGGGCGGCGACCGCGAGTTCAGCGATACCCGGCGGCGCATCGAACAGGCGTTTCCGGCCGGCACGCTGTGCCTGCCCGCGGAGAAACCCGGGAACATCATCGTTTTCGGCTTCCGGGACCGTCCCGGCGCGGTGCGGTGGGCCGAACTCGAGCGCCGCGCCGGCGAGCTCGAGCCGCTCTACGGGCTGGAGTTCGGGCGCTTCGTGCAGTCGCTGCGCAAGATGAACCGCCATTGTTCCACGCACCTGCTGTTCGGCGAGTGAGTGATCGCGGCGGCGCTTTCCATCGTGACGGTTTTGTGAAAAAATCGGCGCGACAGCAAAATGCATTGGGGTTCCCCATGATCGATCGTGACGGATATCGCCCCAACGTCGGCATCGTCATCTGCAACTGGAAGAACGAGGTCTTCTGGGGCAAGCGCGTCAAGCAGCATTCCTGGCAGTTTCCGCAGGGCGGCATCAAGCCGGGCGAGGCGCCCGAGGCCGCGATGTACCGCGAGTTGAAGGAAGAAGTCGGGCTCGATCCCGGGCACGTCAAAATCCTGGGCCGCACGCGCGACTGGCTGCGCTACGAGGTGCCGGAGCGCTGGGTGAAGCGCGACTGGCGCGGCAATTACCGCGGACAGAAGCAGATCTGGTATCTGCTGCGCCTTGTCGGGCGGGACTGCGACGTGTGCCTGCGGACGAGCACCAAGCCCGAATTCGACGCCTGGCGCTGGAACGACTATTGGGTACCGATGGATGCGGTGATCGAGTTCAAGCGCGAGGTTTACCAGAAGGCGTTGCAGGAACTCGCCCGCTACCTGCGCCGGCGCGCGGGCCGGCGCGCGGGGCGCTCCACGGACCACAAGGACGCAGGCGCGGCCGGTCTGGGGTGAACACGGGCGGCGCCGCGTCGAGTCAGGGGGAGCAAGCATGTTGAGAGATTACCCCGGATTAACGGCGGTGCCGCTGCGGCAGGGGGCAGGCTATGCGCAGCCGACGCAGGCCCTCCCCGACATCGTGACCCTGGAGGATTCCGCGCTGCAGGTGCTCACCGATTTTCAGCGCGTGACCGCGATCATCACCCTGCCCGGCGACAGCGTCGATGAAGCACACCGGCGCATGATCCAGCGCGGCGTGCGCCTGCTTCTCGTCATCGATCAGGATCGCAAGGTGGTCGGCGTCATCACCGCGAACGACATTCTCGGCGAGAAGCCGTTGCAGGTCATCACGCAGCGCGGCATCCGGCGCGAGGACGTGCTGGTGCGCGACATCATGACCCCGCAGGACCGGCTGGAAGTGCTGAAAATCACGGATGTGCAACGCGCCAAGGTCGGGCACGTCGTGGCGACACTGCACCAATCTGGACGCCAGCACGCCATCGCGATCGATATCGACTCCGCAGGCCGGCAGACGGTGCGCGGGGTATTCTCCACGACCCAGATCGCGCGCCAACTCGGGGTCACCATCCCCACCGGTGAGACGGCTCGCACCTTTGCCGAGATCGAGGCCCTGCTGGCGAGGTGACCACTATCGCCGCTAATCTGCGGCTGATTTCTGCTTTTGATTAGTGACATAGGTCTAACCACGCCGCCGCGCTTGACAGGGCTGCACTTGTGCGTCTATCCTTGGTTTACAGATTAGATTAAGTCTAAAGTCTGTCCGATCCCGACCCTCTCACCAGCGCTGCGAGTCGGGTCGTCTACGCGCTGTGCCACTGCAGTCAATTGATTAACAGGAGAAAATCATGCAACTCAAAGGATCCAAGACTCAGGACAATCTGAAAGCTGCGTTTGCCGGCGAGTCGCAGGCCAACCGGCGTTATCTCTACTTCGCAGCGAAGGCCGACGTGGAAGGCCAGAATGACGTTGCTGCAGTATTCCGCTCGACTGCGGAAGGCGAGACCGGGCACGCGCACGGGCACCTCGAGTACCTCGAAGCCGTCGGTGATCCTGCCACCGGGCTGCCGATCGGCAGAACGCGCGAGAACCTGAAGGCGGCGATCGCCGGCGAAACGCACGAATACACCGATATGTATCCGGGCATGGCAAAGGCGGCGCGGCAGGAAGGATTTGGCGAGATCGCCGACTGGTTCGAAACGCTGGCCAAGGCTGAACGCTCGCACGCCAACCGCTTCCAGAAAGCGCTCGACGCGCTCGCCGACTGAGAGCAGGGCGGAAGGATGAAGGCGAAAGTCGAATGGCGGATGAGCGCGTTCACTTTTTTCATCCTTCATCCTTCACCCTTCATCCTTTGCCGTTCCCCGCGATGAGCACTCGGGAGGGGAGCTTGGAGGCGCCCACGCGGCACGCGCTTGACTGGCGCGGGCCGGACTTTTACGACGAGGCCAAGCTTCTCAAGGAACTCGAGCGCGTCTTCGAGATCTGCCACGGCTGCCGGCGGTGCGTCAACCTGTGCACTGCGTTTCCCACGCTGTTCGGCCTCGTGGATGAAAGCAAGACCCTGGAGGTCGACGGCGTCGAGAAGCGGGACTACTGGAAGGTCGTCGACCAGTGCTACCTATGCGACATGTGCTACATGACCAAGTGTCCGTACGTGCCTCCGCACGCCTGGAACGTCGATTTTCCGCATCTCATGCTGCGCGCCAAGGCGGTGAAGTTCCAACAAGGCGAGGTCAGGCTGCGCGACCGGCTGCTGTCGAGCACGGATGCGGTGGGCAAGCTTGCGAGCATACCCGTGGTGATGCAGATCGTGAATGCGGCGAACCGCAACGGGTTCGCGCGCAATCTGATGGAGGGCGTGCTGGGAGTGCACAAGGAACGCGTGCTGCCGGAGTACGACAGCGCCCGCTTCCGCGCTCGCGCGCGCCCGGACGAGTCCTTCCCCGTCACGGCGGGGCAGCGCACGCCAGGCAAGGTAGCGGTCTTTTCCACGTGCTACGTCAACTACAACGAACCCGGCATCGGGCACGACCTGCTCAAGGTGCTCGCGCACAACGCGATACCCGCGGTGCTTGTAGAAAAGGAAGCGTGCTGCGGCATGCCGAAGCTCGAACTGGGCGATCTCGAGGCGGTCGCGCGCAACAAGGCGCTCAACATCTCCGTGCTCGCCCGCCATGCGCGCGAGGGGTGCGCGATCCTGACGCCCGTGCCGTCCTGCACGCTGATGTTCAAGCAGGAGCTGCCGCTGATGTTTCCCGACGACGCGGACGTGAAGCTCGTCGCCGACGCCATGTTTGATCCCTTCGAGTACCTGGTGCTGCGCCACAAGGACGGTTTGCTGAAGACGGATTTCAGCCACGCGCTGGGCAAGGTTTCCTACCACGTCCCATGCCACCTGCGAGTGCAGAACATGGGCCAGAAGACGCGTGAGCTGCTCGAAATGATCCCCGGCACGAAAGTGACCACGGTCGAGCGCTGCGCCGGCCACGACGGCACCTGGGGCGTCAAGAGCGAATACTTCGAGCAGTCGATGAAGATAGGCCGGCCGGTGTTCCGCCAGATGGGCGAGGCGGCCCCCGATTACATCAGCTCGGATTGTGCCATCGCCGGCCGCCACATCCAGCAGGGCATGGGCGCGACGCCGGCTCAGAAACAGCATCCGATCACGTTGATACGCATCGCCTACGGCTTGTAAATGCGGAATGATGAATGCGGAATGATGAATGCGCAGCGAGCCCGCGGGTCGGACTACATTCCAGATTCATCATTCATCATTCATCAGTAGTGTCCGACAGAATTCAAAGCAGATTCAGTTGGTTAGTGCTCTTAGCCATGTTTTCCCACGGTGCCGAATCGCCAAGCAGCTGAATCAAGGGTGTTTTCTCGAACGGTGTGACGCTCAGGATTTGTAGCATCGAATGCAGCGACATCGGCACATGGGGCCGCTTGCGAATGATGGCGACCAGCACGTAGACGGCCACCGCGATCCACACTTGGGTCTTGACCGCGTTCTCGGAAGTGCCGAAGAAACGCTTGATACGCAGATGCTGTTTGATCCACCTGAAGAACAACTCCACCTGCCAGCGGCTCTTGTAGAGCGCGCATACCGTGAGCGCGGGCAGCAACAGATGATTGGTCAGGAACACCAGCCGCTTGCCTCGTTCGGGATCGCGATAGACGATGCGGCGCAACCGCTCGGGATAGCCCTGATGGGAGTAGAACACCACGAGCTCGACCAGTTGGTCGCAGATCAGCCCGGTGCTGCGATCCACGGGTTGGGAAAGCAGGCGCCTGAACTTGGAGTTCGACTTGGCGCGGGTGACGAAGAAGGCCCCGGCCTGATGCAGCGTATACAGACGCTCGAAGTCGAGGTAGCCTCGATCCATGACGTAGAAAGCGCCCGGCTCGGGCGTGAGCAGATCGAGCACGTTCACGTCGTGGAGCTTGCCATCGCTGATATGCACGAAGGTCGGAATCGGCCCCCGCAAATCGAGCAGCGTATGCAGCTTCACTGCTGCCTTGGTCGCACGAAACGGTGCCCAGTGAAACAGCGCCAGGCACAGGTCGATCGTGGTGGAGTCCAGCGCATAGACCGTTTCGCTCAGTTCCACCCCAATGGGGTCGCCGGCGTAGAGGCGGCGCGCGGTGCGGATCAGCGTTTGCGCGAATTCGTAGTAGATGTGCCAATCGCGATCTTCGTTGGCATCGGCAAGCGCACTGCGGCTGATGTTGCCGCGCAGGCCCAGGTGGTAGAGCTTGGCCGGCTGGGCTCGCAGGCACGCCTCGATATCGCGCAAGCTCTCCCGGTAGGTCAGCTGTGCGAAGGCAAGACACAGGAACTGATCCAGGCACCCGAAGCTGCGAACGTTGAAATCGCCACGGTATCTCGCCACCAGCCGGCGAAACGTGTGCCACGGCGCGAACTTCATCACCTGCGCGAATACAAGCTTGCCAGCGTACATCGGTGCCTCCCCGGAAAATCCCGGAAGGCTGCCCGAAGCAGCGTTCGAAATTCAAGTCGTTAACACCTTGCCAAGTCATAAAATACCGTGCCAGCACTACAGTTACCTGCAATCTTCCTCAAACGTGTCGGACGCTCTTGATCATTCATCATTCATCATTGTGGAGCACGTCGTGCCCCGCCTTACGCGCGACAGCCTGATGACGCTCGAGGCCTATGCGCGGGCGAGAAACAAATTCCGCGCGCAGGTGATCGAGCACAAGAAGGACCGCATGCTGCATCTCGGCGAGCACGTGACGGTCGCCTTCGAGGACGAACTCACGATCCGCTACCAGGTGCAGGAGATGCTGCGCGCCGAGCGCATCTTCGAGGACGCGGGGATCCAGGACGAGATCAACGCCTATGACCCGCTGATCCCGGACGGCACCAACTGGAAGGCGACGATGATGATCGAGTTTCCGGACCCTGACGAGCGCCAGCGCATGCTCGCGAGGCTGATCGGCATCGAGGACAAGGTGTGGGTCAAGGTGGAGGGCCATCCGAGGGTCTACGCGATCGCCGACGAGGACATGGAACGCGAGAACGCGGAGAAGACCTCGGCGGTGCATTTCCTGCGCTTCGAACTCGACACGCGGATGGTGCAGGCCCTCAGGCGGGGCGCGGGGATCGCGGTCGGCATCGATCATCCACAGTACCGGTCGACCATTGACGAAGTGAGCCCGGGCGTCCGGCGGTCCCTCGTTGCCGATCTCGTCGACGCGGCCGGCGCCTGATCGGCTGGGGAGCGGCAGTTTTCACATGAGGGCGCTGCGTACGGCACAATAGGCGCTCGTTAGTGATCCAGGGAGCGGCGGGTATGCTGGAGGCACGCTTGGCGGGGCGCATCGAGCAACGCATTCGCGCGCTCGGTCTTCCGGTCGCGGTCACGCTGTGGGACGGCCGGTCGGCGACTCCGTCGGCGTCGCCGCTCGTCAAATTCTCCGTGCGCTCGCCGAAGGCGCTCGCCGCGTTCGCCGATGCCAGCATGGGGCGACTCGCTCGCCATTACGTCGAGCAGGAACTCGATGTCGAGGGCGACGTGCGCGACATCGTGCGCATGGGCGAGGCGTTGAGCGTGTCTTCGCCTACCGACGCAAAGGACCGGTCGAGGGTGCGAAAATGGTTCCGGCACACGCGCCTGTTCGATCGCAAGGCGGTACGCCACCACTATGACGTCGGCGATGATTTCTTCGCACTGTGGCTCGACCGGCGCCGCGTGTATTCGTGCGCCTACTTCCGCCGCGCCGACGATACGCTTGATATCGCCCAGGAGCAGAAGCTCGACCACATCTGCCGCAAACTGCGTCTTGCGCCCGGCGAGCGGCTGCTCGACGTGGGCTGCGGGTGGGGCGCGTTGATTCAGTGGGCCGCCGAGCGCTACCGGGCGCGCTCGCTGGGCGTGACGCTGAGCGAGAACCAGTACGAGTACGCCCGCCGCCGCATCCACGAGGCCGGGCTGGAAGACCGGTGCGAGGTGCGGCTCCTCGACTACCGCGACGTGCCCGAGGACGAGCCCTTCGATAAAATCGCGAGTGTGGGGATGTTCGAGCACGTGGGCAGGAAGAATCTGCCGCTGTATTTCGGAAAGCTGCGGCGGCTGCTCAGGCCCGGCGGCCTGGTGCTGAACCACGGCATCACGTTGAACGCGCCCGAGCTGCGGGAACTGGGGAGCGGCATCGGGGAGTTCATCGACGACTACGTGTTTCCGGGCGGCGAGCTCACGCATATCTCGCAGGTGATCGAGGAGATGTCGGCGCAGGGAATCGAGTGCCACGACGTCGAGAGCCTGCGACCGCACTACGCGAGAACGTTGTGGCACTGGTGCGACCGGCTGGAGGCGAGCGCCGACACCGCCCGGGCAAGCGCGGGCGAGAAGCTCTACCGCGTCTGGCGAATCTACCTCGCGGGCTCGGCGCACGCGTTCGAGCGCGGCTGGATGTCGGTGTACCAGGTGCTCGCGGGCCGGGCGGGCGCGGACGGCGCGCTCGCCGTGCCGCTCACCCGTGACTACATGTATTAATTCAGGTGATTCGTGAACCTGAGCGGCGGACGGTGAGGCGTGAGCCGTGAGCCGTGAATCGACTGGATCGTCGCGCTGGTCGGGGTGCGTCGGATCACGGATCACGGATCACGCTTTTCCAATCGCGTTTCATCTGCGTTCATCTGCGGTTTCACTGGCGGGAGCGGTAGCCGTCGCGGCGGGAGTGCTCGCCTGCCTGCTCGCGACCGGCGCGGCGGCGCAGTGGTGGTTGTTCGAGTCGGACTTCGACGACGAGCGCAAGCAGTGGAAAGAGATCGAGGCGCAGCTTCCCGCCTACCCGAAGGCGGAAAACCTGCTGGCGATCTACGCCGGCGCCGCGACGCCCCACAAGTTCTTCGTCGACGCGCCGTCCATCTCGGTGGGCGAGGACGGCGTCGTGCGCTACTCGCTCATCGTCAAGACCGCGGGGGGCGCCACCAACGTAAGCTTCGAAGGCATCCGCTGCGACATGCGGCAGCAGAAGCTCTACGCCATTGGGCACGCCAACGGCGCCTGGACGCGGGCGCGCAATCCGGAATGGCGGCGCATCGAGAACCAGGAGGTGAACCGCCACCACAACCTGCTCTACGCCGAGTATCTGTGCCCCGACAAGGCGCCGGTG
>Ga0214472_10003799_pt1 | contig 15937 bp, 13 predicted proteins | sample RVTome_6_FD_207662 | JGI IMG/M metagenome (GOLD analysis project Ga0214472, IMG submission 207662) | Soil microbial communities from uranium-contaminated site in the Upper Colorado River Basin, Wyoming, United States - RVT140D175 | ecosystem: Environmental > Terrestrial > Soil > Contaminated >... | reverse complement strand
AAGGGCCGGATCGGGTCGTGGCAGCGTAATGGCTTCGTCTTCGCCGTGGGGTGCCTCGGGAGTCACCTGGAGGGTTTCCTCCGCAATCGTTTCCTCGAGCCCTTCACTCAACTTAGTTCCCCCTGCCGAGAAGATCTTCACGCCGTTATCCGGAAAGGGATTGTGGGATGCGGAAATGGCGATGCCGGCCGAGAATCCGAGCCGTCGAGTCAGATAGGCGACTCCCGGAGTGGACATCACACCGGCGGAGAACGTCTCGCCACCCCCGGCGGCAATCCCCCCGGCGAGCCAGGATTCGATGGCGCTGCCAGAGCTTCGGGTATCGCGTCCCAGTAGAATGCGCGGCTTCGTTGTCGCATGGCCCGCGGCGAGGTTTCGAGCAAGGGAACGGCCGACGCGATGGATCGTATCAGGGTCGAGCGGGCGTACTCCGGCCTCGCCGCGAATGCCGTCTGTCCCGAATAAACCGTTCATCTCGATGCCCGTCCGGCCTGCCCAGCCCGTCGGTTCTCTCCGGACCGTCCGGGCCGGCCCGATGGTCCAGATGGTCCGGGAGCATCCCCGGCATCGGGATCGGCCGAGTCTTGTTCGACGCTCTCCTCCTGGACCTCGAGCGTCACCTCGACGCTGTTCACGTCGATGAGCCTCACGAACGGATCGTCGATGAGGATTTGCAGGGATTGCGAATACGTTTCCCGCAGACCCTCGGCGGAAATGGGCTCGGTCGTAAGTTGCTCCAAATTCTCCAATGTGGACGCGGGACCGGTGATGGTGATCTGGGGAGGTTCGAGGCGGATGTCCGTCAGCACGAAACCAGCGGCCGGCTCCCCCACGACGCGTGGGACGACCTGCACGGTACGTTCGGCGAGCGTCTCGATCACGAGATTGACGGAAGCCGGCGTGACCCGTATCACGCGCACGCCGTAGGGTGTTTCCACCTGGGAAGGAGTGAGATAGACGGTTTGGTGTCCGGGCTTGGTCTCCGATAAGTCCATGGCTGCCTGAATCGCTTGGGGCGAGAGCGCCCGCAGGAACTCCGAGGAGCCTCGCAAACGCACGTCGACCTGCTGTGCCGATTCCTCGATGACCTCGAGTCCCTCCGGAAGGTTTCGAAATTCCAAGGGGACCGAGACCACGATCTCGGTTCCCCGTTCGCCGGCCACGATGTACCAGAGGGAGAAGGCCAGGACCAAAGACACGAGCTTCAGCCCGAGGTTGTCCCAGAGTCGCAATCTCATATCGTCGAGCCTTCTCGGACGCTCGTGTCTCGCTCCTGAGCAGACCTCGCCGTCCCCGGCGCCAGGACCTGCCGCAGCTTGGACCGCAACGTGTCGCCATCCATGCCCCGCAGGATGTTCCCGTCCTCGAGATAGCTGATGGTCCCCGTTTCCTCCGAGACCACGATGGCGACGGCGTCGGTGTCTTCGGTAATGCCGATGGCCGCCCGGTGCCGTGTGCCGAGCTCCTTCGACAGGTGGGGGTTGATGGACAGTGGCAGAAAGCAAGCTGCCGCGGCCACGCGGTTCCCCTGGACGATCACCGCTCCGTCGTGCAAGGGTGTCCGGGGATTGAAGATGGAGAGCAATAAATCGTACGTGAGAATGGCGTCGAGGATGATGCCGCCCTCGATGTAGCTACGAAGGCCGATGTCCCGCTCGATGACGATGATCGCGCCGGTTCTGCGACGCGCCAGCGTCGTCGTGGCGAACACGACCTCATCGATGGTCTCGCTGGTGTGTGGCCCCAGGAATCGAAAGAGCGGTGCCTTGCCCAAGTGGGCAAGCGCCTTGCGAAGCTCGGCCTGGTAGAGAACGATGATGGCGAATCCGACATAGGCGAGGCTGTTCCTGAGTAGCCAGTCGACCGTTTCCAATCGCGCCCAGCGTGAGACGAAGTACAGCATCACCACGATGAGCGTGCCCACCACCATCTGGAACGCGCGGCTTCCGCGAATCAGCTCCAGAAGCTTGTAGATGAGAAAGCTCACCAGCAGGATGTCGATGGCATCGACCCACGAGAACTCGGTCGCCTCGGTGAAGGCGTGCAGGTAATCTGCCAACCGACTCACCCGGTTTCTCCCGCCCCAGTCTCGTTCAAGATGGCGTCGACGAGACGCGCGACCTGCACCATTTGCGGTACGTCGTGGACGCGCACCACGTGGGCGCCGCGCAAGATGGCCGCCGCCACCGACGCGGACGTGCCGTGGAGTCTCTCCTCGACAGGGAGGTCCAACAACCGGCCGATGAAGCTCTTCCGGGACGTCCCGACCAAGATCGGCTTGCCGAGACTGGATAGAGCGCCGAGCCGATTCAGCAGGACCAGGTTGTGGTCGACGGTCTTACCGAAGCCGAAGCCGGGGTCGACGAGAATGGAATCCGGGGCCACGCCGGCGGTCTCCGCGGCCGCAACGGCCCGTTCCAGAAACGCGCACACCTCGGCCGCGACGTCCCGATAGGTGGGACTCTCTTGCATGGTGCGAGGATTGCCCATCATGTGCATGAGGACCACGCCCGCTCCCGTCTCGGCAACCAGACCCGACATGTCCGGGTCGCCATGCAACGCGGAGACGTCATTGACCATCTCGACGCCATGCTCGAGCGCCCATCGCGCGACCGAGGCCTTGGTGGTATCAATGGAGATGAAGACGTCGGTTTCCGGTCGAAGCTTGTCGATGACCGGCGCAATGCGATCCAATTCCTCTTCCGCCGGGACGGGCGATGCTCCCGGCCGGGTAGACTCGCCCCCGATATCGATCATCGCCGCGCCTTCGCGCACCATCTGGAGGCCCAGATCGACGGCGCGATCGGCATCCAAGAATCGGCCGCCATCCGAGAACGAGTCTGGTGTCACGTTGATGACACCCATCACGCAGGTTCGATGCCCGAGAACGAGCTCCCGGCCCCGGGCGCGGAACACGTGGAGGGACCTCGCCGCCGGGGGGGACACCACGTCACGTGAAACGGTCAACGCCGACTCATCTCAAACGGGCCTGGTCATCTCGGCAAGTCGACACGCTCGTCTGGCTCAAGGGCGTCCGGTGGTTGCGGTCGAGCCGAGCTCGCTTCGCCAACGGTTTCGAGCAGGCGTTGCTGGGCCTTGCCTCCCCTGCTACGGCACTAGCTCTGCGGAATGCTCTTGGGCTCCGGCAGAATGGGGGGCGTCAGCGAGGCCTTCTTCTTTTCGTCCTTGCTCTCGGCCTTCTTTTCGGGAGCCGCCTCGGCGGAGGCGGGCACGCGCTCCTTGAGTGGAATCCCTTCGATCACCATCCGCACCTCTTCCGCGTCCAGAACCTCGCGTTCCAGGAGGGTCGTCGCCACGCGCTCCAAGAGCTCCCGATTGGTGGTCAAGAGATCCTTGGCCCGCTTGTAGTTCCGCTCCACGATCCGTTTGACCTCCTCGTCGATCTTGATGGCGGTGTCCTCGCTGTAGTCCGGCTGGTGGACGATATCTCGCCCCAGGAACGGCTGCTCCTCTTTCCGACCGAAGGTCATGGGACCCAGGCGCTCACTCATGCCCCACTCGCAGACCATCTTGCGAGCTAACTCCGTCGCTTTCTCGAGATCGTCGTGAGCTCCGCTCGTAACCTGGTTGAGGATGAGCTCCTCCGCGAGGCGTCCGCCCATCTTGACCGCGATCATGGCCTCGACGTAGACCTGGCTCGCGCTGTAACGCTCGGACTCGGGAAGCAGCTGCGTGACCCCCAGGGCCATGCCGCGGGGAATAATCGTCACTTTGTGAATGGGATCGGCGTCGGGCAAGAGCGCCGCGACCAGCGCGTGCCCCGCTTCGTGGTAAGCGGTGGTCCTCTTTTCGCCTTCGCTCATGATCATGGATCGACGCTCCGCTCCCATGAGCACCTTGTCTTTCGAGTCCTCGAAGTCCCGCATGCCGACGGCCTTGCGACCGTAGCGAGCCGCGTTGAGAGCGGCTTCGTTCACGAGGTTGGCGAGGTCGGCTCCCGAGAATCCCGGCGTACCTCTCGCGAGGATGGACAGGTCGACGTCGGAAGCGAGCGGGATGCGATTGGTATGAACCTTCAGAATACCTTCGCGACCCCTGACATCGGGCAGCGAGACGACGACTCTCCGGTCGAAGCGGCCGGGTCGGAGCAAAGCCGGATCCAAGACATCCGGCCGATTCGTGGCCGCGATGAGGATGACGCCTTCATTGGACTCGAAACCGTCCATCTCTACCAGCAATTGGTTCAGCGTTTGCTCGCGCTCGTCGTGTCCTCCCCCGAGCCCGGCGCCTCGATGGCGTCCCACCGCGTCGATCTCGTCGATGAAGATGATGCAAGGAGCGTTTTTCTTTCCTTGCTCGAAGAGGTCGCGCACGCGGCTCGCTCCCACGCCGACGAACATCTCGACGAAGTCGGAACCGCTGATGGAGAAAAAGGGCACGTTCGCCTCGCCGGAGATGGCGCGGGCGAGCAGCGTCTTGCCGGTGCCCGGCGGCCCCATGAGCAAAACGCCCTTGGGTATCCGACCGCCGAGCTTCTGAAATTTCTGCGGCTCCTTGAGAAAGTCGATGATTTCCTGGAGCTCTTCCTTCGCCTCGTCCACGCCAGCGACATCCTTGAAGGTGACTTTCTTTTGTTGCGAGCCGCTCAACTTGGCCTTGCTCTTGCCGAAGGAAAGCGCCCGATTGCCCGAGCCTTGCATTTGACGCATGAAGAAAACGAGAAAGGCGATCATGATGATGATCGGCGTCCAGTTGATGAGGTGCGCCCAAACGGAGGAGCCGTTTGCGTCGCGCGCGCTGACCTCGACACCTTGCGAGAGCAACTTGCTGACCAGAGCCTCGTACTGAGGCGGAGCAAAGGTCCGGATCGGGTCTCCATTCTTCAGCTTCCCTATGATTTGGCTCCCCGCGTCGCTACCGGTAATCGTCACCTCCGCGACACTTCCTCGATCCACGTGCTCCATGAATGCGCTGAAGGCCAGATCTTTTTCCTTCTGCTGGATGCGCGATGACACACTCCAGAAGAGCATGATGAGCAAAGCTGCCACCATCCAGAACATCAGGTTTTTCATGGTCGAGTTCAACATTGGCCTCCGAGGGTTATGACCTCACGCTCGGGTCGGAAAGACCGCCCTCAAGTCGTTCTCTTCTCGAGAATGCCGAGGTACGGCACTCCCCGGTATTTCTCTTCGCTGTCCAGGCCGTATCCAACGACGAAGCCGTCCTGGTCTACCTTGAAGCACGCGTAGTCCACCGCGCAATCCACCTTTCGCTGCCGCTCCCGGTCGATGAGTGCCGCGATTCGGAGTGAACGGGGCTTCCAGTCTTCCTGTATGTGCCCGGTAATGAAGTTCATCGTGACGCCGGTGTCGACGACGTCCTGAAGCAGAAGGACGTCTCGGTCTTGAAAGTCGGTCTCCGGACTGAACGAGATCTCGATACGTTGATCCTTCGTTGTTTCGATCTTCAGGAAGTCGCAAGTCAAGGGCAGCTCGATGGCTCGAATGAGGTCGGCCATGAAAACGACCGTGCCCTTCAGAATACCCACGATGGCAATCTCCCGTCCGTCGAAATCCACGGTAATCTGGCGGCCGATTTCTCGAATGCGTTCCCGAATCGCCGACTCACTGAAAAGTACCGAGGGTTTGACCCATTCGCTCATTGTGTCAACCAGCTCAATCGAAGCACGCGGGAAGCGTCCGCACCGATTCGCGAAGCCTCGGAGATGGCGTAACCTGCCACCCAAAGAATCTCTTCATCCGAGCGAACAACGAGCGGGATCTGTCTCCTTCGGTCCCGGTCAACCCGGCGCTCCATCAGATAACGCGAGACGGATTTGGAACCGGGCGCTCCCAACGGCTGGAAACGATCGCCGGGGACCAGATTCCGCACCCTCAACGCGACGTCAACCTCCCTGAGTGCCACCTTGACGGTGTCTCCCGTCGCCTCCGGAAGAAAGGAGGCTTCCGCCTCCTCGACGCGGATGGCCCCGCCCGCCTCCGGAATCGCGAGCTCTCCGGGCACCGTCAAGACGTACTCGTAACCATTATAGCGCCTAGCGGGCCGGTCTGACCCGGTTCCCCAGGAGCTGGCCGGGGTAGCCTCGGACGGGAGCCGCACGTCTCGAGGCCCGTCCCGTTCGAACCAGAGCCGACTGAAGGAGCGCCCACAGACAAGCCCGGGAAGGAACAAGCGGCGCCCGCTGCTCCCGGTACCGGCGAGCCGCAGCACGTCTTCCACGTGGCGGGCGGTCAGGGCGCGCAAGTTACCTCGTACCAAGTGGATGGCACCACGAACGACCCGTCGCTGAAGCGCCGGGTGTAGAGCAACGAGCTCCCCGACCGGTAAATAGAGGCGATCGGAGTCGTCCTCGGACCCGCCCATGAGGTCCCCGAGGACCCGAGACGCCTCCCGTGCCATCCAGTCCTCGTCGTCTCGGAGCAGGTCGGTCGTACGGGCCAGCGTGGCGACCAGGTTGGGGTTGTGCCGCGCGGCCAGAAACGGCAGGGTCTCGTGGCGAACGAAATTGCGTGGGATGGAACGGTCCTCATTCGAGGGATCCTGGCGATAGGGGAGGTGTCTCGATTCCAGAAACGCGAGAACCTGCGATCGCGTCACCTCCAACATGGGTCGGATGAGCCCGCTCGGTAACGTGTCCAGGGAGGAGACCGGACCCATGGCCGCGAGGCCCTTGATTCCGGCTCCGCGCAACAATCGCAACAGGAAGGTTTCGGCCTGATCGTCGCGTGTGTGGCCCACGGCAACTCGGCGGCAATTCCATCGGGCAGCCGTCGCGCCCAGGAATCGATAGCGGCTGTTACGCGCCTGCTCCTCGAGCGAGCAATGGGAGCGCCGCGCTTCGAGTGCGACGTCGATGCGGTCGGTGGCGAGCGGCAACCGAAGGCTTTTCGCCCACTGCTCACAAAAGGCCTCGTCGGCGTCCGCTCCCTGCCGCAATTGGTGATTGAGGTGAGCGAGGCGCAGCTCGAAGCCGTGACCTTGAGCCAACTCGGCGAGCGCCTGGGTGAGCGCCACCGAATCCGGACCACCCGAAACGGCGACCAGTACCCGCTCTCCCGGGCGGATCAGGCCATGCCGCCGAATGGCGCGATCGACGTTGGGGAGAAGCATTAGGGTGTCGGTTTCCTGCCGGTGCCGGGTGCGGCCCTCGAGACACGCCAAGGCTGCGCCGTTGATTCCGGCCACCCGGGCTTGAGCGTCTTGGAGAGCCTTGGTAAATTCCTCTAAACATTGTATATTAATGGTGTTCAAGCGAAATTGTCAACAAACCACGAGAGTCCTCCCAAAGCCGCGGGGCCCCACCCCCACGGCTCGCCCTCCGGCGACTTCGCGCCTGCGGGCGGGTTGAGGACTCCCCGCGTCGCAAGCGACAGGAAAAGGGCCAGCGATTGAATTGTTTCCAGTGCAACGCGAGCGACGAGGAAAAGCAGCTCCGGAAGTGTCCGATTTGCCACCGCTACTTCTGCGATGACTGTGGCGTAAATCGAAGCGGACGCTGGTTCTGCACGGCTATCTGTGCTGATTACTTCTTTTTCGGCGAGGACGAAGATGAAATGGAGGAATGAGTCGAGCGCCAGCAGTTAGATGTCGTCGGGAGTCGTCAGGAGTCGCCGGGACTCGACTCCTCAGAGTTCAATTGCAGTGGCTTCGCTCTCACGCGGACGATGCGTCGATGGCTGACCCTTTCGACCGAAAGCATCAGTCCCTCGACCGCCAGCTCTTCTCCTCCCGCCGGTATCCGCCCCAGTCGAGTCAGGATGAGACCGGCGAGCGTGTTGTAGTCCGGCTCTTCCGGTAGGTCCAAACCCAGGCCTTCGTTGAGATCCTTGACCGAGATCGATCCGCTCAGCGAGTAGCTGCCATCGGGCAGGGCCCGGATCGGGGAGACTTCCTCATGCTCGTCGCTGAGCTCACCGACGATTTCTTCCAGCAGGTCTTCCAGGGTCACCATGCCTTCCACGCCCCCGTGCTCGTCGACGACCAGCGCCATGTGAACGCGCTGCTTTTGCATCTGCTCCAGGGCTTGCTCCACTTTGGCTCCGTCCGGCAGAAAGTAGGGTTTACGAAGGACGTCGGCGAGCTGAAAGGGAACGTCCTTCCCCCTGTATCGAATGAGGTCTTTCGAATAGACCAACCCTTCCACCTTGTCGAGCGTCTCGCGGTAAACCGGTATCCGTGAAAAGCGGTGTTTCTGAATGAGGGACAAGATATCCTCGAGCGGTGCGTCGACCTCGACCGCAACGATTTCGGTGCGCGGCACCATCACCTCGGAGACTCTGGTCTCACTGAGCTCGAACACGTTGCGCAACATCTGACGCTTGCCGCCCGGCTCTCCGGCGCCGTCGCCACTGCCGTGGATCAGGACCTGGAGCTCCTCGAGCGTAATCTCGTGTTTTAGCGGTCGAGGCACTTCACCGAACACCCGGAGGAACCCGTTGGACACGAGAGTCAACAACTTGACCGCCGGACTGAATAGCCGGATGCAGAAGACGATGGGTCGGATAACGAGCAGCGACCAGCGTTCCGGGTGTCGGGCCGCTAAGCTCTTGGGAACCATCTCACCGAAAACGAGCAGCAGCGCGGTCAGTCCCAACGTGGACAACGTGATCGCCTCGGCTTGTTGCTGCGGGTCGGTGACGGCCAGAGTCACTGCGTATGTCACCAGGGCGCCCGCCGCCGTGTTCACGAACACGTTCCCGGTCAGGATCGTTCCCAATACTTTCTCGGGATAGGTCAGGACGCGGCGAATCAATGTGGCTTGGCGTCCCCTCCGTTCCTCCAGGTGTCGCAATCGATACCGGTTCAAGGACATCAGGGCGGTCTCCGAGCCCGAGAAGAACGCGGAGAGGCAGAGGATGATCACCAGAGCGATGGACGCTGCGGTCAGCATGAGGACGACGGCTGTGGGAAGACTATCATGAGCCCGCTCGGGGGACTAGAATGACGTCCCAATGAAGGCTCAGGAAGAGGTTTTCAGCTCGCGTTGGGGCATCCTGCTCGCGGTCATCGGGATGGCCGTGGGAACGGGGAACATCTGGCGATTTCCCAGAGTCGCCGCCGCCAACGGCGGCGGGTCGTTCCTCATCGCTTGGCTCGTCTTCATGTTCGCCTGGTCCTTACCACTCGTGATTTGCGAGTTCGCGATGGGCAAGCATACCCGGCGAGGGCCAGCAGGCGCGGTGGGGCATCTGATTGGTGCCCGCTTCAATTGGATGGGGGTGTTCGTCGGGATCTGCACCTGCTTCATCATGTTCTACTACTCCGTCGTCACCGGATGGTGCCTAAAGTACTTCTTCGCGACCGTGGGTGCCGGCGCGATCGGCGATGATTCAGAGGCCTATTGGCACGCCTTTACGCATGGCGGCTTCCAGCCGGCGCTATTTCACCTCACCGCCATGGCGTTGGGCTGTCTCATCATCCATCGTGGCGTGGTCCGGGGCATCGAACGAACCAACCGAATCTTAATCCCGATCCTCTTCGGACTGCTGATCGTAGCCGCCGTCCGCGCCGTCACGTTGGAGGACGCCATCAAGGGGCTGGGCTTCCTCTTTACGCCAGTGTGGAGCGACCTCCTCAACTATCGCGTGTGGCTGGAGGCGCTCAGCCAGTCCGCCTGGAGCACCGGAGCGGCCTGGGGTTTGGTGATGACCTACGGGGTCTACTTGCGCAAGCGAGACGATTTCGTCTTGACGAGCTACACGACCGTCTTCGGCGACTACGCGGCTTCGCTCTTGGCGGGAATCGCCGTCATGTGCACCGTGTTCTCGGTGTTGCCCGAGGCTCAGGCCCGCGACGCCCTCGGCGCGGGTAACTATGGCTTGACGTTCATTTGGTTGCCGCGCCTCTTCGAAGCGGTTCCTGGCGGGGGATTCTTCCTGGCCTTGTTCTTCCTGGCGCTGAGCTTCGCGGCCGTGTCGTCTCTCATCGCCATGATCGAAATGGCCACCCGAATGTGCGTGGACTTGGGCATGCGGCGGACGCGGGCCGTTACGTTGGTGGGCGTCTTGGGGTTCGGGTTGGGGTTGCCCTCGGCATGGCATATGGGTTTCCTCGAGAACCAAGACTGGGCGTGGGGACTGGGGCTTCTGGTCTCGGGGCTCTTCATTGCCTTCGCGGTCATTCGTTTCGGGGTCGGCCGGTTTCGCCGAGAGCTCGTCAATACTCCGGAGGAGCGCTGGGTCATCGGCAACTGGTTCGTCTACGTGATCGCCGTGGCCATCCCGATCGAGTTCCTCGCCCTCGTGGCGTGGTGGTTCCACCAAGCGGCGACGGTCTACGATCCTGAAGGCTGGTGGAATCCCTTCCATACCTACAGCGTGGGCACCGCCCTGTTACAGTGGGGCGCGGTCATCGGTGTCCTGCTCGCGTTGAATCGTTTCTGGGGCGCACGGGTCGGCGCCCACCATAGGAGCTGAGATGGAGCCGAGCGGCTACGTCATGATGACCATCGTCCTCGCCGGGGTGTGGGGCGGGTTCATCTACCTTCTCTATCAGGCCAGCCGACACTAGCAAGCTGATGAAATACGAGCCAGCCTGCGCGAGCGGAGGACCGGCGAGCGAACGAGGAGTGAGCGAGCTTTGAGAAACGACCCGACGAAAGCGCAGTCACCTGTCGGCCGTCAAATTGCGTGGTTGCTTTGACCGGAGCTCGCCAGACGGCGGTGGGGCCCCGCGGCACTAATGCACGCTAAAGATGCGTATCTCCATCATCGGTGCCGGCGCGTGGGGAACCGCTCTTGCTCGTCTGACCGCCAACCAGGACCACGAAACGAGACTCTGGGCCTACGAGCCGGAGGTGGTCGATTCCATCAAAGAAAACCGAGTGAACGAGCTCTTCCTCCCCGGGGTCGAGCTTCCCGCGAGCCTCGGCGTCACGAACGATTTGGAAGAGGCGACGCGGGAGGCCGAGATCGTCCTGACCGCCGTGCCTTCCCGCCACTTGAGAAGGGTCTTGAACGACGTCGCACCCCACGTTTCCAGGGAAGCCTTATTCGTCAGTGCCAGCAAGGGGCTCGAGGAGGAGACGCTTCTGCGCCTGAGCCAGGTGATCGACGAAGTGCTACGGTCGCGGTTCGAGCCACGCGTCATCGCACTTTCCGGGCCCACCTTCGCGGCAGAGGTGGCCCGCGATCGCCCGACCGCGCTCGTCGCAGCCTGCGACCGGACGGATCTGGCACGAAGGGTTCAGCACGAGCTCTCCTCGTTGACGTTTCGCATCTACGCCAATGACGACGTCGTCGGTGTCGAGCTGGGCGGCGCCGTCAAGAACGTCATTGCCATTGCCGCGGGAATGAGTGCGGGGCTTGGATTGGGGCACAACGCCGTGGCTGCTTTGATCACGCGGGGGCTAGCCGAGATCTCGCGTTTGAGCGCGGCCCTGGGTGGCCGGAAGGAGACGCTCGCCGGTCTGGCGGGGTTGGGGGATCTCGTCCTGACCTGTACGGGAGAGCTTTCGCGCAACCGTTCCGTGGGCTACGAGCTCGGCAGGGGAACGCCGCTCGGCGCGATCCTCCCCTCGATGCGCACCGTGGCGGAAGGGGTGCCGACGACCCATGCCACCGTGGCCCTCGCTCGCCGTAATGGGGTGGAGATGCCCATTACGTTCCAGATGGAGCGGCTCCTCCGAGGTGAGACGACACCCGAGGTGGCGATCCAGGAGCTCATGAGCCGTCGGCTCAAAGAGGAATGAAGAGTGGGAGTGCGCGAACGGGTAGTCGATTGGGTTAAGTTGACAATCTTCACGAAGCGCTAATTGACAATTAGCTGGCAATCGAACGGCGGGCACCCATGCCACGGCAAGGCCCCTCGTTAATTGATTGCCTATAAATCATTATTTAACAGATGCTTGTTGTATATTAGATTGACGATAAAAATATAGATACAGTTGACAAAGACTTGACAATCACGTTAAAAGAGGTCCGTGGATACGAAACAGCGGATCCGTGCCTACCTCAGCCGGCATCCCTCGGCCTCGGGAGGAGAGCTCCGTCGCCATTTGGGCATTAGCAGGCAAGCGCTCAACGCTCACCTGCGCGCCCTGATCGACTCCGGAGAGATCATCAAGGCGGGGGCGACCCGTGGCTCACGCTACAGCCTGGCGGCACGAGCTCCGGCACCCGTTTCGATCTCGCGCGACGTGCCGCTCCACGGCCTGGACGAGAGTAAGCTCTACGACGAGCTGGCGATGAAGCTCAACCTCGCCCGCGCCCTTCGTCCCAACGTCGAGGCAATCTTCCGCTACGCCTTTACCGAAATGCTGAACAATGCCATCGAGCATTCGAAAGCCGAGCAATGTAAGCTCCGCCTCCGCCTGGACGCGGGAACGGCGTCGTTCCGAGTCCGAGATCGCGGCATCGGAGTGTTTCACTCCGTTGCTTCGAAGCTGCACTTGCCGGACGAAGACGCTGCACTCGTCGAGCTCATGAAGGGCAAGACGACGACGATGGCGGACACTCATTCGGGGGAGGGCATTTTCTTCACATCTCGAGCAGCGGACCAATTCGTGCTGCGGTCGCACCGGACAGAGGTGGAGTGGAACCGATCTCGAGACGATGTGTTTGTCTCACAGCGGCGCTACCTTCAGGGGACCAAAGTGGACTTCTCTTTGCGGCGTGATACGCGCCGATTCTTGGAAAAAGTCTTCGAACGGTTCGCCCCGGAAGAATACGACTTCCGTTTCCAGAAAACGGAGGTGTTCGTGAGGATGCTGAAGAAAAGCTACGTCTCGCGGTCGGAAGCCAAACGTTTGCTAACGAACCTCGAGAAGTTTAGCGAGATCACGCTCGACTTCAAGGGCGTAAAGGCTATCGGCCAAGGGTTCGCAGACGAAGTGTTCCGAGTCTTTGCCCGTCGGCACCCTAACATCAAGATCTCAGCCGAGAACACCACGGCACCGGTAGATGCGATGCTACGACATGTTGCGTCGGGGTAGCTCTTCACCGGTAGACTGAGCGGGTCGAATAATCTCGTAAAGCGTGGTTCGTTGCGCGGGCTCGAATCCGGACTCGCGGATGAGCGTCTGGATCTCTTCGGTCGTGGTCTTGTTCACGAAGCCCGTGCACGCGTGAACGTTCTCCTCGAACAGAGTCCCACCGAAGTCGTCGGCGCCCCAATGCAAGGCGACCTGTCCCGCCTTCTTTCCTTCCGAGAACCACGAGGCTTGGATGTGGTCGAAGTTGTCGAGGAAGATTCGGGATGCGGCGAGAACTCTGAGGTATCGGTTGGGGCCAGCATGCTGCGGGATTTTGATGAGAAGCGGCGTATTGCCGGGCTTGAAGCTCCAGGGCACGAAGGCCGTGAAACCGTGATGGAAATCCTGAAGCTCACGGATGGCCTCCAAGTGCCGGATGACATCCTCGTCGGTCTCCACGTGGCCGTACATCATGGTGGCGGTGGTGCGGAGCCCCAGCTCGTGCGCCTCGCGGTGCACGCTCAACCACGCCTCAGCGCCCCCCTTCTTGTGGGAGATTTTCCTTCGCACGCTGTCGGAGAGAATCTCCGCGCCGCCGCCGGGCATGGTGGCCTGGCCGGCCTCTTTCAGACGAGCTAGAACCTCCCGCGTCGTGAGACCCGAAACACGAGACATCCCCTGAATCTCCGGGGCCGACCAAAAATGAGGTGTGACGTCGGGAAATCGCTCCCGAACCGCGCGCACCATGTCGACGTAGTAATCGAAGGGTATCTCGGGGCTCACCCCTCCCTGCATCAGCACCGTGGTGGCGCCCATCGAGACCGCGCGCCCGATCCTCTCCATCATCTCGTCGATGGTGAAGGTGTAGGCTTCGTGATGACCGGGGGGACGATAGAACGCACAAAACGTGCAGTCGACGTCACAGACGTTCGTGTAGTTGGGATTGGTGTCGACGACGAACGTGATCACGGGCTCCGGGTTGCGAAGCCTGCGAATCTCCATCGCCAGCTCTCCGAGCTCCAGAATGGAAGCGTCGCGGAGTAAGTAGAGACCTTCTTCTGTCGTCACGCGCTCTCCGGCGCGGACCCGGTCGCGAATGGATCCCATGTTCATGATGGCTTTCACGGCGCACCGCCGGCGGCCGCGACGGGTTCCAGGAGCCGATGATGGTGAACCAGCCGTCGAAACTCTTCCAGCCCTCGCTTCTCCTCGTCTCCCAACCGGTAGTGAAAGTTTCGCAAATAGGAAGCCAACTCCTCCGCCGTGCCCAGCTCACCCGCGTTACCAGCCGCGATCTCGTCCAGCTCGGACATCCCCTTGGCGAAGGACCGCTCCAATAGATCCCGGAACGCCTGCTTGACGGAGGTCGGCACCGTCCGCTTGATGACCCAAAGCGCAAAGACGAAGGGTAGCTTCTTCCAGCTCCACCACTCGGACGCGAGGTCGTAGCAGTGAGAGAAACCGGGCGGCGGCTGTCGGCGACTCAAGAGCGCGGGGTTACCGATCAACAGGAATCCTTCGCCGTCTTCTTGAAATCCGCGCACATAGTCGGGCGGCCGGATTCCGTAGCGAACTTCGAGCAGCAGTCGCATCAGGCAAATGGACGTGGACGTGTCCTCGGTGACGCCGATCTTGGTTCCACCCAGTTGGCTCATGGGCCGGCGGGTGTAGAGAAGGATGCTGCGCACCTCCTCGTGGTTGGCCACGCCTAGATCGGCCACGGGCTCGTAACGGTCCTCCATGGCTAGGTAGTCGGCGGTGGCCATGATTCCGGCATCGATCTCACCTCGTTCCGCGAGACGACCCAGCTCGCGAGGCGGCATCGCGACCAAACGATGCTCGCCCAGAAGAGGATAGAAAGGCTGGGAGTTCAGGTAAGAGATCTGGCCGATCAGGAGCCGCATCAGCCTCTAATCCCACTAATCATAGACACGAAGGATCTGGTAGAGCGCGTCCCGCTCCACGGGTATCTTGCCCGCCTCGGTGATCATTTCCACCAATCGATCGCGCGCGAGCCCGACCGGACTCTTTGCCAAGGCGGCATGGGCGATGCGCTCCTGGCCGATGGTGCCATCGAGATCGTTCGCCCCGAAGTTCAGCGCGACCGAAGCGGTCTCTTCCCCGAGCATGACCCAATACGATTTGATGTGAGGGATATTGTCGAGCAAGAGCCGCGCGCAAGCGACCGTTCTCAGATCCTCGATGGCCGACGCCTGACGCTCGACGATACCCGTGTGGCCCGGTTGGAAAGCGAGCGGGATGAAGGAGAGAAAGCCCGGCGCTTCGTCCTGTTGATCGCGCAATTTCAGCATGTGCTCCACTCTCTCTTCGTAGGTCTCGATGTGCCCATAGAGTAGGGTCGCGTTCGACGGAATGCCCATACGATGGGCGATGCGGTGCACCTCGAACCAACGCTCCTCTCCGATTTTTCTCTTGAAGAGTGCTTCCCGCACCCGTGCGGAGAAGACCTCGGCACCCCCGCCGGGAAGCGAGGCGAGGCCCACTTCGCGCAGCCTGCTCAACACCTCTTCGATCGTGATCTCGGCCATGCGCGCGAACCAATCGATCTCGACCGCGGTCCAGGCCTTGATCTGAACCTTGGGATAGGCCTCGTGGATGGCCTTTATGATTTCGAGGTACTGATCGAAGCCCCACGTGGGATGGAGTCCCCCAACGATATGCACTTCGGAAAGCTCATCGCTCAGATGGCCGAGAACCTGGTCCATCGACATTTCGTAGGCATGGGGCTCCAGGGGCTTCGCGGCAAAGTCGCAGAACTTGCAGTCGAGAACGCATAGGTTCGTGGGGTTCAGCTGGCGATTGATGACGAAATAGACGTGATCTCCACTCTTCGATCGCTTCACGTAGTCCGCCATGCGACCCAGCGAGACCAGGTCCCAAGTGTTGAGAATCGTGAGGCCGTCTTCCCGACCGAGCCTCTTCTTCTGGAGGACCTTCTCCCAAACGGGGATCAAGGCTGGGTCCTGAAACGCGATGTCCTCCCCATACGGAGCGTGCGGACGTACGCGGTCCACGGGCTGCCGG
>Ga0214472_10003798_pt1 | contig 15938 bp, 13 predicted proteins | sample RVTome_6_FD_207662 | JGI IMG/M metagenome (GOLD analysis project Ga0214472, IMG submission 207662) | Soil microbial communities from uranium-contaminated site in the Upper Colorado River Basin, Wyoming, United States - RVT140D175 | ecosystem: Environmental > Terrestrial > Soil > Contaminated >... | reverse complement strand
GGCAATTGGGCCGGCTGGGGGCCGCGCTCGCCACCAGCGGCCAGGGCCTGGAATGGTTCGGGGAGGTGGATCTTCGCTTCCGGGACCGGGTGGTCTTCACCCCAGGAAAGGCGGGTGCGGCTCGCCCTTAGTACTTGATTTCATACGTTCGTGTAGGGAAGGCGCTAGCCACCCTTACACGAAACGCCCTTAGGAAAGGGCGATCCGTATCGGGGGAAACCTGATACGGATGTATGAAATCAAGTACGTAGCGCTGGCGGGCGGACCGATCGAACGGGGAGGTGACGCAGATGGCCAAGAACGGGAATCTGGTGGTCGGGCTGGACATCGGCACGACGAAGGTCTGCGCCATCGTGGCCGAGATGAATGGTGGACCGGGGGTGGACATCATCGGCCTCGGCCACAGCCCCTCGCGGGGACTCCGGAAGGGTGTGGTGGTGGACATCGAGGCCACCGTGGACTCCATCCGCCGGGCCGTAGAGGACGCGGAACTGATGGCCGGCGTGGAGATCGGATCGGCCTTCGTCGGGATCGCCGGCGGCCACATCAAGGGGATCAACAGCCGCGGGGTCGTCGCCGTCTCCAGCAAGAACCGGGAGGTGAGCCGGCAGGACGTCGACCGGGTCATTGACGCCGCCAAGGCGGTCGCGCTGCCGGTGGACCGCGAGGTGATCCACGTCCTGCCGCAGGAGTTCATCGTGGACGACCAAGGGGGCATCCGCGAGCCGCTGGGGATGACCGGGAGCCGCCTGGAGGCCGAGGTCCACATCGTGACCGGGGCGGTCGCCTCGGCCCAGAACATCATCAAGTGCGCCAGCAGGGCGGGGCTCGAGGTGCAGGACATCGTGCTTCAGCAGCTGGCCAGCGCCGAGGCCACCCTCACGCCGGAGGAGAAGGAGCTGGGCTGCATCCTGGTGGACGTGGGCGGCGGCACCACCGACGTGGCGGTGTTCGTGGAGGGCAGCATCTACCATACGGCGGTCCTGGCGGTGGGCGGGGACCTCTTGACCAACGATATCGCCATCGGGCTGCGCACGCCGCAGCCCGAGGCGGAATCCCTCAAGCGGAAGTACGGGTGCGCCCTGGCCAGCATGACCCGTCCCGACGAGAAGGTCGAGGTGCCCAGCGTGGGCGGCCGCCGGCCGCGGGTCCTCACGCGCCAGACCCTGTGCGAGATCATCCAGCCCCGCCTGGAGGAGCTGTTCTCGCTGGTGGACCGGGAGGTCCGCCGGGCCGGCTACGCCGCCCGGGTGAACGGCGGGGTGGTGGTCACGGGCGGCTCCTCCATCATGGAAGGGGTCCCGGAGCTGGCGGAGCAGATCTTCGACATGCCGGTGCGACGCGGCATTCCCCGCGGGGTGGGCGGCCTCACGGACGTCATCAGCAACCCGATGTATGCCACGGGGGTCGGCCTGGGCCTGTATGGGGCCGCGCATCGCGACCGGCGCAAGTTCCGGAAGATCACGGACAGGAACATTTTCGACAAGGTCGTGGATCGCATGAAGGAGTGGTTCGGCGAGATCTTTTAGGCAGGGGTCGGAGGCCAGGGGCCAGGGGTCGGGGAACGGCGACAGCGACAGGGATAGTGATCCTGCCGTGGCGGGCGAGAGGCTCGAGGGGTTGTTGGGACCGAAATTGAGAAGGGAGGCTACCGGATGAACATCAGGCTGGAGGAGCACGTGGGGGTGATGGCCAACATCAAGGTGGTCGGCGTGGGCGGCGGCGGGTCCAACGCCGTGAACCGCATGGCCACGTCCAGCATGACCGGGGTGGAGTTCATCGTCGTGAACACCGATGCCCAGGCGCTGCGCCACTCCGCGGTCGAATGCAAGCTCCAGATCGGGGAGAAGCTCACCAAGGGATTGGGGGTCGGCGCCGATCCGGAGAAGGGCCGCAAGGCCGCCATCGAGGATACCGACAAGATCCTCCAGCACCTGCAGGCGGCGGACATGGTCTTCATCACCGCCGGGCTGGGCGGCGGCACCGGCGGCGGCGCCGCGCCCATCATCGCCAACCTGGCCAAGGAGATGGAGATCCTGACGGTCGGGGTGGTCACGAAGCCGTTCGTGTTCGAGGGGAAGCGGCGCGGGGACCAGGCGGAGCGGAGCCTGGAGGAGCTCAAGGCCATTGTGGATAGCCTGATCATCATCCCGAACCAACGGCTGATCAACCACGCCACCAAGAACACCGGCGTGAAGGAGGCCTTCGCCATGGCGGATAACGTCCTCCGCCAGGCGGTGCAGGGCATTGCGGACATCATCGTGAAGCCCGGCTACATCAACGTGGACTTCGCCGACGTCCGAACCGTGATGTCCGAGCGGGGCATGGCGATGATGGGGATCGGCGAGGCCTCGGGGGACAATGCCGCGGTGGAGGCGGTGCAGAAGGCCATCAACAGTCCGCTGCTGGAGAATGTGTCCATCAAGGGGGCCCGGGGCGTCCTGTTGAATTTCACCCATGCCTCGACGCTTCCCATCTACCAGTTGAACGAGGCGTCCAAGATCGTTCACGACATGGTGGACCGGGACGCCAACATCATCTTCGGGGACGTCCTCGAGGACGAGATGGGCGAGGCGGTCCGCGTGACCGTGATTGCCACAGGCTTTGACGAGGCCAGTGTGGAGGCGGTGGAGGAGGTGCCCCGGATCACGGACCTCCGCGCCTACGCGCCGAAGGCGGCCGTGGCCGCCACATCCGCCCCGGATCGCGGGGTCTATCTCCGGAAGGGGAAGAAGGCCGTCGGCTCGCAGTTGGTGCTGGATGATGTCAGCGAGGAGGTGCTGGACATTCCGACATTTCTTAGACGGCAGGCCGACTGACGCGGCTGCCGTGGTTTGAGGCGGCAGGCGGACTAGCCGCACAAGGCCAATGCAAAACTGACAACCGATTCCGCCTGGTGGCGGAAACAACCGGTCAGTGCTCTTTCAGTCTCACTTCCCGGCGGCTTGTCTGTGGGGTCGTCAATCGGAGATTCGGTAGACTCTCCCTTCGGCGGGACACAACCCTTCGTTGCCCCCCCTTCCCTGCACCTCAGCTCTCCGGCTCCTCTGTCCCTCTGCCAATGCTCTGACCATCCTCGCATCCCCGCCGGTGTTTCTCTCCCCGCTTTCTGACCGTGATCATGCGCTGAGCAGCGCCGCGTAGGCGGTCGATCCTCCGGCCGGAATAAGTCAACGTCGTCAACAACATCCCGCATTCCTCCCCAACTCCCTGTGGCACAAAGGTACAAACGCCTTGAACTGGTCCCGTTCCGCTGCTAGCATGCTCCGTACCTCCGGTTCGGCGGCCATATGACCCACCCGCGGTGAGGGCATGACCTGGAAGTTCAAAGAGAAGGCACGCAAGCGGCTGGCCGAGGAGACGGGGACCGTCACCAAGGACTGGGGCGGGCGCCTGCGCATCGCCCTGGTGTTCCCCAACACCTACCATGTGGGGATGTCCAACCTCGGGTTCCAGACCATCTACTGGCACCTGAACCAACGCCCGGACATCGTGTGCGAGCGGGCCTTCTACCCAGACCCCGAGGACCTGCCGGAGCACGAGCGCCTGAACGTGCCCATCCTCAGCCTGGAGTCCCAGCGGCCGTTAGCGGAGTTCGATTGCGTCGCCTTCTCCACCACCTACGAGAACGATTACCTCAACATGCTGCAGATCCTCCAGCTCTGCCGCATCCCGGTCCTGGCGGCTGACCGCGGGCCGGCCGACCCCCTGGTCTGCATGGGAGGCGTCTGTGCCTGGTCCAACCCGGAGCCGCTGGGCACCTTCGTGGACTGGTTCTTCCTGGGGGAGGGGGAGGAGTCCAGCCACGAGGTCTTCGAGTTGTGGCAGCGGATCCGCGAGGCGGAACGTCAACCCGAGGCCGCGCGAGCCCAGTTCTTCCGAGAAGTCCGCCACATCGAGGGCATCTATGTCCCACGGTTCTACGGCGTGAAGTATCACGAGGACGGGACCGTCGCCGAGGTGGTCCCGTACGAGGGGGCGCCCCTGCCGGTCCGGAAGCGCCGCCTGGCGCGGACCGACGACTACGACACCCTTTCCATGGTCCGGACGGCCAACACCGAGTTCGGCGAGATGGCCCTGCTGGAGGTGGGGAAGGGCTGCGGGCGCGGCTGCCGCTTCTGCATGGAGGGGGAGATCTACCGGCCGGTCCGCCACCGCCACCTCGAGGCGATCCTCCGCGCCGCGGACACGGCCCTGCAGCGCGGCCAGCGCATCGGGCTGGTTGGAGCCTGCGTGTCCGACTATCCCTGGATAGACGACCTGATGACCGCGCTTCGGGCCAGGGGCGTGGACGTCTCGCTCTCCTCGGTCCGGGCCGACAGCCTGACTCCCGGCCTGGTCCAGGGCCTGGTGGAGAGCGGCTCCCGAACCCTGACCATCGCCCCCGAGGCCGGGACCGAGCGCCTTCGCCGGGTGATCCACAAGGAGGTCAGCGATCAGCGCCTGTTCGAGGCGCTGGACCTGATCGCCGAGTCGGGCGTTCCCAGGGTCAAGATGTACTTCATGATCGGCCAGCCGACGGAGACGGCCGAGGATGTCGGGGGTATCGTCCAGTTTGCCAAGACGGCCCGGCACCGCATCCTGCGGAAGCGGCGCGATCCGAAGAGCCTGGCGGAACTCACCGTGGGCGTGAGCTGCTTCGTCCCCAAGCCCTGGACGGCCTTCCAGTGGTGCGCGATGGGCGAGGTCCGGGAATTCGACGAGAAGATCCGGCATCTGAAGCGGGAGCTTCGACCTGTCGGCATCCGCTTCACCCACGACGTGCCCAAGTGGGCCTATCTTCAGGGGGTCCTGTCGCGGGGCGACCGGCACGTCGCCGACCTGCTGCACCTCGCGCTGCTGCATCGAGGGGACTGGAGGCGGGCCTTTCGCGAGTGGCCCAGGAATCCCGACTTTTATGCCTGCCGGGAGCGGCCGCTCACGGAGCGGTTCCCCTGGGACCATTTCGAGGTCGGGACAAAGCGGGATCGGCTGGAGGTGGAGTATCAGCGGGCCATGGGCCAGTTGCCCGAACGGCCGGTGAAGTGGAAGGCCTCCCTGGCATGACCAATCCACTGATTCACCAATCCACCAATTCACCGAGCCTGATTCAATCCGAGATTCTCTGCGACTCGAATCGAGTCGTGCACGCCTTCAGTACGCGGCAGGGCGGGGTGAGCCTGGGGCCATATGCCACCCTGAACCTCGGGGCGAGCGTCGGGGACGATCCGGCCGCGGTCGAGGCGAACCGACGTCGCTTCTTCGGAAACTTCGGGGTCGAGTCTGCCCAAGTGGTCCGGGTCAAGCAAGTTCATGGCGACGGCGTCCTGACCGTGAACGAGGACCTGGTGTCCCGCGGGGGTTTCCCGGGCGTTCTCCTGGACGAGCGGTATGAATACGATGCGCTGGTCACGAACCTGCCGGATCTGGCCCTGGTGGTCTCGACGGCGGACTGCCTGCCGCTCTTGATCCACGATCCAGTGCGCGGGGCCGTGGCGGCCGTCCACGCCGGCTGGCGGAGCACGGCGAAGCGGATTGCGGCGCGGGCGCTCGAAGCCATGGCGACTGCCTACGGGACGGACCCCAAGGACTGCCGGGTTGCCATCGGCCCCGGCATCGGAGGGTGCTGCTACGAGGTGGGCGACGAGGTAACGAAGGCCATGGCGGCTGCCCTGCCCACCTGGGAGGCGCACGCGGAAGGAACCCGTCCAAACCACTGGCGGCTGGACCTCGCCGGGGTCAACCGCGCCCTCCTGGAGGCGGCCGGCGTTCGGGCCCGCCGGATCGCCGATGTCGGACTGTGCACGGCGTGCCGGACGGACCTTTTCTTTTCCCACCGGGCGGAGAAGCCCCGAACCGGCCGGATGATGAACCTCATCTTAATAAGAGCCGAGGGCCGACAGGGATAGCGACAGCGATACCGCCTCGGCGGGACTGTTGGAGATCGGAGGAGGGGATCATGCTGATCAAGCGTGCGCCGATGTTCAAGGCGTCCGAGATAACCGATCCGACGCTCTATGTCACCCGGCGGAAGTTCATGCTGGGGGCGGCGGCCCTCGCCCTGTGGCCGTCGGGTGCGGCAGGAGCAGCCGCCGCGCCGTCGGGGGGGCAGGCCCTCAAGGCGACCCGAAATTCGGCGTTCAGCCTCAATGAGGCGGCGACGAAATTCGAGAGCGCTACCACTTACAACAACTTCTACGAGTTCGGGGTCAACAAGGAGGACCCGTCCCGGCTGGCCGGCACGCTCCGGACCCGGCCGTGGACGGTCCGGGTCGAAGGCCACGTGGCCAAGCCCAAGACGTATGACATTGATGAACTGATCCGGCTAGTCCCACTGGAGGAGCGGGTGTACGCGCTGCGCTGTGTCGAGGGCTGGTCCATGGTGATCCCCTGGATCGGATTCCCCCTGGCCTCACTGCTCAAGCGGGTGGAACCGACCGGCCAGGCCAAGTTCGTGGAGTTCACCACGCTCCTCGACCCGGAGCAGTTTCCCGGACAGCGGAAGAGCTTCCTGAGCTTCTCCTCCATTGATTGGCCATACGTCGAGGGGCTCCGGATGGATGAGGCGATGCACCCACTCGCGCTCCTCACCGTCGGGATGTACGGGCAGATCCTCCCGAACCAGAACGGGGCGCCGGTCCGGGTCGTGGTGCCGTGGAAATACGGCTTCAAGAGCGCCAAGTCCATCGTCCGGATCCGCCTGGTCGGCGAGCAGCCCAAGACCGCGTGGGAGAAGGCCGCGCCCAACGAGTACGGCTTTTACTCCAACGTCAATCCCAGCGTGGATCATCCCCGCTGGAGCCAGGCCACCGAGCGTCGGATCGGCGAGTTCCTGCGCCGGAAGACCCCGATGTTCAACGGCTACGCCGACCAGGTGGCCTCGCTGTACACGGGCATGGATCTGCAGAAGAACTACTGACGGGCGATCAGCAATCAGCCTTCAGCGGTCAGGTTGGAACTGGCTGATGGCTGAAGGCTGACTGCCGGTATCGAGGATCCCCTGCGTGACTCGAAAGGCTCGCGTCATTCTGAAGACCGGCGTCTGGATCGTCTGCCTGCTGCCGCTCCTCTTTCTCCTCTACTGGACGTACACCGGAAACCTGACCGCGAACCCCATCAGCTTCATCACCAATCACCTCGGCCAGTGGACCTTTCGCCTGCTCCTCGCCAGTTTGGCCATGACCCCGCTCCGGATCCTCTTCGGGATGTCCTGGCCCGTCACCCTGCGCCGGCTGCTCGGCCTGTTTGCCTTCTCCTACGCGTGCCTCCACTTCAGTGTCTGGATCGTGGTGGATCACTTCTTCAACTGGAATCTGATGATCGCCGACATCCTGAAGCGTCGCTATATCACCGTCGGCATGTCGGCGCTCACGCTCCTCATCCCGCTGGCCGTCACGTCCACGAGCGGCATGGTCAAGCGTTTGGGCGGCGCCAACTGGCGGCGCCTGCACCGGTTGGTGTACGTGACCGGTGTTTTGGCGGCCCTGCACTTCTTGTGGCTCGCCAAGAAGGGCCGCATTGATCAATACATCTACGCCACAATCCTGACGTTGCTCCTGGGCATTCGAATCTGGGATGCCATCCGGCGCGCCGTGCGGAAGCGCCGCCAGCGCGAGGCCGTGACGAAACCTGCCCTGGCCTAGTGGGGTTCCGCGAGGAGGAGGCCGAGGGCCAGCGAGACGGACCAGCTGGGCGAGGTGAACCGCACCCCGTGCATGAACAGCTCCGTGGCCTTCCCCGCGTCTTGGTCCTCAGCCCAGACGACCTGCCCCTCGATCATCACCGTTCCCTTCGTCGTGTGAAGGGTGAGCGCCAGCGGGGTCCCGGGCGGGATGCCCTGGGGGAGGCGGAGCAGCAGCCCCCGTCGGTCCACGTCCCCGGTGCGACCCTTGACGACCGGCCCCTGCCGTCCCTTGTGCCGGCAACTGACGGGGATGTCCAGGGGAAGCCGGACCCCGGCATGCGGCACCATGCTCAATGGCAGGAGCAGATCGCAGAGGGCCTGGAGATGCCCGGGGTCGATCTGCGTAAATTCGAGGTTGTGAAGCACGTCCCCGCCGTCCTGGCGGGCCGGCTCGGCCCATGTGACCCGCGCCTCGATCTCGATGGAGCCAGTGTCGGTCCGAAGGCTGAGATGCAGCGGCGTGTCCGGCTGGACGTGGTCGTCCAGCTCCACGAGCGCGCCGCCCTCACTGAGGTTGCGGGTCCAGCCCACCCCGAACTTGCTCTCGGCGGACGCGATCTTGTAAAGGAGAGGGAGCTGAATCTGGTACCGGGGCAATCGGCGTAGCTCGGCTGGCTCGGGCATCGTGGGACCTCAGGCGCGGGCGAGGATACGTCTGCCCCGAGGAGGATGCAAGGAGAATCGCAGGGGGGAAGACCTTGCCCCGCCTGCGCAAACGTGGTAGGGTCCTTCACTCGAAGAGCCGAGAACCGAGGGTCGCGGCTCGCGAGACAAGAGCCGACAGCGATAGGGACAGGGAGGGCAGTCTGATGCGCAGCGATACGATCAAGAAAGGCTATGAGAGGGCGGGCCACCGGAGCCTGCTGCGCGCCGTGGGGCTCAGCGAGGCCGACTTCGGGAAACCCTTCATCGGGGTGGCCAACTCCTACGTGGATATCATCCCTGGCCACGTCCACCTCCAGGGGGTGGGCAAGATCGTGAAGGAGGCCGTCCGCGAGGCGGGCGGCGTCCCCTTCGAGTTCAATACCATCGGCGTGGACGACGGAATCGCCATGGGCCACGGCGGCATGCGGTACTCCCTGCCCAGCCGGGAACTCATCGCCGACGCCGTGGAGACGATGGCCCTGGCCCACTGCTTCGACGGGCTGGTCCTGATCGCCAACTGCGACAAGATCGTGCCCGGGATGCTGATGGCCGCCATGCGGCTGAACATTCCCTGCGTCTACGTCAGCGGGGGGCCTATGATGGCGGGCAAGACCAGCGACGGCCGGGTCATTGATCTGGCCACGGTCTTCGAGGGAGTGGGGGCCTTCTCGGCCGGCAAGATTGACGAGGCGGCCCTCCTGGAGCTGGAGCGAAAAGGCTGCCCCACCTGCGGCTCCTGCTCGGGCATGTTCACGGCCAATTCCATGAATTGCCTGGCCGAGGTACTGGGGATGGCGCTGCCGGGCAACGGGACAATCCTGGCGGTAAACGAGAAGCGGAAAGAGTTGTACCGGACCGCCGGGCGCCAGATCCTCACGCTGGTGGAGATGGACCTGAAGCCCCGCGACATCGTGAACCGGGAGAGCGTGGACAACGCCTTTTGCCTGGACATGGCCATGGGCGGCTCGACCAACACGGTCCTGCACACGCTGGCCATCGCTCACGAGGCGGGCGTGGCGTACACCCTCGATCGGATCAACCAGCTCTCCGACCGGGTCCCCTACCTGTGCAAGGTCAGTCCGGCCGGCCACCACCGCGTGGAGGACGTGGACCGGGCCGGGGGCATCAGCGCCATCCTGAAGCGGCTGGCGGACAAGGGGGATGTCCTGAAGCTGGACCGGCCGACCGTGACCGGCAAGACCCTCGGCGAGAACATCCGGGACGCGGTGGTGAAGGACTCGGACGTCATCCGGCCGCTGGAGAATCCCTACCGAAAGACGGGCGGCCTGGCCGTTCTCTTCGGGAACCTGGCCCCGGAAGGCGGCGTGGTAAAGGTGGCGGCCGTCACGCCCGGGATGATGCGGCACGAGGGGCCGGCCGTGATCTTCGAATCCCAGGACGAGGCGCTGGCGGGCATCCTCGACGGCAAGGTGAAGGCCGGCGACGTGGTGGTGATCCGCTACGAGGGCCCTCGGGGCGGGCCGGGCATGCAGGAGATGCTGTCGCCCACCTCGGCCATCGTCGGGCGCGGCCTGAAAGATAGCGTCTCCCTCATCACCGACGGGCGTTTCTCGGGCGCGACCCACGGGGCCTGCATCGGGCACGTCTCACCCGAAGCCGCAGTCGGCGGGCCGATCGCCTTGCTCCGACCGGGGGACCGGATCCGCATCGACATCGAGAAGCGGCTGCTGGAGGTGGACCTCTCCGAGGCGGAACTGAAGGTCCGCCGGGCAGCCTGGAAGGCGCCGGAGCCCCGCGTGAAGACCGGCTGGCTGTATCGCTATTCCAAGATGGTCACCTCGGGGAGCGAGGGGGCCGTCCTGCGGGTGGATTGATCTAGCGCTGGTTGGAGCCATCCCGCGGGGGCGCATCCGGATCCAGGATGCGCCCCCGTTGTTTTTCGGCAACAGCTGGCATGACTGTCCGTGGTCATAATGACGAGTTGAAGCTTGATTTCGCCGGCCGACCTGTGGCAGGGTACGGCGGGTTGATCGAGGCGGCCGCCGATCACGCGGCGGTCTGCCAAGATCCCTCGAAGAGGAGCACTGGTGCAACGGTCTGCGGACGTCGCCATTCCTTTGCATGCGGGCGAACGCGCCGAGGGGGCGTACATCTGGCGCCTCGTGGCCCTGTTCTGCGGGGGCTGGGCGGTGATCTACGCCGACCGGACGGTCCTGTACCCGCTCTTGACGGTCATCGCCCGGGAGTTCGACCTGAGCGGCGTGCAGACGGGGCTCATCACCGGAACGTACTTCACGCTGTACGTCTCCGCGCAACTGACCTCCGGTCTGCTGGCGGAGCGGTTTGGCCTGAAGCGGACGCTCGTCGTGTTCTCCCTGGTGTCGGCCGCGGGCATTGCCGGGTTCGGGTTCGCCGCGGTCAACTACCTGGCGCTGCTCGCCGTGGCCGGGCTGCACGGCGCGGGCGCGGGCGCCTACTACACCATGGCCTACAGCATCACCATCCACACGGTCCCGAACACGCGGCGGGGGATCGCCTCGGGGGTGATCAACGGAGGGATGTCCCTGGGGCTGGCGGCGGGGCTGGCCCTGGCGGGGCCGCTCTACCTGGCGACGGGGAGCTGGCGCATCCCGTTCCTGATCCTGGCGGTCCCCACGTTCCTGGCAAGCGCGCTGTACCAGGGGATCGTCCGGGAGGTGCGGCTGACCGGCCGCCGCACAGTCCCGCTGTGGCACCTCATCCGCGATCCGACGCTCTTGTGCATGAACCTGTCGGGCTTCTGCGTCCTGTACGGGTGGTGGGTGCTGCTTTCCTGGGGGCCGGTCTTTTTCCAGACGGAGCGGGGGGTGAGCCTGACGATGTCTGGCCTGTACACCCTGGTGATCGCGATCACTGCCATCCCGTCGGGCCTGATGCTGGGCCGTCTCTCGGACCGGATCGGCCGGAAGCGAATCATCCTGGCGCTGCTCCCGCTGATGGCGCTGACCCTGTTTGTGGTGGCCCAGGTGCACACGCGGACCGGGATGCTGGGGGTCCTGCTGGCCTATGGGCTGGTGGGGAAGCTCGCGTGGGATCCGGTGGGTATCGCCTGGTTGGGGGATTACATGTCGCGGAGACACCCCGAGGGGATCGGGGCCGCCGTGGCCCTGTTCTCCTTCACCAGCGTCCTGTCCGCCGTGGTCGGCCCGCCTCTCACCGGATGGATCAAGGATCTCACCGGCTCGCTGGCCGGGGGGTTCTATCTGGCGGCCGGGGTCGCACTGGCAGGCTTCTTTTTCTCCCTGCGCCCCGCCGACAGCGGCCGCGCGGGGAGGCATCCGTGACGAGGTCGGGTTCGTTGCGGGTCGGGCAGTGGCTCTCTCTCGGCGGGCTGGTCCTCGCCACGCTGGCCGCGACGGACGGAATCGGGGCGGAAGCGCCCCGTCCCGCGGGAATACGGGTCCTCGTGGTCCGGACCCAAGCCGAGGCTCGGGATGCCATCACCGCCTACCGCGCAGGCGCTCGATTCGAGCGTCTGGTTCGCGAGCGCTCGATCGGGCCGGAGCGGGAACGGGGTGGGTACCTGGGCCGCGTCGATCCGGCCAGCCTGCCGCCGGCCGCCCGGGCGGCCCTGGCGATGACCAGGCGGGGAAACCTCTCGCCGGCCTTTCCCGTCGAGGAGGGATTCGGCGTCATCCAGGTTCTCAGCGTCCAGGAAGAAGAGGAGCTGGAGGCGCGGGCCAGGCACGCGCCGGAGGCCCTGGACCTCTTCAAGCGGGGGACCGAGCTCGGCAAGGCCGGGGACATGGAACAGGCCACCGCGATGCTCCAGCGGGCCACAGAGCTGGACCCGGACCTGGCGGATGCCCATTTCAACCTGGGCATCGCGGAACGGAAACGGGGACGACTGGACCCGGCCATCGCCGCGATGCGGCAGGTGATCGTGCTCCGCCCCGACGATTTCGAGGCCCATGTGCGTCTCGGGTCCTGGCTCGCCGAACAGGGCTCGCACGTGGAGGCCACACGGAGTTACGAGCGGGCCGCAGCCTTCCGGATGGACTCGAGGGAAGCCTGGCTGGGGTTGGCTCAGAGCTACGAGGCATCCGGGCGGGCCCGGGCCGCCGTGGGCGCATACCGGCGGGCCATCGGGTTGCTCCCCCACGACGACCCAGCCCTGTACGCGGCGCTCTTGCGAACGGCCTTGCAAGCCGGAGACGGCCCCGTGGCCGTGGAAGCCGCGCGGAAGCTCCTGGCCTACCGCCCCGGGCACGAAGGGTTCATCGCTCTGGGGGAGGCCTTGCTGCTCAGCGGCGAGGCCGACGCGGCCATCCTGGAGTACCAGAAGGCCATCGCCCTGGCCCCCACCTCGGCGGCGGCGCACGTCGCCCTCGGCTCGGCCTACGCGCGCCTAGGACGGGCGGAGGCCGCGAGCGAGCGCTTCTTGCGGGCGGTCGAGCTGGAGCCGGGCAATCCGGTCCACTACCGGAGTCTGGCCCGCCTGTACGAGGGCCAGGGACGGCTCGATCTCGCCATCGTGGCGCTTCGGGACGGGCTGAGCGCGGCGGCCGCCTCTCCAGCTGCCTTGCAGGCCAAGCTGACCGAGGAGCTGTCCGCCCTCTACCAGAAGGCCGGCATGCCGCACGAAGCCGAGCGGGAGCGGCTGCGCGCGAAGTCCCTGCGCGATCCCTGATGCCGGGACGCGGGGTGGCATTCTTGGTTTTGGCTTCCCATCCTGCTGGACAAGTGCCTCCTCGGGGGCGAGGACTTTCGCCATGCCGTGAGCATCCCGCCTGCAGAAAATTCGTCCTTGACAGTGGGCAGGTGGGAGTACTACACACGGGGGCACGCCACGAAATAGGATTCCACCATACGAAAATTCCCAGGGAGCCCTTCCGTTCTCGCCTCGGGGGGATGCGTCGCGGGAACGGTGTGTGATGGAGGGGGGCATATGCAGATCGATCATGGCAAATGCGTGGCCTGCGGCAACTGTATCCCCGTCTGTCCCATGGGGGCCATCTATATTGACCCGGCCGTGAACCGGGCCACCGTGAACCTCGACGAGTGCGTGGAGTGTTACACCTGCCACCGGGGGATGAGCAAGGAGCACCTGAACCCCACGGTCGTCCGCACGATCCGGGGCTTGCTGAAGCTCCTCCGCATCCGGTTCGACCCCGAGCCGGACGTCTGCCCCACCGACGCCATCGCGCCCCATGACCTGACCTGGCCCCGGGTTGTCCGGCGGGCCTTCAGCGATCCGGTAGTCCCCCACGAGGCTACGGGAGTCCACGGGCGGGGGACGGAAGAGGTGAAGACCAACGACGTGACCGGCCGGGTGGGCGAGGAGGAGGCGGGCTTCACCATTGAATTTGGCCGGCCCGGCGTGGGGGTTCGGTTCCGGGATATCCAGAAGATGACCATGGGCCTGGCCTCGCTGCCGATCGCCTTCGAGAAGAAGAATCCCGTGTTCGCCCTGATGTCCGATCCGGTCACCGGGACGATCCGCCAGGATATCCTGGACGAGAAGGTCCTCTCCGCCATCGTGGAGCTGAAGACCCGCTTGGAGCACGTCCCGACCGTCCTGGCCCGGGTGGAGGAGGTTGCCCCGCAACTGGACACCATCGTCTCCATCGGGGTGGCCACGCGGTGCGACAGCCAGGGAGGCAACCAGCTCGAGCCCCTGCTCAAGCGCGAGGGCTACGTGTTCTACCGCGGCAAGACTAACCTGGGCCTGGGCCGGCGACCGGCGGCGGCGAAGGCTTGAGGGCAGTTGAGCCGACGGGCACATCGAGTATTCGTTTCAAGAGGAGACGCGGGCATGACCAATACGCTGCACCGGTTCGGTGACCGGGAGAGCCTCCAGAATGATTACATCATCTTCGCCATGGCCGCCCGGGGGATCAATGATACCGATGCCCCCCCGAAGCTGCAGGCGTTCCTGCGCCTGGCCTTGAAGCACAACCCCATCAACGTGGGGAATGCCGTCAAGGGAGGCATCTTTCGGGCCTCTCCGCGGCTCACGCCGCTCGCCCACTGGCGCCGGCGGGAGTTCGTGGACCCCATGGACGTCGTCCAGAGCGTGGAGAGCTGCACCACGGTCTCGGCCGTGTTCGACGACCCCACGAAGCTAGAATCCTTTCTCCGCGACCTGAGGGCGGCCGACCTGGGCATCTCCATCAACATCGCCGCCCTCACGGACGAGGCCCGGGACTGCTGCCAGCGGGCCGGGATCACCCGCCACAGCGTGGAGTACTCCCTCGGTTTTCACGGCGACCTCAACCTCCTCCCGGACCGCCGGGTCCTGGAGCTTTCCACCATGTGCGGTCACGGCATGATCTCCCACAACTTCGCCAAGAAGATGATCGACTGGGTCAAGGAAGGCCGCCGGGACCCCCAGCAGGCCGCCACCTACCTCGCCAAGTTCTGCACCTGCGGCATTTACAATACGACCCGCGCCACCCACATCCTGCAGGAGGCGCGCGTCGGAAGATAGACACACCGTCCGGCCGTGGCCTGTGTCCTCTGCCCCTCCTCGAGTGCTTCTGGGCTTGCCCTGCCTGCGCCTCTCCGGATACCATGAGTGATTGATGATCCTGGGGTCGTCCCATCCTTCGGGATGAGGAGTCAGGCATGCCGACACGGCGTTTCGTCTTGACCCGCCAGGCGATCGAGGCCTGGCGCGACCGCGCCTTCCGTCGCCGGCCGCACCTCAGAGTCCGGGGCGAGCGGACAGCCCTCCAGTTCGTCAACCAGGCCGGCTTCTGCTTCACCCTGAGCGATTTCGGCCTCCCCGTGGCCAGCCTGTACGTGGCCGTGTGCGGCCGCCGGCATCCCCGTTGGCCCAAGCGCACCCACCACGACCCCGAGATCGGCCTGACCTGGGACCTCAAGGATCGGCTGCCGGCGAAGCGCCTGACCTATTACGGGAAGCTGGTCAAGGGGAAGCCGACGCTCGTGTCGCTGTCTCTCCTGCCGGCTTTCTGCGCCCTGATCCGTGACGGGAAGGGCAGCGGCGACTACATCATGGACTATCGCCAGGGGCGGATGACCCGGGCGGCCGTGGCGATCCTGGAGGCCGTGCACGATGCCGGCCCCCGGAGCACGCCGGAACTCCGCAAGGCGGTGGCGATGCGCGAACCGGATCAGACGGCCGAGTTCGACCGGGCCATGGCCGAGCTGCAGCGCGGGCTCTGGATCGTTAAGGTGGAGGAGGTCTACGATCCGGATTTCTATTATCGCTGGGACCTCTTGGACAACTGGCTGCCGGACCCGGTAGCCGCCTCTCTCGATCTGCCGCGCGCGACCGCTGTGAGGCGACTGGTGGCGTCTTATCTTCGGTGCGCAGCCGCGTCCCAGCCTCGCTTCCTGGCCGGCCTCTTTGCTCTCCAGGTGGGCGAGGTCGAATCCACACTCCGTGGGCTGGCGGCGGAAGGCGTTCTCTCCCTGAACCAACGGATCAAGGGGATGCCCGGGACCTGGGCGGTCTGGACAAGGGTAGAGCCGAGAGCCGTGAGCCGAGATGAGAGGGCGGAGGGGAGAGCAAGGGATGGACGAGTTGGTGAAGGCGGTGCTGGCGTTTCGGGATGAACGGGACTGGAAGCAGTTCCACAATCCCAAGGACCTGGCCATTTCCATATCCTGCTGGTGTCGCTGGCGGATGCGGCGGGGTTGGACCTCTTGGAGGCCGCGGGGG
>Ga0214472_10003797_pt1 | contig 15942 bp, 18 predicted proteins | sample RVTome_6_FD_207662 | JGI IMG/M metagenome (GOLD analysis project Ga0214472, IMG submission 207662) | Soil microbial communities from uranium-contaminated site in the Upper Colorado River Basin, Wyoming, United States - RVT140D175 | ecosystem: Environmental > Terrestrial > Soil > Contaminated >... | reverse complement strand
TTAAATGATAGAAAACACTGATCAAGATATCGGCACCATCCTTAAAAGCCAACGCGAGAAACTTGGATATTCTCTCCAGGATGCCGAGCAGCACACGCGTATCCGTCTAGCCTCTCTGGAAAGTATCGAAAACAACCAATTCTCTGACCTCCCAGGGCAGGTTTATGTGACCGGGTTTATCAAGGTCTACGCCAGCTATCTTGGTGTTGACAGTGCCCCCCTGCTAAAACAGCTTGAAGAGATTCAATCCACGCAGGGGGCTCCCTCTGTGAAGTCCGTCAGTGTAGTCAAACATCAAACTCAGCGATTTGGTAAATCTTCTCCAGGAATAGGCTGGGGGGCAATTGCGCTTGGACTCTTTGTCATCCTCATTGTCGGTGCTCTTTTATATTTTCTCTCTCCCGTGTTTCAGGATCAAGATCGTGCCGATAAGACGTCGATTCAGGTCGTCCCGGAGCAGGAGTCAGTACCGGCAGCAGAAGCGAATGGGGACGCCGAAAATAAAGTCACTGATGCCGTCATAACGGAACAGGACGTGGCTGAATCCCTGCCTGAGGCAGAACCGGATCCTGTCAATGCCGAAGCGGAATCTCAGGAGCACGGGGTACTACCGTCAATCTCTCGGGATGGCTCATCATTGCGCATGCTTGCTTTGTCTGAGGGTTCGCTTATAATCATTCTGGATGACCGTGAACCACAAGATTACAATCTACACGATGGGCTTGATCTGACCTGGAACGTCAAGCAAATGGTCAAAGTTAAATTGGCCAGTCCTGGTCTGGCGCGCTTCTGGCTGGATGATCAGGAATTGGACCTTGGTGATCTCGAATCGTTTCAGCTACAGCCAGTGATCGGAGATTAAGCATCGTTATGGTGATCATTTGTCCTGCATGCCAAGCGCGCTACCGCATTGATCCCTCAGTCAGTAAAGCACCTGTGGCCAAAGTCAAATGTCCTGGATGCAAGCATGTTTTTGAAGTCTCACTAACAGAAGGAAAGACCAGCCAACAAGAAGACAGCGAATCTAAACAACCCGTTGTTCTGGTTGTTGATGATGCACGTTTTTTCCGTGAAATGATCATGGACATTCTCAAAGGTCTTCCTATCGAACTGATTATGGCGGCCGATGGGAAGGAAGCCTGGCAACAGATTACTACTCGGGTGCCGCAGCTGGTCTTGCTTGACTTGAACATCCCCGGCAAAAGCGGCAAAGAAATTCTGCAATCCTTGCAAGAGTCTCCTCAATTCAATCAAGTCAAAGTTCTGGCCATGAGTGCTGTTGAGCGCGGTGAAGAAACCGCAGCGGCAGTGCGCCTTATCGGCGCCAAGGATTTTATCAGCAAATCCTTTAAACCACGTGAACTTCAAGAGCGTGTCCGCAGCATCCTGGGAATTTGAACCCGGTGATTCACTCGCACGGGTCAGCGACGGACCTGTTTTAGGTATGAGACCCTAAGGTGCTGTTTTGTCGACAGATTTAATTGTGTAATTCACTAAGTCGCTGCTTGACAGAAAAGTCCTCCATGTTAAACTTTCGGCATGTCGAAATAACGCAGAGGGCATCTTGGGCGAAACAATAAAACGCATACTGATTGTCGATGATGAAGAGAATGCCCGAATCGGGTTAAGTAAGCTTTTGACTCAGGAAGGGTTTGAGGTAGGCAGTGCCGCCAATGGTAATGAGGCGCTTGATTATCTCTGCCAGAAAAAGGTTAATCTGGTTATCAGCGATATCAACATGCCGGATATGAACGGTTTGGTTTTCCTGCGTGAACTCAGTCGCAAGTTCCCGAGTACCCATGTCATCATGATAACCGCCTATGGTGGGGTTGAATCATATCTTGAGGCGATGAATCTGGGCGCATACGAATATCTTCACAAGCCGGTACGACTTGAAGAGCTCCGCTCGGTAATTAAAAAGATTTTCAACGGGGGAACAATTGCCCATGTTTCATGAAATTATCAGGAGAAGATTATGAATTTCAAAACCATTCTGTTTGCAACCGATTTCTCGGAAGGCTCTGATTTTGCTTTTCAATACGCACTTTCCATGGCCCGTAAATTTGATGGTAAGTTGCTTATTGTTCATATCATCAATGAGCCGGTTGACCTGCGCGGCTTTTACGTGCCGCACATCTCATTTGATAAGCTCGAAGAAGAAATAGAGCAAGGCGCTGAAAAACTGATGGAGAAATTTTGTCGAACCCATATGCAGGATTTCAACAATTATGAATCGCTTGTCTCACCTGGCATCCCTTACGATGAGATTATCAAGAAAGCTGTTGATTTCAACGCGGATCTGATCGTATTGGGCACCCATGGCCGCACCGGTCTTGACCATGTTCTGTTTGGCAGCACTGCAGAGAAGGTGGTTCGAAAATCCCCTGTTCCAGTGATGACGATACGCATCAAGGAATAACCCTTTTCAGGGTTTGTAAAGGCAGCGTTTCCGCTGCCTTTTTTAATGTCTTGAGTTAGCCTGTAGAGCGTGCCTATTGGCTTGCCAAAGTATTGTCTGGATAGTATCCTGAGTGGTCAATTCCTTTAAACGGGAGTAAATGAAGGTCAAATACTCACCGATTCAGTCAGCAGAGAAAGAACGTTTGTTTATGCGCGAAAAGCTTTTGATTGTTGATGACGAACGCATGATTCTTGAACTCACCTCTATGGTGTTGCGCAGCAAAGGGTTCGATGTCTCTGTCGTTGATAATGCTTCTGATAGCTATGAGCGGATTGAACGAGAACAGCCTGCTCTGGTTCTGCTCGACTACATGATGCCGAAAGTCAACGGTCTGGACGCGCTTAAAGAGATTCGCGAGCGATTTCCTGAGACCTATGTGATCATGTTTACCGGCAAGGGAAGCGAGGAGGTCGCGGTTGAATTGATGAAAGCCGGGGCATCAGACTACATCCTTAAGCCCTTCAGCAACGCTAAACTGGTCGAGCGAATTGAGAATGTTCTGCGCCTCCGTTCCATCGAACTTCGTAACAAGGAACTTGTTGACGAGCAGCAACGATTGCTTGATGAGATCGAAAGGTGGAACCGAGAACTGGAAGAACGTGTCGAGCACAAAACGGCAGAGCTTGAACGCGCTCATCATGAAATCCTGATGACAGAAAAACTGGCAGCGCTCGGGCACCTTTCCGCAGGGATGGCTCATGAAATTCGCAATCCGTTGAACTCAATCAGCTTGTTTGCTCAAATCCTGCAGTCCGGCCTGAAAAATAAGCCGGAAATGAAGACCTATTCGGAAAAAATCATCAACGAAGTGGAGCGTATCGATGCCATATTGGTCAAGCTTCTCTCGACCAGCAAACGTTCTCCATTCCAATTGCGTACCATTCATATTCATGACGTTATAGAAAAAAGTCTGCAGCCATTTCTTGAGCAAATGCGGGCACAAGGTGTTATTCTTCAGAAGAAGCTGTTAAATGAGACTCCTTCCATTCTGGCCGATGCCGAGGAGCTTGGTCAGGTTTTTTCCAATCTGTTTTCCAATGCCCTCTTTGAAATGAAGCAGGGCGGTACCCTTACCGTAGCCCTGACCCACGATGATCGGGATGCTCTGGTGACCGTTGCTGATACCGGCGGCGGCATTCCCGAGGATCACCTTAACGAGATTTTTGACCCGTTTTTTACAACCAAGGAACGGGGGACCGGTTTCGGTCTTTCCGTAGTCCTGCGCATTGTAAAGACTTACGCCGGTCGCATCAATGTCCAGAGCGAACAGGGCCGGGGGACAACTTTCAAGATATGGTTACCGCTGGCATGATGCATATGTTTGCTGATCGGACAATATAATGGCATTAGTGCTGCGTGATCTGACTCTCGATATCTTGACTGATGAGGAGACATTGCCCCGGGAAGCTGCACGTCAACTTGCTGTTGACGTTGATGAGTTGACAGGATTCAGAATTGTCAAGCGCTCAATCGATGCGCGTAAAAAGAGTCGGATACGTAAAATCTATACCGTAGAGTTCTCTTTTGCAGATGAAGCCGCTCTTCTGCAAAGGCATGGCTCCGGTCAACTCGAGAAGGTGCCTGATGCTCCAGAGCTGATGTTGCCCCGAGTGGCTGCCGATCATCACGTTCTGGTGGTCGGTACGGGACCTGCTGGCTTGTTTGCTGCCAAGCGTCTTGCTGAATCAGGGATGCGCGTGACGCTTGTCGAGCGTGGCCGGCCGCTGGAACAACGCGTGAAAGACGTCGAAAATTTCTGGACGTTTGGCCAGTTTGATGCGGTCAGCAATGTACAATTCGGCGAAGGCGGCGCCGGCACCTTTTCCGACGGCAAACTGACCACACGCTCGAACCATCCGCAAAGACTTGTCGTACTTGAGACGCTTGTCGCTTACGGAGCGCCAGAAGATGTTCTGATCGAGGCCCGTCCCCATGTCGGCACTGATCGGTTGCGCAATGTCGTAGTCAACTTCAGGAAGCATCTGATCAAGCTGGGCGTCGATGTTCGTTTCGAGACCTGTTTAACGGATATCGAAATCCATAACGGACGTATCGTCGCCGGTATCTTCAATTGTCAGGATTTACTGCCCTGCGATTCTTTGGTTCTGGCCCCTGGACACAGCGCCCGGGATACGTATCTGATGCTGGAACGCCACAACATTCAGCTTGACGCCAAGGGGTTTGCAGTCGGTGTGCGGGTTGAACATCCCGCGGAGTTGATCAACCGGATCCAATACGGTGAATTTGCCAACCAATTACCGGCTGCCGATTATGCCTTGCGTTATCATGACACTGAAACAGGGCGTGGCATCTATTCCTTCTGCATGTGTCCGGGGGGAGAAGTCATCAATGCGGCCTCCGAAGCTGACGGCCTGGTGGTCAACGGTATGAGCCGCATGGCACGTGCGGGAAAATATTCCAATAGTGCCCTGGTTGTGACTGTTGGTCCCAAGGATTGGGGTGAAACGACACTTGGCGGCATGCACTTCCAGCAACACTGGGAGCACCGGGCCTTTACTGCTGCCGGCGGCGGTTTCATGGCGCCGGCCCAGAATATGATGAATTTTGTCGGTCGTGGTAAAGGCCCGGTGACCTCCAGCTGCCGTCCGGGGGTTGCTGAAACCGAACTGCGTGAAGTGCTGCCGGATTTCGTGTATCATGGCTTACATCACGCTTTGCCGCACTTTGATCGCAAGATGAAAGGCTTTATGACCGCCGAGGCCGTGCTCATCGGCGTGGAAACCCGCACATCAGCACCGCTCAGAATTACCCGCAATTCGTCGGGTGAGTCTGTCAGTCATCCAGGGTTATTCCCGGCAGGAGAGGGCGCCGGTTATGCCGGAGGCATTGTCAGCGCGGCGCTTGATGGTTTGCGAGCGGCTGATCAGGTCATTCAATCTGTACAAGTCAGGAGTCACTTTTGAAGAAGATTTTTGTCAAGGACATCCAGGAACGTGACCTGGTTGAATCTCCGTTTCTGGTCAGGGATAAAATAATCGGTATGGCCAAGAACGGCCGCCCGTACATGACGCTCAAACTGATGGATTGCACGGGTGAAGTCGAAGGTCGCATCTGGGATCGTGTTGACGAGATAGCGGCCCGATTCAATAAAGACGATTTTGTTCAGGTCTCGGGTAAGGCCAGTGTTTACATGGGCAAGATGCAACTGATCCTTCAGGAGCTGGTACGGATTGAAGAGTCGGCGATCGAACTTTCCAACTTTCTGCCGGTGTCAAGTCGTCCGCTTGCCGAGATGGTCAGCGAACTGACGACAGTCGTTGATGGGCTGGTTGATTCTGACCTGAGGAACCTGATGCAGGCCTTCCTGGCTGATGAAGCCTTTATGGCCGGTTACACACGTGCCCCGGCGGCCAAGGCGATGCATCACGTCTATCTCGGCGGACTGCTCGAGCATTCGTTGGCCGTTGCGCTGCTCGCCACTGATATCAGTCATCGCTACCCGGATCTGAATCGTGATCTGCTGGTGGTCGGTGCTCTGCTGCACGACGTCGGCAAGGTTGCCGAGCTGCGCTATCAGCGTTCCTTTGAATACACGGATGCCGGCAAGCTGTTGGGCCATATCGTGATTGGTGTCGAACTGGTTGAAGAGAAATTACGACATCTGTCAGATTTCCCGCAGGAGTTGGCAATTCACCTCAAGCATCTGCTCCTTTCTCATCATGGACAGTATGAATATGGATCGCCAAAGCGGCCCAAAACCATGGAAGCGGTGATCTTGAACTTCCTTGACGATCTGGATTCCAAAATTAACGGCGTTCGTACCCACATTGATCGCGAGCCGGACAGCGAATCGTCCTGGACCCAGTATCATCGACTCTACGATCGATATTTCTTTAAAGGCAGATCTGCAAAACCGGTATCGGAATCCGAGCATGAAACACCCGCTGCAAAAGCCACACCTTCCGCGGCAGCCGTTGATAAAACTCGCAATGCTCAGTCCCGATCACGTTTCAGCAATACTTTGGGAGAACAACTCATGGGGAAAAAACGCGATCTCTTCGTGATCGAGAGAGAGGAGAACAAGGATGAATGATGGACTTCTGATACATCAACTCAGCGTCGGACCTCTACAAGTAAACTGCTACCTGGTTGCTTGCCGGAAAACGCGCGACGCGATGGTCATTGATCCGGGTGAAGAGGGGAGCCGGATCCTGTATCTTGCTGCGAGCGAGGGGCTCAAGATCGGTAAGGTCATCAACACTCATGGCCACTTCGATCACATCGGCGCCAATCAGCAGCTGGTGAAAGCCACAGGGGCCGAATTAATGCTGCATGCTGCAGATCTGCCTCTCCTTCTGAATGCTAAAAACCACGCCGAGATTTACGGCCTGACCGTTGTCCCTTCACCTGAGCCTGACCGGCTGCTTGATCAGGGGGACAGTTTCGAAGTCGGTGAGCATACTTTCAAGGTCTTCCACGTGCCAGGGCATTCGCCTGGAGGGATCTGCCTGCTGGGTGATGGACACCTGTTCGTCGGAGACGTCCTCTTCGCCGGGTCGATTGGTCGAACTGACTTGCCGGGTGGCGATTTTGATGCCCTGGTGAAGGGAGTACGGGAGCGCCTGTTCAGTTTGCCCGATGAAACGATCGTCCATCCCGGTCACGGGCCGGACACGACAATCGGCCAGGAACGACGGATGAACCCGTTTGTTGGCGATAAGGCTTAAACTGTTCATCTCTCATTGCTTTCCTGTTGTTGGAGAGCCCCGTTCTGGAGCCAAAATGCTGCAAGGTAAATGTGTTATCCTGGGTGTGACCGGCGGTATTGCCGCCTACAAGGCTGCCGAGTTGCTGCGCTTGCTGGTTAAAGCCGGTGCTGAAGTCCATGTTGTGATGACACGCAGTGCGCAGGAGTTCATCACGCCTCTCACATTTCAGACCCTTTCCGGCAACCCGGTCCATACAGAGCTTTTCAGCCTCATTCAGGAACAGGAAATCGGCCATATTTCACTTGCCGATCGTGCCGATCTGCTATTGGTTGCTCCCGCAACAGCGAATCTCATCGGTAAAGTTGCCAATGGTCTCGCAGATGATCTGTTGACAACCACGATCATGGCAACCCGCGCCAAAGTTCTCTTTGCTCCGGCCATGAACAGCAATATGTGGCAGAACCCGATCTACCGGAACAATCAGGCAAAGCTTGAGAGCTTTGGCTATCATTTTATTGAACCGCTCTACGGCGATCTGGCCTGTGGTTGGCAAGGGCAGGGCAAGCTGCCTGATCCTCAAGCAATCTTCAATACGGCTCAAACGCTCTTGGGCGGTCATGACCTGGTCGGCAAAACAGTTCTGGTGACTGCCGGACCGACCCGCGAAGAGATCGACCCGGTTCGTTTTCTCAGTAATTATTCGTCGGGAAAGATGGGATATGCCATCGCCTGTGTCGCCCGCGATCGTGGCGCCCGGGTGATCCTGATTTCCGGTCCGGTTACTTTACCCGAACCTCGTGGCATTGAAACGATTCGGGTTGTCAGTGCACAACAGATGTATCAAGCAGTGATGGAAAGGGCCGGGCAAGCTGACATAATTATCAAGGCTGCTGCCGTTGCGGATTTCCGACCGGTGGTGCGGTGTGATCAGAAAGTAAAAAAGACTGGAGCAAAGAGCACTTTGATCGAACTGCAACGAAACCCGGACATCCTGGCCGAACTCGGCAAGCAGAAGGGCTCTCGTCTTCTGGTTGGCTTTGCTGCGGAAACGGAAGATTTGCTGAAACATGCCCGTGAGAAGCTTGAGGGCAAGAATCTCGACATGATCGTCGCCAACGACGTAACCCGGGAAGGCGCCGGGTTTGATGGCGATACCAACATTGTGCGTCTCCTGACAGCTGACGGCAAGGTCGAAGATTTGCCGGAAATGACCAAAACAGAAGTTGCTGAGATCCTGCTGGATCGCGTCAGTGCTCTCTTGCCGGATTTTGAATCGTCAGGAGGTTGACAGCAGGTTAAGTAGATCATCGGGCTGACAGATACCTTCTCTGAGCCTGGCTTTGATTACGCTGAGCATCTCATCGGCGTCACCTTCGCGAAGTCGGCCATCAAGCCAGAGCATGTGCAGGTTTTTGCGGATCATGCTGGCAGTACTCAGGGCCCGCTCTCCAGTCGGGTCGGCATTGCGGAAGGGACTATTGTCCACATCCTGCAAAAGACTGAGGGTGGCCTTGCCGGTCAGGTCCATGTAGTCTTGCTGATCTTCTACGGTGATCGCCCACTTCGATGTTCTGGCCAGCGAACGCAGCACCTTCTGATATTGTTGCAGTCGGTTCAGAAGCAGAAGCGAGTTGAAGAGCCTTTTGTTTGTGGCGAAAGAAAAAATTGTGTTGGCCAGGATGCTGCGCAAGAGGTTGTCATTCTCCGAGAAGTCTTTGCGGCCGATTGAACGCGCCAAAGGCCAGATCTCCGGTGACACGTGGGCCTCGAAACGCATTTCCCAATAAGTATGTTTGAGGAATACCGTATTGTAAGTGCGGATCAGCTTAAAGGGCACAAAATAGGAATGAGCCACGCTGTCGGCAGCCAGGTGGCTGAGGTAACCATAGGCACAAGCCTGCTGGTTTTCGGTGGCGGCGTGTTCAAGGATCTTGCGCCCCATGCGCCACGAATGGCAATGTTTCAGGTAGTGAGTATATTTCTTTCCCAGGGTAATGTCCGCACTGATGCAGCCATAAAGATAGTCGTTTGGATAGGCAGACAACAGGGTGCGTATCGGAGCAGGGAGTTGGCCAAGATTGTCGAGAATCCAGCTTCCGGTTTGCAAATGCACACCGATTCCCCAGGCCAAAGCATCAGAGGGGAAGAGCAGGAGAGCAAGGACACATGTCAAGGTAGCAGTGATCAACCATTTCATTGGATAAGTGTACCGTCCTTTGTTGAATAATACACGTTCATATGGAATTGTCAGTTAAATATGTCCGAACAACTCATAAATGAAATTCGCGAAACCCTGACTCTTGCACGCAGCCAGTTTGAATACCTGTCTGATTTGGGCATAGAGAGCCAAGCAATTGAGCTTCATGATGCCGGCGAGGATCATCAGGGCATCAGAATTTCTGCTGACTTGCAGGAAACCCTCGAAGACATTCGTGCCGATCTGGGTGATTGCCAACGCTGTGGACTTGCCGCATCCCGTAGCAAAATTGTCTACGGTGTCGGCAACCCGAATGCGCGCCTGGTTCTGGTCGGTGAAGCGCCCGGTCGTGAAGAGGACCTGAAGGGAGAGCCCTTTGTCGGTGAGGCCGGCCAACTGCTCGATCGTATTCTGCTGGCAATGGGAATGCAGCGTGAGGAGGTTTATATCTGCAATGTGCTGAAGTGCCGTCCGCCGAACAACCGTGACCCCGAGCCGCAAGAGGTGGCAACCTGTGAGCCTTTCCTGATTCGTCAACTTGCGGCCATCCAACCACAGGTGATCGTCGCATTGGGACGGTTTGCCGTGCAGAGTCTGCTGAAAACCAGGACACCGATCGGTCGTCTGCGTGGAGAGTGGCAACGCTACCAGGGGATCCCCCTGATGCCGACCTATCATCCGGCCTATCTGCTGCGCAATCCGTCAGGCAAGCGGGATGTCTGGGAAGATATGAAAGAGGTCATGCGTCTGTTGAATTCCGGGGGCGACAGCTCGTGAGCCAGGCTGTGCCTTTGCTGCAGGCGCGTGCGGTCAGCGTCAGTCGTCCAGGCGAAGCAGGGCGGTTGCAGCGTGTCCTGCGGGAAACCACGGTACATGTCGATGCCGGAGAAGTCCTTGCCGTAGTCGGACCTTCCGGCGGTGGCAAGAGCACTCTGTTACGCCTGTTTAACCGTTTGCTGGAAGCTGACACTGGCGAAATCCTGCTTGACGGAGTCAATATCCGGACCATCGACCCGCCGCTGCTGCGGGCACGCATTCCATTAGTCTCACAGAAACCGTTCCTTTTCTCCGGCACTGTTCGGGACAACCTGCAGGCATCAGCCAGGCTGCGCCGGTCGGTATTGCCTGATCTCAATGATCCTGAGCGGCAGGAACTTCTTGAGTTGTGCCAGCTCAATCCTGCCTGGCTCGACCGCGACGCCCGCAAGCTCTCGATCGGCCAGCAACAAAGGATCTGTCTGGCGCGAGCTTTGCTCGGCCCCTGTCAGGCTCTGCTGCTCGATGAACCGACCAGTGCCCTGGACAGGCCGACGGCGGACCTGCTGGCACAGACCTTTCGAGAACTGGCCAGTCGGAAAAATCTGGCCATGATTGTTGTCACTCACGATTTACGTCTGGCAGAATATTGCGCCGACCGCCTTGCCCTGCTGCTGAATGGCTCTGTCGTTGAGGAAGGCCCTGCTGCCCGGGTGTTGAGTCATCCTGCAACGGCTGAAGCTCGGCAGTTTCTCTCTTTGGCGCCTGTAGAAAATGGTGAAACCACAGCATGAACACAACGATTATCGACCTCAGCTTGTGGGATCTGATTACGGTTTACAGCCTGTTGCTGATGAGTATCGGGCTGGCTCACCTGCTCAAAGCCGGACAAAGCAAGGACCTGTTCTGGTCTGGCTTACGCATGTTTGTACAATTGCTGGTTGTCGGCTATGTCCTGCACCTGGTTTTTGCCCTGGAAACAGCGCTGCCGGTTCTGCTGATCCTGACGGTGATGATCGGTTTTGCGGTTCAAACCATCGGCTCCAGGGTACAAGTGAAGATGCCGCATTTCTACCGTATCGTCGGTACGGCCATCCTGTTCGGCTGCGGCGGCATGACCTTTTTCTTCTGCACCCTGGTGATTGGTCTGGAGCCCTGGTACGACCCACGCTATCTGATTCCACTGGCCGGCATGGTGATCGGCAACTCCATGACCGGAGCGAGTCTGGCTGTGGAGCGTCTGGCCGCGGAGTTTCGAGAATGCCGTGAAGAGATAGAAACAGCTCTCTGCCTGGGTAGTTCTGTGTCGCTAGCTGCCGAACCGGCGGTCAGCAGCGCCTTCCGGGCGGCGCTGATTCCTTCTATTAATGCCATGGCCGCCATGGGCCTGGTTTTTTTGCCCGGTATGATGACTGGACAGATCCTGTCAGGGACTGAGCCGCTGATCGCAGTCAAGTATCAGATTGCCATCATGTGTGTGATTACCGGCAGCGTTTCGCTGACCACGTTCCTGATACTGAGACTTGGCTATCGGTCTTATTTTACCCCTCATCAGAGTCTGCGCGAAGATTGATCTATGAGTACAGCAACATGATTTATTCCCTTCACTCCAGCAAAAGGCTTTGCAACCATCCAATCAGACCACTTTGGGTCTAAGTAGCTTACAGGTATGGAGTCTTATAATGCGAAGAAAAGACAAGGCGTTAGAGCACGGTGGGATCGTTCGCCTCTTGCGAGAAGGTGAATACGGCATTCTGTCGACGGTTGACGAGAAGGGACAAGCCTATGGTGTGCCGTTAAATTACGTATACTTGAACGATTGTCTTTACTTTCATAGCGCGCTGGAAGGGCATAAAGTTACTAATATCCTTGCCAACAGCAAGGTGTCTTTTTGTGTCGTCGGCCGCACCAGGCTTTTGCCGGCTGAATTCAGTACGGAATTTGAGAGTGTCATTGTTTCTGGTGAGGCTGTTATTGTTCAAGGTGATGAACGATATCAGGCCCTTGTCGGCCTTGTGGAGAAATACTCGCCGGAGTTTCTAGCGGAAGGGCTGAAGTATATAGAACGGTTCGACAGCAGAACCAGGGTTGTCAGGATAGACGTTCACTCGAAGACCGGGAAGGCTGCTCCCGCAGCAAATAACTAGGAGGCTGTCCGACAATAGAGGCCGAAGCGAAAATCCAGAAGTTTGAGAACAGATTTTAGCTCGTTTGCAGCCTCATAGCCGTAGCTATGGGGCAAAAAGGAGCTGAAATATGGGCCAAACAGCTGGGTTTGCAGCCGGGCTTTTATTCTCGGACAGCCTCCTAGCTTTCATCCGGAAACTGCTTTTGTACCTTCTGGAGTTTTCAAACAAGCACTCCTCACATACCGTAACGCTTGATTTTCTCGACCAGGGTCGTGCGATTAATATTTAACAAAGAGGCCGCACGGGCTTTGACGTTAGCCGATTTTTCCATGGCCTGCCTGATCAACGTCTTCTCGATAAGCGCGATCGTCTCAGCCAGGTCAAGACCGTTTCCAGGAATTTGCAGGGACGGCAAGTATCTGTCCTCCTGGGTAACACCGCCAATCTGGGACGGCAGGTCCGGCCTGTCAATAATGTCACTGTCTGTCAGAGCCACAGCGCGTTCGATGACATTCTCCATCTCGCGAACATTGCCGGGCCATGTGTAAGCTTCGAGCGCCCTGATTGCCTCTGGAGTGATCTCCAGCACCGGGCGACGCATGTCTGTGCAGATTTTTCGCAAAAAATGTTTAGCGAGTAACGGAATGTCTTCACGACGCTCGCGCAGCGGCGGCAAATGGATCGGGATGACGTTCAGTCGATAATAGAGGTCCTCACGAAACTCACCACGGCGAACTCTTCCTTCAAGATCGGCATTGGTTGCGGAAATCACGCGTACATCCAGTTTCGTGCGGCCGGTTGAACCGACCCGTTCGACTTCCTGCTCCTGCAGAACCCGCAGCAGTTTCATCTGCAGTTGTTGTGGCATGGTGCCGATTTCATCAAGAAAAATAGTCCCCTTGTTGGCCAGCTCGAATTTGCCCGGTTTGTCGGCGACCGCGCCTGTGAACGAGCCACGCATATGACCAAAAAGTTCACTCTCAAGCAACTCGGCTGGAATCGCCCCGCAGTTGATAGCGATAAACGGTTTCTCTTTACGTAAGCCATTGAAGTGAATGGCGCGAGCCACCAGCTCTTTGCCGGTCCCGGATTCACCGAGGATGAGAACAGTAGAATCGGTAACGAGAATTTTTTCCATGCGTGCAAATACCGACTGAATCGCCGGGCTGTTGCCAATAATGTTGTCAAATTTGTATTTGCCGCGCAACTGCTGGCGCAAATAGAGATTCTCTGCAACCAGACGACTTTTCTCGACAGCTTTTGAGATGATGACTTTCAACTTTTCAAAGTTGACAGGCTTGGTGATATAATCGAAAGCTCCTTCCTTCATGGCTTTGACGGCAGTTTCTGCGCTTGCGTTGCCGGTGATGAGAATGACGTTGCAAGGCAGACGCTGCTCTTTGACGTGCTTGAGGATGTCTATGCCGCTGACGCCAGGCAGAAACAGGTCGGTGATGATGACGTCATAACTCTTTCTGGAGAGCAGGCGGATGGCCTCTTCTCCGGCAGAAACAGCCTCGACCTGATAGCCTTCGCGCTCAAGAAGCAGAGTCAGGCCTTCACGGCTGCTGGTCTCATCATCGATGAACAAAATGTGAGTGGCGTTGTTCATAATTTTATCCCCCCTCTTGCGGCGTCATGAAATTGACGTAATGCGTAAGTTATCATGGCTATTCAGGGCTTGCAAGGGGTTAAGATGCTTTCGAGGCAGCAAAAACTCAACCCCCCGTAAAGTGTTGTGGTTTAAAGTGTTTTTGCTTACAAAATTAAATGATGGCACTGAGCGCGTTGTTTATACGGATGCCGATTGACCTCCTGATATTGTGACTTAGAATGGAAGATGACAGCACATTACGAAAGGAGATTTGAGATGAAAAAAGGGATGATGGGTTTGCTGGTCTGGCTGGTCGTATTGCTCTTTGCTCTGACGATGCCGGTTCTGGCCGCTCCCGGTGGCGGCAATAAAGCTGGCAGGTCGGCTGATGATTCAGGCCTCGACCAGAGCAGGCAAATGTCGAAGGAGAAGTACGAGTACCAGCATCAGCAAGAGAAGGGCCAAAAGGAACTGGGAAAATCGACACCATCCGACCAGGACAAGCCGGCTGATGCCTCCGGATTGGCCAGACAGAGCGACAAAAAGATGGAACAGGAACGCAAGGAATTGGAAAAAGGTTCTGAGACTGGCCAGCAAAAACGTGAAGAACGCAGTCGCAAGTGGTGGCGTTTCTGGGAATAAACTTTCGCCGCTAGCCTTCTGCCGGTCCTTGACAATCGTGCCTCGCATCGGGATAAATTATGCGAAAAACTCGCCGAGGAGTATCCTCTGGCAACGTCGTCCTGCTCATGTGTGTGGCAGAGCTCCTCAGCATGACCGGCTTCGCCACTTACCCGGCACTGCTGCCGTTGCTTCGCACTGAATGGGAGCTCAATAACTCACAGGCGGGGCTGGTCAGTGGTGTCTTCTTTGCCGGTTACATGGCGGCAACCCCCATATTGGTAGGCCTGACCGATCGCATCGATGCACGGCGTATTTACCTTCTGGCAACGACACTGGCTGTTGCCGGTAGTCTCGGCTTCGCCTTGTTTGCCCGAGATCTGATGACGGCCATGTTTTTTCAGGCCATGGTCGGCGCCGGCCTGGCCGGCACCTACATGCCGGGATTGCGGTTGTTGACCGATCACTTTCAGGGAGTGATGCCCAGCCGCGCGGTCGCCTTCTACACGGCAACCTTCGGTCTGGGAACGTCTGGATCGTTGCTGTTGGCCGGAGCCATCGAACCCTTCGGTTGGACCTGGGCTTTTGTTGCCGCAGCCATCGGCCCTTTTATCGCCGGCACCTTGATCTTCTTCAGCTTTCCGGCGCGCCCTGCTCAATCGAGTATTGCAATCCCTGAAATGTTATTTGACTTTCGTCCGGTGCTTCGTAATCACGACGCCATGGGCTATATCCTGGGCTATACGGCTCACTGCTGGGAACTCTTTGGTCTGCGCTCCTGGATGCCGGCTTTTTTTGCGTTCAGCCTTGGCTTGGGCATGTCTCATGGTGGTTTCTGGTTGGGAGCTTCGGCGCTGGCGGCCTGGATCAACATGATTGGCCCGGTAGCGAGCATTTTTGGCAACGAACTCGCGGTACGCCGCGGTCGGAAGCCTGTGATTCTATCGGTTATGGCCGCATCCGGTATTCTGGCGTGCCTGGTTGGATTTAGTGCTCCACTTCCAGTCATCGTGGTTTTTATCCTGATGGCGATCTATTTCCTGCTGGTCATGGGGGATTCTGCTGCTCTCACCGCCGGATTGGTCGCTGCTGCAGAACCTGGCCGAAAGGGTGTCTCTATGGCCCTGCATTCCCTGATGGGTTTCGGTGCCGGTTTCCTTGCCCCGCTTGCTTTCGGTCTGGTCCTCGACGCAGCCGGTGGTGATGAAAGGGTCTCGGCCTGGGGGTTCGCTTTTGCCACCCTCGGCGTTTGGTCCCTGTTAGCTGTCGCTGTTTCGCTGCTGCGCCGCACACACAAGGTGAATGTAACGTGAATGCCAGGTGTGCAGAATAGAGGGCAGGGGGTAAATATGCCCGATTTAACTTGATAATGTTCACAGAATCAAGTGACTGCGAAATGACAGCTTTCAACAATTCGGTAGAACTTGCCGTCCTCATAACGCGACCCGACAACATTGTCTCCCTGACCGGCACAGGACTCACCACTGCTGCAGGTTCCCGATTTCTTCGGGTGC
>Ga0214472_10003796_pt1 | contig 15944 bp, 17 predicted proteins | sample RVTome_6_FD_207662 | JGI IMG/M metagenome (GOLD analysis project Ga0214472, IMG submission 207662) | Soil microbial communities from uranium-contaminated site in the Upper Colorado River Basin, Wyoming, United States - RVT140D175 | ecosystem: Environmental > Terrestrial > Soil > Contaminated >... | reverse complement strand
AATTTGTGGTGAAATTTCTGAACCTCTTTTAACAAAAAGCATACCGACTCCTTTTGGCCCGTAAATTTTTGACCCGTCCAAAGTCATCATGTCCACCCCCAATTTCTCTACATTGAGTTTGAAATAGTTGGCGGATTGACTGGCATCCGTATGAAAATATGGCAGATTTTTATTATTAGTTTTGTTCTTTTTGAAACGGCGAATTTCCTTCGCAATCTCACGCACATTCTGAACTGTTCCTATTTCATTGTTAGAATGCATTATGGAAACAAGCACCGTGTCCCGCCTAAGTGCCTTGGCGAGAACTTTGACGTCCACAATCCCTTCTCCATCAACTGGCAAATATGTTACTCTGCCGCCCAACTTCTCAATTTTCCTCGCCGCTTCCAGAACAGCAGGATGCTCAATTTGACTTACGATTAAATGCGGTTTCTTTATCCTACCCAGATGCAAGTCAAATACTCCGAACAACGCCAGGTTATCCGCTTCCGTACCACTTCCGGTGAAGACAATCTCATCCTTAAGGGCTCCAACTACCCGCGCCGTGCGAAGCCGAAATTCTTCCAAAAACTTCTTCGCTAACACTCCCTCCTTATAAAGAGCCGACGGGTTGGCAAATTGCTTTTTCAAAAAAGGTCCCATAACGGAATAAACCCTCCTGTCAATCGGTGTGGTGGATGCGTGGTCCAAAAATATGCGCTTCTTATCTTTCATTACTGCGGCATTGTATAACAAAGAGCCGTTTGCTTCCAGACAGAAAATTTAATTTGTGAAGAGATTCTTTTTCTGTATAATGAACCCTCTTCTAGCTCTTAAATCCTATGATATTCCTAGACCCATCAACAATGATTTTTGTCTTATTGGGACTGATTCTGGTCTTAAGCATTTGGATTCTAAGGCTTGAAAGAAGACTATCCAAACTCCTGCGCGGGAGCAATGCCGAAACCCTCGAGAGTGTAATTAATTCCCTTTCCCGACAAGTCGAGGAGCTAGGTAGATTCAGAGATGATTCCTTGAAATATTTTAAGCTCGTTGAATTCAGGCTAAAACGCAGTGTGCAAGCCATCGAGACCATTCGTTTCAACCCCTTCCGTGGCACGGGTGAAGGCGGTAATCAAAGTTTTTCTAACGCGATAATAAACGAGAAGGGAGACGGCGTGGTACTGACGGGACTTTACGCGCGTGACAGAGTGAGTATTTTTGCCAAGCCTGTTAAAAAATTCTCTTCCGAGTTTGAACTTACAGAGGAAGAACGCCAGGCCGTTGAATCGGCAAAACAAGGCCTCTCCTATCCAAAAAATATTTAATGAATCATGAGAAAGATAAAAAACAAACAAAGCGTCCGCCCGTGGTTGCGATCATGGGGCACATTGACCATGGCAAATCAGCCCTCCTAGACTACATACGCAAGACCAATGTCGTAGAGAAAGAGGCAGGCGGAATAACACAGCACGTCGGAGCTTACGAGGTGGTTCACACCGGGAAAGACAACTTGGAAGAAAAAATCACTTTTCTGGACACTCCCGGACATGAGGCTTTTACGGCAATAAGACAGCGAGGTGCGGATGTCGGCGATTTGGGAGTTCTCGTTGTGTCTGCGGAAGATGGCGTAAAACCACAGACACTTGAGGCTCTGCAGTGCATGAAAGGGGCAGACCTCCCTTTCGTCGTTGCAATCAATAAAATAGACAAGCCTGGAGCAGACATCAACAGAACAAAACAGGACTTGGCGGAAAACGAAATTTTTCTTGAAGGATACGGCGGAAAAATTCCCTGGACGGCAATTTCTGCCAAGACCGGTGAAGGAATCCCCGAACTTCTTGATTTGATTTTGCTCGTAGCGGAATTGGAAGAACTCAAAGGGAACGTAAACTCACCAGGTGAAGGAATAATAATAGAGGGACACCTTGACGCAAAAAAAGGTATAGTGGCGACTGCGGTGATAAAAAACGGCACGGTTCGCAAAAGTGAATTTGCCCTCTCGGGTAACAGCTTGTCCCCTCTCCGCATACTGGAAAATTTTCTCGGTAAACCTATTGAGGAAGCCACTCTTTCCAGTCCAATAAGAATTATCGGTTGGGATAGTATGCCCAAAGTCGGAGACAGGTTCAAGTGTTTTTCCACAAAAAAAGAGGCTCGGGAAGCAATGTCCGCAATTGAAAAAGAAACACCGCAAGCTCTTGAACAAGCGGAATCTCCGGAGAACACAGTTGTCATCCCAGTCGTAATAAAAGCTGATGTTACTGGGAGCTTGGAAGCAATTCGGCACGAAATAGAGAAGTTGAGAAGTGAAAAGGTAGTGCCTAAAATTATCTTATCGGGCACAGGGTCAATTTCTGAAAATGACATTAAAACGGCGGGTATCAACGGAAACGCGCTCGTGATAGGTTTCCATACGAAGATTGACTCACCAGCAGAGAATCTTGCAATGCGACTCAACATTCCAGTCCACACATTTGACGTTATCTACAAACTTACAGAGTGGCTTCAGGGTGTGGTGGTCGAAAGAACACCGTCAGTGGACGTTGAGGAAGAAAGTGGAAAAGCAAAAATTCTTAAAACATTCAGCAAGACAAGAGATAAACAGATTGTGGGAGGCAGAGTTGAGAATGGAGTGCTTGAGAGCGGAAGCTCGGTAAAAATCATGAGAAGGGACTCAGAGGTTGGCAGAGGTAGAATTAGGGAGTTGCAGAAACAAAAACAGAAAACCGGAAGCGTCAGCGAAAGTGAGGAGTTCGGGGCGATGATTGAATCTAAAATCGAAATAGCTCCAGGAGACAGGATAGAAGCTTTCGTAATCGTTCAAAAATAATGTCCTACAGAAAAGAAAAACTTCCGGAGACACTGAAGCAGTTGGCGGCAGAATTTATTGAAAGAGAATCGGGCAAAGCTTCTCTTATAACTGTTACGGGAGCGTCAATTTCAAACAACGGGCAACGTGTGAAAATTTTGTTTACAGTATTGCCGGAAAATAAAGAACGTGAAGCGGCTAGTTTCATAATGCGCCGCAAAAAAGATTTCGCCGCATTCGTTGACAAACGCGGCCGCATTGGAAGGATGCCTCAAATAGAATTCTCTCTGGACTTGGGCGAGAAAAACAGGCAGAGAATTGAATTTTTGTCCAAAAACGAATAGACTCTTTGAACCGGCCACGTAGCCAAGTAGAAGTAGCATGAGCGAAGCGAATTGGAGAGTGACAGGGGTCTGCGCAGACAGAGTAAGGATGTGTGAAGTAAAATATAATCAAAGATTATTAAACAAGGCCACGTAGCCAAGTAGTAAGGCAGAGGTCTGCAAAACCTCTATACGCGGGTGCGATTCCCGCCGTGGCCTCCGGTTACGGAGCAAACAAACTGCTTTGTTTGCGTCGGGAATCGCAGGCCGGAGTATCTCGCGAAGCGAGAACGAGGCGGGATAGCGAGGCTGCGAAGCAGAACTTGTGACCGATTCCCGCCGTGGCCTCCGGGCGAGTGGTGGAATGGTATACACGCACGACTTAAAATCGTGTCCCGTAAGGGATGAGGGTTCGATCCCCTCCTCGCCCACCAGACAGCTTTTCAAAAATTTTCAAGTTTTATCTTGGTGTATTTATATGGCAGCAAACCTCCGAAGCAGTGGGAGGAATCATCGTCACCGACATCATCATCAGCTATTGTCCCCAACCCCCATTCATACGATATATCGTATGAATGGGGGTTGGGGAGTTTACAGTAAATCCCAGGGTTCGGTAAACGAAGTTCAATACACGAAACACAACTGGCAAACAATATGAGCAGTGAGGCTGTAAAACACTCATCAGAATTAATCAAAATAAAGTAACTTGCAAATCATCTTCATACGATATATCGTATGAAGATGCCTCATATATCAAAAAGAAAAATTGATACTAAAACACGTAGGAAACTGGAAGAGCACCTTGTTTCAATCCTATTGGATACAGATTTCAATACAAGAGAGAAAATCTTCAGAGAGCTCTTTACTGAAACCGAAAAGTTGATGTTGGCCAAACGTATAGCCATAATTCTCGGTCTAGAGATTAATCTTAGCACTTATGCAATTAGTGAGAAAATTAAAGTAAGTCCATCTACTGTGGCTCGTTTTGAAAATAAGATACAACTTGGAAAATATCCACATTTGATAAAATGGCTCAAAAAATACTCCGGAAAACGAAGAAAGGTACTTGATATGATTCTTGAACTTGCCGCTCTGCCATTTGAGATCGCTTATAAATCTAAAACTAGTTACAAGAAAAGATTCTGATCTTTAAAAGATTTTAGAATATTTTCTTACGATATATCGTATGAATTGCGATAGTAAATTGATTACTGTAAAATCAATTCGGACGCGGTAGGTATGAAAGTAAGGTGTGTATCCGCCCATAGCTCAGCCGGTAGAGCAGGTGCCTCTTAAGCACAAGGTCGTAGGTTCGAATCCTACTGGGCGGACAAGCGTTAAGAAAATGTAAATTTATTTACATTTTTAGCTTGGCCGAGGCGCAGCGATGTTTTTGTTTCCTGAGCTTGCGAAGGAAGGCAAAAACCGCGAGCTGGGGTCGCGAGATTTTTCCGTCAGGAAAAATACTTGTGACGACAAGCATTAACGTCGATAACAATATGCTGGGGTGGTGAAACAAGTCGTGTGTATTTGGTGGGCGGGTGGCGAAATGGTAGACGCGTATGGCTTAGGACCATATTCCGAAAGGAGTGGAGGTTCAAGTCCTCTCCCGCCCACCAAATACATGTGACGCGCCCCGCCAAGGCGGGGTACCGCAAGGCGTGCAGATGCAAGTCCTCTCCCCAACACCGAGCAAAGCTCGGTGTTGGAGGCTTGTGCCTGCGCACAGGCCGGGAGAGACTTCAAGACCTTGAGCATATGAACGGAAGCGGATGCGAAAGGTGTAGTTATTCTGTAAGATTCAAGTCCCCCGCCCGTACCGAACGCTAGCCCGACAGAGTCATTCTGGCGGGGTACGTTCGGACGGGTCTCCCCAGCACCAAACATAAAAAGGGGTAGATAATTTCTGATAAGATATGGGCATGAAGTGGCAAGGTGGAAACAGCAACGTTCCGGCATTTCTGGCCATTGGAGGATTACTTCTTCTTTCTGCTGTCGGTGCGGCTATTAGTCCCGACACGAGCGAACGGAGCGAGAGTCCTCGAACGTCCCTTGCCAGTTCGCGACCCACACGCTCGGTCTTAAGTCAGAACGAGGAAGTTTTTGATATAACGCGCTCCCCTTATTACGGACAGATCAGAATCAGCGCGGGAAACGGACGTTCGGCGTATCAGCCATATCTTGAATACATAACCATTCAAAGAAATTCCTCCAAGGACGAAAATCCCATTAACATCACCGGCTGGAGTGTTGAAAACGGAGCATCAAGCAGAAAGTATCAAATCGGTTACAATGTTTTTTTCGGCAATTCTTCCCGCGTCTATATTCCTCAAGGAGCAAACCTTTTTATTCCCGGCGCGCAAAACACCTTAGGACCGATCCTTTTAAAACCTGGAGACAAAGCAGTTCTTCTGACAGGCTCGATGCCTCCCGTAACGGACTACACCATCTCAAGTTTCCGAGTCAACAAGTGTAGCGGCTATATTGAAGAAGATGAAAGCGTCAAATTTTCTCCCGCCATATCGCGAAGCTGTCCCGATTATCGCGCATACCCGGAGGTGAATGATTTTGAGAGAAGCTGTTACGACTTTGTACGCAGAATGAGGAGATGTCACACGCCGGAATTGAAAGATGTCAGGCGACCGGACGGCGGACTTGATGTCGGTACGGTTGACGGGGTTTTGGGTCTGACAAATTCATGTAAAGCATTCATTCAAACTACGTTCAATTACAATTCATGTGTAGCCAGACACTTAAACGACGAGGATTTTTATAAAAAAGAGTGGCGAGTTTTCTTGGGCCAGCCGTGGGAACTTTGGGCCAAAGAACGCGAGACAATAACTCTATACGACCAAAGCGGTAGAATCGTTAATCAGACAAGCTATTGAACCTAGTAACGCGGATCGTTAAACAATCAAGAGCCTCGCAACATCTCAAAATGAGGTGATGTCTGATTGGCAGAAACACTAACTTCCCCATCTATTCTGGTTTTCTTAAGAAAACCAGAATAGATGCAGAGTAGGGAGAGGGTTTGACTTGGTGCTAAGTTCGTGATAGAATCCAAAAGGACCTGAACCTAAACACAACTCTGAAACAAGGAGCGCCGAATGAGTACTGGTTTGATTCTGGCTTTGCTGCTTTTGTCGTTTCTAACAGCAGCGGCCACGGTCGCCCTCATGCTGTATAAGGGCGGAGCATTCATCCTCTGGCTGGCCAGTAAGGATGAGTGGTTGAGTCCTGTTCGTTTTTTACCTCTTGAGGGGAGTACCCTCGCAGTGATGAGAGGAAGCGTGGCCGGAAAACTCCACAAGTTGGTTGGTAACATCCCAGGCCACAAGTTAGTTCAAAGAGAAGTGGAGATCTCTACAGGCTTCACTCGATTGCACGAGACCGTACCGGGCGATGAAGTGAGGATTGGAATCCTCGCAGAACTCGGTGTTTTTTGGACTGGCTTCTTCAAGAAGACTTTCTCAAGAGACTTCGAGTACTTGTCATGGGAAAAACTCTCTGGGAAAGAAGAGCATGGGCTCATAACAAAGAAGAGAACGCTGGAGAAAGACGGGCCATTCGTGTTCTTCCAGACCACGATGGCCGTGGCAATGGAAGTATACGTGGCGGGTAATTTTACCGTCCGCCTCATTCTGGTCTTCCCGGTGGAAATCTGGTATTGGGACCTGGCTCTATTCACGGTAGGTGCATGGGATCGCCGCGCCACATCAATCCTTGAAGAGGCGGTTAGAGAGTTGATCTCTGACATGGACTTCGACAGGGTGCGGAAGCTGAAGGAGGATTATGTAAGGGCTGGAGAGGTTGGTGGCGACGCTAAGACCAAAGGCGTCGATGCCCCGACTGACCTCCTTCAGGCGCTAGAAAGGAAAGCCAAGCGCCTTCTCAGCGAAGTTGGGGTTAAAATCCCTGACATCAGGCTCATCGACTTCGAGCTGACAGATGAGGCGGTGAAGGTGGTCGAAGCAATTCAGCTAGTAGAGATCGAACGCAACAAAGCCAACGCGGCAGAGGAAACTGCTCGCGGGATAAGAACCCTGGCTAGTGCGGAGGGCTTCCGAATTGAGAGACGCGTAGCCGCATACGGCTCTGGAGTCGTGGGCGCATCGCACCACCACGCAGATGCGATCCAGGAATTCAAGGGCCAGGCGCTGTCCGTTGGAACTGCTGCGCCTGGGCATCTCGTCATTGGTGCCGACGTTTCCTCTCCCAAACCAAAGGCGGAAGAAGAGGACGGTGGCGGAGCAAGTGAGGGTGGTAATACCTAGAGTTGTTGTGTGTAAGTGCGTGAACAGCCGTTCGCCTCGCGGACGGCTGGTTTTTTTATTGACAAAGTAACTTTCTTTATGCTATAATTGAAGAAGAGTTCATTGACACAACTACAACCTATACAAGGACGGGCTTAATGACTGACCTGCACGAGGACGGTGAAAATCGTCCAAGATTAAAGTTCGTCGACGGGCTTGTCTGGCCGACAAGTGAGGCAGAAGCGACGGGTCGCCTGGGACAGTTCCTTGCCTTCATTCTAAGGGCATGGAGAAAAAAAGGCAGACGCTGGTTCCGCACATCGCGCGACCCCTATCGCTACTCTCTCACCGAACTGGTACGGGAGTGGTGGAAGCGACAGAGGAATCCTTTCACAGGATTTCGCTTCCGTTGGATTCCCTTCAGCTACGGCTGGAGCGGAGTCCGTGGTCAAGCAAGGACACAAGTCCCGAGCGGACCGAGTTACGGCCAGTTGATGTTCTGGGATTGGCGCGAACGTACCAAGCAGAAGCTTCGTCACGTATGGAGCACAGCTGGAGAGCGTGTAAAGGCGATTTCCAGTGCCTTTGCTGAATGGCGGCAATCCCGAAAGGAGAAGCGAATTCAGCAGAAGCTAGCTCGCGAAAACGCCAAGGCGCCCTCTGCTTCCCCCGCTCCGTCAGCCGAGACGCCCCCTGTTCCAAGAAGGAAGTTTGAGCGTGAGAATGCGGTCCGCAGCTTCGTAAGACGCCATCCGGTTTTTTGTGGGGTGGTGATTGCACTTTTTCTGGTCATAACATCCGCAATCATGCTATCGCTGGTGTTATTGACCAGAGCAGTGTCTGGCGAGCCAGGAAGAGAGTACTCAATTCCGTGGACCACAGTCGGCATCGTCGCAAGCTCTATTGCCGTGATAGTATTTCTGCGCTTCGTACCAGGTCGCTATCAGTCATCAAGCGCAAGGGAAACTCCTGTGCCACTGAGGACACAGGCTCGACCGGCGGCTAGTGCAGTTATTTCAATCCCGCCGTTTGTTGCGCTGGCAGTAACCAGTGTCGTGATCTTCCTCATGTATTTCGGAGTGGAGAGGTTCATCGTAAGGAAGGACTCTATTCCTTCGACACCAGCAGGCGCTGGCGCTCCGGCAACAACACCCCAAACAGGAACTGGGGTCATAGCGGCCTCTTCAAGAGGTCTTCCGAGCGAGAGAAGTGGGCCGGAAAAAGAGAAGGTCTTTGAAGTTTTCTCCGACCCGCGGCATCACATTCTGCGGGAAATCGCGGCTTGTGAATCCGGTTTCCGGCAGTGGAATGATGACAGCTCTGTGCTTCAAAACGAAGCAGGGGCGGTGGGCGTGATGCAGATTCTGGAATCGGTCCACCGCGCCAGGGCGAAGAGCCTCGGTTACGACATTGATACCTTTGAAGGGAATACGGGCTATGCCCTCATTCTCTTTGAAGAAAACGGTGTCGCAGACTGGGCCGCCTCAATTCGTTGTTGGGGAAAGTCACAGCCCCAGTTGGGTGTTCCGCGGGTAGCCCTCCGACCCTTTGAACTGGACACCGTTATTGCGGTGGTTAATACAGCAATAACGGGACCAATCGCTATTCCTCCAGGAATGACGATGCGGTGGAGTCGGCTTGATCAAGGGCAAGGGCTTACTGTCTACGGACGTTCCGGAGACAGTGTGGTCTATGCCCCCGGAGACAGTGTCAAGAGGAATTATCCGGGGGCTATGTACCATGCTAGATTCCGAGCGCATGGCACGCACAGCCCCGACACCACCTACGTTAGGATTCAGAGGTGGTGGACTGACGGGTAGGTTGGATTCGTTGTGAGCGGGGTGTTGGACGACGCAAGTTGTCTGGCATCCCGCTTTTTCTTACAGCAAACCCCCGCCTTCTTTGAGAAGGCGGGGGCAGCTTTTTCAATAAATTTTAATTCAGTCAATCAGAGGTCAATCAGGGGCCGAAAGGATATCCTGCATCAATACCAAGACTTGAGAGAATGAAGTTGACTATGCCGTAAACTGCGAACATTACGAATATGCCAACTAATCCCCAGACCATACTCTTCTTGCCCTTTTCCCTTTCCGCTTCGTCGTCGTTGTGAAGTATGAACTGGAATATGCCCCAGAAAAAAACAATGAGAGCGATGGCAAAAAAAATAACTATTAGAGGATTGAGAATCGCCTCACTAATCCTACCGAGAATTTGCGGAACTGACACGGATACCTATTGAATTGAAAACACTTAATTAAGCTCCTGTTGTTGGGATAACTCCCGGCACTTCGCCAAGATCTTCTCCTATATTAATATCTAGAGCATTGCCGATAAAGGCGACTATACCCCAAACAGCAACCATGATAAAGAGGGCGATTATGCCCCAAATCATAATTCTCTTGCCTCTGTCTTTGGCATCTTCGTTTCCAGCGGCAAAGATAAACGTAGCTAGACCCCAGAAAAATGCCAAGAGAGCTATCGCCACAACGAGGGGCAGGAGTAGGTTAACTATACTAGATAAAGCAACCACCAAGGCATCAAGGTTGCCGAGTGTCGGTGATTCCACAGCCAATGCCACAACCGGCAAAGCAAACAAAACCGAACCAATTAATAATCTCTTCATTTCTTTATAAATAACTTGATAATAAGACCTTTCTTTACTGTACCACCCAATTTTAGCAGAAAAAAGGCTGAAAACAAGAGGGTGGGGATAATCAGGCACTCCGAGATCCATCGTCCAGCAAAGGTGGCGGAACAGGAATACCAGCACCAAACAGGTCGCTTCTCAAAAAGGCGACTATACCCCAGACGGAAACCATGACAAAGAGGGCGATTATGCCCCAAATCATTCTCCTCTTTCCCTCTTCCAGGGCCTTTTCATCTCCGGCATGGAAAATAAATTTCGCCAAACCCCATAAGAAAAAGAGGAGGGCTAAAGAAACCGCAATCGGCAGGATTGTGTTGATGAGATTGATTAATGCCCAAATCAGTTCCTTGCCGGAGCCGATTTGGGCAAATACGAAAATAGGCACCGTTACAAAAGCAAGGATTAGAAGTGGAATTTTTTTTCTCATATTATTCGGACAGAGGTTAAATAGGTAAAAATGGAAGTCCGACGCCATATCCCCCAAAGACGTCACTAAAGAAAAATTGGATAATGCTCCAGACAGAAACCATAACAAAAAGCGCAATGATACCCCAGAACATCAGTCTCTTGCCTTCTTCTAATTTCTTTTCATCACCCGAAGCCCAGATAAATTTTGCTATACCCCAGATAAAAACCAGAAGCGAAGCTGAAGCGAGAAGGATGAGAAGGGGGTCGGCGTATTCAAGAACCAGGCAGGCAATTTCCTCAAAATTATCGGGTGGGAGGTCAACTTCACCTGGACAAACAATAGCTGCGGCAGTTTGAGGTAGTGAGAATACCAAAAGAAATAAGAGTGCGATTGGAAGAAATCTTTGTCGCATCATGACGCTGTTGTGATTGAATCAATAGTGGCTTTAATGACCAGCGTTATCGTCCAAGCGCCCAGAAGAACGGCCGTCCCTATGGTGGTGTAAAGAAAAGCTCGCTTGGCAGTTCGCAATTTTTCTTCATTACCGCGCGAAACAACAAAAAGAAAACCCGTATAAATGATGGCAATGGCGACAACAACACCGCCAATGGGAAGCAAAATGTCATTAACAACAACCCGAATAAAATCAACAAGATTGTTTGTGCTTGGGTCAGACAGGGGGTTTGTTATTGTAATTGTGGGCAAAGGTGTCCCGCTTTCGCCGTCGCCATCATCAGGAGTTACACCTTCTCCGCTGGCAAAGACCAGAGAATGCGACAGCAACGAAAAAGCCAGAATGGAGAACACAGAAATTGAAAGTAGTTTTTTACTAAATCTCATTTCATTTATTTTATCACGCTCCGGGTCTGACAAGGTTGAGAAGTTCATCATCCTTAAGTAAAACGCTCGTGATAGCGTAAACGATAAGCCAGGCAGCCAGAATAAAAATGAAGCCTATGGCCGTTTTTGTAAAAACTGATTTGGCTTTATTTTTCTTTTCTTCACTGCCACCGGAAGAAATAAGAAGAAAACCGGCATAAGCGAATGAGACAGCCGCCAGGGGAATGGAGAGATAGATGAGAAAGGTTATGAGGCTCCTGAGAAATTCCATGAATTTAGCAAAGTTGCAATCCGGACCGTCACAGACTATTAGAGACGGGAGGCCGGCGGAAACGGCCATCGGTAAAAATAAAAGTGTAGGCAGTAGAATAGCTACTATTCTTTTTGGATTAAAACTTATCATTATCTAAAAAGCGCCTCTAGTTCTTGATGTGCGGTGGAAATTGCCTGGTCAATGCGCGCTCTACCTCCGGTAATTGATTCTACCATAGACTGGAACACAGTTGACGACTCTTGCCAATTCGGATCAATCCAACCGCTTGACCAGAGAGCACTTTCATAGGAAACGGAGGCATGGGGATTATTCGCCGGCCGGCTTGCAAGCAATGAACGCTTGGCTGGAGCGATTCCCAGATGAGAAGCTAAGTGGCCGGAACCCTGGTCGCTTAAAGTAAAAGCTACCTTAAAAGCCGCGGCTATATTTTTAGAACGGGCCGGGATAGCTAGGGCGTAAAGTCGTCCGAAGGTCGTGGAGCGTTCGCCGGATTGCGCTTGGGGCAAAAGCGCAGTGTCAAAATTCAGGTTTGGATTCTTCAGACGAAGTGTCTCACGTTCCGAAGCAAAACCAAAATAAATCGCCGAATCACCGGCCGTAAAGAAGTCTTGTGAATTCGGCAGGGAGCGATTCCAAGAATAAAAAGGTTTGGCGGGATTTGAGAATTCGGTATAAAAAGTCAGAGCGGTCTGAGTAGGAGGAGCTTCTTTGTTGTAAATATTTTCTTTCAAAACAGTTTTACTGCCGGTTTGAGTCCGCTGTGTAATGGGATTTCCCGCTTGCATTATCAGAGCCGAGATAAGTTCTTTTGCGTTTTTGATATTGCGATACTCTCCCAAAGGGGCGATGCTTTGCGTGATATTCAAAGCACCGTCTTTCTTTGTCAAAATCTGGGAGAGGTTATAGAACTCCGCCCATAAACGAGGAGGTGAAGATACTCCCGCATTGGTGAAAAGATCTCGGTTCCAGTACATGACAAGCGGATCAACGGCGATTGGAAGAGCTATGATACCGTCCGAAAATATGAAGAGCTCCCCTTCCTCTATATAAGAATCCTTGTAAGCCCTCTCAGAAAAACTTTCAAAAGGTATTCCGAAAAAAAGGTTTCTGTTCTGTAGAATAACCTCGTGAGGTGCCAAAACAAGATCGGGACCCCTACCGGCGGCCAGCGCCTCTATAAAGTCGGTGCTGAAATTGGAGGCGTTCTTCTCTATGTAAGAGATGGAGAGCGTATTGTCCCTACCGAGAGGTGTGGCGGTCAGCAAGTTCCCGAATGCGGAGCTGGAAATTGTTCCCCAGACAATTACTGAAGACTTGACTTGGTTATCACTCCTGGAGAAAGAAAAAATAAACACCCCGACCAGAATAAAGACGGCGAAAATTCCCGTCAGAATCAGCTGAAATTTACTTAAATTCTTCATCCCGTATGAAATAGGAAACGCTTTAGTCTCTGCTTTATGTAACGTTTTCCAACACCTGATTTAAGATATAATTCCCTCGACCTAGCATCATCTAGATTTAGACACGCTTCATAATATATTATTGTAAACGGACCTTTGCCTTTTGTATACGGAGACTTTCCGTTGTTATGTTGCCATAAGCGCTTCCGTAAATCACTTGTGCTTCCGGTATAAAGTTTGCCATTCTTTCGGCTTTTAATTACATATGTGTAATACATAACCGACAGATTTCATACGGGATTCATCCCTTAAAAATCAAACTCTTCCTCATAATAAGCCCATAATGATGATCGCCGGCCTGAATTTCTTTTTCAAGGGAAAAACCTTTCTGTTCAAGGAGGTTTTTGACGGTATCCCCGGAAATTATCTCCTCCGGCCTGGGTCCAAAGCCACCGAAGGAATCGCTCCAATCCACAACCAAGACGCCTCCTCCGGGTTTTAGAATTCTCGTTGTTTCCGAAATAACCGTATCCTTATCCCTTGTCTGAAACAGAATGTTTGAAAGCAGGACATAATCAAGCGAAGAATCTTTTAGATGAGTCCCTCCCAATTTTTCTATGTCACCCCAGATGATTTCAACGTTAAAAAGATTTTCCTTTTGAGCTTCGGCCTTAACTTTCCCCAGGAGGTCTTTTTGTATATCAATAGCGTAAACCCTACCCTCGGAACCGACCGCTCTGGCGGCGGCTCGGCTGTAAAATCCGGAACCAGCACCAAGATCAGCCACTCGCATACCTCTATTTAAACTGGCCTGTTCAACGACTTTTTCAGGATTTGAGAACATGAGTGATTTATAAGGAGTGGCGCGGCTGTAAAAATCCTCACCTCCCCTTTCAAACACAATTTCGTAATACTAAAATTATACACTATTTAGGCGGTATTTTTTCACAATGTTCAAACCTAATGAATCTCCTCGCAGCAAGCTGCGAGGTATCTTCATTTTTAGAACCTCTCGGTTCTCAACGCTCGTCCCGCTTCGCGGGACTCCCTGCTTTCCTCTTCACCCCGCCAAGGCGGGGCAAGCGGGGAAACTAGAGTTTCCCCCGACCCCCTTTCCTCGTGCATTCATCCCCGTCCCGCCCTGGCGGGGCGGGGAATTCCGCACGTGATTAAAAGAACTGGACAAAAATTGGTGAAAACAGCGCGTGAAAAAGTGTCACTCCACACAGAAAAAGCGTCGTTACAAACAAATCACCGATGCCAACGAATCCCCCGCCCGAAGCTTCATTATGCGAACACCCTGCGTCTGTCTCCCCAGAGTTGGAATCTCGTTTATGCCCGTACGAATGACCTGCCCTTTTTTTGAAATGGCAACAATCTCTTCCTCTTCCTCGGTAACCACCGAAGCCGCGATTATGTTCCCCGTCTTCTGGGTTATCTTGGCAGTCTTTATCCCTGAACCACCGCGTTTTTGAATTTTATACTCTTTTATGGGCGTCTTTTTGCCGAAACCATTCCCCGCCACCACAAGCAGTTTAGCGTCCGTCGACTCTTTTCTGACCACCCGAGCCCCGACGATTAAATCCCCTTTTGTTAATTTCATCACTCTGACACCCCCAGCGCTTCGCCCCATCTCCCTGACATCCGACTCTTTGAAGCGAATTGATTGTCCTTTGGCCGAAACAACCGAAACGCTGTCTCCTTTATTTGTAAGAGAGGCGGAAACCAAGAGATCGTCAGCGGAGAGACGAATTGCGATAATTCCGCTAGCTCGCACTTCGTGAAAACTGTCAGCCGCGACTTTCTTGCCAATACCACTTTGTGTAATTAGGAAAAGAGAGACTCCCTCTTTATCCTTAGATTCTTTGGAAACAGGCAAAATTGAAGTAATTTTTTCTTCACTTCCCAATGAAAGAAAGTTCATGATTGATTTTCCCCGTGTCGCTCTTTTCCCTTCCGGAATATCGTACATTTTTACCTGATAGACCTTCCCCTTATCCGTGAAAAAAAGGAGATCGCTGTGAGTACTGGCTGTCAGAAAATGAGAAACGAAATCTTCTTCTTTCGTATTGAGGTCCACCACACCAACACCCCCGCGACGTTGTTTTTTGTACTCATCGGGGTTGGTGCGTTTTATATAACCGCCGAAGGTCAGAACCAGGGCGTTTTCTTCGTCAGCAATCAAATCTTCGGCGGAAAAGGACTTGGCCGCATGCTTAATAATTTTGGTCTTGCGTTCGTCTCCGTATTTCTCCTGAAGCTCCGCCATGTCTTTTTTAATTATGGAAATTATTTTCTTTGGGTTTGCCAGAATTCCTTTTAGTTCGGAAATCGAATCTCGCACCAGCTTCAACTCTCCTTCAATCTTCTTACGTTCAAGACCGGCGAGTTTCTGGAGCTTCATCTCAAGAATGGCACTGGCTTGCGCGTCGGAGAATTTGAACTTACTTCTTAAGCTGGCGTGCGCATCTGCCACCGTTTTTGAAGCTTTAATGAGTCTTATAATCTCATCAATGTGATCAAGAGCTTTCTTCAGTCCGGAAAGAATATGCTCTCTCTCCTCGGCGCGAGCCAAGTCAAACTCCGTTCTGCGGCGTATGACGACTTTGCGGTGACCTACAAATTCTTCCAGAAACGATTTGAGAGAAAGCGTCTGTGGAACCCCGTCCACCAAAGCAACCAGGTTGAAATGGAAAGCTTCTTCAAGCGAGGTGTGCTTGTACAAATAATTAAGAACTTTCTGCGGTTGGCTTCCGTTCTTGAGTTCAATAACAATCCTTATGTCCTTTGTTGACTCGTCGCGGAGTCCCTTGATTCCTTCCAGTTTTTTCTCTCGAACCAATTCCGCGATTCGCTCAATCAAGTCGGCTTTATTGACGCGATAAGGAATTTCGCTAACGATGATTGAGAATGAACCCGTCTTGGTCTCGATAATTTCGGCAATTCCTCTGACGACGACCCCTCCGCGGCCGATTGCATAAGCGTGGTGAAGGTCTTTTTCGCCAAA
>Ga0214472_10003795_pt1 | contig 15946 bp, 15 predicted proteins | sample RVTome_6_FD_207662 | JGI IMG/M metagenome (GOLD analysis project Ga0214472, IMG submission 207662) | Soil microbial communities from uranium-contaminated site in the Upper Colorado River Basin, Wyoming, United States - RVT140D175 | ecosystem: Environmental > Terrestrial > Soil > Contaminated >... | reverse complement strand
TCCATGCCAGCAGCTCCCGGCTTCGCGCTTGCTCGAGCTTCACGAGGCTGCAATCTATCACGGTCGCGCCGCGCCATCCCGACCGGGGCGCGCCGCCGGCTCGCCGCGAGGACGGTATGATGGCGGCAGGAGGCATCTTGAGCGGCATCCACGGCATCCATCACATCACCGCCATCGCCGGCGACCCGCAGCGCAATCTCGACTTCTACAGCGGCGTGCTCGGCATGCGGCTGGTCAAGCGCTCGGTCAACCAGGACGATCCCTACACCTACCACCTGTTCTACGCCGATGGTGAAGGAAACCCGGGCACCGACCTGACGTTCTTCCCGTGGCCGGGGGGACGCCCGGGCCATGTGGGAACAGGGATGGCCGCCGAGGTCGGGCTTGCCATACCGGGGGCGAGCCGGTCGTTCTGGCAGCATCGACTCTGGGACGCCGGCGTCGCGCCGGGCACCGAGACCCGCTTCGGCGAGCCGGTGCTGACCTTCCGCGATCCCGACGGCATGCCGCTGGTCCTCTATGGGATCGCCCCCGCGAGGAACGCCGCCGCTGGCAACTCCGGATCAGCGGGCCCGGATCCGGCGAGCGGGGCCGCGACGTCGGCCGCAGACTTGCCGCACGCCTTCGCGCCCTGGGCCGAGAGTCCGGTCCCCGGGAAGCACCAGATCCGCGGCCTGCACGTCGCCCGCCTGCACGAGGAGGACTTCGAGCGAACGGCGCGCTTCTTGACCGCGACGCTGGGTTGCGTCGAGGTTGGCGAGGAGGAAGGCTGGCACCGCTTCGCGATCGACGGCGGCGGCTCGGGCCGGCTGATCGACGTGCGCGGGCTGGACGCCGCGGAGCCCGGGTCGTGGGGCCCTGGCGTCGTGCACCATGTCGCCTTCCGGGTAACCGATGACGACGAGCAGGTCGCCGTCCGCGACATCGTCGAGGCCGCCGGCCGCAACCCGACGCCGGTCATCGATCGCTTCTGGTTCCGCTCGGTCTACTTTCGCGAGCCCGGCGGCGTGCTCTTCGAGCTCGCCACCGAGGGCCCCGGCTTCACCGTCGACGAGGACCCCGAGCACCTCGGCGACCGCCTGATCCTGCCGCCCTGGCTGGAAGAAAAGCGCGCCGCGATCGAGGCCGCGCTACCACCGCTCGGCACCGCCGCCAAGGACGAGATCCGCAAGGCCTAGGCCGGCCGATTCTGTGAGTCTGCCCGGCTCTGCGGTTGCATGGCCGCCGAGGCGAGGCCGAGGCGTGAGTGGGAGGTGGCGGTTGTCAGGGGGTTGAAAGCCGGAGCGCCGCTCGACCGAGACTCAGGGGACCATGACGGAGCGGACCCAGCTTGCGAGCGTGGTCTCGTCCAAAGAACCCGTGGCGATGCCAAGCATCACTTCGACCACCTCGGGCTCTGGCGCCTCGATCTCCCGATCGTTGAGGATCAAAAACATGTTCATCGCCACGAACCCGATCTGCTTGTTGCCATCGAGGAATGGGTGGTTCTTGACCAGTCCGAAGCCGTATGCGGCCGTCAGGTCGGCGAGATCTGACTCGGGATCATAGTTCCATCGCTGACGAGGCCGGGCCAGGGCAGACTCCAGCAAGCCCTCGTCACGAAGGCCCAGCTGGCCGCCATGGGTTCGAATCTGATCGGCGTGAGCCGCCTCGATCGCGATCCGGGGAAGCCATGTCGGCTCCGCCGAGGGCCGACTCACCCGGCGAGCTCACGCAGCGCGTTCCGGTACTTGCTAGCAGTGCGCTCGTAGGCGTCCATGGCCTTCTCGAAGTCGGGATCGTAGGGAGTGAGGAGGATTCCCTCGTCCGTCTCGACCACGAACAGCTCATCTCCCGCCTGCACGTGGAGACGATCAGACAGGTCCTTGGGGAGCGTTGCCCCGACGGAACCCCCCATCTTCCGCAGTGTCACCTTCTTGACCATCGTCTTGTCCTGGGTTCGAGATACGTCCCTAAAGAGTAGCACGAAAGTACTACTTCCGGGAGCGCTGTACGTCGAGATCCTCGGCGCCGAACCGCACGTCCTGCAGCAACTGCTCGAGCATGATCGCCTTCTATGCCCACGATGCGGCTGTCAAGGGGCCCGCCTCCCGGGCGAACGCAGCCAGGGCGTCAACAAGGCTCCCGTGCTTCGCGGCTCGTGGAATGATCGCTGACGCGCTGCGTCGGCTCGACCGAAATTCAGGGGACCGTGACGGATCGGACCCAGCTTGCGAGCGTGGACTGCGTCATCTCGCCGGCGCGCGGCGCCTCAGCTCGGTGAACCAGTTCTGGACGACGACGACCTCCCGGCCCTGAGCGTCCGGGTAGGGGCGAACGTAGACGAGCCGGCCATCGCGATCGACGTGGTAGTCGTCGTAGCCGGGAGGCAGGAACGGCTCGAGCACCGGGAGGCGGTCCCGCACGGTGACAGGACCGTCCGGGCCCGCCCTGTCGATCCGAGCGGCCATCAGGCGGTTGCCGCTGCGGTAATAGATCTCCGCGCCGCCGGGAGCCCACGACGGGTCGATCCCCTCGGCGATCGGCCAGCGCCTGCGCGCGTCGGGAAACGGGGTCACGTACACCTCGAAGCGCCCCTCATCGAGCGAATAGTAGGCCAGCAACCGGCCGTCCGGAGAGAGCCGCCCACCCCACAGAGGCCCGGGTCCCAGCACGCGGGACGGAACGCCGTCACGGAACGCCATGAGCGAAGACACGCTTCCGCCGATGTTCGACGCAGGCTCCATCGTGCCATATGCGAGCGTTCCGTCGGGAGTCCAGCCGATGACCCACAGAAACTCCTCGTGGGCGAGGAGCCGCTCGGGATCCCCGAGGCCGTCGGCTGACTGCTGGTAGATGCCCCGGAGCTCTACCGTCCCATCCGCCCGGGAAAAAGTGACCGACCCATCGGGACCCCACACCGGCGTGCGCCCCCCTTCGGTGGTGAGCGGCCAGGGCTCCGCGCCCGTATCGAGATCGTGAATCCATATGTTTTGAACCTCGTCTCTCCGGCGGCTGCTCGCCACGGCGACCCGCCGCTCATCGGGGGAGAAGCGTGGACTCTCAGAGAACCAGTGCTCCGGCATGAGGAGCCGCTCCGTGCCGTCCGGTTGTCTGAGAACGAGCTCGTACGCGGCTGGGCGCGAGACGTACGCGAGGGTCCCAGTGGGGGAGATCGCGTACTGTGAGTCGTACAAGCCCGAGGCTATGCCTTCGACCACGGGAAGGGGTTCGCCCGTCAGCTCGAGGCGCGCGGCGTCGAACGGCGCCGCGAGGAGCGCCGCGCCCCGGAGCAGGACCAGATGCCCGGTCTGATCGATGTAGCGCGGGGCAGATCCCTCGACGGCGAAGTCCGGGACCCGGGTTTCGCCCACCAGGTCGAACGCATGGATCGTTCCGTCCGACACGAACAGGAGCGTCCGGCCGTCCGGCAGGAGCTCCGGAAAGTGGTGACTCAATTCATCGGTCCCGAGCGTTGTGAGACGCTCGACTTCGTCTCTCCGAAACGCCGTGGCGCTCCACAGCGGTGAGTTGGCCCCCGTAGCGAACACGATGCGGTTGTCGGACCCCCATGTCGGATTGGCCGCGAATACGGACCCCGGTACGGCGGCGATGTGGGTCGCGGCTCCGCCCGCTGCGGGGGCACGCCGCAGGCTCCCGTCGGCGAAGAAACCGATCCATTGCCCGTCGGGCGAGAAGAACGGGTTCGACCCCCCTTCGGTGCCCCGGACAGGAACGGCTTCAAGGCTTCCAAGCCGCCGCTCGTATAGCCGCTGGCCGTCCTCGCCGGTCCCGGCGATGAGCAACGTGCGGCCATCTGGCGACAGCGCCACCGATGGCGCGAACTGGCGGCGCGTCACGCTCACCCCAGGCGGAAGGGACACTGTCATCCAAACAGGTTCGGCCGAGCCCACCGGTTTCAGGTTCCAGCCAATGACGCCCGCGGCGCTCGCGGCGACTCCCGCGGCGCCCCAAGCCAAAAGCGTTCGCCGTGTCACGCCGGTCGCAACAGCCCGCTGCATCGACAACCCTCCCCGGTCGGAAGCGATCTGCTCCAACTGGAGGCGGACGTCGCCGATCGCCCGGAACCGATCACGGGGGTCTTTTTCGAGACAGCTCTTCACCACGACCTGCATCCAGGGATGCAGCCCTTCCGGCAGGAGCGCGAGGTCCGGACTACGTTCCAGGACGCGCGCCAGAGTTGTAGACGCGTCGTCACCCCGAAACGCTGCCCGGCCCGTGAGCATCTCGTACAGCAGGCAGCCGAAGGCCCAGATATCGGCCTGCGCATCGACGGACTGCCCGCGCGCCTGCTGCGGGCTCATGTAGGCCGGTGTCCCCAGGATGATTCCTTCGCCGGTCATCGTTTCCGACAGCGTCGGTAGCTGCGAGAGATCTGTTTCCCGGCTTTCGCCGTCGACGGCCTTGGCCAGACCAAAGTCCAGCACTTTGACCGTACCGTCCGGCGTGAGCTTGACGTTGGCGGGCTTCAGATCGCGGTGGATGACGCCCTTCTCGTGCGCGGCCTCGAGAGCCTGGGCGATCTGTATGGCGAGCCGAAGACCACTCGCGACGGGTATCGCGCCGCGCTTCAGCCTGCCTTCGAGCGTCTCGCCTTCCACCAGCTCGAGGACCAGCAGCGTCTGGCCATCGGCCGCTTCGATCCCGTAGATCGTCGCGATATTGGGGTGACTGAGTGCGCCCAGAAGACGCGCTTCCCGCTCGAGGCGGTTCGCGCGGCTCGGATCGTGAGCGAGAGACCCCGGCAGGACCTTGATGGCGACGTCGCGCCGGAGCCTGGCATCCCGGGCGCGATAGACCTCGCCCATGCCGCCCTTCCCGATCAGGGCGCGGATCGTGTAGCGGCCCAGCTGGTGTCCGTCGGGAAAACGCATAGGCTCGCCTCTAGCCCGAGTTCCGCGTAAGCCTTCTCGTCAACTCCTCGTTCTGCACCGTCGACCTCAGCGCGCCGCGTAGAACCTACCTGCCGGGCGGTGCGCTTTGGGGATCACGGGTTCGGTTCCATCTCATTGGGTCCGCCGAGAGCTCAATCGCGCGTCGCGGATTCGCGAAGGGCCACGATCGCGGTTCGCATGGCCCGAGTCTGGGCCAAGGCTGGCGTACGATCAAGCCCTGAAGAGCGACGTGTCCAGGCGAAGGAGGTTCTCGGCCATGCATTCGCAATCCACACCCGGAGATCGTGGCGTGCAGACCAGCTCGCCCGCGGCAGAAGGGCGATGAGAAATGCGGGCTAGGGCTTGATGACCCGCTTGACGCGCTGGCCTTGCGCAAAGCGCTGGCCCGGGCCGATCTGGTTGATCAGGGCGATGGTCTCGGCGGGGACGGTCGAGGGGTAGCGGGCGACGAACTGCTCGATGTTCAGGCTCGACGGCAGTTGCACGAACCGTAGGCGATCGGGCTGGATCGACAGGACGGCGCGGTCGGTGAGCCGCTCGAAGCTGCCGATCGATGTCTCCGCCACGGCCGCGAGCGGCTGCCAGCTCGCCGCCAGGCCGTAACCGAGCAGCCGGTAGACGTTGCCGCCGTGCTCGAGAAACGCCACGGTGCCGGCCAGGTCCGTGTCCCTGGAACGGGCGTCGAAGCGGGCCCAGTAGGTGTCGAAGCCATGGACGTCCTGGCGGAAAGTGCGGGTCGCGCGCACCCCCTCCTGGGCTAGGAACGCTGTCGCCGCCGCCTGGGCGGAGGCTTCCTCCGCCAGCCGGAGCTCGACGACCGCGTCTAGTCCCGGGCACACCGCGAAGACGCTCTGGCGTTGATTGACCGTCGTCCAGCCGTCGGGGAAGCGAAGCCGGAGCTCCAGGTCCGGATGCAGGAACAGCGCGCCCTCGAAGAACCCCTCCCGCGGGTTGTCACCGAAGATCATCCCGTCGATGCGGTCGAAGTAGGGGTCGCGCGCAACCCGGGTGCCGTCGAAGCCCCCGGTGTATTCGGCGATGAGGCGGCGCGACTCCTCCGCGCGCCGCTCCGGGTCCGGGTGCGTCGCGAGCCAGTTGGGCACCCGGCTGCCGCGGGACTCGCCGATCTGCCCGAGCATCTCGAACACCTTCGGCATCTCGCGGGCGTCGTAGGCGCCGCGCGTCACGTAACGGAAACCGAGCTCGTCGGCCTCGCTCTCGTGGTCGCGCGAGTACCTGAGGAACAGCAGCGAGAGGCCGGCCTGCGCCAGGCCGCCGAACTGCGCTACCTGCTCGCTCAAGACCATGCCGACGCCGAGGCCGAACGAGAAGAGCTGCGCCCGGCTCATCTGCTCGACCGAATGGCGGCCGGTGACGTGGCCGATCTCGTGCCCCAGCACTGTGGCCAGCTCGGCCTCGGAGTTCATGTGGGTCATGATGCCGCGGGTCACGTAGATGAAGCCGCCGGGGAGCGCGAAGGCGTTGACCGTCGGATCGTCGAGGACGCGGAACGTCCAGGGCAGCGACGGGCGCTCCGAGGTCGCCGCGAGCGCCGTGCCGATCCGCTGCACGTAGGCCTGGGCGGCGTCGTCGTCGTACAGGCCCATCGCGGCGACGATCTCGGGGTCGGCCTGCCGCCCAATCTCGATCTCTTGCTGCTCGCTGATCAGCGCCAGCTGCCGGCGGCCGGTGGCCGGGTTCGTTGCGCAGGCGGGCAGGGCGATCGCCGCGACCAGGAAGACGGTGACGACGGCGCTTCTTTTCATCGAACCCCTCCAGGGACGTCGGCGGAACCGCGAACGATCCCGTCGGTGAGCTTTGGCGGGATCCACCGTCCCTCTAGGCTGCCGGAGAAGGCCGAGCGGAAGCAAGTCGATCCCAGCGCGCCTCTGTGGGCAGATCCCTGCGAGGCGGCGTCGCCCGAGCGTTTCCGGCCGCGGCCGGGTGTGGTTACGTACACGGATGGAGCTCATCGACCTCGAAACCGTGCGGATCCTCGGCGAGGCGCTGGCCATCGGCGTGCTGCTGGGCGCCGAGCGCTACCGCGGCCGCGCCCCGGGCGAGGAGTCGTTCGCCGGCGTGCGGACCTTCGCGACCATCGGCCTGCTCGGCGGCGTCTGCGCGCTCATCGACCAGGTCGCCTTCGCCGCGATCACCTTCGGGGCGGTGGCGCTGCTGGTGGTGATCGGCTACCAGCGCGCCTCGGTCGAGCACCTCGGCGCAACCACCGAGACCGCCGCGCTGCTCACCTTCTGGGTCGGCTACATGGTTCGCGACCATGAGGCCGCCGCCATCGGCACCGGCATCGTGCTGGCCATCCTGCTGGCCGCCAAGCGGCCGATGCACGACTTCGTCGGCGACAAGATCAGTAACGTCGAGTTCTTCGACACGCTCAAGTTCCTCGCCGTCGTGTTCGTCGTCTATCCGCTGCTGCCCGACACCGAGATCGGTCCGTACGACTTCTTCAACCCGCGCCAGGCCTGGTCGTTCGTCATCCTGTTCTCGGCGATCAGCTACGCCGGCTACTTCCTGGCGAAGATGATCGGCAGCGGGCGCGGCCTGTTCGCGTCGGCGATACTGGGAGGGCTGGTTTCCACCCCGGCGGTCACCGTGTCGCTCGCCGATCGGGCCAACCGCAGGCCCGAGCACGCGCGGCTGATCGCCGCGGCTGCGGTGGCCGGCAACGCGATGCAACTGCCGCGGCTGCTGTTGCTGGTGCTTGTCCTCGACCGGGGCCTGGCGTGGGGCCTGGCGCCGTTCCTGCTGTCGATGTTCGCCGTCGGGCTGCTCGGCGCCTGGATCCTCGGCTCCCTGGGGCGCGACGATGCGGACGACGGCCTCGAGATGACGCTGCGTAACCCGTTCGCGTTCCTGCCGGCCCTGAAGTTCGCCCTCTACCTGGTCGTCTTCCTGTTTCTGTCGCGCCTCGCCCTCGCCTGGCTCGGGGCGCGGGGAATCTATCTGGTCGCGACGCTCACCGGCCTGGCAACCGTAAGCGCCGTCGCCGTCTCGCTTCCCGGGCTGGTATCGGCCGCGTCGCTGCCGGTATCGAGCGCGGCGCTCGCTTTGCTGCTGGCGATCGGCGCCAATGCCGCGGTCAAGTGTTTGCTGGCGCTGATGAACGGGCCACGCGCCATGGCGCTCTGGTTGGCCGGCGGTCTGGCGACCATTCTCGCCACCGGAACCGGCTTCTGGCTGGCGATGCGCATGATGGGGGTCGGCTAGCCAGTGCCCGCAGCAGAAGGGCGATGAGAAATGCGGGCCAGGACGCGCACGCGGTAAGCTGCACCGTCGTTGCATACGTGACCACCTCCGTGACAAGAGGTGTCCAGAATTTCACAATCGTCCACGAGCGTGATGGACGAGTCCGCAACACTGGTTCTCGGCCATCCGTTGGGCAGCTTTCCCGGCCGGGAGGAAAGACCGTGAGGAGCACATTGAAACGCCTCGTTCTCGTTGTCACTCTCGCCGGCGCGATCGCTGCCGGCGCGGAGCCTGCCAGCTCGCAACAGGGCGCGCTCGTCCTGCGCCCGCAGTGGGTCTTCGACGGCCAGTCGTTGCACGAGGGCTGGGTCGTCACCGTCGAGGGGAACCGCATCGCGGCTGCCGGCCCTGCCGGCGACTCCCCCGAGACCCCGCCCGGGGCGCGGATCATCGACCTGCCGGGCGCAACGCTGCTGCCCGGTCTGATCGAGGGCCACTCGCACGTGCTGCTGCACCCCTACAACGAGACCGCCTGGGCCGACCAGGTCCTGCACGAGTCGCTCGCCGAGCGCACCGCCCGCGCCGTCGTCCACGTCAGAGACTCGCTATGGGCCGGGGTCACGACGCTGCGCGATCTCGGCACCGAGGGGGCCGGCTACGCCGACGCCGGCATCAAAGCGGCCATCGACAAGGGCGTGATCCCGGGGCCGCGGATGCTCATCACCACGCGGGCGATCGTCGCCACCGGCAGCTACCAGCCCAAGGGGGCACCCGAGCTCGACCTCCCGGTGGGTGCCGAGGAGGCCGACGGCTACGACGACCTGGTGCGGGTGACCCGCGACCAGATCGGCCGCGGCGCCGACTGGATCAAGGTCTACGCCGACTACCGCTGGGGCGCCGGCGGCACCGCCGCGCCGACGTTCACCGAGCAGGAACTACGGACGATCGTCGAGGTGGCCGCCAGCTCGGGCCGCTGGGTCGTCGCCCACGCCGGCACCGCCGAAGGGATGCGCCGCGCCGTCGCCGCCGGAGTGCGGACCATCGAGCACGGCGACGGTGCCGACGCCGAGGTCTTCGAGCTGATGGCGGCGCGTGGCGTCGCCCTCTGCCCGACGCTGGCGGCCGGCGACGCCATCAGCCAGTACGGCGGCTGGCGCCGCGGCATCGATCCCGAGCCGGCGCGGATCCGCCGCAAGCGCGAAAGCTTCGCGCAGGCCCTGCGCGCCGGTGTGCCGATCTGCTTCGGCGGCGACGTCGGCGTCTACACGCACGGCGACAACGTCCGCGAGCTCGAGCTCATGGTCGATTACGGGATGAGCCCCTCCGAGGCGCTGCACGCGGCCACCGCCGGCAACGCGGCCTACTTCGACATCGACGACCGGCTCGGCGCCGTCCGCCCCGGGCTGCTTGCCGACCTGATCGCCGTCGAGGGCGACCCGACCGCCGATATCGCGGCACTGCGCCGCGTCCGCTTCGTCATGAAGGACGGCGAGATCTTCCGCGACGACGGGCAGTAGCCCAGGCGCCGTCACAGCCGCAGCCGGATGGCCCAATCCAGGTAGTTCAGGTCGATGGGCTTGACCAGGAAGTCGTGGGCGCCGAGGCGGAGGGTCTGGCGCGCCGCCTCGTCGTCGGCCTGCCCGGAGATGCTCAGGACGACCTTCGGCTCGATCCCTTCCCGCCGCATGAGCTGCAGGGTCTCGAGGCCGTTGAGCTTGGGCATGTAGATGTCGAGGATCACGACGTCGAAGGGCCGGCGCTGCAGCAGCTTCAGGCCCTCGAGGCCGTCCTTCGTGACGGCGACCGTGTAGCCCTTGTCGGCGAGGAATCGGCGGATGATGTCGCCCACGTGGTGCTCGTCATCGATCACCAGGACGGAGCGCCGCGGCCTTTTCTCGCGCGGAGCGAGCTCGGCGAGCCCCACGGTCTCGAGCGGTGTATCGAACTCGATCCGCAAGCTGCGGCCGTCGGCCGACCTGTCGGTGGCGACGACCACACCCAACACCATCGTCGGCTTGAACCTCCGCGTCGACAGGAAGCGGACGATGCAGCGGGAGCCTGCGGAGATCGGGGCGCCCTGGATGCGAGCCTCCAGGCCGCCGCGGCTGACGTCGACAGTTGTGCCGAACGTCGCGGGCGAGCCGGGCGGGCTGTTCTCCACCTCGATCTTGATCGCCTCGGCGATGCTGATACGGGCGAAGCCACGCTTGTCGCGGCCGCCCGGCGGGCGCACGGGTTCCTCTGACACCTAATAAACGCCATCCCGGTCCCCAACTGCTACTTCCGGAGCAGCGCCTTCCGTGGGTGACCATAGCGTGCGGCGAGCACAATGGCCAGTCGGCATGCACGAGTACGCTTGCGCGCTCGGAATCGGCGCGCGCCTCGTCCTCGCGCCCTTGCGCTCGCTCGCTTCGCGACCCGTTGAGAAGGTCGGGTTAACGCCCCCCGTGCTCGAGCATCAGCGGATCCTCACGGACCGTGATGCTGACGTGAATAGAAGGGCGGTACTCGCCGTCAGCTCGCCGACTCGATAGCGCGAGCGATTTCCATGAAACGCTCGACCGACTCCAACCGGCCGAACGCCTCGACGACTCGATTCAGATCCAGGGCAACGTACTCGTGGATGACGACGTTGCGAAAGCCAGGGATCGGCTCGAGGTCCGCAACCAGCTCGGCCGGAAACTTCGGATCGCGAGCAAGGTGTTGCACTGCCTCGGTGTAGTCCTCGAAGCGATCCCCGCGCCGCGCCGCCAGCTCCCCCGCGATGTCGATGACGAGCTGCGAGACCATCAGAAGCGAGAACAGCACGTCGTTGTGCAGGGAAAGGTCGCGCTCCAGCGCGTAGCGGTCCGGAACGCGTGGTCGCAGCTCACGCAGGTGATCGACGTGCCGTCGCAGCTCCGCGAGGCGCTCGACGAGATACGTCATCGGCGCAAGGCTTCGAGCTTGACGCGGCGAGCACGCCGCAGGAAGGGCTCGAGGTCGGCGGCGCGCGACAGCGTGGTGCGCAGAAAGACGTGATCCGCCTCCCGATCAAGCACGATGACGCGCTCCCCGGCGGTCATGATGTGGCGCGCCAGCCTGGGCGGCGTGTCGTTGAGGATCACCACATCGACCTCGCGGCCGATGGCCGCTCGCAACCGCTCGCTGAGGCGCAAGCGCACCTCGAACCGATCGGCCGGCTGCGGGTACACGTTCCGGTCAAGCAAGACTCCGACGTCCACGTCGCTCTCTCGGTGCGCGCGACCCTCGGCAACGCTGCCGAAGAGGTACGCCGAGACCAGCCCGGGGACCCGCCCCGCGAGCTCTCTTGCGAGTGTCGACTGAATGGTCGCTTCGCCCATGGACATCATCTTACGGCACGACGCGTGTGTAGCGGGCATCCGAATCACTCGAAGGAGGCGCCGCCTCGGTCCCGGTGTCGCCTTCCGCGCCGATTGACCGTTCGAGCGATCGCGACGGGCAGGGGGCTGGCCTCCTACGCGCAGAAACCTTCGATCACGTCGGCGTATAGCTGCGCGCACGTCCCGAGCGACGCGGTATCCGCCCACTCGACGAGGGCGTGGAGTCCCTCGCCGATCGGGCCACAGATGACCGTCGGTATCCCGGCGTCGCCGAGAAGCGCGGAGTCGAGCCAACCCGTGTGGGTCATGGTGGCCGCAGGCTTGCCGGTCAGGCGGGCGAGCGCCTCGGAGACCGTCGCGACGATGTCGGACCGTGGGTCGGCTTCAAACGGATTGCGGACGAGGATCAACTCGCTCGTCGCCCGGAAAGCCCCATCTTCCGTCCTCAGCTTCTCGAGAATGGCTTGCAGCTCCGCGAGCACTGTGTCGGCGTCTTCGGGTGGAACGGTGCGGCGCTCGAGCTTCAGCCGGCAGTGATCCGGATAGGACGACAGTTCTCTGCCACCTTCGATGAGTGAGGCGTGGACCGAACCGGTCCCCAGCAAGGGGTGCGCCCGGCCGGCGCTGAGACGATCCTGCCAGCGGTCGATCTCGGCCAGCACTTTCCCCATGTGGACGATGGCGTCGACGCCGAGGTCAGGACGGGAGCCGTGCGCCGCCGTGCCGGCGACATCGACCGCCAGCCCCCAGTCGCGCAGCTTGCCGGCAATGTAGCCGGCCACCTCGGCCTCGCCCGGCGCCCCCGGCACGAGGTCGGGGTTGACCGAAGGGATCCTCACGAGCTCCTGCGTCAGGGTCGTGGCGAGATCACGATCGACGGTCGGCATCACTCGGAACCGGGATGAAGCAGCGAGTCGAGCAGCAGCTTGAACGTTCCATGGTTTTGTCCTCGATAGTGGCTCCGAATCCCGTGCAGGATGATATGCCCCTTCTTGTGACGGACGTCCACGACGGCCGCCTTGCCCGCGATGCGCTCGCCGCCGATCCCAGATGCCGTGATGGTATACTGTGTGTATTAAAATTGTGTAAGCACATTATCAACACACAACACATCCATGACGGAACGGATCCATATCGCCGTCGATGCCGCCGAGAAGGAGCGCTTCCGGCGCCTAGCCGAACGGGAGGGCAAATCCCTGAGCGGCTGGTTACGGGATACGGCCCGGGAGAAGGCGGAAGCGGCCGCGGTGAGGCCGACCCTCGAAACGGAGGAGGCGCTCCGCTCCTTCTTCAAAGCGTGCGACGGACGTGAGCGCGGGCGAGAGCCCGACTGGGAACAGCACCGCCGGGTGATCGAAGGTTCCGTGGCTTCGGGGGCGGCGCCGACATGATCTTCGTCGATACGAACGTCTTCATGTACGCCGTAGGCCGAGAGCATCCGCTGCGGCAGGAGGCGCGTTCGTTTTTCGTCGAGCAACTGCGTTCCCGGGAAGTGCTCGTCACGTCCGCCGAGGTACTCCAGGAGCTGATGCACGCGTATCTGCCCGTGAACCGGCTCGAGACGCTGGAAGCTGCCTTCGAGCTCGTGCGCGCCCGGACGGGGATCATCTGGCCTGTCGAGCCTGACGACGTCGAGCTGGCGCGCTCCATGGTGGAGGCGCATCCTGGCCTCGGCGCCCGCGACCTGCTTCATCTGGCGTGCTGCAAGCGGCGGGACGTCGACCGCGCGAAAACGTTCGATCGCGGACTGGCGGCAGCGTTCTCTTCCTCCACGATCTCCGAGGAAGCGTGACTTCGGCCTGTTGGTGCGGTTGATCCCCTGTGCGCGGCGCGCATCGAGTGACCTGCTCGGGGCAAGGAGCCAGCACCCTTCTGGCGCACGGTCCCCACGTCAGCCGAGCAGTTCGTCGATGCCGAGCGCGAGGTCGGGGAATGCCTCCGGCGTCAGCGCGCCTTCGTCGATGATACGGCTCTCGCGATAGCCGTCGTCCGCCGGCCCCTTGAAGACCTCGATGCGGCGCGCCGGGACGTTCACGATCCATACCTCCGGGACGCCGGCGCGGGCGTACAGGGGCAGCTTCACGATCCGGTCGCGGGCCAGCGATGTGTCGGCCACCTCGATGGCCAGCAGGACGTCCTGCACCTGCGGCCTCGCCGTGGCGTAGAAGTCCTCGTCGGGTCGCAACAAAGCGATGTCGGGCTCGGGCATGGAGTAGTCGTCGAGCACGATCGGGTTCTGCGGCTGCACCACGGCGCGGTCGCCGAGCCGCTGCACGAACAGGCGGTTCATGCGATTCACGCAGCCGGAGTGGGGAGGGTTGATCGTCATCTTCTCAACCACGTCGCCGTCGAGCAGCTCGACGCGGTCGTCCTCGGTCAAGATCCCGGCGTCGACCATGGCCTCGTAGTCGGCCACGGTGAAACGGCGTCGCTGCAGAAGTCCCTCGACCCCCGCGCCGGGTGCCTGGATGCCCTGTGCCGTGTCGAGGCCGTGCTTCAGGCCCATGGCGTTCGCCTCCTGAGAGCGCTGCCCTGCGTGTCGAATCCATCGAGTATATCGCTCACCCAACGGCGGTTTCCTTCCCTCCTATGTGTGACGGCCACGCCGCCCGGGATTCCCGGTCCGACGCTCGTGGAGGGTGCGCCGGGTGTCGGGGGAGCGTTGCCTCCTTACGGTCCTCGGCGTACCGTCCGGTGGCCGCCACGAGGCCGATCGAGTCGGCGACACAGGGAACACTCACATGGACGCGATCGACAAGACCGTAGAGCCTCAACCGGCGTGCCGGCATTGACTCATCGAGGAGGTGAACCATGCTCGCGACGATAGCCACGCATCGTCGGCGACTTTCGCGCGTCGTCTCGACGTGTGCGCTGGCGTTGTTCTTGACTTTGGGTACCGCCGCAACGCCCTCTGCATCCTCTGGGGCGGCACCGCCACAGCTCAGCGACCCGGAGCTCAACTTCGAGCACCTGTGGCAGACGTTCGACCGCAACTACGGCATCTTCGGGCCGAAGAAGGTCGATTGGGACGCCCTCTACGCGCTCAACCGGTGGAGCTACCCCTCGGAGATCACCGCCTACGAAAGGGTGACGCGCTTCCTGGAGGGACAAGCGCCGGAGTTCGTGGGGCCGCTGGAGGCGTTCGTTCGCGAAGTCATGGACGCCTTCGAGGTTCCCGGTGTGGCGGTCGGGGTCACGCGGGGCGGGTCGTTGGCCTACGCGGGCGCGTTTGGGGTGACCAACGTCGAGACGGGCGAGCCGTTGCAACCCGAGCACGTCTTTCACATGGCATCGGTCTCGAAGCCGTTCGTGGCGACCGGCGTCATGCAGCTTGTTGAGCGCGGCGAGATGGGCCTCGACGACCGGGTCACGGACTACCTTCCGTACTTCCGGCTGGGCGACGACGGCTACTCCCGGATCACGATCCGGCAGATGCTCAACCACACCTCGGGGATGCCCGACGTCGAGGACTACGAGTGGGACCGGCCGCAGCTCGACGCGAACGCGGCGGAGCGGTATGTCCGCAGCCTGCAGAACGAGAAGATGATCGCGTCCCCCGGCGAGATGTTCCGCTACAGCAACATGGCCTTCGACACGCTGGGGGACGTGATCGCCAAGGTGTCGGGACAGTCATTCGAGAGCTACATGAAGGAGAACATCCTCGACCCGCTCGGCATGAGCGTCAGCACGTTCTTCCAGCCGGATGTTCCCGAACGGTTGCGCACGACGGGCCACATCGGGCAGGACGGGCCGGCGGTGAGCGCCCACTATCCCTACAACCGCCGCCACGCTCCCAGCTCGACGCTCAACTCCAGCGTCGTGGAGATGGCGAACTGGGCCCTCGCCAACCTGAATCGCGGCGAGCTCGGGGGGCGCCGGATCCTGAACGAGGAAAGCCACGCGGCGCTGTGGACGCCGACGGTCGAGGCCGACGGGCGGGCCGTGGGGCTGAGCTGGTTCTTGAGCGCGCATCGTGGCCGCCCCCGCATCTATCACGGCGGCAGCGATACGGGCTTTCGAAGCCACTTCACGTTGCTACCCGAGGAGGGCCTCGGCCTCATCGTCGCCAGCAACTACAGCGGCACGCCGATGAACGACCTGGCCGACGGAATCCTCGACATTCTCCTGGGATACGAGCCGACCGTGCCCAGGCGATCGATTCGGTGAACAGGGAGGCTGCCATGACGACCAAAGACCGGAATGCACCATGGCCGAGGATCGCCGCCGTGCCGATCGCCGCGATGGTGGTGGCGCTTGCGCTCGGCGGTGTCGGCTGTGCCCAGCCCGACGACTACGACGTACTGATCTCGGGCGGCACGCTCTTCGACGGGAGCGGCCAGCCCGGGTCTGTGGGCGACCTGGCGATCAAGGACGGTCGAATCGTCGCGATCGGCGATCTGGAGGGCAGCGCCGCGTTGACGATCGATGCCGCCGGGCTGCACGTCACGCCGGGCTTCTTCGACATGCACAGCCACTCGGAGTCGGCGCGCCTCTCGCACGGCG
>Ga0214472_10003794_pt1 | contig 15946 bp, 13 predicted proteins | sample RVTome_6_FD_207662 | JGI IMG/M metagenome (GOLD analysis project Ga0214472, IMG submission 207662) | Soil microbial communities from uranium-contaminated site in the Upper Colorado River Basin, Wyoming, United States - RVT140D175 | ecosystem: Environmental > Terrestrial > Soil > Contaminated >... | reverse complement strand
GAATTCGCCCCCGAACCAGGCCGGCAAAGAAGCATTTACAAGACCGATAGCGAAGGCAACGGCGGCGGTTCGTCTTTCGTATTGAGGGCAACGCTTTGGGCCAGGCGGTGGCAGAGCGACTCCAGGAACGGAGCGCTGTCGGCATCGGAAAAGTTGCCCGCAATCTGACCGGCGTCGCCGTTGACGCGGATCTGAATGTTGATCGGCACTTCGCCGAGGAAGGGAACATCCAACTCTTCTGCCCGACGTTTTGCCCCGCCGCTGCCGAAGATGTCGTAGCGCTTGCCGTTGTCGGGGCAAAGGAAGTAGCTCATGTTTTCGACCATGCCCAGCGCCGGAATGTTCACCTTGCGGAACATGGCGATGGCCTTCACCGCGTCCAGCAAGGCCAAGTCCTGCGGCGTGCAGACGATGACCGCGCCGGAGAGCGGCAACAATTGAGAGAGCGTCAGGGCGATGTCCCCGGTGCCCGGCGGCATGTCGATAATCAAATAATCCAGTTCGCCCCAGGCCGTGTCCCGCAGGAACTGCGTAATCGCTCCGTGCAGCATCGGTCCCCTCCAAACGACCGCTTCGCCCGCCGGCACCAGGAAGCCCATCGACATCACCTTGATCCCGTCGAACTCGACCGCTTGAATCCGCCCGTCGACGATTTCAGGACGCTGGTTGATGCCCAACAGGTGCGGAATGCTGGGACCGTATACGTCGGCGTCCATCAACCCGACCTGGCAGCCGGCGCGTCTCAATCCATAGGCCAGGCAGGCGGCGATCGTGCTCTTGCCGACGCCCCCCTTGCCCGACCCGACGGCGATCACGCTTTTGGCCGCCAGGCCGATCTCGCCCAACTTGTGCGGCGGACGGTGATGGACGGCGAGCTGGACGTTCACGTCGGACAGGTCGGGAAACCGCCCGCGTAAGAATCGTGCCAATTCGTCCTTCGTTTCCTCCCACAACGGCGACGAATGCGTGGTCAAGGCCAGGGTGAGCCGCAGCGCGCCGCCGTCGACCGTCACGTCGCGCACCTGCTGCTGCCCGGCGACGTCGCGTCCTGTTTCGGGGTCGCGGAATTCCTTCAGTGCCGCCATGACGTCCTGCGGGCCCACTTTTGCTTCGCTCATCGGCGTCGTCTCCTCGTATGCGTCGAGCACGGCGCAGGCGCCGCGCGGTTTCGTTCTGGCGCGTCGATTTCTGTTATTCGCCCCACGGCAACTTGGCCAGGGTTCTCTCGACGTCGCTCCTGGCCACCGGCGGCTGTGCGGCGAAATGCCGGCGCGCAATCGGCGCCACGCGCCGCAACGACCTCGTGTTGGTCACGAAATCCACGGCCCCCAACTGGCGGGCCAACCATTGGTAGTTCTTGCATTCGCAGTCAGCCGCCACGATCGCCGGCACCGACCCGCGGTGCTCGTCCAACTCCGCCAGCAAATCCAGACCGCGGTCGATATCCGCCCGCGCGATCTCCACCACGACCAAACAGCCGGGCAAACGGGCCACCGTCTCCAGGCATTCGGGGCGGCTGCGAGTCTGAACGATCCGCACCGGCGGATCGGACAACAAACTTCGCAACGCGGCGGCCCAATATCCGGCCGCCTCCATGACCACGACCGCGTGATCGGCCGGGGGCGTTACGAGATCGACCGTTCGTTTATTGTCGGCCATAGCGTGCTTGATGTCTACCGGCGGCGATACATTCATTAACGCGAGTTTGCGTGTTATTCAGACGTCGACTAAGCCCAACTGGACCAGCCGGCGATAAAAACGTGGGCGGTTCATGCCCAACAGCGCGGCCGCCTTGGTTTTGTTGCCCTTGGCCCGCCGCAACGCGCGTTGGATCAACTCCGTTTCAATGCGGCCCAAAAATTCCTCAAGCACGATCGGTTCCTCCGCCTGCCGGACGGCGGCCGCTGCGTCGGCTGATAACCGCACGTGGCGGGGAAGATCGTCCGCGGTCACGTCGGGGCCTTCCGCGGCGCCGTGCGACTGGCCAATCACTTCGGCCAGTTCATCCAGCCCCGCCGGCCAGGCATACGCCGCCAGCCGGTCCAGCGCGCGGGAGGTAAACCCGCCAAGCTGCTTCTCGCCGGCGGCGTTGCTCTTCTCCAAAAACGCCTGGGCCAACAGCGGCAGATCTTCCAGCCGATCGGCCAGCGGCGGCAACTCGATCGAGATCGTGCTCAACGCACAGGCCAGATCCTCTCGAAAATCTCCGCGCGCCGCCCGCGCGATGAGCGCTTCCCGTGTCGTCGACATGATCCGCAGCGGCATCCGACCGGCGGCCATCCGCTCTGCCAAGGCAGCCTGCGCGTCGGTCGGCAACCGCTCGGCGTCGCCCAGCAACAGCGCGGGACGATGCCCTTCGGTCGCGTGTTCCTCGGAATGCATCAACGCGGTGATCGTGGTATTCAACAGGTCCACGCCGATCAACGAGCAGGCCAGCGGCACCAGCGGCGCCGACTGCTTACCGCGGGCCGCGTAGTGAATCGTCCGGGCGACGTGTTGCCGGCCGCTGCCCGGCGGTCCGTTTAGCGTCACGTGGACGTTGCTGCCGGCGGCCAGTTGGATTTGCGCCCGCACGCGCGTGATCGCCGGGCTGATCCCCAGCAGCGAATCGACGCGATACTTCGCCTCCATCCGGCGGTGGTGCCGGGCCAGGCGGTCGTGCAGGGCCAGAGCCTCCAAATCATCGGGCGATTCTTCCGATTCGTCTGGCGATTGTTCCTCTGTCGCCACGAGCACCAACACCCCCGAACCATCACCATCCTGTTCCTCCAGCGGTATGAACTGAGCCCGCCGCGATGACGACTTGCCTTCGGCAGTGGCGATCGACAACGTAGCCGCGACCGCCCGGCCGGTCATGGCGGCGGGGGGAGGACAGAGCGACGCGGCGATCGCTTCGGCCGGCGAGCGCGTTTCGCCGGAGTGGTACCGGCAGCGGGCGCCGATCAACTCGTCGCGCGGGACGCCGATCCAGTGCTCGCACGTCTCGTTGCAAAAGATGATCTGCCATTGGGCGTCGACCACATACAACGGCCGCGCGACCGAATTGAGCAATCGTGCCAGCGCGTTGAGGTGGGATCGAGACGGCATTTCGATCGATCCGGTTATTCGTGCTGCGAGTTGGCGGCGTCAATCGCTGGTAAAGCTCTCGCCATATTCGCCGCGGGCGCGGACATGCTGGCCCGAGCGGCTCGGCCGGCCGTATTGGATTGGCTGACTAGCGGTCCGGGATAGATGCCCAGGGCCAGCACCAACACGGCGCAGGCCAACGTGGCCAGCCCCGCGCCCAATCCGCCTTCGCCGGCCGGCGGTTTCAGCGGAGCGCGAAAGTACATCACGGCGATGATCCGCAGGTAATAGGCCGCCGCGATGGCGGCGTTGAGCACGCCGATGACGGCCAGGGCGATAAACCACTTGGCCGTCAGCGTCATTTCACCGGCCGCGCCCTCCACGCCCAGGGCGCCGGCGAACAAGGTGAACTTCCCCCAGAAGCCGGCCAACGGTGGAATGCCGGCCAGGCTGAACATGAAAATGGCCACCGCCGCGGCGCTCAGCGGATGCGAACGCGCCAAGCCCGCCAGTTGATCCACGCCGTCGATCTGCCGCCCGCGTCCGCCCAAGAACACCAGCGCCGCGAACGTGCCGGTGGTCGCCAGCACGTACACGCACAGGTACAATAGCGTCGCGCCGATTCCGTCGGGCCCGTCGCCGGTGGCCGCCAACGCGACGGCCACGCCGATCAGCATGTAGCCGGCATGGGCAATGGACGAATAGGCCAGCAGCCGGCGGATGTTGTCCTGCCAAAGCGCGACCACGTTGCCCAGCGTCATCGTCAGTACCGAGAGGATCAAGGCGATGTGCCAGGCCGACTCTTCCATTTGCGGCATAGCGGCCACGACGACGCGGATCAAGGCGACGACGCCGGCGATCTTGGGCGCCACGGACAACAGCGCGGCGTTGGGGTTGCTGGTCCCCTGGTAGACGTCCGGCGCGTAGAAGTGAAACGGCACGGCGGCCATCTTGAAGGCCAACCCGGCAAAGATCAGCACCAGGGCGATCCCGCCGAGCATAGGTATATTGAGGGCAGCGCCCTCTCCGCCGTTGTCTCCGGCGGCGGCCAGCGCCTGATAGACGTCGGCCAGGTGCGTGGTGCCGGCGATGCCGTAGAGAAAACTCAACCCATACAGAAATACGGCCGCGGCCAGGATGCTCAAGAAGAAATACTTGACTGTCGATTCCTGCGACGCCGCATTGTGACGGCTGAGGTACAGCAGCACGTACGTGGGAATCGTCACCAGCTCCAGTCCCAAGAACAGCAGCACCATCTCACCGGCGCCGGCCACCAACATGACGCCGGCCGTGAGGATCAACAGCGTGCCCATGATCTCCGGCTGCCGGGTCTGCGGCGAGGCGCGGGTGTTGAGCAACACCAGCCCCGCCCCCATCAGCAACGCCAGCCAGCGGCCATAGCTGCCCAGCGCGTCGGGCAACAGCGGTCCGGCGACGGTCAGCGCATCGCTGCCGTTCCAGACCAGCGCCGCCGCGGCGACCAGCAAGCCGGTCAGTGCGACCCAAGTCCAAACGGCACGGCCGGACACGAAGGCCCCGACGACGTAAATCAACGTCGCCACGGCGACCAACACGATCTCCGGCGTCAGATGCGCCAAGGTCGCGCTCGAGATGTAGGCCTGCTCAGTCGGCACGCGATATGTCTCCTCGTGTGTCGGCGCCGCCGGCCATTTGTTGTTCCTGCTGTTCGCTCAAGGCGAATACAGCCGGAGCGGACAGTTCCCGCACGGCCGGCCGGATGCGCTCCAGGAAGAACTCCGGACGCAGACCGATCCAGAACACGAACACGGCGATCAGGCCCATGGCGGCCACTTCCCGCAGTGTCATGTCGCGCACCGGCGGCTCGTCGGCCCCGTGCGGCGGTTCGCGCAGGAGGCCGAAGAACACCCGCTCGACCAGCCACAACATGTACCAGGCGCCCAGCACCACGCCCAGCACGCCCAGGACCGCGATCGTTTTGTACTGGATCTCCAACCAGCCGGACTCCGTCCAGGCCCGCTGGAACATCCCCAACAGCAACAAAAACTCGCCCGCGAATCCATTCAGCCCCGGCAGGCCGATGCTGGAAAACGTCATCAACAGCATGAACATCGCCAGCCACGGCGTCCGCCGCGCGATGCCTGACAGATCCTTAATCTCCCGGGTGTGGTACCGCTCGTAGATCATGCCGACCAGGGCGAACAGGCCGCCGGTCGATAGCCCGTGATTGATCGTTTGCAATACGCCGCCTTCCAGGCCGGGAGTGTTCAACGCGAACAGCCCCAACATGCAGAATCCCAGATGGCTGACGCTGGAGTAGGCGATCAGGCGCTTGATATCGCTCTGCGCCAGCGCGACCAACGCCCCGTAGATGATGCCCACCGCCGCCAGCCACAACATCCACGGCATACACGTCGCCGTCGCGTCGGGCAGCATCGGGATACTGAACCGCAGGAAACCATACGTGCCGATTTTCAGCAATATGCCCGCCAGGATCACGCTGCCGGCGGTCGGTGCCTCGACGTGCGCCAATGGCAACCAGGTGTGCAACGGGAACAGTGGCACCTTGATGGCGAAACCGGCGAACAGGGCGACAAAGATCCACACCTGCAACGTCGGATCGATCGGCGTCGCCGCCAGGCTGTCGCGCAAGGCGGCGATGGAAAACGTGAGCACAGTCGCGCCGGGCGCGACCGGGTGATAGTAGGCCCACAGCACGATGGCCAGCAGCCCCAGAAACGTCAGCACGCTGCCGGCCAATGTGAACAGGAAGAACTTCATGGCGGCATAGCGCCGCTCTTCGCTTCCCCAGATGCCGATCAAAAAGAACAGCGGGATCAGCGTGAACTCAAAGAAGATGTAAAACAGGATAATGTCCCGCGCGGCGAACACGCCCAACATGCCGGTTTCCAATAGCAGCAGCAGGCCGTAAAACCCGGCGGCGCGGTCTTGTATGGCTTCCCAACTGACGAGCACTGAGACGACGGTCAACAGCGCGCTCAAGCCGAACAGCCACAGGCTCAGCCCGTCCAGGCCGATGCTCAGGCGGATGTCCAGTCCCGAAGAGCCGGCGCCCAACCAATCGAACTCCAACGGCTCGATGCCGTCTGGATACGTGAACACCACTCGCCCTGCCAGCAGCAGCGTCAGCAGGCTCGTGGTCAGCGCCACCCACCGCGCTTGACCACGGCCCTCTTCGCCCCACGTCCAGATGGCCGCGGCGCCGATGAGCGGCAACAAGATGGTGATTAGCAACAGGTTCATCGTAACCATCAACCGTTCTGCCAGATCAGCGTGACCAGCAACACCAATAGACCGAGCACCATCGCCAGCGCGTAAAACTGGATCAGCCCGGTCTGCAGATTTCGCAGCGCCGAACCGAGCCATACCGGCAGGCGTCCGCAGAAGTTCACCAGCCCGTCAATCAGCCACCGGTCGATCCAAAAGCTGAACTTCGCCAGCCCGGCCAACGGCCAGACGACCAGACCCTGATAAAGCTGATCGAAGAAGAACTTGCCGTGCGACATGCGGTACAGCGGTCCCATCAGCCGGGTCAAGACGCGGACCTCATTCTGTTCCCCCAGATACAAGAACGCCGCCACGGCGATGCCCAGCACCGCGCTTACCGTGCTGATCGCGGCCACGTCCATGTGAAACTCGCCGATAGGACCCGTCGCCCGCTCGGCCAGATAGGAAATCGACGGCGTGCCGATCAAAAACTCGGCGAAGCCGTGCGTCCATTCGAAATAGAAACCGACCACCACCGCGCACCCCGCCAGAATTCCCAGCGGCCAGGTCATCGACGGCGGCGATTCATGCGCGTGCTCGCCGGCCTCCGGCGGAATCGTCTCGCGGCCGAAGAACGTGAGGAACAACGCGCGGAACGTGTAAAACGCCGTCAAGCAGGCCGTGATCAAGGCGATGATGTACAGCCATTGGTACAGTCCCCCTTCGTGATGTCCGCGGTCGGCCACGGCCGCCACGATGGCGTCCTTGCTCCAGAAACCCGCCAAAGGGAAGATGCCCGCCAGCGCCAGGCTGCCGATCAGGAACGTCCAAAACGTGATCGGCAGCAATCGCCGCAGGCCGCTGAAGCGGCGAATGTCAATCACGCCGCCCATGGCGTGCATCACGCTGCCGGCCCCCAAGAACAGCAGCGCCTTGAAGAACGCGTGCGTGAACAGGTGGAACATACCGGCGGTCACCCCGGCCAGCGTGCCGACGCCCAGCCCCAGGAACATGTATCCCAGTTGGCTGATCGTGGAATAGGCCAATATCCGCTTTAAATCGGTCTCGGTCAGTGCGATCAACGCGGCCAACAGTGCCGTGAAGCAGCCGACGACGGCCACGATGCTGGGCGCGTCGATCGACCAGCCGCCTGCCACGTACGGCTCGGCGTACGAAGCGAAGAACAACGGCGTGCAGCGGGCAACCATGTACACTCCGGCGGTGACCATCGTAGCGGCGTGGATCAGCGCACTGACCGGCGTGGGGCCTTCCATCGCGTCGGGCAGCCAGACGTGCAGCGGAAACTGCGCGCTCTTGCCGCAGGCGCCCAACAGCAACAACAGGCAGATGGCCAGGCCGGTACCACCACCAACATAGACGGCGGCCGCGCTCAGCCGGGTTTCACCCAGAATGCCGGCCACGCCGCCGGCGTCATGGAAATTCAACGTGCCGTACGTGGTCCACAGCAGAAACAGCCCCAATGCGAACCCGAAGTCGCCGACCCGGTTGACCAGGAAGGCTTTCTTGCCGGCGGCGGCCGCTTCCGGTTTTTCGTACCAGAAGCCGATCAGCAGATAGCTGCACATGCCGACCGCTTCCCAAAACACGTACAGCAGCAGGAAGTTGCTGACCGAGACCAGCATGGTCATCGAAAACACGAACAGCGACACGTAGGTAAAAAACCGCCAGTAGCCGCGGTCTCCGTGCATGTAGCCCGCGGCGTAGATGATGACCAGCGTCGAGACGAACGTGACCATCGCCAGCATGATCGAAGTCAGCGTGTCGCTGCGCAGCGCGACTTCCACCTGAACGTCGAGCATCTGATCCAGTGGCCCCACGGCATCCGTCGACGGCAGCGCCGCCGCGGGCGTCGGCAGGGCGTCCTTCACCGCGGCCCAATTCCAGAGCACGACGACGGTTTCAAAACCCGCCGACGCCTGATGACCGGCCGCTTCGCCCGCCGCGGCGTCTCCGGCGTGAGCGGCCTCCGGCAGATTCGCGCGCACGGAAAACAACAGCAACACGCTCAACACACACGAAATACCGCCGGCCAGCGCCGCCGGCCAGTGGCTGTGTTTCTTCAGCACCGCTGGTCCCAGCGCCGCGGTCAGCACCGCGGCCAACAGCGGCAACGCCGGAATCAATACGGTGAGCGTCTCGATCTTCAAGGGGTCAAACATGGCTGCGCTCGGGCACCTCGTCTTCCTTGGGCGCCGGCTCGCGGCCGGCGGGCGTCAGCTTGGGCCAGTCGGCCGGCGCCGCGTCGGCCTCCTCCGGCAGTTCGCGATCGACGAATGCCGGCACGCCGTCTTCACGCGCGTTTTGCCAGACGGTCACGTCGAGCTTGCCGGCGACGCCAAACAGTCGCAACACCAGCGCCAGGGCGATCGCCGCCTCGCAGGCGGCCACGGCAATCACGAACACCACCAGCATCTGACCGCCCCAGTCCCCGTGAAACCGGCTCCAGGCGACCAGGCTGAGCGAGATGCCCTGCAGCATCATTTCCGCCGCCAGGAACATGATGATCATGTTCCGCCGGGCCAGGAAACCGACCAGCCCGATGCCGAACAGCAAGCCGCCCACGATCAAGTAGTTTTCCAGCAGCGCCGATTCACTCATCGGACCGGCCGCCTTCGCCCGGCTTGGGCGTTGTCTTCCAGGTGGCGATAGCCACGGCGCCGACGACCGCCACCAACAGCAGCGTGCCGGCCGCTTCGACCGCCACCAGGTGCCGGCTGAACAATTGGCCGCCGAAGGAAGCCATGTGCGCCGGCGCCATGACCGGGTTGTCCGAGGATTCTACGGCCATCATGGCTCCTTCCGCCGCGGGCCGGGAGTCGATCGCGCCGATCACGGTAAAGGACAACACGCCGATGAGCACCGCGCCGGCCGCCGCGGCCAACAGCGGTTCCCAACTCACACGATCCGAAGCGGCGTCACCCTTGGGCTGCGCCAACATCAACACGAACAGAAACGTTACCAGGATCGCGCCCGCGTAGACGGCCACCGTGGCCACCGCCAGGAACTGCGCCCCTTGGAACAACAACAGCGCGGCGGTGCCCAGCAGGGTGAGCGCGAACGAGATGGCGCAGTAAGCCGGGACGGGCAGCGTGACGGCGCCGGCGGCCGACGCCAATGTCACGGCGGCGGTGATCCAAAACAATGCCTGTGTGAACCATCCGGTCTCCGTTAATCGCGGCAGCCGCGCGGCCAACAACACCAGCGCGGCCAGCGCCAGCACGGCCCCCACGCGCCGGCCCCGGGCGCCCGCCCGCGGCAGCAACAGCCACAAGCCCATCGCCCCCAACACGACGGCCACGGCCAGCGTGACCTCGTTGGGGTGCTCTTGGGCGAATTGCGTCGCTTGTTGCCAGGCGTTCATCACGTCCTCACAGCGTCCCGCCCAATTCGGCCGATTTCATCGGCTCGGCGTCTTTGGTCTGGTCGTAGACGCTCAACAGCTTCTCCTTGTCGAAGATCATCTCTTCCCGGCTGCGGCCGGTCAGATCGAACAGGCTGGTCAGCTCGATGGCGTCCACCGGGCAGGCCTCTTCGCACATGCCGCAGAAGATGCAGCGCAGTTCGTCAATGACGAAGGTTTCGGGATACTTTTCTCGGTCCGGCCACGGGCTTTCAATGCCCACGATGTCGATGCAATGCGCGGGGCAAGCCGTGGCGCACAGGAAGCAGGCCACGCACTTCACCCTCCCCTCGGCGTCCCGGTTCAACCGATGTACGCCGCGGTAGATCAGCGGGTTGCCGAACTGCGGGCGCTCCTCGGGAAAGCTGACCGTGACCTTCTTGCTCAGCAGGTGGTGCCCGGTGGTCCGCAGACCCTCGAACAGCAGCGGCAGGTACATCCGGCCAGACAGGCCCAGCTTGGGTTCTTCAATCCAGCGGATGGTCGGGTCGTCGGCTCGCATCACAAACCCCTTGGGGGTGAAGCACGAAATACGAAACTCGAAATACGAAACAAATACGAAATACAAAATCGAAATGTTCCAAACCAGCAACGGGGGGAACACTAATCTTCGCTAATCTGCGCTAATCTGATTAGTGCCGATTAGTGAAGATTAGCGTTCCCCTCCGTGTTTTGAACTTTTGTCATTTGAATTTGTTTCGGATTTCGAATTTCGAGTTTCGGATTTAGTTCAACGAACGTCCATCATACGCATCGACCGCCACTTCCAGCCGCGGCCGGTTGTCGAACTTCAAGGGCGCCGCCAACGCGATGCCGGTCCAGGATACGACGGCGATCAGCCAACTGAGCGCGACCAGGATCAACGCTCCGAAGAACCCGCCGCCCAGGGCCGCCACGATCGGTTCGCGGAACTCCACCAGCACGGCCACGACGACCAGGTTGATCAGGCCCAAGGGCAGCATCACCTTCCACGCCAGTTGCATGAGCTGGTCGAAGCGAAACCGCGGCCAGCTCCAGCGGACGAGCATGAAGAACAGGATCACGATCAGGATTTTTATGGCCAACACGAACACCTGCCCGATGGCCAGCCACCAGGGGATGTTCCCGGCGGCGTCGCCCGCGCCCCAGAACGCGGCGCTGGTGAGGCCCCAGAAATGCCATCCGCCCAAAAACAGGATTACGATCAGGAACGCGGCGGTCACCATGTGCAAAAACTCGGCCACCAGGTACATCAAGAGCCGGATGCCCGAATACTCGGTGTGGTAGCCGCCGATCAATTCCTGCTCGGCCTCCGGCAGGTCGAACGGCAGCCGGGCGGCTTCGGCGCAGGCCGCCACGGCGAAGACGACAAAGCCGATGGGTTGCCAGAAGATGTTCCACACGCCCGAGTGCGCTTGCGCGTCGATGATCGTATCCAAACGCAACGATCCGCTGGCCAGCACCACGCCCAACAGGCCCAGACCCAAGGGCAGTTCGTAGGCGATCAGTTGTGCGCTGCTGCGCAGCCCGCCCATGAAGCTGTACTTGTTGTTGCTGGCCCAGCCGCCCAGAATCACGCCATAGACGGCGATGCTGCTGACGGCGAACACATAGACCACCCCCACGTCGACGGCCGGGGCGGCGATCAATCGCACCGGCTCCGGGCCCAGTGCGTCGATTGCCCACAGCACGCTGCCGAAGGGAATCACCGCGAACACGGCCAATGCCGAGGTAAGGATCACGACCGGCGCCAGCGTATACAAGAACCGGTCGACGTGGCCGGGCGTGTATTCCTCCTTGAGGATGAACTTCAAGCCGTCGGCCAGCGGCTGTCCCAGGCCAAACAGTTTGATGTTGGTCAGCGGAATCCCGACCCGGTTCGGCCCGCGGCGGTCTTGAATCCAGGCCGCCACCTTTCGTTCCATCAACACCAGATAGGCGGCCGCCGTCATCAGCGCGCCCAACAGCAGGGCCGTTTTGATCAGCGATTCGATGGCGAAAGCGGGCATCTGCGCGTCCGGTGCGTCGGGTGGTCAGACCGTGGTTTGGGGAGTCCGCTGTTCGGCACTTTCCAGTTCAATTTTCACGCCCGTGGGTGGCACGTCGTCCGCCGCGGGCGCAAATGAAGGTACGCAAGCGGCCATTTCTTGCAAGACGTCCGCGGCGCGGACCATGCCCGGTTTTTTCAGCAGCCGCCAATAAAGCTGCCCTTCCGTCCACACTCCCGCCGGCGGGCGGACGGCCCAACGGAACGACTGCAAGCGGCCCGCATGGTTGACGTACGAGCCTTCACGCTCGGCAAACGCCGCGCCGGGCAAGCGATACGTGGCCGCTTCCCACAACGGCGAGGCGAACATGTCTTGCACGACGAGCACGGGCGCTGCGCTCAAACGATCGGCCGCCGCTTGATCGATCCCGTCGGTTTTATACCCGCCGGTGACCCAGACGGCGCCATATTGGTCGGCTTCGAACTCTTCGATCCACTCGTTAAATGTAGTCAGTTCGTCCGCGAAGTGCCGGATGACCTGCTCCACCCCGCGTCGATTGGGGCATTTTTCGGCGTGGATGGTAAAGCCGTTGGGGAACGTCTCGTCTTCGCCCTGAACAGGGATCGGCCCGAGCACCAGCGCCGCCGAAGCGTCGATTTCTCGGACATATTGCGCCAACATGTAGGCTTCTTCCACCGTGAGATGCGGCGACAACACCGCGGCCAGCGCGCCGGCCGCACGGAGCTTCTCATCCAATTCGGCTGCCACGGCGGACCACTCCATGTTCACGTATCCGTCTTCCCCCCGGCGCGCCGCCCCGGTGAGCCGCCGGGCGTCGTGGACGTGATGATAGCCGTAACGGCCCTCGTCGCACATCCACCACTGGTTGACGTGCGGATTGTCTCGCGGCTTGAGACGATGGACCGTGTGCTGGTTTTCCTCGATCCAGATCGAGCAGCCGGTCGAGCAGCCGGCGCACACGCCGGCATGACGGTTCATGAACCAGACGCGCTGCCGGTAGAGAAAATCCTTGTCGCCCAACGCCCCCACGGGGCAAAGATCGACCACGTTGCCCGACAGGCGGTTGTCCAAGGGGAAGCCCGGCAGCACGTCGATCTCTTCGTGGCTGCCGCGGCCCGCGACCATCAGTTCGGCCGTGCCGGTGATTTCGCGCGTGAACCGCACGCAGCGGCTGCACATCACGCAACGGTCGGTGAACAGCGTGACCGTCGGGCCGATATCGTGCCGCCGGCTGGTAAAGGGCCGGATGTCCGCCCGGCGGCGGGATTGGCCGTGCTCGAAGTGATAATCCTGCAGCAGGCACTCGCCCGCCTTGTCGCAGATCGGGCAGTCGATGGGGTGATCGATCAACAGCCCCTCTTCGACAAACGCGCGGCTGTGGCGGACCTTCTCGCTGTCGGTGACGAACACGGTCCCGTCGCGGGCCGGCGTCTGGCAGGCCGGCACCAGCTTGGGCAGCATCACGACCTGCCCGGTTTCCGCGTTTCGCGCGCCGGTTTCGACCAGGCACATCCGGCAACTGGCCACCACGCTCAGCCCCGGGTGCCAGCAATAGTGCGGGATCTCGACGCCAGCCCGCCGTGCCGCCTCGATGCCGTTGAGCCGCTCATCGTCCCCGATGGCGACTTCTTTTCCGTCGATGATTACCTTGGCCATTTGTCTGGCTTTATGGGTTGAAGTAGCGACGTCAGGTTCAAAATCCGAATTTCTAAATCCGAAATCCGAAACAAATTCAAAATCTAAAATTCAAATGTCCCAAACCTGATTCATTTCGGTCATTCGTGCTTTGAATTTGTTTCGGATTTCGTGCTTCGGATTTCGTATTTGTCATTTCCGGTCATTTCTGCATCCAACCGTCAATGCAGCGCCGTCAGCGCCGGCACGGGCTCGGTGACCATCCAGCCGCCGGGGTTGGTGCGTTTGATGTAGTCTTCGAACTCGTCGCGGAATTTGCGGATCGCGTTCTTGATCGGCCACGCCGCGCCGTCGGCCAAGCCGCAAATAGTAGTGCCGGGCATGATGCCAATCGTGTCGCCGATCTCCAAGAGCAAGTCCAAGTCGGCGATCCGTCCGCGGCCAGCCCGCATCCGCTCGAGCATCCGCACGCTCCAGGCCGTCCCTTCCCGGCAGGGCGTACACTGTCCGCAGCTTTCGTGGGCGAAGAACCGGCAACTGTTGTAGAGAAAATCGATCATGCTGACCGTTTCATCCATGACGACGACTGCCGCCGTGCCCAGCCCCAGGCAACCGGCGCGTCCCGGTCCGGCAAAATCCAACGGCGTGTCCAACTCCGCCTCGGTCAACAGGCCCATGCTGATCCCGCCGGGCACGGCGGCCTTGGCCTTGCGTCCCTTCCAGACGCCGCCCCCCAGATCGTCGATCAATTGCCGGCAGGTGATGCCCAACGGGGCTTCGTAACAGCCAGGCCGATTCACGTGGCCGCTCAGGCAGTACAGCTTGGGCCCGTAGCTGCCCGGATCGCGCGGGTTGTCCGGATCGGCCGGCACGCCGATCGACTTGAACCAGTCGGCGCCGCGGTCGGCGATGTGCTTGACGCAGGCCGCCGTTTCGATGTTGTTGACGACCGTCGGCTTGCGAAATACGCCCTCAACCGCCGGAAACGGCGGCTTCACCCGCGGCCAGGCGCGTTTGCCTTCCAAGCTCTCGATCAGCCCGGTCTCTTCGCCGCAGATATAGGCGGCCGCTCCGCGATGGATATAAATGTCCAGCGAAAACTCACTGCCGAGGATGTTTTTGCCCAGGTAACCGGCTGCGTAGAGCTCATCAATGGCCGCCTGCAGGCGCTCCAGTGATCGCGGGTATTCATAACGCAGATAGATGTACGCCGTCTGTGCGCGGGTGGCGTAGCAACTGATGATCGAGCCTTCCAGCACCTGGTGCGGATCTTCTTCCATCAGGATGCGGTTGTTGAACGTGCCCGGTTCGCTCTCGTCGGCGTTGATGCACATGTAGACCGGCCCTGGGTGGTCCTTCGGCAAGAAGGTCCACTTGAGGCCGGTGGGAAAACCGGCGCCGCCACGGCCGCGCAGATTGCTCGCTTGGACCAACTGCGTGACCTCGTCCGGCTGCATCTCGGCCAGCACGCGCCGCAGCCCCCGGTAGCCGCCCGTCGACTCGTAGACGCGCAGCGTGTGACTGTCGGCCCGGTCAATGTTAGCCAGCAGCACGGGTTCGTAGTTGTCGGTGGCGATGTCGGTCATGCGTGTGGAGTCTAGGGTCTAGGGTCGAGGGTCGAGGGACAAGGGTCGAGGGACAAGGGTCGAGGGACAAGGGTCGAGGGACAAGGGTCGAGGGACAAGGGTCGAGGGACAAGGGTCGAGGGACAAGGGACAAGGGACAAGGGTCGAGGGAAAAGGGACAAGGGTCGAGGGACAGGGGTCCGTTGCGCTGCGGATCGATCTTCCCTCCGGCTCTAGACCCTTGACCCTAGACACTCGACCACTCCCCCTAGACACTCGACCACTCCCCCTAGGCACTCGACCCTTTCCGGCCCTCGACCCTTGACCCTTGACCCTCGACCTTCATCTGCCTCAAAAACCTCTCCGCCGTCTCCTTCGTCAAATCCTTGTGCAACGTCTGGCCCGCCAACATGCAGGGGGCGAAGTCGCAGCCGCCCAGACATTCGCCGAACTCCAGAGTCAGGCTGCCGTCGGCCGTGGTCTCGCCGGGTCGAATGCCGGCCTGCCGGCACATATGTTCCAGGATTTCCTCGCCGCCCCGCAGGGCGCAGCTTATCGACCGGCAGACCCACGCCCGCACGGCGCCGTGTGGTTTGTCCTGTTTGAAGAAGCCGTAAAACGACAGCGTGTCCTGCACTTCGGCCGGCGCCAGATCGAGCAACCTGGCGATCTCGACCACCGCCTGCGGCGGGACGTGACGCAACCGCTCGTTCACCACGTGCAGCGCGGGCAGGGTGACCGCCTGCCGCGTGGGATAGCGCGGAAAGAACGCCCGGATCGCCTCGACCATCTCGTCGGTCAAGATCGGCCGTCCGTCGCCGTTGCCGGTCGCTCTTTCAGGTGGAAAGTCGTTCATCGTCGTATCGTATCAATTTCAAGGGTGGCACGCCCAGAACGAAGTGATGGGCGTGTGACGCCGCAGTCACGCCCTTCGCTGCGCTCAGGGGCGTGAAGATATAGGAAGCCGGGGCCTTCGAGTGGATATTATTTCGGGTTGTAACGGATCCGAAAATCCCTCTCGAGGAGACCCCGGCATGACGGAGTATTTTATCGCATTGGACGTG
>Ga0214472_10003793_pt1 | contig 15957 bp, 16 predicted proteins | sample RVTome_6_FD_207662 | JGI IMG/M metagenome (GOLD analysis project Ga0214472, IMG submission 207662) | Soil microbial communities from uranium-contaminated site in the Upper Colorado River Basin, Wyoming, United States - RVT140D175 | ecosystem: Environmental > Terrestrial > Soil > Contaminated >... | reverse complement strand
ATCACCCCGGCCGACATCAACCGCATCGACGCCATCCTGCGCGCCGCGACGGACGCCGATATCCGACTGATCGTGGTCACCGACAATGAGCGCATCCTGGGGCTCGGCGACCAGGGCGCCGGAGGCATGGCGATCCCGGTCGGCAAGCTGGCGCTGTACACCGCCGCGGCGGGCATCTACCCGGCCTGGACGCTGCCCGTTTCGCTGGACGTGGGGACCGACCGGCAGGAGCTGCTCGACGACCCGCTCTACCTCGGCTACCGGGCGCCGCGCCTGCGGGGAGTGGAATACGACAGCGTGGTCGAGGCCTTCGTGGAGGCGGTTGGGCGAGTGATGCCCCGCGCGTTGGTGCAGTGGGAGGACTTCAAGCAGCACAACGCCCTGCGCATCCTGGCGCGCTATCGACATCGGTTCCCGAGCTTCAACGACGACGTGCAGGGCACAGGGGCCGTCGTCCTGGCCGGCCTTCTTGCCGCTCGCGCCAGCCGCGGTGGGATCGGCGGCGAGCGGTTCCTCTTCCTCGGTGGCGGTGCCGCCGCGGTGGGGATCGCCGGTCTCCTCCGCCGCGAGCTCGAGGCGGAGGGCGATGCCGGCAATCCTGCCCGAGCCATGGTCCTGCTCGATTCCAAGGGCATGATCACCACTGACCGGCCGGACCTGGCCGACGACCAGCGTCCATTCGCCCTCGATCCGGCCGGAGTCGCCGAGCTGGGTCTCGACGGCCCCGACCTGCAGGACCCGGTCGCGATCGCGCGGGCTTTCCGGCCGACCGTCCTGCTGGGCACGACGGGGAGTCGCGGGGCGTTCACCGAGGCCCTCGTGCGCGAGGTCGCCCGGCATGATCCCGAGCCGATCATCCTCCCCCTCTCGAATCCGAGCGACCGCGCGGAGGCGACCCCCGCCGATGTCCTGGCCTGGACCGATGGGCGGGCGCTGATCGCGAGCGGCAGCCCCTTTGCGGCCGTGCCGACCACGCGCGGGACCCGGGTCATCGGCCAGGCGAACAACGTCTTCGTCTTCCCGGGCGTCGGCCTGGGCGCGATCGTGGCCGAGGCGCGCGAGCTGACCGACGATGCGTTCCTCGTGGCGGCGCACGAGCTCGCCGCGCAGGTGAGCCCGGCGCGCCTGGCCAGCGGCGCGCTCTATCCGCCGATCGGTGAGCTGCGGAGCGTGGCCCGAACCATTGCCGTGCGGCTCGTCCGGCATCTGCGCGACGCCGGCTATGGGCGCCAGTTCCGGGACGAGGAGATCGAGCCGGCCGTGGACGCCGCGATGTGGTCGCCCGCCTACCCGGTGCTCATCCCGGGCTGACCGCTTCGCGCTCAGCTGCCGAGCGCGACTCCGCAGACACCCGACATGCCGACGATGAACGACTGGTCTGCTCCGGTGCCGTTGAGCAACGCTCGGCCGATTGACGGTCCAGCGGCCGCGGCCGTGGCATTGCTGTTCCCCCAGTAGACGTACGCCTCGTCCACCGTCACGCCACAGGGCCAGTTGGCGCCGGTGATGAACCGGTCCTCCACCTCGCCTCCATCGAGGGTCGCCCGGCCGATCGCGCCGCTGGCGCCACTCGCCCAATAGATGTGCTCGCCGTCGACGGCCACCCCGCATGGGAGCACCGCTTCGATCTCGAGGAAGGCTTGGTCCATCGCGCTGCCGTCGAGGTTGGCGCGACCGATGGTTGCCCCGCCAGACGAAGGATCCCCCTGATTGGCCCAATAGATGTGCTCTCCGTCGACGGCCACCCCGCAGGGATTGAGTGCCCCGGTGATGAACGACTGGTCGACGCCGGAGCCGTCCAGGTTGGCGCGCCCAAGGGTCGTGCCCCGCCCTTCGGTGTTCTGGTTCGCCAGGTTCGCCCAGTAGACGTACCGGTCGTCGACCGCGAGGCCGCACGGACCGTTGGCGAAGGTGATCAACCGGTTGTCGACCTCGGAGCCGGGGAGCCTTGCGCGGCCGATGGTGTCGCCAGCGCGGTTTGCCCAGTAGATGTGAGTGTCATCGATCGCGATGCCGCACGGGTCGTCGAGACCGACGATCACGCTCTCACTCATCCCGGACCCGTCCAGGTTCGCGCCGCCGATCGTGGCGGTGTAGTGGCGCGGGTCCGAGCGAAGGTCGTTCCAGTCGAGCGTCTCATCGCCCCAGTAGATGTGTCGCTGTCCCTCGCTCAGCGGCACCTGGCTCGTCACCCGGCTAAGGGGCGGCGCGGCCGCGCAGGCCGAGACCACCAGCAGGATCGTCGCTGTGACCGCGGATCGGGCCATCGCCGGCATCCTAGGCGCGCATTCCGGTCAGCTCGTCCTTCTGCACGCGGGACATCAGCTCCGCGACCGCCTCCATCGGCGACCGGCCTCCGTGCACCACCGCCTCGACCTGCTCCGCGATCGGCATCTCGACGCCCGCTGCTCCCGCCAGCTGGAGCGCTCCGCGCACGGTGTCGACCCCCTCCGCGACACCGTTCAGCTGCGCCGCTGCATCAGCCCAGGAGATGCCAGACGCCATCAGCTCGCCGGCGCGCCGGTTGCGCGAAAGCGGGCTCATGCAGGTCGCGATCAGGTCCCCAACCCCTGCCAGCCCGGCGAAGGTCATCGGCTGCGCGCCGGCGGCGACGCCCAGGCGGGTCATCTCGGCGAGGCCGCGGGTGATGATCCCGGCCTTGGCGCTGTCGCCGAAGCTCAGCCCGTCCACGAAGCCCGCGGCGAGCGCCACGACGTTCTTCAGCGCCCCGCTCAGCTCGACGCCGACCAGGTCCGGGTTGGTGTAGACCCTGAATCGATCGCTGCCCAGCAGGGCTGCGAACTCGGCCGCAAGCTCGGCATCGTGCGACGCCACCACGCTCACCGCCGGGAGCCCCGCCGCGATCTCGCGTGCCAGGTTCGGTCCGGAGAGGGCCGCCACCCGGCGGCCGGGCAGCTCCTCCTCGATCACCTCGCTCATGCGCATGTGCGTCCCCTGCTCGATCCCCTTCACCACGCTCAGCAGCGACGCCTCGGCGAAGAGGGTTGGGCGCAGGCGCTGCACCGTTTCACGCAGGTGGGCCGATGGAACGGCCAGGACGAAGGCCCGATGCGGCTCCGCGAGATACGCATCATCGGTAGCGACGCGGAGGTTGGGTGGGAAGACGGCGCCGGGCAGGTAGCGGCGGTTCTCGCGGACGGCGGCGAGCTCCTCGCCGCGCTCGGCGGTGTGTGCCCAGAGGGTGACCGGACGCTCAGCGGCGGCCAGCTTGATGGCGAGCGTGGTGCCCCAGGCGCCCGCGCCCACCACCCCCACCTGGTCGGTCATTCGACCTCGATGCTCTCGCGGGGCGCCGCCTTCTCCTCCTCGTGGGCGGCGTCCATCTTCTTGATCCAGTGGTCGAGATAGCTTCGCGCGGCCATCAGCTGCTCGCGGCCGGCCGCCTTCATGTGCCTGCGTGTCTCACCGGGGAAGAGGTTCCGCATGACCGCCCAGAAGGCGGTCTCCATGCTTTCGCGTCGCTCGGTGCCGCGCGGCACGCGGCGCTCCAGCTCGGCGATCCTCGCCTCGAGCTCGGCGTTTCGATCGTTATCCATTGCTGCCACGCTTTCCACCTCCATCTGTGCTTCGCGGCGGGGCGGCGAAGCGAATCTTGAGTACATGGTCGTCGAACTTTGCTCCCAACGTCGTCGCCTCGACGAGGATGCGCGGCAAGACGAGGTTGCGCCGCCAGGTCCCGACATCGATCACCAGCTCGTCGGCGTGCCGGGAGAGATTGATCTGCTCCTTAGTGGCGAATGGCAGCTCGACCGCGAGGATGAACTCGCCGTCCTGGCGCTCCACCGAGTACGGGCGTCCGACGTAGAACTGCTGGCTCGGATCCGCGTCGCCGTACAGCTGCTCGGCGAGCTCAGCGAGCACCTGGAGCCCGATTACCTCGCGATCGAGGAACGGCGCCTTCATGATCGGGATCGGGGCGAACGCCTGCTCGACCATCGGGCCGTAACGCTGCTGCCGCTCATACCATCCGCGGAAGTACTTCCATCCGACGTCGTTTGGGAGAACCCGGTTGGCGACGACCAGATCGGTCGGGTAGCCGTACAGGTGGAAGTAGGTGAAGGAGCGCTGCGCCTCCTTGATCACGACCTGCTCGAGCGTCAGCACCACGCGCACCGAGGTGCGGTCCGGGTCGATCAGCAGGTCGTGCATGTGCTCGAGGCGGCGGAAGAGCTCCTCTCCGGCGTTGAAGACGTCGTCCCCGGGCATCGGCATGCCGACGACGCGCTGGATGAACGGCCCGGTCAGCTTGGTGATCCGCCTCCCGATCGGCTCGATCTTCTCCATCCACCACTTGCCGGCCTCCGGCAGCGAGAGGAGACGGAGCGTCTCGCCCGTCGGCGCCGCGTCGACGACGACGACGTCGTAGTCGCCCGAGTCGTGATGCTCCGCGATCCAGAGGAGGCTGCCGACCTCGTCCATCCCGGGCAGCACGGTCATCTCCTCGGCCAGCACCTCGTCCAGCCCGCGCCAGCGCAGCACGCTGGCGGCGTACTCCTGGATCCGACCCCAGTAGCGCGCAACGTTGAAGAAGACGTCCGACTCCTGCGCCCACAGGTTCGGGGCGATCTCCTTCGGCTGCGGCCCCAGCTCGACGCCGAAGACGTCGCCCAGGCTATGGGCGATGTCGGTCGAGACAACGATCGTGCGGTAGCCGCGCTTGGCGCAAGCAAGCGCGGTGGCGGCGGCGACGCTCGTCTTGCCGACGCCGCCCTTGCCGGTGTAGAGGAGGATGCGGGCCACGACTGCATTGTGGCCGATCGGCCGATCCCCCCGTGGGGGTCGGGCTCAGCGACGACTGGAGCGCGCCACCCGCCGGGGACGAGAGGTCCGACGAGCCCCCTCCTCGGAGACGCGCTGCCGAAAGATGAGCTTGATCGGCGTGCCGAGGAAGCCGTATTCGGCCCGGATCCGGTTCTCCAGGTAGCGCCGATAGCTGAAGTGGATCAGCTCGGGGTCGTTGACGAAGATGACGAATGTCGGCGGACCGATCGCCACCTGGGTGGCGTACAGGATCTTCGGCTGACGGTTGCGGACGTGGGCAGGGGGATGGGCCCGAATCGCGTCGGTCACCAGCCGGTTGAGCTCACCGGTCGGGATCCGACGGAAACGCTCCTCCGCCACGCGACGCGCCTCATGCAGGATGCGATCGACGCGCTGACCGGTCTGGGCGGAGGCGAAGACGATGTCGGCCCAGGCGAGGTACGGAGCCTCGCGGCGCAGCGTCTTCAGCCACTCGTCGGCGGTGTGGCCGTCCTTTTCGAGCGCGTCCCACTTGTTCATGACCAGCACGATCCCCTTCTGGGCCTCGAGCACGTGGCCGACGACATGGGCGTCCTGAGCGGTGTAGCCCTCGGTGGCGTCGATCATCACGACCGCCACGTCGGCTCGCTCAATGGCCTTCATCGCTCGCAGCACCGAATAGCGCTCGATGCCGCGATCGACGGACCCGCGCCGCCGGATGCCGGCGGTGTCGACCAGGATCATTGGCTCGCCGTCGACCAGCACGGCGGTGTCGACGGGGTCACGGGTGGTCCCCGGCAGGTCCGAGACGATCATCCGCTCCTCCCCCAGGACGCGGTTCACGAAGGTCGACTTGCCGGTGTTCGGGCGGCCGACGATCGCCACCCTCGGCGGACCCATCTCGGTCTCGGCCAGCTCGGCCAGGTCGCCCACCCCCAGGTCCTGGCCGTCATACACCGATGCCTCCGGCAAGGCCTCGTCGGGCTCCGCCGGCGGAAGGGCGCCGGTCACCAGGTCGAGGAGGTCGCCGGTGCTGCGGCCGTGCTGGGCGCTGACGGCGACGGTCGGCTCGAAGCCGAGCGCGTAGAACTCCGCGCCCTCGTGCTCCAGGCGTGGGTTGTCGGCCTTGTTGACGACCAGGATCGTCGGCTTGCCGGCGCGCCGCAGGCGATCGGCTACTTCGTGGTCGAGCGGCGCGATGCCGGCCGCGGCATCGACCACGAAGAGGACGAGGTCCGACTCCTCGATCGCCACCCGGGCCTGGTCCTGGACCCGCTCCTCGATGTGGCTCCCCGGCGACAGCTCCAGCCCTCCGGTGTCCACCACCGTGAAGCGCCGGCCGTTCCACTCGCCGACCCCATAGACACGGTCGCGCGTGGTGCCAGGGATGTCCTCGACGATGGCGACCCGCTCCCCCACCAGGCGGTTGAAGAGGGTCGACTTGCCGACGTTGGGGCGGCCGACGATGGCGACCACGGGAAGGGACATGTCCCGAGTGTACGCACTAGCATGGGCCGGATGCGGATTGGGATCGTTGGCACCCGCCTGGCCGGGGTGGACGGCGTCACCTTCGAGGCCGCCAAGTGGGAGACGGTCCTGCTCGGCCTCGGCCACGAGGTCCGGCTGTGTGCCGGCGAGCTCGACGCCCTCCGCTCGAACGCCCGGCTCATCCCCGCCATGCACTTCGCCTACCCGCCCGCCGCCCGCGTGACGGAGGCGGCCTTCGACCCCGGCAGCGACCCCGACGCGGTTCGCGGCGAGATAGAGCGGCTCGCAGGCCAGCTCCTCGCCCCCCTGCACGACTGGCTGGCCGCGCATCGGCTCGAGGCGCTCGTGATCGAGAACGCCTGGGCGATCCCGATGCACCTCCCGCTTGGCGTCGCCCTCCGCCGGCTGGTGGAGGAGACCGGGATCCCGACCATCGGCCACCACCACGACTACTGGTGGGAGCGAGACCGGTTCGCTACCTCGGTCGTGCCCGAGGTCCTGGAGACGGCATTCCCGCCCGACCTTCCCGGCGTCCGTCACGTGAGCATCAACAGCATCGCCGCGACCCAGCTGCGGAAGCGCCGAGGGATCGAGTCGCTCGTGATCCCCAACGTATTCGACTTCGACCAGCCGCTCCCCCGCCACAGCCGCCGGGTGCGCAACCAGATGCGCCGCGAGCTGGGGATGGGCGACACGGGGCTGCTGGTGGTGCAGCCCACCCGGGTCGTGCCGCGCAAGGGGATCGAGCTGGCGATCCAGCTGGTCGGGCGCCTCGACGACCCCGACTCGGTCCTCCTCATCACGAGCCCGGCCGGCGACGAGGGGCTCGAGTACCTCGTCGAGCTCGAGCGGCTGGCACAGCGCGCGGGGGTCCGCCTGCAGTACGCTGCCGATCGGTTCGAGCCCGACCACGAGGGGATCCCGATCGGGCCGGCCCACACCCTCGGCGAGGCCTACGCGGCGGCGGACCTGATCACCTACCCGAGCCTGTACGAGGGGTTCGGCAACGCCCTCATCGAGGCGGTCTTCCACGGACGGCCGGTGGTCGTCAATCGATACCCGGTGTACGTGGCGGACATCGCGCCACTCGGAATGCAGCTGATCGAGGTCGACGGCGCGATCACCGATGAAACCGTCGCGACGGTTCAGGCGGTTCTCGCCAACCCGGCTCGCCAGCGTCGTGTCGCCCGCCGCAACTTCGAGATCGCCCGGCGACACCTCTCGTACAAGGTGCTGCGACGCCGGCTGCGACGCCTGCTCGACGGGACGGAGGGTCAGGCGGCGGTCAAGGCGTAGATCCGGTCACGGACCGCCTCGAGATCGACCTCGGGCGTCGAGGTGCCACCGGTGATCCCGATCCGGGCCTTGCCGCGGACCCAGTCACGGTGCTCGCCCTCCAGCTCGTCGGCGTCGGCGATATGGATCGTCTCGTCGCACACTTCGGCGCACTTCACCGCCAGCTCCTTGGTGTTGCTGCTGTTCTTGCCGCCGACCACGATCATCGCGTCGACGTCACCGGCCAGCACGACCGAATCGGCCTGTCGGGTCAGCGTCACGGGGCAGACGGTGTTGACGACCCGCAGGTCGTGGCAGCGTCGCAGGCAGAAGGCGGCGAACTCCTCGAGCTTGAAGGGCAGGATCGTCGACTGCGACAGGACGCCGATCTTCTTGGTATGCGGCACCCGCTCCCAGGTGGATCGGTCCATGTCGTCGACGACGACGTGCTTCTCGCCGGCGTACGAGCGCACGCCCTTCACCTCGGGATGGTCCTCGTGGCCGATGATGCACACCGTGTAGCCCGCTTCCGCCAGCTCCCGTGCGGCCTTCTGCGACTGGAGCACCCAGGTGCAGGTGGCGTCGATCACCTCGAGGTCCGGCTTGCCCCGCACCTGCTCAAGCTCGGTGGCCGGCACGCCATGGGCGCGGATCACGAGCGTCCCGCCCTCGACCTGGTCGGCGAGGTCGGCGGTGCGGATCCCGCGGTCGGAGAGATCGGCCTTGATGCCGGGGTTGTGCACCAGCTGGCCGAGGGTGGTGACCTCCTTCCCCTCGTCTCGGGCATGCTTGGCCTTGTCGATCGCCAGGCGCACGCCATAGCAGAAGCCGGCTCGCTCGGCGATGCGGACCTCAGGTCGAACGGCTGTGCTCACTCCCCGATTCTATCGGTCCAGCCTGATACCGGCCTCGCTGCCAGTCGGGCAGCAGCGCGGCGATCTCGTGCATGATCCGCTCCGTCCCCTCGGCCAGGGCCTCTCGATCGAGGCGCCCGCTCGGCTGGTGCGGCAGCCGGAACGGCTTGCCGATGCGGATGTCGACCCGTGTCCGATGTGGCCACCGGCTGCGTCCGGGGAAGATCTTGCCGCTGCCGCTGATCCCCACTGGCAGGAGCGGGGCGCCACTGCGGATCGCCAGCAGCGAGACGCCGAACTTCGGCTCGCGGAGCACGCCGGTGCGTGAGCGGGTCCCCTCCGGGAAGACGCCGATAGGACGTCCCGCCGCGAGGTGCGCCAGCGCGATCCGCTGCGCGCCCCGGTCGCCCTCACCGCGCCGCACGAAGAACACCCCGGAGCCGCGGGCCAGCCACCCGACCAGCGGCCAGCCGTTGATCTCCTCCTTGGCCATGAAGTAGATGGGGCGGCCGGTGTGGCGGCCAATCGCGGCGCCGATGAACGGGGGATCGAGGTTGGAGGTGTGGTTGCCGACCATGATGTACGGGCCCTCGCGGGGGACGTTCTCCAGCCCCTCGACCGAGCCGCCGCCCAGCAGCCATTTCAGCCAGCCGGTCATCACCGCCCCGGGGAAGTAGAACCAGGTGCTCATCGCCCGGATGGCTGAGCCGGCAGGTGCGCCACGATCGCCTCCACGCAGGCATCCACGTCCAGCTCGCCGGTGTCGAGCACCAGCGCCCCGGGCGCCTTGCGCAGCGGCGCGACATCGCGGCCGATGTCGGCGGCGTCGCGCTCCTCGATCTCGGCGAGGTACGTGTCACCGCGATCGGGACGCCCCATCTCGGCGGCGCGTCGGGCGGCACGCACCGCGGCAACCGCCGTCAGGAACACCTTCAGCGTGGCGTCGGGCAGGACCACGGTGCCGATGTCGCGGCCGACCATGACCGTGTCTCGGCGCCGGGCCGCGGCACGCTGAACATGGAGCATCGCCTCCCGCACCCCTGCGTGGCGGCTCACCGACGAGACCACCCGATCGACGCGCGGCGTCCGCGCCTCTTTCGTCACGTCGCGGCGGTCGAGGAGCACCGTCTCGCGACGGTCGGTCTGCTCGTGGCGCGGCCGGCGGACCTCGATTCGGACCTCCCGCGCAAGCTGACCGAGGGCGTCACCATCGTCCGGATCGATGCCGCGCTCAAGGGCCGCGATCGTCAGAGCGCGGTACATGAGCCCGGTGTCGACGAAGGTTGCCCCGATGCGCTGCGCCAGGGCGAACCCCACCGTGCTCTTGCCAGACCCCGACGGCCCGTCGACGGCGACGGCGAGTGGCTTCCTCGCGCCCACGGCACGGACCTTCGGGCGTGCGCCCGCCATGGCAGCCACCTCGACCGCGCGCAGGGGGCGCCATTCCCCCTCGTGCAGGCCGTCGAGCGAGAGCGTGCCGAGGCGGGTGCGCACCAGGCGCTCGACGTGGTAGCCGCCGGCGGCGAGGAGTCGTCGCACCTCGTGCTTGCGCCCCTCTCCGACCCGCAGACGCACCCAGCGTCCGCGCTCCTCGTCCGAACGGGCCACCTCCGGCGGCGGCAGCGCCAGCTGGATCGCGAGCACTCGCGCCGGTCCATCGTCGAGCTCCACCCCGGAGAGCAGCGCATCCATGTCGTCGCGCGTCGGCGTGGGGTCGACCAGCACGGCGTACTCGCGCTCCACCCCATAGCGCGGATGCAGGACCCGGTTGGCCCACTCCCCGTCGTTGGTGAGCACCATCAGCCCCTCGGAATCGACGTCAAGCCTCCCGGCCGGCCAGAGACGAGCGTCGCCGGCCCCGCCGATGAGGCTGACGACCGACCGCCGCCCACGCTCGTCATGCGCCGATGAGAGGACCCCGATCGGCTTGTGCACGGCGTAGTGGACCATCGCCTCCGCGATCGGCAGCGGCGAACCGTCGACGGCCACCCGGTCGGCGCCGGGGTCGGCCGAGTCGCCGAGGCGCGCCTGCCTCCCGTTGACCGTGACCCGCCCCGCCGAGATGAGGAGCTCCGCCCCGCGCCGCGAGGCGACGCCGCTGCGTGCCAGCAGCTTCTGGATCCGCTCAGCCGGCATCGACCGGCTCCTGCTCCTCGGCAGCCGGCAGCGTCGGGGGTTCGCCCTCCTCGATCGGGGGGAGGTCTTCGAGCGAGGTGAGGCCGAAGCGTTCGAGGAAGGTGAAGGTGGTCCCGTACAGGATCGGCCGGCCCGGGGTGTCGCGGCGCCCCATCTCGGCCACCAGGCGCCGATGCTGGAGCGAGCGCAGCACGTAGTCCGAGTCGACCCCACGGACCCGCTCCACCTCGCCACGGGTGCAGGGCTGGCGATAGGCGACCACCGCCAGCGCCTCGAGCGCCGCGGGTGTGAGACGGGCCTCCTCGCGAGCGGCGTAGGTCGCCAGCCGCTCCCCGACCTCGGGCGCCGTGGCGAGCTGCCAGGCATCGTCCATCCGCTGCAGCCGCAGACCGCGACGATCCTTGGCCAGCTCCTCGGCCAGGTTGGCGAGCGCCGCCTCGGCCTGCAGGCGAGGGACTGCTGCGAGCTCACCGATCTCGGCGCTCGTCAGCGGCCGCTCGGCGATGAAGAGGAGCGCCTCGACCAACGCGCCAAGGCCGTCGGCGGCGGTCACGACATCGCCTCCACCACGATCGGCCCGAACAGCTCGCGCTGCCGGACCTTCACCTGTCGACGCCGGACCAGCTCGAGCGTGGCCAGCAGGGTGACGGTGGCCTCGGTCCGCGACTGGCAGCTCGCCAGGAGCTGCTGGAGGACCACCCGACCGCCACTGGCAAGCGCGGCCCGCAGCACGGTGATCTGCATCGCGATCGTGATCTCGCGGGCCACGATCTCCGGGGGCGGGGGCCCCGGCTCGGGGATGGCCGCCAGGGCGCGCATCGCGTCGACCAGCAGGCTCGCCGGCAGCGCCACGACGCTCGCCAGCGGCAGGTCTGATTCCCGGGGCTCGCGACGCTGCATCGGCGCCACCAGGTCCCGCTCGCCCAGGGCGCGAGCTACGTCGCGAAGGGCTCGATACTCGATCAGGCGACGGCGCAGCTCCTCCTCGTCAGGCTCGTCGGCCACGTCGGCACTCACCGGAAGGACCTCGCCGGGGAGCAGGCTGCGCGACTTGATCAGGATCAGCTGGGCGGCCACCGCGACGAACTCGGCGAGCTGGGCGGGGTCGACCGGGTGCTCGGCCAGGTGCGCGACGTAGGCATCGGCCAGCTCGGCGAGCGGGACGGTAAGCACGTCGAGCTGGCGCGACTCGATCAGGTGCAGGAGGACGGCCAGCGGGCCGGAGAAGGTCGGCAGCTGGACCTCGAAGGGAGGCTCGCCGGCGCCCGCGCCACGGACTGCCATCGCCTCGACCTCGGGGGTGACGATCGCGATCGGCTCGAGCTCGCTCGCCATCGCTCAGCCGCCCTCGTCCGCGCGGCGCAGCTCGGCCGCCAGCGGTGCGTCCACCGCCTCGCTCGACCCGCGGATGAACGCGGCCGCCCGCGGGTTGCAGCCGGCCGCCAGCGCGGCATCAGCCGACAGGGCGGCGTGGTGCAGGTAGAGGTGGAACGGGTATCGCCATGACCCGGGATCGGACGAGGCCAGCCTGGCCAGCGACCCTGGAGCGAGGCGCTCCAGCAGCACGCCGCCGACGCGATGCCAGAGTCGCATGCGGTGGCCCTTGGCCGCGTCGTGCAGGAGGGCTGCGGCGAGGAGGTCGCGATCCTGGTGTCCCGCAGCGGCCAGCCGGGCGACCACGTCGAGCGCATGGCGCCGGTCGGCGGTCGGCATCGCCGCGAAGAGCGGCCACGCCGTCTCGGGCAGCAGCCTGCGGGCCACCTCGATCTCGCCGGGATCGACGCGCGCCATCAGGTGGCCGAAGAACTGGGCGACCCTATGTGCCAAGCATCAGCCCCGCGATCGTCGAGGCCAGGCCGAAGAGCCACCCCAGCGGTCCGTTGCCCGGACCGTAGGAGAGCACCAGCAGGAGCAGGAGCGCCACGTAGCCGTACTGCGCGTAGCGCTGCACCTGGAACGACTGGCGCGGCGGCAGGAGCGGCAGTACGACGTTGTAGCCATCCAGCGGCGGGATCGGGATCAGGTTGAAGAGGCCCAGGGCGACGTTGAAGTAGACGATCAGCACCACCACGTCGCGCAGAAACGGCGCATCCAGCAGCCCGGCCAGCTGGAGGACACGGAAGAGGACCGCCACCATGGCAGCCACCGCGAAGTTGGCGATCGGTCCGGCCAGCGCGACGTAGGTCAGTCCGGTCCTCCCCGGCCGGAGGGCGTAGGCGTTGACCGGCACCGGCTTGCCCCAGCCGAATCCGGCGAGCAGGAAGAAGAGGGCGCCCAACGGGTCCAGGTGTCGGAATGGGTTCAGGCTCACCCGTCCCAGCGCGCGCGGTCGGTGGTCGCCGAGCTGGTCGGCGACCAGCGCGTGGCTGAACTCGTGGAAGGTGATCCCCACCACCAGTGCGACGGCGATCCCAACCAGCCACTCGGTCGAGAGGGACCCGAAGAGCACTAGCCGAGCTCCGGCAGCAGCTCACCCAGGACCGACAGCAGTCGCGCGGCGCCGATCGGGCCCATCGCCAGGACCTCCTCGTGGGTCACCTCGCCCTCCATCTCCGGGGTCGCCTTGTTGGTGACGAGGCTGAAGCCCAGCACCCGCACCCCCTGGTGGCGCGCCACCACCACCTCCGGCACCGTCGACATGCCGACCGCGTCGGCGCCAAGGGTACGCACCATGCGCAGCTCCGCGCGGGTCTCGTATGTCGGCCCGGCGAGCATCAGGTAGACCCCTTCGCGCAGCGTCACGCCCGCCCGTTCGGCGGCGGCGCGGGCCCGGGCACGGAGATTGGCGTCGAAGGCATCGGTCATCGACACGAAGCGCGGACCGAGGCGGTCCAGGTTCGGTCCCGCCAGCGGGTTGTCGCCGGACATGTTGATCATGTCGGAGATCAGCATCACGTCGCCCGGATCGAAGGCCGGATTGATCCCGCCCGAGGCGTTGGTCACCACCAGGGTGCCGATGCCGAGGCTCAGGCAGGCGCGCAGGAGCAGGGTCGACTGGCGATGCGACCAGCCCTCGTAGGCGTGCGCGCGACCGGAGAGGACCAGGATCGGGATGCCGCTGGCCAGGCCGGCGACCAGCTCACCGGCGTGCCCGGCCACGGTGGCGACGGGGACGTGCGGAATCTCGCCGTACGGCAGGACGAGCCGGGGCTCGGGATCGAGGAGGTCCACCACGCCGCCGAGGCCGGAGCCAAGGATGATGGCCAGGCGAGGGGCCGCGAGCCGTGGGTTGGCGGCGAGACGGTCCCGCATGACCGCAGCCACCTCATCGATACGCCGCTCCAGCTCCGCTCCGTAGACCCCGTCGGAGAACGAGCGGCGGGGTTCCTCCACCTACATCCGCTCCAGCAGGTCGCGTTTCTTGGCCTCGTACTCCTCGGCGGTGATGAGACCGCGATCCCTGAGGGCGGCGAGGCTTTCGAGCGTCGCCGTCAGCTGGTCGGCAGTCGATGCCGGCGCAGCCGGCGCCACCGGAGGAGTCGGGGCGGGCGCGGGCGGAGCGGGGTGCGACGCGTCCATCGGCACCTGGGCGACGCGGTCGGAGCCGGCGCGTGGCGCCATCGGCTCGGCGCGCTGCATGGCCGGCGCGCTGCTGGGCGCCTGCATGCGCGGTGGGGGTGCCAGGTCGGGCCGCTCGAGCTTCTCCTTCTGGTTCAGCATCGCGATCTTGAAGCGGACCGGGTCGGCAAGGAAGTAGTAGTCCTGGATCCCGGCTGTTTCCTCGGCCGCGGTGAGGATGTCCAGCGTCCCGAAGTCGAAGATGCGCCCGATCCAGCTCTGCGTCAGGTGCGCGTCGTTGATCTTCTCGAGGCTGGAGTCGGACATCTCCTTGTTGAAGATGCCCTCGGCCTTGATGAGGCGGCGGGTGGTGACGAACCACTCTTGGTTGCGCCACGACCAGATCTTCAGGCCGATGCGCCCGAGCGACACCACCAGCACCAGCAGCGAGACGATCTGGAGCAGCCCCGTCAGTTGCCAGGCGATCGAGGTCGTCTGCCAGATGAGCACCGCGAAGGCGAGGATGGCGGCAATGACGAAGGGCCAGGTCTCGCCGAGCACCGCGAACCAGTGCTGGCGGCTCTCAAAGACGACCTCCTCGCCTCGGCTGAGAAGGTTCCGCGCGTAACTCATCGGAGTGCTCCGCTGTAGCTCAGGCTCGTGGATGCGCTCGCGCGTAGACCTCGCGGAGGCGCTCTCCGGTCAGGTGCGTGTAGAGCTGGGTGGTGCTGATGCTAGCATGGCCAAGGAGCGTCTGAACCACTCGCAGGTCCGCTCCACCCTCGAGCAGATGCGTGGCAAAGCTGTGCCGGAAGGTGTGCGGCGTCACCCTCGCCTCGACGCCGGCCTCGGCCGCCCAGCGCCGTACCAGGCGCCAGACCGATTCCCGTGCCAGCCGGGCGCCGCGCTGGCTGACGAAGACTGCCGCGCTGGGGTGTCCCGCCGTCCACGCCGCCCGCGGGCCGGCCAGATAGCGATGGATCCGCTCCCGCGCCTCCTCTCCCATCGGCACACGGCGCTCCCGGTTGCCCTTCCCGATGACGCGCACCTGGAGCCCCGGCAGGTCCAACCGGTCGGTGTCGAGGCCGGTGAGCTCGCTGACCCGCAGCCCGCAGGCGTACAGCAGCTCCAGGATCGCCCGGTCGCGAATCCCCACCGGGTCGCCGGCCGCCGGTGAGTCGAGGATGGCCGCGACCTGGTCGGTGCTCAGCACGTCCGGCAGGTAGCTGCCCGCCTTCGGCGCGTCGAGGAGTGACGCCACGTCCCGCTCGGCCAGCTCCTCGCGCAGCGCGAAGCCGTAGAAGCTGCGGATGGCGGCCACCTTGCGGGCCTGGGTGCTGGGCAGTCGCCCATCGCGGCGCAGGGCGTTCACGAAGTCGCGCACCGGCTCGGGGTCGCTGCGCCATCCTCTTCCGGCCCCGGCGGCGAACTGGGCCAGGTCGCGCCGGTACGCGGCCACGGTCAGGGGGGAGAGGCCGCGCTCGACCTGGAGTTCGTCGAGGAAGGCGCGGATCGCCGCCTGCAGGTCCGGATCGGCCGAATCGGCCATGACGGTGGTCAGTACGGCAGCAGCGAGGCCTTGGTGCGCAGCAGGTCGTAGAACGGCGTGCTGCCGCTCAGCTCGACCATGCGCAGCGGCACCGGCAGCGCCCGCACTTCGACCGTCTCGCCGACGTTCATGGGCAGGTCCCACTGCCCGTCGATGCTGACCGTCGCGCCGGAGACCGCCTGGCGGAGGGTGAGCCGCACGACCTGGTCCTCGCCGGCCACCACGCTGCGCAGCGGCGAGAGATAGCCCGCCACCGAGGTGATGATCACGTTCCGCAGCCGCGGGTCGAGGACCGAGCCACCGGCGCTGAACGAGTAGGCCGTCGAGCCGGTCGGGGTCGCGACGACGACGCCGTCGGAGACCCAGGTGGCCAGGTGGCTGCCGCTGACCTCCACC
>Ga0214472_10003792_pt1 | contig 15957 bp, 13 predicted proteins | sample RVTome_6_FD_207662 | JGI IMG/M metagenome (GOLD analysis project Ga0214472, IMG submission 207662) | Soil microbial communities from uranium-contaminated site in the Upper Colorado River Basin, Wyoming, United States - RVT140D175 | ecosystem: Environmental > Terrestrial > Soil > Contaminated >... | reverse complement strand
GAGGAGGCTGAAAGGCTATGGCACTGGAAAAGGCAACCATCATCAACCTGGATACCAACGAGCAGATTCCCGTAATGTTCAACCCCGAGGAGTATTCCCTGGACATGGGCAACACCATCGCCGAAATCGGCATTCCCGGCCTGGAAAAATCGCCAATCCAGTATGTTCGCGGCAACATTCGGACGCTCAAGATGGAGCTGTTCTTTGACACCTACGAAAAAAGACCAAGGGAAGATGTACGGTTGTCGACGCAAAAGATTACGGCGCTGTTGGAAAAGACGCAGGCCACCAAGGCACCCCCCGTGCTTCTCGTTACCTGGGGCAGCCTTCAGTTTAAATGCGTGTTGGAGTCGGTGGGTCAGAAATTTATCATGTTTCTCGAAGACGGTACGCCTGTGCGGGCGCGTCTGACGGTCGGTTTCAAGGAGTACGAGCAGCTGGAGGTGGAAATAAAACAGGGGCTTTTGGTCATTCCGCCCACTGTGCACAATCTGCTGGAAGGCGAGACCTTGAGCAAATTGGCTGATGAATTTCTTGGCGACTCCGGTGCCTGGCGCCAGATTGCCGAGCTGAATAATATTGAGGATCCACGCCGCGTTTCTCCTGGATTGGCGCTGCTGATCCCGCCGAATAAGACGAGTACCCGGAAGTAAGCCTATGACTGGATATCCTTTTTATGCACCGGACTTTTCGGTAAAGATCGCAGGCCTGACGCTGGCCGCCGATGTGCGAACCGCCGTACGCAGCCTTACATACGACAACAATATCGATACGGCGGACATGTTTACCTTCCAGTTGAACAATGCCGACCTGCGTTTCACCGACTCGGCCCTGTTCGACGCCGGTAAATCGGTCGAGATCCACATGGGCTATGCGGGTGAATTGCAGCCGATGATGCTCGGCGAGATCACCGCAGTGAGTCCCTCGTTCCCCGAAGGCGGAGCGCCGAGCATGAGCGTCAGCGGCTATGACAAATCCCATCGCCTGCGGCACAACAGTCCCCCCCACCAAACATACAAGAACCTCAGCGACAGCCGGATTGCCGCCCAGATCGCAATTGAAAACAGGCTGATTCCGATCATCGACCCGGTTCGCACCGTTCGGAAGCAAGTCAATCAAATCGGCAGCGACTGGGCACTGCTCCAGGAATTGGCCGATCGCAACCATTTCCAGCTCTACGTCTACTGGGACAAGCTGTATTTTCGTTATCCACGACCCCAGATGCAGATAGCGGTGCTGGAATGGGGTAAGAATCTGAACAGCTTCAATCCGCGCCTTTCAACTGCAGGCCAGGTAGGCATTCAGGAGATCCGCGGCTATGACTATGAACTGGCCCAGGCGATTGTCGCGGTTGTTCCGGTATTAGCCCTGGACACCGATTTAGACAATATTATCGAGCGTCTGGGCAGCGGCTTTATCAATCAGCTGGTCGGCCTGGGGCGCTATGTCAATTGCGATGCCAAGGTCAGCGACTATTTTGATGCGTTAACCTTCGCCAAATCCGTCCTGATGCAGATTTTGGAGGGCTTGTACGAAGGCTCCGGCAGTTGCATCGGCATGGTTGAACTGCGTGCCGGCGACCAGATCGAAATTCGCGGGGTCGGCAAGCGGTTCGGCGGCAAGTACCGCCTCAGTCGCGTCACCCACACCATTGACGAAAACGGTTTCCGTACCAACTTCGAGGTTACCCAAAAGGCTTCCGGCCTGCTGTTGCAAAGCCTGCGCAAGAAACTCATGGATGCACCGGCGCCCAACAAACAGCCGAACATCAAAGGCGGCATCAAGGTGGGCATTGTGCGCAACAATCAGGGTGATCCGCAAAATCTGGGACGGGTGCAAGTTGGTTTTCCGGGGTGTTCGGATGCCAACTTGAGTGAATGGGCTCGTGTCGCGAGTTTCATGGCCGGAGGCGGTGATAAACAGTCCGGATCCTGGGGAAACAGTTTCCTGCCCGATATCGGCGATGAGGTTTTGGTAGCCTTTGAGCAGGGAGATGTCCACCAGCCGGTGATCGTCGGCTCTTTGTGGAACGGCAAAGCGCCTCCGCCTGAAACCAACGAGGGCAAAAACGCCAGAAAAATGCTCAAGACCAAGAGCGGCATGCAAATCCTTTTCGATGAGACCGAGGACCATGAACATTTGTCGATCCGGGACAAGGCCGGCAATACTATCCTGCTCAACTCCGAATCCGGCCAAGAGAGCATTGTACTCAATCACAAGGACGGCGGCACGATTACCCTCAAGGCCGATGGTTCCATCAGCATTCTGGCGCCGGGCAACATCGAGCTGAAATCCACCGGCGGAGACATCAGCCTTGAGGCAAACAATGTGAAGGTCAATGTTGTGACCGGTACCATGGATGTCGATAAAGGAGCATCATGAATACAGATATTCTCGGCCGCGGCTTTGCTTTTCCACTGCAGACCAACCCGAGCGGCGGCATTCTGGAAGCCCGGCACGATGAGAAGATCAGACAGTCGATCCTCGTAATTATCGGCACCCAGCATGGTGAACGGCTCATGCGCCCGACATTCGGCTGCAATCTGCAGTCGCTGGCCTTCGCCCCCAACAACGCGGGCACCGCCAATCTGGCGCGCCACTATGTCGAAGAAGGGCTGCAACGCTGGGAACCAAGGATTATCCTGGATGGTGTGAGCGTACAAAACGATTTTCAGCAAGACCGGCTCGTCATCCAGGTGGCTTATCGCATTCGCGCCACCAACCAGCCGCAAAACCTGGTCCACCCGTTTTACCTGCAACCCGATACAGTAAAATAACCCGTAGGCGCAGGCCCCCGTGCCTGCCCTGGTAAATAAAAAGGTAAAAGATATGGCAAGAGGAAGACTGGAACCGCCGAATCTGGATGATCGAACCTGGCAGGATATCGTCGACCAGGCCCGGGCCTTGATTCCCACCTACGCTCCACGATGGACCGATCACAATCCCAGTGATCTTGGCATCACCCTGATCGAACTCTTTGCCTGGCTGGCGGAGGGGCTGATCTACCGGCTGAATCGCGTGCCCGAGAAAACCATGATCGAATTTTTCAATTTAATCGGCGTCACCCGCGATCCGGCTACCCCGGCTTCCACCTGGCTGGTATGCCGTCTGTCCAATGGTGCGTCGGCCCTGGACCTGCCAGCCGGATATCAGGTGGCCACCCCGCAGACCGAGGCAACCGAATCGGTTGTCTTCGAAACCGATGAAGCAGCGACGATCCTGCCGACAAATTTGTCGACAGCGTTGCTTCTCTATCGCTCGAACGAAAGCAACCAGCCGCGCTACCGCGACATCACAGCTCAAATCATCGATGCGCCCCTGAGCGGCTTCATGGAAGTGATCGATGCACAAAACCTGACGAAAGAGCCCATCATTATTGCCCTTGGCTTTGACGCTGCAACCACGGAACGGATCGCGCTGCGCCTGCGATTATCTCGGCCATTCGGTGCGGGTGTGGCCCAAATCGCCTGGCAATATTCACGCGCAGAGGAACAGCCCGACCAATGGTTCGAGGCAGGGCAGGACCCGCAAAAGCAGTTGGAGGTTAACGACGGCACGGACGGACTGCAAAAAAACGGGCAGGTGCGCTTTAGTGTGCCCGTCAATTGGGGTAGCCGGAAGCCCTCCGACTGGAACTACCAGCCTGAAGAGGGTGCCAAGTCAATCAAAAAACCGCTTTTCTGGATCGGCCTGCGGATCGGCAGAGTGGCGGATGCGCCCCTGCAAGTCGGCATCGCCCATATGCATTTCAATGCCGTGCCTGTTACCAACGCTTTGACCGTTACCGAGCCGGAGCTTCTCGGCACCAGTAACGGCAGGCCCTTCCAGTACTTTGATCTGAGATATCAACCACTTTACAAGCAGGTCGGCTCTACCGCACCTGCCACACCTTATGGCCACCTGCGCCTTCAAGTCCGAGAGCCTCAGGTGGGCGGCGCTTTCGGCGACTGGAACGACTGGCGCCAGGTCGACGATTTCCCCGAAGGACCCGGAGAATGCTACCGCTTGAACCCGGTTACCGGCAGGATTGACTTCGGCAACTACCAACCCTCGACCTCGTCCAAGGGGCACGGCACGATTCCGCCCATCGGCAGCGAAATCCAGGCCCTGACTTATCGTTATGTGGCCGGCGATTCCCGCGGCAATTTGCCGGCCAATACCATTGAGGTGATACGTTCCCCCCGTCCGGGCCTGATCGCGGTCAGTAACCCAGGTCCCGCTGCCGGAGGTTCGGATGAAGAACCGATCGAGGAAACCAAACGCCGCGCACCCGAAGAACTGCGCAACCGTGACCGGGCCGTGACGGCCGGGGATTACGACTTTTTGGCGCGTGAAGCCACCACCGATGTGCAAAAGGTGCGCTGTCTGCCGGAACGGCTTTTCCGCGAATTCGATTCGCTGCCCGCAGGCACGGTCAAAGGCGACCCCTGGACTTTCGGCGGGCTCAATCGTGACAGAGGCAATGTCAATGTCATCGTGATTCCGTCCACGCCCCTGGCCGATCGCACGCCGCTGCCTTCCGAGCAATTGCTCCAGGAGGTGGCGGATTATCTGGATGCCCGGCGCGTGGTAGGCACCAGATTGCATGTGACCTACCCGCGCTACCTGCCGATCAATGTTACAGCCAACGTCATCATCTGGAATCAGGCGCTGCAAAGCGGCCTCGTGCCGGACCGGAAAAACTTTATGCAGGAACTGCGGGATGAGATCGCGCAATTTCTCCACCCGCTGCATGGCGGCCCCCAAGGCACCGGATGGGAGATCGGCCAGGCTTTCCTTGTCTCCGGCCTGCTCGAGTTCATCCAGCCCAGCCCGGAGATCGGCTTTATTTCCAAAATCAAGGTCGCGCCCGGTATCCCTGAATACGGCAATGCGATTCCCACGACCCGTCCCAGGACAGGCCTCTCCGATGTATGGGTGCAGTTGGCTGATTACGAAATGATCTGCCTCGGCGAAATGACCATTACCTCAACCATTACAACTTAATTAACCGAAACCCCGGTAATGCCCATGAATGCGTCAAGCAGCTATTTGCAATATCTTCCGCCCGTGCTCTGGTCGCGCGAAAGCGACCCGTCGCAATTGCTGGGCGACCTGTTGCGCATTTTCGAAAAGATTCTGACCGGTATCGATGATCCGGTGGCAATCGGCAGCCGGCAAAAGCCCTATCCGCCATTGGAGGAATTGATCGATGCGCTACCTTCATTCTTCAACCCATGGCGCACCCCGGCCCAGGATTTTCTGCCCTGGCTGGCGACTTGGCTGGCCCTCGAGCTTCCAGCCGATCCGACGGTCTGGACGGAATATCAACGTCGCAAAATCACGGCCCGGATCGTTGCCGTTTACCGTATGCGCGGCCTCACCCAGGGGCTTTATACTTATCTGGATATCTACGCACAGACCAAAGCCAGGCCGCGAATTGCCATCGACGACGGTAAGGCCGTGCTGCGCCTGCGTTTTTCAGAGGACGGCACTCTAGGCATGACGCCCGTCGTTTATAGTCAGGTCGTCGTTTTCCCGGAAGCACCGGGGAGGCCGGCCGGCTATTTTCCCGTGCTGATCCATCCTGCGGCCATTGCCATCGACAGTCACAACGATTATCTGGTGGTCGACCAGGGTGTCGCGGACGACAGCGATCCGCTAACCCTGAGCAAGGGCGCGCTGTGGAAAATTTCCAGCACCGGGCATATCGCCTACACCCAAGGAACCTCGCTGCCCGTGCCCCAGGCGCTGCAGTCCGGCGATTTTTTCCAGGATGCCACAGCGGCGGTTATCGATGACATTACCGATGCGTTAAGCGTCATCAACATCGGCGGCGAACCCAGTGCGGTGGATTCGCAGCGCGCGATTTTGCGCCGCTTCACGCCGCCGGATTACACGCCGACCAACGTCATCGATCAGACTACCACACCCCGGTTACCGGTTGTTCGTCCCGTAGATATGGTCCTGGACGAAGACCGGCGTTTTGTCATCCTCGACCGTGGAATCCATTTTTTCAACAATCAGCCGGCAGCGTCTCCGGCGAAGCCTAGGTTGGCGGTAGTCAGTGAAAATCCCCTGGCTGCGGCAACCCATCCGCTGGCTGGAATCGTGGAACCGACGGCCTTGGTGCGCGCTCCCGATGGAACCTTCATCGTCGCGGATGCCAAAAAGTCCGACGGAGCCGAGCCGGCGGACCTTTGGCGCGTGGACCCTTCGGACGGTTGGAAATCTGCATCCCTGCTGGACACCGTGGCCCCGGAGAACAATCCTTTGATTTTTCCCACCGCAATGGTTTTTGACACCCCAACCGAACTGTTGGTCTGCGATACCGGCCTGCGTTTGAGTTTTAAAGACAACCCAAGCAACCGCGCCATGGCCGAACCGGCAGCGATCTTCAGGGTCGACTTAAGCCTGACACCGCCGGTCATCACACGTCTGACCAGTGAACCATGCCTGGTGAACCCAGCTAAAATGGTCAAGGACAGGCGGGGAAAAATTATCGTCATCGATGCGGGCGAGTCCTTGCACACACCACAGCTTAAAAGAAATTGGCGGGCACACCCCAATGAAATCGGCGTCGTCGTCCATTTTTCGCAACAGCGGCCGACCGATCCCGACGAGCGCAACCGCACACGGCGCGGCATTAGCGGTGTGCTGGATGAACAAAAACCCAGTCATATCTCGTGGTGGCTGAAGTCTGAGTAGGGAAGAGGAAAAAATTATGGATAGCCCGATCAAAGTCATTAAGCGTAATCGCTATTTTATCGAAAGCGGCGGCGAGGTACCGCACACCAGCCGCGACCATGCCGACGACCTACAGGAATTTCACCTGCCGTTGATGAATATCCACCATGCCTTTCTGCACGCCGTGGGTATTGCCGGCGGGCTGGAGGTCAGCGTCACGTCCGACGGGCAGGCAGTCGAGGTGCAACCCGGCGCGGCCGTGGACGGCAGAGGCGAGCTGATCGCCCTGTCCGCCGACGGCGAGGCGGATATCAGCCTGATCGCACCGGGTGAGGAGGACCGCCGGATCGGTTCTCCTTTTCGTCTGGGTACGGAGGATCATACCGGTCAGACCCGCTATCTGACCATCCAGTACGCCGAACGGTTGCGCCTGGCGCAAGGGGCAGGCGGCAAGCGTGAACAGACGCCCTGGTTGCGCCTGCGGCCGGTGAATGGTGATGGGGCCTTCGTGGATGATGGCGTTTCCATTGTATTGGCCATCGTCAAGGTGGACGATACCGCCATCGCCACCGTGCTCGCCCGCGATCCGGACCTGCTCCACGGGCGCCGGCTGATGGGCGATTTCAAGTCCGAGTTGCGTATTCGCCGGGCCACGCAGATCGCCGGGCAGGTGGGCCAGGATCTGGCTGCGGTCATCGGCCCGACAGCTGAGGGCGGACTGCGCATCGACGTGGCCGAAGCGACCGATACGGTGCAAATCGGCCGCATGAATGGCGAAGCCTTTGCGGCTTTTAGGGTTCAGGCCGACGTCACGCAGGTGCGGGGCAACCTCAGTGTCCAGGGCGATCAGCAAAATCAAGGTGGCTTACTGGTGATGGGTGAGATTCGGACGGAAGCGAGTTTCCGGGTCGCAGGAGATGCCGGCGTGGATGCCAATTTGAGCGTGGCAGGCACGACGGCTCTGGGCGGCAATGTCCGAGCGCAGAGCAACTTAAATGTGGACGGGATTATCGATGCCGCGGAAATCCGGCAAAATGGCGCCCGCATCGTCAGCTCGCAATGGAACGATATTGGTAGCGGCATAAATTTCACGGCAGGCAGAGTCGGCATCGGAACGACGCGTCCGGCGGCTATGCTGGAAGTTGAAGCTGATTGGACAGGGGTAGACGGCGCCATGAGACTATCGGGCGATAAACCCACAATTCGGTTTGCGGGTGGGCCGACCTCCGGGAACCGATCCTGGCTTCTCCATCTAGGAAGCAACGGACCGGGAAATTTGGAGTTCTTTAGGGAATCGGCTCCTGCACAATGGAGCCCCGTACTGGCCATGTCCCCATCCGGCAACGTCGGCATTGGCGAGGTCAATCCGTCATTTCAGCTCTCTCTTGGCAGGTCGATCGCAAGTACCAAGCTGGCGCTCTACGAAACAGATGCATCTAATGCCTATGGATTGGGTGTCACCGCAGGGACGTTTCGACTCCACTTAGCTAACAATCAAGCCAGATTTGCATTTCTCGACAGCGCAGCTGCAAATGCCAGGGAAATTGTAACAATCGGCGGATCCGGCAATCTGGTGGTGACGGGCACTGCCCGCAAACCCGGCGGCGGTTCCTGGGCGGATCTTTCCGACCGCAAATTGAAGACCGACATCCGGCAACTCGAAGGGGCCCTGGATACGTTGCTGAAACTGCGCGGTGTCCGCTTTGAGTGGCGTGAACCAGAAAGGCATGGCAATCTCACCGGTCCGCAGATCGGCATGATCGCCCAGGAAGTGGAAACCGTCTTGCCCGAATGGGTGAGTACGACGCCGCAAGGCTACAAGTTGCTGTCCATTCGCGGCTTTGAAGCACTCACGGTTGAGGCATTCAGGGAGTTACAGGCAGAGTACACCGCACTACAAGCCCGGCATGATGCACTTGAAGCCTGGGTAAAAAAAAGGAGTCACCAGTGACGAATCCACCAGAGGTGCTAAAGCGTAATCGCTATTTTATCGAAAGCGGCGGCGAGGTACCGCACACCAGCCGCGACCATGCCGACGACATGCAGGAATTTCACCTGCCGTTGATGAACATCCACCAGGCCTTCCTGCACGATGTGGGCATTGCCGGCGGGCTGGAGGTCAACGTCACGTCCGACGGGCAGGCCGTCGAGGTACAACCCGGCGTGGCCGTGGATGAAAACGGCCGTTTGATCGTACTTTCCCCGGACGGAAAGGCCGATGTCAGCCTTTCCGAGCCGGGGGAAGCGGATCGCCAGATCGACAGTCCTTTTCGTCTGGACACGGTTGCCGGAGAAACAACGCTGGATGTTTATCTGACCATCCAGTTCGCCGAGCGGTTGCGCCTGGCGGAGGGGGTGGGCGGCAAGCTCGAGCAAACGCCCTGGCTGCGCCTGCAGCCGGTTGCGGGCGCGGGGGCCTTCGTGGATGACGGATCCGCCATCATTTTGGCCATCGTCACAGTGGATGCCGATGGTGTGGCAACGCTGCGCGAACAGGATCCGGCGCTGCCGCAGGAGCGGGAGCTGATGGGCAGCTTCACCTCCGAGCTGCGCATTCGCCGGGCCGTCACCACCGCCGGCCAGGTAGGTCAGACACTTTCCGCAAACATCGGCGCGGAAACCGAAGGCGGACTGCGCGTCAGTGTGCAGGAGGCAACAGACGCGGTACGCTTCAACCGCACTGGTGGTGATGCTTTTGCGAGCTTTGAGGTACAGGCCGACGTCACCCAACTACGGGGTAGCCTCAACGTCCGGGGGGATCAAGAAAATCAAGGTAGCTTACGAGTGACGGGCGTTACCGACCTGGCGGGCGATGTGCGGGCAGCAGCAAACCTGCAGGTCACCGGTACGATCGACGCTTCGGATATCCGGCAGAACGGTGTCCCGATTGTCGGCTCGCAATGGGATACTATCGGCGGCGGCATTACCTTCACTGGTGGCAATGTGGGTATCGGGAATCCTGCGCCGGCTGAACGGTTGGATGTAACCGGACGCATTAAATCGGGTGCGTTGTCCATTGGCCCCTGGCCGCCTAACCCCCGCTACGTGTTTTTTGGAGCCGGTACTTTAAACCAATCCGATGCCGGCAATTACGCCTTGCTGCAGGGAGCATCCGATAGCGTAGGGGTCACTTTTCTTAACTCACCGGAAAGCATTCAATTCAGGATCAGGAATGTCGATCAAATGGTTCTCCACAAGGATGGTGAGCTCAAAATCCTTGCCAATACGAACTCCGTTCATTTCACGTCTTCCTGGCGTGGATACCCTGACGGGGTTATCAATCGAGCGGAAATCTCGAATGATACCGGCACATATAAAACACTGATGATTGTCGGGAATAAGTCGGCAGGTTTAGGGCGGCGGGTTTCGGTATGGGATAGATTGGAAGTCAACGGCACTCTATCAACGACCGGTGTCGTCGGCATCGGTACTTCATGGCCTCAAGTCTCATTACATGTTGTGGGAAACCGCATCCGGCTGACCAACGCCGGCCTGGCGCACCGGTATGTCGATTTGCGGGCAGATGGATCGGCCCTGGATTTGGAATCCCGTGGCGGGGATCTTTACATCAACAACCACGGCTTGACATATACCAGAATCAGAAATTTCGTAAACATTTCCTCACGTGATTTCAAAGATCAAATTGTGGATCTGTCCGCCGCTGAAGCCCTTGAATTATTTGGACGACTGCGTGCGGTCAAATATCACCACAAAGATGACCCCAATCAGAGACAACAAATCGGGTTCGTGGCCGAGGAGCTTCCCTCCCTTTTGACAACCCCGGATCAGAAGGCCTATAAACCCACGGATATCCTGGCGATCTTAACGATGGTCATTCAAAGTCAGCAGGCTCAGATTCAAGACTTGCTGAAAATAAAGGACACTGCGAAGGCAGCGACAACCCCCAACAATACCAAAGGAACAGATGAGCATGCGCGAACGGTTTGAAACACGATTGGAAGAACTCGGCAAGGAGTATGAAAAAGGCCTGAATGAATTAAGAGAATTGGAGACACGCCAGGCTACCCTGCGTCAAACCATGCTGCGCATCAGCGGCGCGATTCAGGTGATCGAAGAAGAATTGAAGCGACCCGATCCAGGTGCGGCGAGCGACCAGCCGAGCGATCAAGCCATGGACCTGGAAAAGGAGGGAGTTCTTACAACGTAAGCGATTTGCCATGAACACAGCCGGAGAATTGGATTCGCTTTATGTTCACCAGCACCCCAGAGGCACACAAGCAGGCAGACGGGTATGTAGAGGCGGGTTCTAAACCCGCCCACTATGCACGGTCGTCTGAACTTGCGCATTTGGGGTGCTGTGAACGTTTACAAATTATTTGCTTAATGTAATTCACTAAAAAATAGTATAATTCCACAACAAAACGTTTCTGCGGGTGCCGCAAACTGCGCGGCTTTCGCAGAACTCTACGTTCGGTCTCTCCACCCCTAATTGTGTTGACATAAGGCACACAATGCACTAATTTTCCAGTATGGACTATTACAAATGGGATATAGAAAAAAATGAAAAGCTTAAGTCTGAGAGGGGCATCAGTTTTGAACAAGTTGTGATGCATATTGAGTGCGGCGATGTAATGGATATATTCGTTCATCCCAATCAGGAGAAATATCCAAACCAGCAGATCATTGTTGTAGAGATTAATGAATACGCTTATCTTGTTCCATTTGTTGAATCCTCTAAAGGCAAATTCCTAAAAACTATCATTCCGAGTCGTAAAGCCACACGAGATTATATAGGAGGATAAAATGAATGAGATAAAACTTGATAAGGAAGAAAATAAAATTCTTGAATCTTTTGAGCGTGGAGAGTGGAAACAAGTCAAGGACTTGAAGGCTGAAATTAAAAAACATCAAGAATACGCCAGGAAAACGTTAAAGAAGGACAAACGAGTTAATATTCGAATCTCATCAAAAGATTTAGAAGAGATCCAAGCACTATCAGCTGAAAATGGCATCCCTTACCAGACATTAATGTCGAGCATACTTCACAGATATGTCAATGGTGGATTGATTGATAAACCAAGACCGAACAAGGCGCTTAATTCAGACGGCTAGTTCCGTGGCATTATGACCGACTCCGACTGGTCCTCGATTGGGGCCAGATTGGGGGCGAGCCACGCTAACTATGCAATATTCCGAGCATGACTCTATGTTTTGAGCCAATTTTATGGTCTATATGGATGTTTTCAGGGGTAAAATAGTATTCAACTGTATAGGATAAGACCAAATTATGCTGTCTCTTCAAACCACGTACATTTACTCGTATTCGAAGCAGAAGGTCGTGACGTCATACCTCAATCGATTAAGCTGATTGCCGGCAGAACCGGCCAAAAATACAATTCTCGAAAAAATAGAAAAGGTGCTTTTTAAGCATAAGGACCGGCAAATTAAATGTCCATCCCCTCAACGAGTCATACCGACGAAGAGCTGAACCGCCTCTTCACCGAGGCATGCAATGCCCAGACAGAGGGGCGTTTTATCGATGCCATGGAGAAGTACCTGTTGTTGCTGGGCTATTTTCCGGATGCTCCTATGCTTCGCTATAACCTCGGCCTGGCTTATTATAGTCTTGAGGATTTCACCAGTGCCCTGCGTGAATTTTCCCGGACCTTGACTTCTCAGCCTGAAGATATCGATACCCTGTTTAATCTCGCTCTCTGTCAAAAAAAAACCGGTGATAGTCAGGCCGCTATCGCCAACTACCGCAAGCTTTTGCAGGCTATGCCGGAAAATACCGATGGCTGGTACAATCTTGCCGGTTGTTATCGTGATACCTATGTCGATGAGCAGGCGATTTCCTGTTACCAAAGGGTGCTGGCGCTCGATTCCGAATACCTGCCGGCCCTCAATAATCTGGCCTATCTTTACCATCGCAGTGGTGATATCCAGCAGGCGGAAGTCTGCTATCGACAGGTATTGACCTTGCGGCCGGAGGATGAGTCAGCACAATATATGCTCGCATCTCTTCTCGGGACACCGCTTGATCACGCTCCCGATTCCTATGTCCACCATTTTTTCGACGCGTATGCCGAAGGCTTTGAGAAAAGTCTGGTAGATGGACTGGGATACGACAATCCCCGGCAGCTGCATGAATGTTTTAGGAGGTGCGCCGCCTTGAAGGGTTTGAAGAATGATTACGACCATGGTCTTGATCTCGGCTGTGGGACAGGGCTCAGCGGTATTGCCTTCAAGGAAACAGTAGCGTTTCTTGATGGAGTGGATCTTTCCGCCAACATGCTTGTGCAGGCAGCAGAAAAGGACTGCTACACTAGTTTGCATCAGGACAGCATCAGCCACTATTTACAGACAACCACTGAAACTTATGATTTTTTCCTCGCCACCGATGTGTTCATCTATGTTGGTGCACTGGACGGTATTTTCACAGCCTTGCGCGCCGTCGCCCGGCCTGAGGCCGTTTTCTGCTTTTCTACGGAAAATCTGGATTCGACTGGCTATCAGCTACAAAAGACCGGCAGATTTGCCTATTCCCGCGACTATATACACAACATTGCAGCTGCTACCGGCTGGATGGTACTGACAGCGGAAAGCACCAGACTGCGAAAAGAAAGAGACCTATGGATTGCTGGTAATCTATGGATTTTGCAAATGAAAGGTCGATAATGCGGAATAATGCGAAAGAGGGGACGTGCGGAATAGGGGACGGGAAGAGGGGACGTCCTTAAATAATAAAACAAGTTGACGTTTAGCCTTTACCAGAGTAAGCGGGAAGTCATGCCAAGAATAGCCAGACTTGATACCCCCGGTCTTTTACATCACGTTATGATACGGGGCATAGAACGCCGCAAGATATTCTCCGATGATCAAGATCGAGAGAACTTGATTGTACGGCTGTCACTTCTTCTGCCGGAAACGGGCAGTCGATGCTATGCCTGGGCGTTCATGCCGAATCATGCTCATTTCCTTTTTCAAAGTGGCCCCGCAGGGATTTCCACACTCATGAGGCGCCTTCTCACGGGCTATGCAGTGTCTTATAACAGAAGGCATAAACGGCATGGCCAGCTCTTCCAGAACAGATATAAATCCATCATATGTGAGGAAGATCCCTATTTACTGGAACTGGTGCGCTATATTCATTTAAATCCATTACGAGCAAAAAATGTCACTAGCCTTGAGGCATTGGACAGCTATCGTTTTTGCGGGCACAGTACCTTGATGGGAAAGGAAGCAAGAGACTGGCAGGATGTCGAGTATATTTTACGATATTTCGGAAAGATGCTTGGACCCGCCAGAAAGAAGTATCGGACTTTTGTTGAGGAAGGTGTGTTATTGGGCAGGCGCCCGGAGTTAGTAGGAGGGGGGCTGATCAGAAGCCTGGGAGGTTGGGATGAAGTAAAGAAGCTACGCTCAGCCGGACAAGATCGAATAAAGAGCGATCAGCGAATATTGGGGGAAAGTGATTTTGTAGAAGAAGTTCTTGCCGGCTCGGAAGAAAACTTCACTCGGAGGTACAGAGTCAAGAATAAAGGAATAACTTTTGAGAAAGTGATTGATCGTGTCTCAAAATTATGCGATCTGGATAAAGATTATATATTCGGCAAAGGTAGGCAGAGGGATCGTGTCCGCGCCAGAGATTTGGCGTGTTATTGGTCAGTCGTGGAGCTGGGGATTTCCATGGCTGATTTAGCCAAAAAGCTCGGGCTGACTCTATCGGCAGTGAGTTATGCGGTACGAAGGGGAGAGAAAGAAGCGAAAGAAGGTCATTTGAACCTGGACGATTAGGTTATTGAATTATTTAAGGACGTCCCTTAAGACGTCCAAGGAGAACGAACACCATGCAACGAAAAGAAAAGGCGATCGAATTGTTTCAACAGCAATTCAACTGCTGTCAGTCGGTCTTCACCGCCTTCCGGCGGGTGGATGTTCTGGACGAGGAGAATGCATTGAAGGAATAGGGGACGTCCTTAAATAATAAAACAAGTCGACGTTTAGCCTTTACCAGAGTAAGCGGGAAGTCATGCCAAGAATAGCCAGACTTGATACCCCCGGTCTTTTACATCACGTTATGATACGGGGCATAGAACGCCGCAAGATATTCTCCGATGATCAAGATCGAGAGAACTTGATTGTACGGCTGTCACTTCTTCTGCCGGAAACGGGCAGTCGATGCTATGCCTGGGCGTTCATGCCGAATCATGCTCATTTCCTTTTTCAAAGTGGCCCCGCAGGGATTTCCACACTCATGAGGCGCCTTCTCACGGGCTATGCAGTGTCTTATAACAGAAGGCATAAACGGCATGGCCAGCTCTTCCAGAACAGATATAAATCCATCATATGTGAGGAAGATCCCTATTTACTGGAACTGGTGCGCTATATTCATTTAAATCCATTACGAGCAAAAAATGTCACTAGCCTTGAGGCATTGGACAGCTATCGTTTTTGCGGGCACAGTACCTTGATGGGAAAGGAAGCAAGAGACTGGCAGGATGTCGAGTATATTTTACGATATTTCGGAAAGATGCTTGGACCCGCCAGAAAGAAGTATCGGACTTTTGTTGAGGAAGGTGTGTTATTGGGCAGGCGCCCGGAGTTAGTAGGAGGGGGGCTGATCAGAAGCCTGGGAGGTTGGGATGAAGTAAAGAAGCTACGCTCAGCCGGACAAGATCGAATAAAGAGCGATCAGCGAATATTGGGGGAAAGTGATTTTGTAGAAGAAGTTCTTGCCGGCTCGGAAGAAAACTTCACTCGGAGGTACAGAGTCAAGAATAAAGGAATAACTTTTGAGAAAGTGATTGATCGTGTCTCAAAATTATGCGATCTGGATAAAGATTATATATTCGGCAAAGGTAGGCAGAGGGATCGTGTCCGCGCCAGAGATTTGGCGTGTTATTGGTCAGTCGTGGAGCTGGGGATTTCCATGGCTGATTTAGCCAAAAAGCTCGGGCTGACTCTATCGGCAGTGAGTTATGCGGTACGAAGGGGAGAGAAAGAAGCGAAAGAAGGTCATTTGAACCTGGACGATTAGGTTATTGAATTATTTAAGGACGTCCCTTAAGACGTCCAAGGAGAACGAACACCATGCAACGAAAAGAAAAGGCGATCGAATTGTTTCAACAGCAATTCAACTGCTGTCAGTCGGTCTTCACCGCCTTCCGGCGGGTGGATGTTCTGGACGAGGAGAATGCATTGAAATTGACGACTATTTTGGGCGCCGGGGTCGCTTGTACCGGCAGCGAATTATGCGGTGCGGTGACAGGTGGTCTTTTGGCAATTTCCATGCACTATGGCAGAGGAGACATAGAATCCGTTGAAGCT
>Ga0214472_10003791_pt1 | contig 15964 bp, 8 predicted proteins | sample RVTome_6_FD_207662 | JGI IMG/M metagenome (GOLD analysis project Ga0214472, IMG submission 207662) | Soil microbial communities from uranium-contaminated site in the Upper Colorado River Basin, Wyoming, United States - RVT140D175 | ecosystem: Environmental > Terrestrial > Soil > Contaminated >... | reverse complement strand
CTGCCTCCATCAGGAGCATGGCGATGGTGTACGGCTCTTCCCCCGTCGAGCAGCCCGCGCTCCATATCTTGAGCTTCCTGCCGCCGTCCTTTCGCGCCACGAGGTCCGGAATTATCTCTTCTATGAAGGCCTTGAGCTGGACCTCCTCGCGGAAGAAGTAGGTCTCGTTGGTGGTCAGGCTGTCGATGACCTCCACCAGCTCCTCGTCCTTCCTCCTGTCGTAGGTAAGGAAGTGGTAATAGTCCTTGAAGCTCTTGAACTGGTGCAGGAGCACCCTTCTCGACAGCCTGCGCTCCAGCAGGTACTTCGAGTTGTCGTCGAAATACATGCCGCAATAGTCCCTGATGAAATCCCTGATGAGCAGGAATACGTCGTCAGGGAGTTCTATGGATTCTTCCTTGAAGAACATACCTTTATCCGTTCAGATGGGCCCTGGCAGAATCCCTGACTATGTCCATGTCCGATGAAGCCGCGACACGCTCCAGCAGTTCCCTGGAGCCGGGCGCCCCCTGCGCGCCTATGGCGTCCACCGCGGCCTTCCTGACGCTCCATTCCTCGTCGTCGAGCAGCCCGGCGAGCACGCCAAGTGTCTCTTCTCCGTGGTAACCGGCGAGCGCGCCGGCGGCCGCCTTCCGTATCTCCGGGTCCTTGTCCCTGACGTAGGCCTTTATCCGCTCAAGCGCATCGGGACCCTTTATCATGCCGAGCGCCTCGACACCCGCTATGCGCACCGGCCCGTAGGAGTCCTTGAGCACGCGCACCACCGCGTCGTAGGCGCGCGGGCTCCCGGTCATCGCTATCCCCCTTGTGGCGCCCGCCCTGACCCATGGGTCCACGTCGCCCATCAGGAGCATCAGCGGCTCGACGACTTCTTCCGTGCCTATGTCCGAAAGCGCGTTCACCGCCGCGAGCCTTACGTCCGGGTCCTCGTCCGTCACCGCGGCGAATGCCACCTTGTACGCGGTCTCTCTGTCGTCCTTCGGGATGGACGCCACGGCGGTCTTTCTGACGGCCGGGTCCTCGTCCTTGATCAGCCTGGAGATAAGCTCGGAGGCGCCCGGGCCGTCTATCATCCCGACAAGGGCGGCTATGTTACGCCTGAAATGCGGGTCCTCGTCGTGCACCATCCCCCTCAGGTGCGAGGACAGCTCCGGGCCGGCCAGTGAGCCGAGCGCCTTGATCGCTTCCGCCTGCACGTCCTCGTACTCGTCCTTGAGCAGGGCTATCAGCGGCTCGACCGCCCTCTTGTCGCCAAGCCTGCCGAGCGCTGTAGCGGCAGCCCCCCTCGTGTGGCCGTTCTCGTCGGACAGAAGCGGTATTATGAAGTTCACCACCCTGGGGTCTCCGGAAAGCCCCAGGAGGTACGCCGCGCCCATCCTTATGAGCCACTCATCGCTTGTCAGCAGGAAAAGCAGCGGCTCCACCCCGTCGGTGGCTATCCTCTGGAGCGCCTCCACGGCCGTGTTCCTGGTGTCCTCATACAGGAACAGCTTCGCGAGCTGTTCGACGGCAGACCTCTCCTTCAGCACGCCAAGCAGGTACGCGGATGAGTTCTTCAGTTCCACGTCCTCGACCTCGAGGCAGGATATCATGAACAGGACGGCTTCCGTGCCGGCCTCTTTACTTACGGTCTTTACTACAAGTTCCTTGTCCTTCGCCTCGCTGTGCAGGACGGCCAGGCCTTTTATAGCCTTCTCCCTGACTACAGGCACATTGTCGTTCAGCGCCTCTGCCATGACCGGACATGCGGACTCGTCCGCGAGCATGCCGAGCGCGTCGAGGACAGGCTCCTTCAGGTAGCCGTCTTTCAGGGCATCGAGAAGCGGTCCGACCGCCCTCTTGTCTCCGAGCTCTCCAAGCGCGGCGGCGGCGTTGAACGCCAGCCACTGGTCCTCGGTCTTCAGGAACTCGACAAGCCTGTCAAGCGCCTCCACCGCCTTCATCCGTCCCAGGAACTCCACCGCCGCGGCCCTGACGTTTACGTCTTCGTCGTCCAGCGCCTTCATTAGCGCCCCGGCGCCGCACCTGTCCCCCACCTCGCCGATGATGTCGACGATGAACTTCCTTACGTCCGCGTCCGCTTCGTCTATCCGCGCGGCAAGCGCCTCAGATGCAGGCTTACCCATCCTGATCAGGGCCTCCGCGGCGGAGTTCCTGGCACCGGCGTTGTCGTCCGAGAAGAGGTGGCGGTACAGGCCCTCGAATACGGCCTCGCCATCCCTGCCGGCGAGCGCCTCGACAGCGGTCTTTCTTACCCTCCAGTCGGAATCGGCCACCGCGGCGATAACATGCCCCAGCGCCTCTTCGCCGTCAACTCCGCCAAGCGCCTCGACCGCCTGCCGCCTTAGTTCAGGGTCTTCGCTTTTTATCATATCCATGTGCCGACTAATGTTTTCCAAGGCCGTACCCCCGAAGATCAGCCTGATATATTTAAGTTACATGTAGTACTGTCTTACTGTCGCCACGAGCTCGTTAACTTTGTAAGGTTTGACAATGAAACCGCTCGCATGCCCGTCGGTCTGTCCTGTGCCGGTTTCGCCAGCACTGGTTGTAAAAACAATGGGGATGTCCTTCGTATCAGGGTCCTTCCCGAGCATCACCGCCACGTCCAGCCCGCCTATGTCCGGGAGGTCCGTATCCATGAAGATGAAGCCGGGACGGCAATCCCTCGCGAGCCTGAGCGCATCGCTGCCGGCGGTCGCCGTAATTACCCTGTACCCCTCCCGCCCGAACTGCATGGACTGTACCCTTAGCGCCTCCTGGTCCTTGTCAACCAGAAGGACCGTATCCCTGGCGTCGTCTCCGCTATCCGCATATGAAGCCGGGTTTACCGGGTGCACCGAAGGCGGGTTCGCGTTCCGCGAGACGATACCCGCCTTAGGCAGCTTTACTACTATCCTTGCGCCTCCCACGCCCGGCCTGGCCGGGCTTTCGGCCCTGATCTTGCCCGCGTGCTCGCTTATTATCGCCCTGCATATCGCAAGGCCGAGGCCAGTGCCGCCCATGACCCTTGTCGCGGACATATCCACCTGGTAAAACCTTTCGAACACCTTTTCAAGCTTGTCCGCAGGTATGCCAGGGCCCTCGTCCTCCACCGTTATCGTGAACTCGTCCTCGGCTGCATCCGTCCTGACGACGACCCTGCCTCCGTCGGGTGAGAACTTCACGGCATTATCGAGAAGGTTGGTTATTACCTGCCCAAGCTGGCCCCTGTCTCCGAACACCTCCTGTTTGCCTCCGGAAAAGCGTGTCTCGATGGTGATCCCCCTCCTGCCGGCAAAAAGCTCCGCGGACCGCACAAGGCTTGTAATCAGGCCTGCCATGTCCAGCCTTGCTACGTTCAGCCTGACCATCCCGGACTCCATCCTGGAAAGGTCCAGGAGCCCGGATATCAGGCTCATCAACCGGTCTGTATTCTGGTCCGCAATCGAGAGGAACTCCCGCCTGGTATCCGGGTCGTCCATCTGCCCGTCCAGGAGCAGCGCAAGCGCGCCCTTGATGGACGTGAGCGGTGTCCTCAGCTCGTGGGAGACTATGGAGACGAAGTTGGACTTCATGTTGTCGACTTCTTTCTCCCTTGTGATGTCGCTCAATACGACAACCCGCCCCGTGACAGCCCCGCTTTCGTCCCTTATCGCGGACGACATCCTCCTGAGGACCTTGCGGAACGGCCTCGCAAGCGTAATGTTGAACATGCTCTCCGATTCCGGCGAGGAAGACGCGGCCATGAACTTCCTCAGGAAGACCTCCGGCTCATCCACCTTCTCCACGAGCCTGTCCACAAGGACCTGTACGTTCCTGCCCTTGACTTCCTCGCCCCTGACATCGAATATCTCCTCGGCGACCGGGTTCATGAGTAGTATGGTCTCGTCCTTGTCCAGCGCCACCAGCCCGTCCTTGATGGAATGCACTATCGTTTCGGTCTGGTTCATTTCGGCCTTGAGCTGGGTGTTGGCGTTGTCCATGCGGAGCGCCATCTCTGTCATCCAGTCGTTGGCCTCCCGGAGCTTCTCCGCCGTCCTGGTCGCCTCCCCGAACGACTGCGCGAGCCTCGCATTGAGGCTTTCGGATTCGAGCCTGGCCGACTCCATACCCTCTATCTTCTCCTTGAGGCTTGCGGCCATGTCGTTGAACCCGTCCGCAAGGAGCTTCATCTCGCGCGGCCCGGAGACGGCCACCCTGTGGTCGAGGTTGCCGGACGACACCTCACCGGCCCCATCGACCAGTTCCATGACAGGCCGGGTGAACCGTCCGGATATCCTGGCCGCGACGACCGCCCCGCACAGGCCCGCCAGCGCCACAAGGCCGGCTGACTGCCATGCATACCGCGCCATCTCTTTCCTGGCCGGGGTGTCGCATACCCCCACGCTGACCGTCCCTACCCTGGCGCTGCCATTGTAGGCCGGGTGTATGGCCCCGTGCAGGGCGCATCCGTCGTCGAGGTATTCCAGCCACATTGAAGGCGAGCCCGATAATGCAGCGGCCTTCCTCTTGGACTCCATCACGGCCGTGTCCGTGCCGGCCATGCCGTCCTCCGCGACGGCTACGAGATTTCCGCCGGGGCCGATGACCTCCACATATTCCATGGAGCAAATGTCTTCGCCGCCGTACATCCCCTTCTCGGTCTCGACAGCGGACCTGATTATGTTCCGCACCGTGGCCGTGTCGCCTTGGGCCAGCGCATCCGCGGCCAACAGCGATATATTATTGGCCATCCAACTGACGTGGGTGTCTATATCCGACTTCCGCTCGGCCCACTCCCACGAAAGGTACACCGTGCACAACAGCGCGCCGATGCCTATAATGGTCGCGGCTATCAATAGCGACAGCCTGAGCTTTATGCTGTTATAGCCGCCTGACATCCTTGCTGACATGGCTGTATCGCCCCTCCAAGGCATCCTCCCGGACCCGCCGACGGTCCTTTCGGGACGGCTGAAATGCCTTGTCATGCCGTTGACGGCATGCTTTCCGCTATCCCTTCGCCGCCATTGCCTCCGCCTTCTTGATGCCGCTTATCTCGTCGCTCGAAAGAAGCCTGTCTATGTCCAGTACAACTATAAGCCTGTCTCCGACCTTTCCGACGCCCTTCAGGTACTCTGTTTCCACTCCCTTGACCGCATCGGGCGTGGACTCTATCTGGCCGGCCTTCATATATATCACCTCGGCGACCTCGTCCACCAGCGTCCCGACCATCCGCCCGGACAGCCTCAGTATTATCGCACGGACCTTCTTCGGGTCCGCCTTGGCCGGGTCGGCGCCGAACTTCTTCCTCATGTCGAGGATGGGCACTACCTTGCCCCTCAGGTTTATCACCCCTTCGACGATTGGCGGGGCGTTCGGTATGCGGGTGACCTTCTGGGCCCGGATGATCTCCATTATCCGCATTATGTCGATGGCGTACTCCTCGCCGCCTACCCTGAAGACCGCGAGCTGTATCTCGTCGTGCGCCGCGGCATCGTCCTTTGTCCTGGCAGTTTCAAGCGCCATGTCACCCCCGTCAATGCGGTTTTTCGCTGTTGGGCCTTCTAATTGTAGGTAATCCCGTACAGGTTCTTTACCATCTTCCTTATGCCTTCGTAGTCCGTGTCGGCGGCCTCGGCGAAGCCTGTAAACTCGGGGTCTATCTGCCTCAATATTTCCGCCTGCCCCGGCCGGGAACCGTCCAGATCGAGCATGGCCTTCATGATCTGCTGTCTCGTTCCTTTGTCGAGGTTGCCGCCGGACGCGACGTTAAACGTCGGGACCGGGCCGGAACGCTCCAGGACGACGAGACCCTGCCCCTCGAACTGCCGGGCCACGGACTCCACCATGCCGCCCGCGTCGAACTCCCCGTCAAGTACCGCTTTCGCAACGGAGTCGTGCCTGCCGAGGTAGCTGTGTGCGCGCAGGTCCTGCAGGCTCACTCCGGCGTCTTGCAGCATGGCCCTCGGCATCAGGTGCGAAGTAGTCGACTTTTCGTCCCCGAAGGCAAACGTCCTGCCCGCCAGGTCCGAAAGCTTCTTTATCCCGCTCCCCTGCCTGGCCACTATTACCGAGTGCATTGAAGGCTGGCCGTGGCTGACCGCCTTGACGAGCACGTCAGCGCCGTACTTGTGCCTCGCCTCGATATACGTGGTAGGGCTCAGGTAGCAGACGTCGGTCCTGCCGGCGCCGAGGTCGTTGACCGTGGCGGCGAGGTCGCTGCCCGGGATTACCTCTACGGTTACGCCAAGCTTGTCCGCGAGGTATTTTGCAAGCGGGGTAAACCTCTTCTTCATGGTCGCCGGGTCCTCCAGCGGGACAATACCCATGCGGAGCGAGCCGCTCGTGAGGTTGTAGTCGGACATCAGGACGAAGTGGTTTATCTCCTCGCGCAGTATGTCGGCCTGCTTGGACAGCTCGGCGACAGAGTGGTCCATCTCCTCCGCGAGGCCGACGCTCTGTGATGTTATGCTCCTTATCTTGTCCACCGCCTTGACTATTTCCTCGCTGCCCTTCCTCTGCTCGGCGGTGGCCGAGGCTATGTGCTGGACCTTGTCCGATACGTTTTCGACGGCCTGGGTTATCTGCCTGCTGCCCTTGGACTGCTCCACCATCGCGTTCTTGACCTGCTTGGTGATGCCGCTCATCCTCTCGGAAGCGTTCATGATCTGTTCCGCGCCGGAACTCTGCTCCTGGGTGGCCTTCAGTATCTGCTGGACCATGTCCGATATCGCGAGCATCGCGTCCGAGACCTGGCGCACCCCGCCGGACTGCTCTACCGTGGCCTTCTCTATGCCCTTCGACATCGATGTTGCCTTGGTCGAGCTGTCGACTATCTTGACGAGCGCCTCCTTCGCGGCGTACGCTATCTTGACGCCCTCCTCGACGGACTCCTTACCGCTCTTGATGGAGGCGACCGCGTCCTTGGACTCGGTCTGGACCGCGTTTATCAGGTTCGATATCTCCTGGGTGGAAGACGATGTCCTTTCGGCAAGCTCTTTTATCTCGTTTGCGACGACCGCGAACCCCTTACCGTGCTCGCCCGCCTGCGCCGCGAGTATCGCCGCGTTCAGCGCGAGCAGCGATGTCTGGTCGGTCACCTCGTCTATCACGTCCAGTATCTCGCCTATCTGCTCGGAACGCCCGCCGAGCCGCTCTATGACCCCGGCCGCCTTCTCGACGGTGTCCCTTATGTTCTCCATGGACTCTATGGTCTTCTCCACCGAGCGCATCCCGAGCTCGGACGCCTCGGTCGTGACCTTGTCGGAGAGCATAGCCGCCTCCTTGGCCGAGGTCTCAACCTCCCTGACGGAGGCGCCCATCTGGGTCGCGGACGCGGTAGTGTCCTCCGCCGCGGACGACAGGATGTCCACGTTCTCGGCCACCTGCTTTACCGACGCCGCCATCTCCATGATGGACGACGATGTAGACTCGACGGACAGGGAAAGGTCCGAGGTGTTGCTCGCCACCTCATCTATCGAAGCGGCCATCTCCATGATTGACGACGAAGACGACTCCGCCGATGCCGATAGCGACTCGACGCTCTCCGCGACCTCTTTGATGGATGCGTTCATCTCTTCCATCGCCGACGAGGTGCTCTCGGTAAGCTCGTACTGCACCTGCGCTCCCTCGGATATCTTCCTTGAGTTGATGGCTATCCTCTCCGTGGCCGTGGCGACGCTTACGGATGCGTCCTTTACCCTCGCCAGCATTTTCTTCAGGTTGGCCACCATCCCGTTGATGGCCCCGCCGAGCGCCCCGAGTTCGTCCTCGGTCTTCACGTCGATGCTGCGGGTGAGGTCTCCCTTTGCTATCTCCGTGGCGGTCTCCACAAGGTATGTGATGGGGTTGGTTATGAAGTAAGTGATAAAGAGCGCAACCAGCGCGACCGCCACCAGCAGCGAGAAGAGCGCCACAATTACGGAGTTCCTGACGAGAGTGTACAGCTGGTTGTCTATCTTTTCCGAGCTCAGCCCCAGCCTGAGCGCGCCAACGTGCTTTTCATCCGCGTCCTTCAGCGGGATTACGGTCTCGTAGAACTTCTTGTCCTTGTACATGAAGGACTGGGTATCTTCCACCAGCGACTTGGCGGCCGTCATGCTGACCCTGTCGCCCATGACCTTGCCCATGGTTGATGTGTCGTCCGCGAAGAGGACCTTGCCCGACGTGTCGGTCACGATGCAGTAGCCTATGTCCCCGTGCTTTTCCACGATGTCACGGCATTTGTCCTCCACCCCGCCCAGCGAGTCCAGCGGCAGGCCCAGGCTCAGCGCCTTGGACAGGTCGTTTCTAAACTCGTTGCCGACGACGGAGGACTTCTCCTGGAGCGCCCGCTTGTAGCCGCCCGTAAACCCAATCGTCAGGTAAATGGTCAGCGCACCTATGACCAGAAGCAGTATGACGGTTACCATGCCGACAGCACGGACCTTCAGGGACTTGCTGGAGAGGTTAGATTTCATCCGTATCCTCCTGAAACTACTTGATTACCTTCGTGGCGGCGTTCAGCACGTCGAAAGGCACCTTTATGCCCAGTGTCTTGGCCGCCTTCAGGTTAAGAACGAGGTCCACCTTCCTCGCGTTCTCCACCGCAAGGCCGCCGGGCGCCGCGCCGGCCAGTATCTTCGCGACGAGCGCGGCCGCAAGTTCACCCTGCTCGGACGCGGACGGCGCCAGCGTAAGTAGCGCACCCTGGCCCGCGAGGTCAGGCGACTGGGAGACCGAGGGTTTCCCGGCCTTCATCGATCCCGATATTATCCCCGGCGCCGCTTTGCCCACCACCGCGCTGGCCGTGACAAACACCGCGTCGCAGGAGCCTGCCGCGGCAGCGGCCTTGCCCTTGACCTCGCCGGCCGTCTTGCACGCAACCTTGTTCACCTGGTATCCGAGGGCCGAAGCGTTCTTGGCGGCCTCCTCGTACTGCTCCACCGAGTCCGCCTCGTCAGGGTTGTAGACAACGGCGAGCTTGGAGAACGGGGTCACGGACTTGAGCGTCTTTAAGAGCGTAACCATAGGCACCTTGGAGCTTACCCCGGCGGTGTTCTTCTTCTTAACGCCGCACGCCTCCGGGTCGTACACGAACGAATATACTATCGGTATCGTGTTCGTCTCCTTGATGGCGGTCGTGGTCGCCGCGCCGCCGAAGGTGACAATGACGTCCGCCTCCACGCCCACGAACTTCCTGACGCTGTTCACCCAGGACATACGGTCCGGGTTTGGAGTCTGGAGGTAGACCGTCGCCTTGCCCGGTCCGTAGCCACCTTTCTCAAGCGAGGACACGAAGGAGTTGTACGCCTCCTTGTACCTCGGCAGGTCGCCCGACAGGACCACGCCCACTGTCTTTTCCGCCGCCTGCGCGACGCACGCGGCCCCAAGCGCCATGGACACGAGCAGGAGCAGAACCTTTCTTTTTAGATTCATATCCTTCTCCCGGTTTTTCCGGCCATAGGCCGGGATGCGCCTACCAGTTCTTGCTGAGCATCACTATTACCGTATGCGCCATTCCGTCCTGGAAACCGTTCTGCGGCTTGTCTTCCAGGTCCTGGTAGTCGTTCACCGTGTACTCGACGGACGTGCCCCATCCCTTGGGCAGGTCGTAGGCGGCCTTGACCGTCCCGCCGGTCTCCCTGACCTTGAGGTCGGTAAGCTCGCCTATACCGTTGGTGTCTACCGTCAAGTAGACTGGCCTGGTAGAAGACGCGCCGCCCGTCGTGAACCGGCTCCTCGACCATGACTGGTGGAACTCCGCGTTCAAACTAAGCGGGATGGCAAACCTGTAACCTGCTCCGATGTAATAGACGTGGGCGGTGTCGGACAGCTTTACGTCGTCAAAAAAAGGTTCTTTGTTATTGTAAACCCCGTTGAGAAATTCCATCCTTCTGCTGTTCTTGTATCTGAAGTAGTCATACCCGCCATTTATCGTCAGGCCTCCGGCGGGAGCCCAAGAGGCAGACAGGCCCGCGTTGTCCTTCTGCGAGTCCATATTGGTCGCGCCGTTGTCCTCCCTGGCGAAATTATAGTACGTATTTGTGCTGACACTGTATACAGGCGTCCAGGTAATGCCGAACTTGCCCTTGTACGAGTTTCTTGCGCTTACCGGGTACATCGGGTCGTGGGTGTACGTGTAGCCCAGGTTCCCCCTCGCGGTCACGTTTTTAACCGGCTTGACCATTGCCGAGAGCGTGAGGTCGTGCTTGTTCTGGTCGGCGGGTATGGCCTGAAAGGAGAGTATGCCCGCTTCGCTCCACATGCCGTTGCCGTACTTTCTGGTCTTTGTGAACTTGTACCCGCCCTTTAGTGAAAAACTGGTAGCCGGGCTGTACCTTACGACGATCTCGCCGGAGTTCATCCTGCTGTCCATCGGGTCCGTTATTTTCTCGAAGGTCGCAACTGGCGCAGGGAGGGGCGCCACCTGGTCAATGTCCGTCTGAAGCTCGCTGTACCTGTACTTCATTGAAACGGTGAGGTTGGGGAGCGGGATGAAAACAAGGTCGCCGGACGCCCTGTTGAAATCCACCGTGGCCCTTGTCTCCAGGTTCCTCTTGTCTCCGTTCACGAGCGTGACCGAGCCCACCACCTTCCCGGTCAGGTCGGTGTGCAGCTTGAGCGTGTCGATGTCCGTTCTGCGCTCCGGTATCACGTTGTGGACTATGGCCCCGTCTATAAGCCTGACGTCCTTGCCTGCGTCGAAGGCCTTTGTGCGGTGGCTGTACTCCGCCTCTATGGGCCCGAAGTGGCCGTTAACTCCGGCGGTGATGTCCCTTGTCGTCCAGTCTATATCTCTCGACCTGGAAACTTTTTTTGTTATCCTGAACCTCTGCTGGACGGTGCCTTCCTTGTCGTACTGCCTGTAGCTTGCGAACGCGTGGTACGCCCTGTCCGGCCATTTGAGCCTGAGGCTGACCTTGTTGGACCTCGCCGTAACGTGGTAGTCCGCACCGGGGTCCCTTTCATCAGGTGGTGCAATAGGGGTCGGGACGGCATTCGCGGTCAGAGGTCTGTAGTGGTCGAGGTTGTGGTACAAGGACCAGCCCCTGTAGTCCAGCCTGAATATGTCCCTGTATGCGTAGTCCACCTCGGCCTCGTAGTCGTGGTGGTTTACCCAATCGATCTCGAAGTCCATCCTGTGAGGCAGAGGCGTGTAGTGCAGCAATATCCCGCCGGTCGCGCTCGAATGGGGCCAGAGGTACTCCGCCGCCCTCTTGGAGCCGTCCACGCTCACGAAGTCGAAACCAAGCCGGGTGACCACCTCCGGCGCAAGGTCGTAATGCAACGGCGCGGGCTCAACGTACTCGCCCGGCTCCTCGTATTCATATGTTTCCCCCGTCTCGTCCTGTACCGCCGTGCCGGCCTCATCCGCCGCCGGGGTGTTATCCACCTCTTCGGCCCATGACAAGCCCGGAGATGCCAGTAGCATCAATGCAAGCAACATATACATATATATTTTCATAAGACTGCCTCCCTGAAGCCTGTATATCGCAATTTATCTTGTAAAGGAATTCCTTTTCTCCGAGCCGTGGATCTCGCCGTGGCAGTCGGTGCACCGGGTGAACCTGTCTAACTTTGTAGCCGCCTGGTTCGATTGTCTCATCGGGTGCTCGGCGTGGCACTGTTTGCAAAGGAAAGGTTCCTTCACGGTCAAAAGCCCGTTGTTGATGGAGCCGTGCGGCACGTGGCAGTTCCGGCAGTCCTCGGTCAGGTCGGCGTGCTCGTACACGAACGGGCCCTCCTTCTCGGCATGGCAGTTGGTGCAGAGCTCCTTCACCGTCTGCTCCTTCATGAGCGCCTCGGTGGTGGTGCCGTGCGGCTCGTGGCAGTCGAGGCAGGACACCCTTTGCTCCGGCACCGCGTGGTGCGTCGGGAGCATGAACTGTGCCCGGATATCCTGGTGGCATGTGTAGCAGAGATCGGAGACGACCTTCGGGTGGACCTTCAGGTTCGCGCTCGCATGGACGTCGTGGCAGTCGAAGCACGAAACACCCGCCATGTTGTGGGTCCCCGCGTTCCAGTTGTGCAGGTTGAACGTCGCGTTCCCGGAGTGGCACTTCAGGCATATCAGGGACTGCGCCTGCTTCGGGAGGTCCTTCAGGTCTATGAACGTATCGAAGCCGCACGTCATGACGCCGTCCACGTCCTTTATGTTCTGGACGGCGAGGCTGCCGGGGCCGTGGCAGGACTCGCAGTTGACGAGCGGTAGCCCGGAATCGGCGGAGAGCTGCGCGCCCATCGTGGACGCGTCGAAGTACTGCTTTATCTGGTCGTGCGCGTGGCATCTGGCGAGGCACGTATGGTCGCCTACGTAGTCCGCGTCCAGCCTCCCCGCAATCAGCTTCTCGTACTCGCTGACCGGAATTATAGGCTTGCTCACGTTGAGCGATGCGCAGCCGTACATGGCCACGGCAACCAGCATTATCCCCGCCAGCGTCAGCGCCGGCCCAGTCCTGCTCCTCATCATACCCGACCTCCCGTTACAGATTACTTGATAAATTACATTCCTGCGATACCTGTGCCGGAACCAGCCCGCGCCCGGCCAACGTTAATATGCAACCATGTGATGTGCCGTACTAAACCTTGCGAAGCATCTCGCGGATGCCGTCGTAATCCTTGTCGGATGCGTCCATGAACGCGGTGTAGTCCTTGTCCACCGACTTCAGCACGGCCGCGCCCGCACCCATGGCGTTCAGTTTAAGGAGCGCCGACTTGACCTTCTCCACAAGTTCCCTGTCCAGCCCGGGCCTTGCGCAGAAGTTGAATTCCGGTATGTTCTCCGACGTCTTTATGAACTTCAGGCCCTTGTCCATGTACTGGTATGCGGTGGTCTCACGCAACCCCCCGGCGTCGAGCTCGCCCAGCAATACCGCCTTGGCCACGTCGTCGTGGTGGCCGAGGAACCGGTGCTCGGAGAGGTCGGCGAGCCTGACGCCCGCGCGGGCAAGCATGTAGAGCGGGACGAGGTAGCTCGAAGTGGACATCTTGTCTCCGAACGCGAACGAGCGGCCCTTCAGGTCTTCCAGGCTTTTTATGCTGCTGTCCTGCCTCGCGACTATTATCGTGTGAGAATACGGGACGCCGTTCCTGACCGCTTTCGCCAGGAGCTCGACGCCGTACTTGTCGTTTGCCTCGATATATGTAGTCGGGGTCATGTAGCATATGTCCGCCGCGCCCGTCCCGATGTCCTTGACCGCGTCCGTGAACGTAGGGGTAAGTTTGAACACCACGTCCCTGCCGACCTCCCTGGAGAGGTACTCCGCGAGCGGCAGGAACTTCTTGTACATCTGGGCGGGGCTTTCGAGAGGCATGATGCCGAGCTTCACAAAGCTCGTACCGGCTGACTCGAGCTTGAACGTCGAGACCTCCTCCTTCAGCTCCTCTATGTGCCTGGCGAGGTCCTCCACCGCGGTGCCCATCTCGGCCGCGAGCTCCTCGTTCTCCTGCGTGACCTCCCGGATTTTCTCTATGGACGAAACTATGTCCTCGCTCCCCTTCTTCTGCTCCGCCGTCGCCGATGCTATGTGCTGGGCGTGGTCGGTGACCGACTCGACCGCGTTTATTATCTGGGCGCTCCCCTTCGACTGCTCCTCGGTCGCGGTCCTGACCTGAAGGGCGACGTCCTTTATCTTCTCCGACTCCAGCATTATCTGTTCGCTTCCGCCGGAAAGGTCCTGCGAGGCCCTTAGTATCTGGTTGACCATGTCGCGGATGTTGACCATGGCGTCCTTGACCTGACGGGCGCTCTCCGCCTGTTCCATCGTCGAGCGCTCGATGCTCTTGGACATCACGGTCGAGTTGGCGGACGACGATACTATGTCGTCAAGCACTCTCTTTGCGTCGAATATAGCCTTCTGTCCCTCGCCTACCGCTACCATGCCCGTGTCCATCGCCCTGACCGCCTCGGCTACCTCGGACTGCACCGTGCTTATCAGCTTCGATATCTCCTGCGTGGATGAAGCCGTGCGCTCGGCAAGGTCCTTTATTTCGTCCGCGACGACCGCGAAACCCTTTCCGTGCTCTCCGGCCTGGGAGGCGAGTATTGCCGCGTTCAGAGACAAAAGCTCGGTCTGCTCGGTCACCTCGTCGATCACGGTGAGTATCTCACCTATCTGGCGGGAGCGCTTGTCGAGCCTGTCTATTACTTCGCCGGAGTCGTCCACCGCGTCCCTGATCTTCCGCATCCCGTCTATGGCACGGCCCATCGCGCCGGCCTCGAGCGCCCTCGCGGAGTTTGTGACCTGCTCCGACAGTATGGCGGACTCCTTGGCCGCGCTCTCCACGTGGTCGATGGAGTCCGCTATCATCGTTATGAAGTCCACGCTGACCTCCGCCGCGTCCGAGAGCACCGCGACGGATGTGGACACCTCCTTGATCGACGCCGATATCTCGGTGATGGAGGATACGGTGGAGTCGACGGACGCGGACAGGACCGCGGCGCTCCCCGCGATCTGGTCGATCGACGCGGTCATCTGGAGGATGGACGACGAGGTCATCTCCGCCGAGTACGACATGCTGTCCGCTGACTCGGCCACCTCCCTTATGGACGCGTTCATCTCTTCTATGGCGCTCGAAGTGGACTCCGCGGAGCGTGCCTGGACGTGCGCTCCCTCCTTGACCTTGTCCGCGTTCACCGCTATCTGCGCCGAGACCGAGCCTACCTGGTAGCTCATCCGGTTAATCCTGCGGATGACCTTCTGGAGCGAGTCTATGACGCTGTTGAAGCTCGATGCGAGCCTGCCCATCTCGTCCTGCGAGACGGTATCGAGGCGGAGAGTCAGGTCCTTGTCCCGCTCCATCAAGCCCATCAGGTCGACGCCCCTTCTCACAGGCTTCAGGACTATCTTCCTTATCATGACCGCCAGTATGAGCGCCACTACAAGCACCGTAAGGGCCGCGTTCAGGACGCTCATGGCCTGGTTGTGCTTTATCTCCTTGTAAACGTCCGCGAGCGAGACGCTCACCGTCACTACGCCAAGCACCTTCTGGCCTTCCGTGTGGCAGCCTACGCACCTTTCGGAGCTGATGAGGGGTTTGGTAATTGTGAGCCTTGTCCCGTCCATCAGGTCGGCCTGCTCGCCCGTGGAAAGCGCCTTGCCTATGGCGGCCTTCAACTCCCCTTCCGGCTCGGAGTACTCCGGTGAGGGGTAGACCTCGGCGCCGTCATTACCGAAGACCCGGATCTCGTCTATCCCCTGCACGCCCCTGAGGTCGTCGATAAGCCCGCCCACGGCGGCAGTGTCGCCCGTCACCATTATCCCGCCGAGGCTGGAGATTACCGAGGCCGCGGCAAGCTCGGTCTTGGAGCGGTTCGCGGCTATCAGGTCGGCCTTCTCCTTGGTCATGCTCCCGACCACGAGCACCCCGAACCCCGCGAGCAGGGTCGCCACGACTATCGCTATTATCTTCGTCTGCATCTGGCTCATGAGCCGGGCTGCCCTTCCATCGAAAGTATCATGTCCGTGTTGAAAAGTATCAGCAGCTTGCCGTCGATCCTGCCAAGCCCCTCTAAATACTCGGCCTCTACGCCGCCGATCACCGACGGCGGGGGCTCTATCTCGCTCTTTTTCAGCCTGGCCACACCCGTGACCTTGTCCACGATCATACCCTGGGAGTTGCCCGCCTCGGACAGTATTATAATCCTGTTTGTGCGGCTCCTGCCTGTATCCTCGAACCCGAGCCTCTTCTTCGCATCGAATACCGGTATTATCACGCCCCTTAGCGATATGATGCCCTCGACGAAATCCTGCGCCCTGGGCACCATGGTTATGCGCTGGAGCCTTATTATCTCCTTGACAACGGAGACCTTGACCGCGTACTGCTCTTTTGCGAGCCTGAACGCGAGGTATTCGACGATATCGTCCCCGGAAGTATCCTCGCCGTCACCGTCCACGCCCAGGACGCCCGGCCCTTCAGCGCCAGGGCCGTCGCCTCCTCCGCCAGGCGGGGTGGACGGCTTCCGTACCGGCTCAGGGGCCTTTACCCGTGCCGCCTCCACAACCTCAGACGCGGCTTCCCG
>Ga0214472_10003790_pt1 | contig 15965 bp, 10 predicted proteins | sample RVTome_6_FD_207662 | JGI IMG/M metagenome (GOLD analysis project Ga0214472, IMG submission 207662) | Soil microbial communities from uranium-contaminated site in the Upper Colorado River Basin, Wyoming, United States - RVT140D175 | ecosystem: Environmental > Terrestrial > Soil > Contaminated >... | reverse complement strand
ATCGAGCACGAACTCGCGCGTGACGTCGAGCTTGAGCGTCGTTTCCTCGTCCTCGGACAGGCTCAAGGTCGTGCGCTCGATCTCGTCGAACTCGTACTCTGCGGGATCGAGAAACACGGCTTCCGTACCCGGCGAGACGGTAAACCGCGGCAGGCTCAGATTGCTGTAGTCGAAACTGAGGTCCAGCTCACCGGGATCCTCGAAGCCTCGCTCGAAAGTCGTCGGATCGAAAGAGCCGTTCTCTTTCTCTTCCGCCTGCGAGAGCGAGGCCTGATAGTTGAACGTCCAGGGGCCGGAGAAGGTTTCGCCGCCGAAGACGAGCGAGCTGATCGTTTGCTCCTCGAATCGATCCTTCATGTCGCGGATCACGGCGATCTCGCCGTCGTCGGACAAGAACTGCGCGGTGTTGCCGCCGCCGGCCGACGGTTCCTCGTCCATCTCGAAGATCAAGCGGCCCCGGTACTCCTGGTCCTCGAACTCGCTGTGCAGCAAGCGCGCGAACAAGGTCGTCTCGTCGCTCGCGAGGAAATCCAAAGCGAGCGACAACCCGGCACGGCTGCGCGTGACGTCGTAGTCCCTGTATTCGACCGTGTCGGCGAACACGATCCCGCCGTCGGTTTCTCCCCAGCCTTCCGATTCGATGTTGTCCGTTGAGAACTCGCGGTCGTAGTACGACAGACCGCCGGCGATGCCGAAGCGCTCGTCGAGTATGGTCGAGAAGTTGAGGCTGCCTTTCGGCGAAGACTCCTCGGCGAGATCGTTGTAGGAGCTCTCGAGCGAAACGCCGAAGTACGGCTCGCGCCTGTCGAGCGCGCTCGCCGTGTTGATCTCGATGGAGGCGCCTATCGTGTCGCCATCCATGTCCGGCGTCAGCGATTTCTTTATCTCGATCGATTCGATGAGCTCCGTCGGCAGCACGTCGAGCGCGACCGAGCGAATGTCCGATTCCGGCGCCGGGACTCTGGCGCCGTTGATCGATGCCGCGTTCAGGTTCGGATCCAGGCCACGGACCGCGACGAAGCGGCCTTCGCCCTGGTCGTTGAGCACGTTGACGCCCGCGGCGCGGCGCAGCGCCTCGGCCACGTTCTGGTCGGGAAACTGTCCGACGTCGGTCTGAGTCAGCACGCTCTCGATCGTGTCGGAGGCACGCTGTCGCGACAGGGCGCTCGCGAGATTGGCGCGTTGGCCGACGACGATCATCGTCTCGTCGGCCTCCGGGCCAAGGCCGAAGTCGGCGCGCACCGTCTGCTCGCCGACGACTTGAACCTCTTGCTCCGACGGCGACGCGCCGACGTAGCTCACGACCACGGTATAACGTCCGGGCGCGACGTCGCCGAAGCGATAGCTGCCGTCCGATCCGGAAACGGTCGTGCGGCTCAACGCCGGGATGCGGACCTGCGCGCCCGGCAACGCCCGGACGCCCGAGCTGTCGCTGACGCCGCCGACGATCGTTCCCGCAAAAGCCGCAGATGTAATGAGGTTGCTCATGCATGCGGCGGCGAATAGAACGCCCCTGCCCGCGAGACACGCAGATTGCTTCGACATGGATTTTCCCGTTTGGTTGAATGGAGGACTAAGGGCACTACCCTAGGCACGCGCTATGACAAAGTGATGTCATCAGTGTTTCTGATTCATGACGGGCCCGCCGATACGCGCATTCATCGTTTTGTAACCAAAGGTCTCTAGCGTTCGGCGTTTGGCGTCGGCGTGTGACGTCGTGGATACGGAGACCCGGAATGAATGCTCGAACGATTCTCGGCGCCCTTGCGGCCCTCGGAATGCAGCCGGCCTTCGCTCAAGCAGAAGCAGGAGCGAATACGCTCAGGTTTTCGATCGACGAAGATCGAGCGCTGCTCGTCGCGGAGCGCTCAGACGGCACGCGGCAAGAGTTCGGGCCGCTGGCCCATACGCTCGACGGTATCTGCTATTTCAGCGAAGGTGGAAGGACGCAGGTGTTTCTATCCGACGGCGACGGCGCGCTGCATCAGTACGTCGCCGACTCGAGCACGCTCCTGTACCTGCGCGCCGTCCATGCAAACCCCGACACCGAGGTCTGCGAGCTGGATCCAAGCGGCGAGTGGCTCTATTTTCTGGATCCCGCCACCGGCCTGTGGCGAACGCCGACCAGTCCGGAGCTCGAGCCGATGCTCACTCCCGTCGAGCTGTTCGCGCCCTGGGGCCGGCTCCCGGCCGGCACCGAGACGATCGCGCGACCACAGGGGCAGCTTCGCGACACGGATCGCTACCTCCCTACGGTCGTCGCGGACGCGGAAACGGCGGCCGTGCGCATGCACGGTGACGTGGCTGACGATCCTGCCGTGCTCGTCAATCCCATCGACGCCGCCCAAAGCCTGATTCTCGGCGCCGACAAGGCCGAAGGCCTGCGGGTCTATGGGCTCGACGGCCGCGAGCGCCAGTTTTTGGACATCGGCAGGCTCAACAACGTCGACGTCGCAATCGTCGGCGCCGGCGAGCGCAAAGGCATCGCGGTCGCGTCGAATCGCACTCACCGGCGCGTCGACGTTTTCGAGATCGACCTCGCGACCGCGGTCGTCTCGTTGATCGGCTCCTGGCCGCTCGAGCTCGGGGACCCGTACGGCATCTGCATGACCGGCGGCGAGCCGATCGAGGTCTTCGTCGGCGACACCGAAGGCCTGGTGCAGCGCTGGCGGCTCGATCTGCGGCGCCCGGATCTCGAGGCCGAGCTGGTCGAGGAGATTCGCTTTTCGTCGCAGACCGAAGGCTGCGACGTCGACGCGACCAACGGGATTCTCTATGTCGGGGAAGAAGACGTCGGCATCTGGCGCGTCCCGCTGGCAGCTCCGGCAGGGAAGGAGCTGCTGGTCCCGGTCGACGGCGAGAACCTGACCGCGGACGTCGAGGGCATCACGATGGTCGAGCGCGGCAGCGGCGACCCATGGCTGCTGGCATCGAGCCAGGGCGACGACAGCTATATCGTCGTCGATCCCGGCACCGGCGCTATCGAGCTCAAGTTCCGGATCGGGCTCAATCTCGAAGCGGCCGTCGACGGCGTGTCGGAGACCGACGGCATCGACCTCGTGACGCAGCCTCTGCCTGGATACCCGCGCGGGCTTTTGGTCGTACAGGACGGCCGCAACGTCGCGCCGCCGGCACCGCAGAACTTCAAGCTAGTCAGCTGGGCCAGCGTTGAATCGCTCATGCGCTGATTCCGGGCCGCTTCGGGCTTGCGGGACTGTGAAAACCCCCGGGCTCGGTGTAACGTCTCCCGAAAATACAAAGAAAGGGGATGCCGGTGGCTGGAAAGACACCCGGAACGATCGCGGCGGCGCTGCTGCTTTGCGCGGCAGCAGCCGGCCCTGGCTTCGGCCAAGGCGTGCCGCAGCGCACGATCAGCCACATCGGCGGCGGCGTCTACCGCGCGACCAACAACAACCACGGCACGGTATTTCTGGTCACCTCGGAAGGCATCGTGCTCGCCGATCCCCTGAGCCCCGATTTCGCGCTGTGGCTCAGGAACGAGCTCAATGTCCGCTTCGGCGCGCCCGTACGCTACGTCGTCTACAGCCATCACCATTGGGATCATGCGTCCGGCGGCAGCGTCTTCGCCGACACCGCCCGCTTCGTCGGCCACGCCAACATGCTCGAGCACTTGGCGATGCCGCCGGCCTCGACGGCGTTGGCCGAGGTCGTCGGGCAATACGCTCCGGTCGCGGCGCTGGATCTCGACGACAACGATCAGATCGACCGTGAAGAAGCGCGGGCCGGCGGCGTCGACAGCGTCAGATTCAGCGCCTTCGATGCCGATCAGAACGGGCTTTTGACCGGCGCCGAGGTCATGCGGGGCCCGGTAAGCCAGGTGCGTCCGCCGCAAATCACCTACACCGACGAGATCGAGATCTCCATCGGGGGCAAGCGCGTGCACATGCAATGGGTCGGCGAGATGAATCATTCCCTCGACTCCAGCCTGATCGCGTTTCCCGACGACGGCGTAATGTTCGTCGTCGACTACGTGACTTTCGGCCGCCTGCCCTACCGCGAGATGGACTACGAGCTGGGCCGTTTCGATGAATGGATGGAGAAGATCGCCGAGGCCGAGCGGCTCGCCGCGAGCTTCGAGCATGTCGCGACCGGCCACGGGCCGGTCGGCACGGCGGAAAACATCACCCAATGGCGCGAGTATTTCGAACAGCTGCGGGATGAGGTCGCCGCCGCCATCGCGGCGGGCAGAACGCTCGAGCAGATGCAGCAAGAAATCACGATGCCGGACTACAGGCACTGGGAAGGCCACGACTGGGTCGCCGAGAACGTGCTCGGCATGTACCATTTTTTGACGGATTGAATAAAGAAGGGAGGACAGCATGCGCGGGCTAGCTTTGTTTCTTGCAGGGGTGGCGGCCGGTGGGGCGATCCAGATGGCGGCCGCTCAGAGCCAGAATCGCGGCCTCGTCGGTCTCAATCATGTCGGCTTGACGGTGCCCGACATGGACGCCGCCGTCGCCTATTACACCGAGACCTTGGGTTTCCCGGAAGCGTTCAGAGCCGTCGACGACGCCGGCGAGCCGACGCTCGTCTACGTGCAGATCAGCCGCGATACCTTCGTGGAGCTCAACCGCGCCAACGGGCGGCCGGCGGGCATCAACCACCTCGGCATTCACGTCGAGGACGTCGAGGCCGCCGCCGCGATGTTCCGCGAGCGCGGCGCCGAGGTCACGCCGGTGCGCTCCGGCTCCACGCGAGCGCTATTGTCCGACGTCACGGATCTCAACGGCATTCGCATCGAGCTCGCCGAGCTCACGCCGGAATCCCTGCACCGAAGGGCCATGGACAACTGGCAATAGGTTCAAGGCAGGCCAAGACGCTCCAGCGCGGCGGGCATGGCGGCGGCATCGAGCCGATAACACTGTCTGCCGGCATCGTGATACCAGAAGTCGCCGCGCTCGCTCTCCGGCGCGGGCAGGCTGAAGCGCGCGCACAGCTCGTAGGCGTCCGACGACAGCCGCCTGTATTCATAGGCGTCGGACGTCTCGGGATCCTCGGGCAGCCGCGACATGATGCGGCCGTCGACGAGCGCCTCGAGCTCCTCCGGCAGCGCGTCGTTGCCCTGCCGATAGAGATCCAGCATCCGCACGAGCGAGCGCAGATCGGCCGTGCGTCGAAGATCGAATCGATGCAGGCGCTGCTCGGCGGGTGATCCCGCGAGCCAGAGACCGGCGAGCACCGCAACAGCGACGACGGCGAGCCCCAGGAACGCCGCGACGCGGTTGGGGTTCACCCGCCGAGAGCCTCTTCGTCGGCCTTGAGGCTCCAAAGGTAGTAGCCGAAGACGGCACCCGCGATCGCGGCGACCACGAGCACCTTCAAGAGAAATCTCACCGTCAGCTCGCCGCTCAGGAGGCTGTAGATCAACGAAATCAGGTCGCCGGTCAAGACACAGGCAGCCACCAGGAGCGTCAGATAAGTCAGCCATCTTCTGACTGACGAAGTGCGGCGAGTCGGATCGCGGACGATCTCCTTTGCAAGCCGTGACGCCAGCAACAGCAGTATCGGAAACGCCACGATCAGCGCCGCGACGGCACTGCGGATCCGGCTGTAGTAGTATCCTCGAACGTCGCTCAGCGACTCGTCCGGGAACGCCAGATTGATGAATTGAAACAACAGGCCGCCGAGATGGTAGGCGCTGACGTAGAGCATTCCGAACATCAACAGGTACAAAAAGGCGTCTCGCGCGGAGAGCTGCGCTTTCGGGCGAGGCACGGGAACCGCAAACGACACATCGGCGTAGTGCCCGAGGCCGTCGGAAATCTGATCTCTCGACCAGCCGGCCTCCTCCAAGGCCTTTTGGATCTCCGCTTTGGAGGCTCCCGTTGCCAAGGCCCGGTCGATGAAAGCCGTCAGTCTCGCGTCCGCCATTGCCCCTCCTTCGATAACACGTGCGCGCGCAAGGCCGCGCAAAACGCGCGCCGAACCTCCTCAGAAATCGCGCGCAGGTCAAATGGAAAGGTAAGGTCGGCCCGCAACTGCGCGCACGCGCTCAAGTTTAGCGTTTCCGCTGGCTCTCACGGCGCGGTTTCGGCAAAGTCGCCGCCAAGGGCCTTGTAGAGGGCCGCCAGCGTGGTCGCTCTATCGGTGACAGCGACCGCGTATTGATCCTCGAGCTCGAGCTGGGTGCGCTCGGCATCGAGCACGGCCAGATAGTCCGACACGCCGTTGTCGAACCGTAGTCGCGCCAGGCTGCTTGCCGTTCGGCTCGCATCGACGGCCTCGGCAAGCGCCGCCGCGGTGAGCGTCGAGGCGCGATAGCCCGCGAGCCCGTTCTCGACCTCCTCGAGAGCCAGCAGCAGCGTTTCCTCGAAGACCGCGTAGGCGCGCTCGGCGCGCGCCTCGGCGGCGAGAACATTCTGGCGAATTCGCCCGAAATCGAGAATGCGCCACGACAAGAACGGCCCGATGCTCCAGCGCTCGGCTTCCGATGACCCGATGTCGTCGCGCTCGCTGCCGGTCCAGCCGAAATCACCGAGCAGCGTGAGCCTCGGGTAGAACTCGGCGGCCTGGATCCCGACGGCGGAGACGCTTTCCGCGAGCCGGCGCTCGGCCGCGAATACGTCGGGCCTGCGCCGGATCCAATCCTCGGGCGTGCCGACGGCTATCATCGACGGCATCGCGGGCAAATCACGCTCCGCAACCAGGCGCGCGCGCAATTGCTCCACCGGCTCGGCCGTGAGCGCCGAAAGCCGCTGCTCCGCGCGCGATATCGCGGCGCGCGTCTGCGGCAACAGCGCGGCGAGCGAGCGCTCCAAGGCCTCGGAGCGCGCGACGTCGAGCGCGGTCCCGCGGCCGGCGTCGAGCGACGCCTCGAGTATCTCGACGCTGTTGCCGAGGTTGTCGAGATTGCGTTGCTGAACGAGCAGGCGCTGCTGAGAGCCGCGCAGCGCGAAATAGGTCTGTGCGACCTCGGCGATGATGCTGAGCTGCGCGGCGCGCAGCGCAGCCGCATCCGCCTCGGTTCGCCGCAATATCGCCTCGTTCTCGCGGCGCAGGCTGCCGAACAGGTCGATTTCCCAGCTCATGTCGAAGCCGGCGCGGTAGACCTCGGTCGTGCCCTCCTCCGGAAAACCGAAGGGATCCTGAGCGCTTTGCTGACTACGCTGGTAGTCGACGCCGGTCCCCATCGTCGGGAACCAGCTGTAGATTCGCAGCCCGCTGAGCGCGCGCGTCTCGTTCAAGGTTGCCAGCGCCTGCGCAACGGTGGTGTTCTGCGCCAGCGCCAGCTCGATCAGCGCGTCGAGATCCGGGTCGCCGAAGCTTTGCCAGAGCTCGGCGGAAACCGCCGCATCGCTGTAGGGCCCGGCCGCCGATTCGACGAACTCGCCGGGCAGCTCCGTAGCCGGCTGCTCGTAGTCGGGTCCGGCGGCGCAAGCAGTCAGCAGAACCAGGACGCCGATCGGCGTCAACAGGCGGGCTCGATCACGCATGACCGGCTCCTTGGATAGCCCCGGTGCACCGCGTTACGAGCTTGCGAATCAGCACATAGAAAACCGGCGTGAAGAACAGGCCGAAGAACGTGACGCCGAGCATGCCGAAGAACACCGTGACGCCCATGGCGTGGCGAACCTCCGCGCCCGCGCCGTGGGCGAACACCAGCGGCATGACGCCGGCGATGAAGGCAAAGCTCGTCATCAATATCGGCCGCAGGCGCAGCCGGCAGGCTTCGAGCGCCGCCTCGACGATGCCGAGGCCTTTCTTCTCCAGATCGTGGGCGAACTCGACGATCAGGATCGCGTTCTTGCACGCAAGCCCCATGAGCACGACCAGGCCGATCTGCGTGAAGATATTGTTGTCCAAGAAGGTCGGCGGCACCGAGATCGGCGGCGGAGGAATCAGCCCCCAGCCGATCTGCAAGCCGAACCAGAACCCCATGATCGTATTCAGGACCCAGATCCCTCCGATGGCCGACAACAGGCACAGCGGCACGATCAGGATGATCGCCGCCGGCAGCGACCAGCTCTCGTAGAGCGCCGCCAGCACCAGGAACACCAGAATGATGCACAACGGAAAGATGAACAGCGCGGCGTTGCCCTGAGTGGCCTCCTGGTAGGTGAGCCCGGTCCATTCGATGCTCACGCCCTGAGGCAACACGTTGTCTGCGACGGCCTGCACCGCGCCCAGGGCCTCACCCGAGGACAACAGCGCCGGGTTGATACCCGCCGAAAGATCGGCCGCCGGATAACCGTTGTAGCGGATCACGGGGTCCGGCCCGAAGCCCTGCTTGACGTCCAGGACCGTCGTGATCGGCACCATGCGGCCGCTGTCGTTGCGTACCCGGATTCTCGAAAGATCGCTGACCTCGTCGCGGAACTCGGAATCGGCCTGCGCGTAAACGCTGTAGGTTCTGCCGAAAAGGTTGAAATCGTTGACGTAGGCCGAGCCCATGTACACCTGCAAGGCCTCGTAAACGTCGGTGAGCCGCAAGCCCTGATCCTTGGTTTTCTCCCGATTTACCTCGGCATCGAGCTGCGGGACGTTGGAGCTGAACGAGCTCAGCACCGAGAACGGATCGAATCCCGGCGTCTGGCTCAACGCGCCGACCATGGCCCAGACGTTGTTGTGAAGCTCACCGAAACCCAGGCCCACGCGGTCCTGAACGAACATCTCCACGCCCGACGAGTTGCCCAAGCCCAGCACCGGCGGCGGCATCAGCGCGAACGCCAGGCCTTCCTTGATGCTGCTGAACTGGCCCGACAAGCTCGCCGCGATTTCGGCCGCGCTGAGCTCTCGCTCGTCGGCCGGCGAGATGCCGAAGAACACCGTGCCGATGTTCGGCGTGTTGACGAAGTGCAAGGCGTTGAGCCCCGGAAACGCGACCGAGTTCTCGACGCCCGGCGTTTCCGCGGCCATGCGCGACATTTCCCGAATCGTCGCATCGGTGCGATCGATGGTCGCGCCTTCCGGCAGCAGCACGACGCCGAACAGATACTGCTTGTCCTGAATCGGTATGAACCCGGCAGGCACGGCACGGAAGCCGAGCACCGTCACGCCGATCAATACGACGTAAATCAAGCCCATCCGGCCGGCGTGACGGATGTTGCGGTTGACCCCCGACGAGTAGGCGTTCGCCCCGCTCTTGAACACGCGATTGAAGGGCCGGAACACCCAGCCGAAGCTTCGCTCGATGAGGTTCGCGAGCCAGTCGTTGGGCGCACCACGCGGCTTCAGCAACGCGGCCGACAACGCCGGCGACAAGGTCAGCGAGTTGAGCCCCGAGATCAGCACTGAAACGGCAATCGTGACCGCAAACTGGCGGTAGAACTGCCCGGTGACGCCCTCAAGAAAGGCCAGCGGCACGAACACGCCCGACAGCACCAGCGAGATGGCCACAATGGGCCCGGAGACCTCCTCCATCGCGCTGTGCGCGGCGCGGCGCGGCGACTCACCCTCCTCTATATGCCGTTCGACGTTCTCGACCACGACGATGGCGTCGTCGACGACGATGCCGATCGCGAGCACAAGCCCGAACAAGGTCAAGACGTTGATCGAGAAGCCGAACAGCCACAGAAACGCGAAGGTGCCGATGATCGAAACCGGCACTGCGAGCAGCGGGATGATCGAAGCCCGCCAGGTTTGCAGGAACAGCACCACGACCAGCACGACCAAGGCCACGGCCTCGAGCAGGGTCGTGATGACGGAACGAATCGACTGGCGAACGAAGGTCGTCGGATCGTAGACGACGGACCATTCGACGCCGGCGGGAAAGTCTGCCGCAAGCTCGGCCATCGCCTCGCGCACGGCATCGGACAGCTCGATGGAGTTCGCGCCGGGCGCTTCGAATATGGCGATCGCGGCAGCCTGCTCGTTGTTCAGCAACGAGCGCAGCGAATAACCTTGCGCACCCAGCTCGACCCGAGCCACGTCCTCGAGCCGGGTGATCGCGCCGTCGGCCGCCGTCTTGATGACGATGTCCTCGAACTCCTCGACCGACTGCAAGCGTCCCTGCGCGTTGATCGATATCTGCAAGGTGCTCTCGCCGTGCTGCGGCGGGCCGCCGATCACGCCGGCGGAAACTTGAACGTTCTGCTCGCGAATCGCCCCGATGATGTCGCCGGCGGTCAGATCGCGCGCCGAGGCCTTCTCAGGGTCGAGCCAAACGCGCATCGCATAGTTGCCGGAGCCGAACACGAAGGCCTGCCCCACACCCTGAAGTCGAGCGAGCTCGTCGCGCACGCGCAGCGTGGCGTAATTGGCCAGGTACAAGCTGTCGTATTCACCCGTGGGCGAGCGCAAATGAACGACCATCGTCAAGGTCGGCGATGATTTCTGGGTGATCACGCCAAGGGCGCGAACAGCCTCGGGAAGCCGCGGCAAGGCCTGCGAGACACGGTTCTGGACGAGCACGGACGCGAGATCGATATCGGTGCCGCCGGCAAACGTGACCGTCAACTGCAATTGCCCGTCGGAGCTTGCAACCGACTTCATGTAGATCATGTTCTCGACGCCGGTGATCGCCTCCTCCAACGGCGCCGCGACGGTCTCCGATATCGTTTGCGGATTGGCGCCGGGGTAGGTCGCCGTAACCTGCACCGACGGCGGAACGACGTCCGGATACTCGCTGATCGGCAGGTTCGGTATCGCCACTAAGCCGGCGATAAAAATGAACAGCGACAACACCGCGGCGAGTATCGGGCGGTCAACGAAGGTCTTGGACAGATTCATCGTGTAAAGCCTGTTTCCGGTTTCTAGCTTGCGGCTTCTAGTTGGCGGCAGGGCCCTCGGCCGCGCCCTGCGGCGACGACACGGCGGCCAGCGGGTCGCTCATCGGTACTTCGGCCGGAGCGAGAGGCACGCCGGGAAAGAAAATCCTGCGCACGCCGTTGACCACGACGCGGTCGTCGGCGGTCAGGCCCGACGTGACGATGCGCAGGCCGTCCACGAGGCTGCCGAGCTGAACGTCCCGTCTCTCGGCGAGGTCGCTGGCGCCGACGACATAAACGTACTTGCGATCCTGGTCCGTGAGCACCGCCATGTCATGAATGAGCAGGGCGTCCTGCTGCTCGCCTTGGAGCAGGCGCACGCGTGCGAATAAGCCCGGCGTCAGCATGCCGTCCGGGTTCGGCAGCACCGCGCGCGCGCGGATCGTGCCGGTCTCCGGATCCACTCGATTGTCGACGAAATCGAGCTCACCTTCGTAGGGGAAACCGGAATCGCTCGCCAGACCCACCTGCACACGCGTTCGCGCACCGTTTCCGGAGAATCGCCCCGAGCCGTTGCGAGCCTCGAGATAGACGCTCTCATCCGCCTCGAAAGTGGCGTAGACCGGGTCGACGGAAACGAGCGTGGTCAATAGCGTCTCGCCCGGCGCCACGAGGTTGCCGGGCTTGACCAGCGCCGCGCCGATGCGGCCCGTTATCGGGGCGGTGATTTGCGCGAAGCTCAAGCTCAGCTCCGCCTGCTCGAGCTGCGCTCGAGCGCCGTTGCGGTCGGCCTGCGCCTGCTGCAGCTCATTGCGGCGCTGATCGAACTCTTCTCGCGAGATCGCGCGCGCTTCGATCAGCATCTCACTGCGCTCGACCTCCTGCTCGGCCAGCGTGATACGCGTGTCCGCGCGCTCCAGGTTCGCCCGCGCGACTGCGACCGCCGCCTGATATTCGCGGCGGTCGATCGTGCATAGCAAAGCGCCTTTCTCGACGATGCCGCCCTCCTCGAAGTGCACGGTCTCCAGGTAGCCGGCGACGCGAGGACGTATCTCGACGGTGTCGACGGCCTCGATGCGTCCGGTGAATTCGTCCCAGGTCGTGACCGGACGATCCACGACCTTGGCGACGCTGACGGCCGTCGGCGGCATCTGCATGCCGGGATCCTCACCTGCATCGCCGCCCCCACAGGCGGCCAAAGCCATCGCCAGCACGGCGATATACACCCAGCGCGCGGCGGATATGGCAGGATCGCCGGCAGTCGTTCTTTTCTCCATTGCTCTTCCCTGCGAATTCATCGTAGTCGTCCGATATGTCTTGATTCTCGCGATATCGCTCGCCGTCTTCAGTCAGCTTTCGACCATTCCACCGCGAGCTGTTCCAGCAATGCGACGAGACGCTTGCGGACGCTCGCCGGCAGCTCCCCGCAACCGAATATCTCCGACCAGAACAGCCCTTCCGAGGCGAGCCTCAGGAGATGCCTGCGCAACTGCGAATCGTCCCAGTCGACGTCGGCTCGCCGCTGCGCCTCGAATTCTCTGACCGGATCCAATAAGGAATGATCCAGGGTCACCGCGCTGAGCATCCCGGTAACGAATCTTCGCTGCTCCTCGTTGCGATCCGTGTGACAGCGGATATAGGCAATCAGCTCAGCCGCTCGCTCCTCACGATCCTTCGGCTTGAGCTGCGCCTCGAGGTCGCACCACTGCTCGATATCGGCTTCGATCAACGCGCGCAACAGCGCCTCCTTGGTTGCGAAGTGATAAGTGATCCCGCCCCGGGTGACGCCGCTTTCCTGGACCAGCTCGTCATAGGTCAGGTTGCCGGCGCCGCGCTCCCGCACGATCCGCCGAGCCGCCTCGAGAATCGCGTCGCGCGCTTTCGGCTGCCTGCCCATGGGGGGCGAAACTATACAGAACGTTCTGTATAGAAACAACCCTACTATTCGCGCTGATCGTACCGAGCCTTAACGTTTGTTAACCGTTTGCTAACCCCAAATAACCTGCTGCCCGGCGATCCGGCAGCCTATGCTGCGCCGGGTGTCGCAAGGCGAGGTTGTCGCCTGCGCGGCGGATGAGACTAAGGAGGCGAGTCTTGAGAAGAACGGCGGATGCGCGTTTCCCGGGAGGAGCCCGGCTCTTCGCACTATCGTTGCTGGCATCCGGCGCGGCCACGCCCGGTTTCGCCCAGCAAGACCCGGGAACGCCGGCCGCCGCACAGCCGATGGAAGAGATCGTGGTTTTCGGCCGCGGCACGGCCTTGCTCGGCACCGCCGACGCCGCCAGCGAGGGCTCGGTCGGCGGCGCCGACCTGCTGGTGCGTCCGATGCTCAAGGTCGCCGAGCTGCTGGAGGCCGTGCCCGGGCTCGTCGCGGTGCAGCACTCGGGCAGCGGCAAGGCCAACCAGTATTTCCTGCGCGGCTTCAATCTCGATCACGGCACCGACTTCACCACTTACGTCGACGGCGTGCCTTGGAATTTCCGCTCCCACGGCCACGGCCAGGGCTACCTCGACGTCAACGGACTGCTCCCGGAGATCGTCGAGCGCATCGACTATCGCAAGGGTCCGTACCGCGCCGACGTCGGCGACTTCAGCATGGTCGCGGCCTCCTTCATCAGAACCATCGACCGCCTGGAAGCACCCTTCGTCGCGCTCGAGTCCGGCGAGTACGGCTGGGGCAGGCTCGCGGCCGGCGGCAGCGCCGAGGTGGGCGCCGGAACTTTGACGGCGCTCGGCGAGTACAAGCGTTACGACGGACCCTGGGAGCACGACGAGGGTCTGGAGCACGTCGCCGTGTGGGGCAAGTACCTCGTGCCGACGAGCTTCGGCGAGCTTGCGGTGACGCTGTCCGGCTACGAAGGCGACTGGCACCCGACCGAGCAGATTCCCGAGCGCGCGATCGGCACGGCCGTGTGCGCGGACGAATTCTGCGCGCTCGATCGCACCGCCGGCGGCAACACGAGTCGCTGGATCGCGGGCGCACAGCTCACCGGCCAGGACTGGGACGCATCGGGCTATTTCCAGTACTACGACTGGATCATGCAGTCCAACCCGACCTACGACTTTCAGATCAGCCAATTCGATCGACGCTGGACGCTCGGCGGCCGTTACGTCAAGAGTCTCATCGAGAGCGACGCGATCGAAGTCGACGTCGGCGGCGAGTTCCGCTTCGACGATATCGGCCCCGTCGGATTGGATCAGTATGACGAAGGCAGCTTCGTCGCCAACGTCAGCGACAACGAGATCAAGGAGACTTCGCTCAGCACGTTTGTCGAGGCGACATGGTTCGCGACCGATGATCTGCGCTTTCTAGGCGGGTTGCGCGCCGACTATTTCGACTTCGACGTCACGGCGAACACACCCGGAAGCTTCGCCGGCGACGAGACCGACAGCCAGGTTTCGCCGAAGGTCGGACTCGCCTACGCCGCCGGCGATGCCGTGGAGCTCTACGCCAACTGGGGACGAGGCTTTCATTCCAACGACGCCCGCGGCATCGTGAACCCCACGGTTCCCGTGCCGGGCCTCTCGCCGGGCACGGGCCATGAGCTCGGCGCGCGCTTCGAGCTCGGCGATTTCAAGTTCACGACGGCGTATTGGTGGCTGGACCAGGACAGTGAGCTGATTTTCGTCGGCGACTCGAACTCCGTCGAGCCGAAAGGCGGTTCCGAGCGCGACGGCTACGAGCTGACGATGTTCTGGCAGCCGCTCGATTGGCTGGGCGTCGACGCCGTCTATACGGGCAGCACCGCGCGCTACGTCGACAACCCCGACGGCAGGCACGTCGAGGGCGCCGTGGAGCACGCGGGCCAGCTCGGATTCTCGGCGGTGACGGACCGCTGGGAAGCGAGCATGCGCCTGCGCTATCTGGGTCCGTATGCAATGACGCCCGACAACTCGCAACGCGCGGGCTCGCAGACGACCGTCAGCCTTCGCGGCGCGTACAACCTCGGCACCATGACGCTCTATGCCGAGCTCATCAACGTCCTCGATGACGACGGCAAGGACATCGTGTACTTCTACGAGGCCCACGTCGAAGGCCTCGATCCGCCCGGGCTGACTTCGGAGGATATCGACTGCACGGCCGTCAACTGTCGCATGAGCCGCGCGACGGAGCCCCGGACCTTGCGGTTTGGCATCAAGTATAGATTCTAATATATTGATTATACTTATATAACATCGGGCGACTGAGGCTCATTCGGGTGCGCTCAGCCGCAGCAGCCGGCCTCCGGAGCCGTCCTCCTCGTCCTCCAGCAGCCAGATCGCCCCATCAGGGCCCTGCTCGACCTCGCGAATTCGCTCGCCCATCGCAAAGCGCTGCGCTTCGCGCGCCGACTCGACGTCGATCTCGATGCGCACCAGCGACTCCGACGACAAGCCGCCGATGAAGGCATCACCACGCCAGTCCGGAAACTCCCCGCCGCTGTAGAACATCAAGCTCGACGGCGAGATCACGGGGTTCCAGCTCACGGCCGGTGCAACCAGATCCGGCCGCGTGTCGTGATCGGGAATATCGCGGCCGTCGTAGTGATCCCCGTTGGAAACGACCGGATAGCCGTAGTTCGCGCCACGGCGAACGAGATTGAGCTCATCACCGCCGCGCGGGCCCATCTCGACGTTCCACAGCCGCCCCTGCGCGTCGAACGCCAGACCCAGCGGATTGCGATGACCGAGAGACCAGATCTGAGCGGTGATCTCGCCTTGATCGCCGAAAGGATTGCCCGCGGGCACGGAACCGTCGTCGTTGAGCCGCAGGATCTTGCCGAGGTTCGCTTGCATGTCCTGAGCAGGGTCGAACTTCTGGCGCTCCCCCGAGCTGATCCATAGGTACCCGTCCGCGTCGAAGGCAATGCGATGCCCGAAGTGCCCGCGTCCCGTGACCTTCGGCACCTGCCGCCAAACCACCTCGAGATTCTCCAAGGCCGCTCGTTCCCCGTCGAGCACGAGCCGGGCCCGGGCGACGGCCGCGCCGCTCGTGTTGCCGACACCGCTCTCGGCGTAGCTCAAGTACACCAGGCCGTTGCCGGGAAAATCGGGGTGCAGGACGACGTCGCCGAGACCGCCCTGGCCGCCGTAGCTGACCTCCGGCACGCCCGCGACGTCGACGGCATCGCCGCCGACCTCGTAGACCTTCAACGCGCCGCGCCGCTCCGTGATCAGCAACCGGCCGTCCGGCAGAAACGTCATCGCCCAGGGCTCGTTGAGCTGCGCAACCTCGGTGACGGTGAATGCCGAGCTCTGCGCCAGCGAGGGAACGTCCGAGCCGCAGGCGACCAAAGCAACGGTAACGCAAACCAGCAA